>JACCDQ010455363.1_pt1 | contig 17125 bp, 16 predicted proteins | sample 7446031 | NCBI WGS metagenome assembly JACCDQ01 (sample SAMN15323442, study PRJNA562643) | freshwater metagenome | isolation source: river surface water | place: USA:Blue River Watershed | collected 2017-08-17
CATGCTGTAGCATTCCATCCGATGACTGCAGAGGAGGAGCGAAACGGTCGAATTATGTTATTGGCGGGCGTCATTAGTTTATTAGGGGTGCCGGTCTTTAAAACCTTGACACATTTACCTCCTTACATGGGAATCTTGTTGGCATTGGGTTTGGTGTGGATTTTATCTGAGTATCTGCATTCCGACAAGGATGAAGAAGCGAAGCATCCTTATACGGTGGGTCATGCGCTGACGAAAATTGACACATCGAGTGTTTTGTTTTTCCTTGGAATATTATTGGCGATTGGGGCTTTAGAGTCCTTTGGTTTTTTGAGTCAGTTGGCTGCTTATTTAGAAGCCAGCCTGGGGAATCAAAATGTGATCGTTACGGTAATTGGATTGGCCTCCTCGGTAGTTGATAATGTGCCATTGGTGGCTGCTACCATGGGCATGTATTCGTTAACTGATTTTCCGATGGATCATGCCATGTGGGAATATTTGGCATTCTGTGCGGGTACGGGAGGGAGTATTTTGATTATTGGATCGGCAGCAGGTGTGGCTGTAATGGGGATGGAGAAGATTGATTTTCTTTGGTATGCGAAGCGAATCGGAATCTTGGCCCTTTTGGGTTATTTTGCAGGGGCTGCCTGTTACTTATTAGTTCATTAAAAGCTATAACTTACTCGAGCGGCATAGAAATTCGGGGCAACAATGGGTTCCCAATTCAACGCTGTTTTGTTTAATGCTTTTTTAAATTTTGGGTAGGCCCAATCGGCAATTTCTGCGGAAGCAATACCGATGGCAGCACCCATCAAAACATCAGTTCCCCAATGTTTGTTGTTTGCCACGCGTAAGGCACCGGTAGCACTCGCTAATGCATAACCTCCAATGGCGATCGCCGGATATTTTTTCCCATAAGCTTTGTCAAGCATGCGAGCTCCGAAGAAGGCCGTCGTTGTGTGGCCTGATGGAAAACTGTGATCTGTTCCATCGGGGCGGGTTTCATTAATCCCGTATTTTAACCCTTGGGTGATGACGACATAGGTGCCTGTTCCCAAAATGAATTTACCGAGCAATTCTTTCTTGTTGGATTCACCTTCAAGTCCTGCCAAATGTAAACCGATATTTAATAAGGTCGGGCTGTATTGCAGGTAATTGTCTGCTGAGGTATTAAAGTTACTAAAGTTCTCTTGATAGTATTTTTTCTGGGCTTCTTTGGAGGCATCATTGTAGAGTAAAATACTGATACCTGAAAGTCCGGCGACATATCCCCAAGCTTTTTTTTGTGCAAATGTGTGAAAGTTTACTAACAATAAGAGAACAAGAATTCTATTTTTCATGTAAAAGGGTTTGGATGGTTTGTTCGAACTCGTGAATCCAATCGGTATAGTAAACGCCCGTTCCCGGACCTGAGAAACCTGTATGTATTTCTCGCACCTTTCCCGATTTATCTAAAATAAATGTGGTTGGGTAGCCATTGATTTTATGAAGCATGGGAAGGACTTTGGAAATGGTTTCATCATTCGGTTGTCCGGCAAGTAAGATTTCATAATCTAAGCCAATGCGTTTTTTGAAGTTCTCAATTTTAGGCCCTGAAACGCTCATTTCTGGGGAGTATTCAAAAGCAAGTCCTATCACCTCTACGCCTTGCTCTTTCATTTTTTTATAAAAAGGTGCCAAGTAACGCGATTCATCTAGGCAATTGGGACACCAAGAACCCATCAACTCGATAATTACCACTTTGTTTTTGTAACGTTCATCAGCTAGGCTAACCAATTTTCCACTTGTATTTGGAAGCGAAAAGCTAATGCGGTCAAAGCCAGGTTTCAAATAGGTTAGTTTTTTAAGATCTGGAAGGCTGGCTTTTGCGTCTTTTTTTGCCATGAAATTTCGCTTGCCCGCTAATCCCGAAAAGAAGTTTCCGGTGAGTTGATCACCATGTAAGCTAGCCCGAAACTGCATAACGCCACTTCCATCAAAATAACTTAAGAGTAAGCTATCTCCGCTCACATTGCCCTGCAGGAATCGGTAATCACCACTTGTTTTTAATACAGTTCCCGTAACCTGATTTCCTTTTTGGGAAAGTACCATGACTCCTGGGCTGTGGTTGCTTTCGTCCGACCAGAAGTCGGCCGAATATTTTCCACTCACATTAATTTTTGCAGGTGAAAGGTTGATGAATCGCGCTTCGCTACCAGCCTTCGCTTCGAATGGGATACGGTAAAGCGTCTTTCCGTTGCGTTTTTTTTGCCAATAACCTGTGAGCGATTGCGTGTTTTTTAGTGCGCCGACGAGTTCTGAATCATATAAGTCGAAGGGAATAACGAGGGAATCACCACGGAAATAGGCATCTCCAAGATTCGCTTTCTCAGAACCATTTTTGATACGGATATCCATGTTGGATTTCGTTGGATTAGCTCCAACGACAAAATTAAATGGTAGTTTGCCTCCGAGGTGGTCGATTTCACCGCGCCAAGATCCAGATTTAGGTAATTGGCTAAAGCCAATTGTTGATACGACTAAGCAAATGGTAAGGTTGAAAAGGGATTTCATAGGCGTCAAATATTTGTACAAAGATAGGGTATAAACCTTGTCACAAAAAAATCAACATCCTGATAAAAAAGCTTATGCTTGCCGACAGATAATTTGTAAATTTGAATTATGTCTGAAAGCTCCTATCACACCTCGGTTTTGTTGCATGAATGTTTGCAAGGTTTAGCGATTAAACCGGATGGGATTTATGTCGATGTGACCTTTGGCGGGGGTGGGCATTCGAAGGCTATTTTGGAGCAATTGGGTCCTAATGGCCGACTGTATGCATTTGATCAGGATCCAGATGCTTGGAAACAGGCGGATTTGATCGATGACGATCGATTGTCTTTGATTACGGCTAATTTTCGTTACCTCGAAAAGTATTTGCGGTTGCAGGGTGTGAAGCAAGTTGATGGAATTTTGGCAGATTTGGGTGTATCGTCTTTTCAATTGGATGCGGCAGAGCGAGGGTTCTCCACACGCTTTGATGGTCCGCTGGACATGCGGATGGGGCCATCGGCATCGACCACGGCGGCGGAGGTATTGAATAGTTATTCAGCGGGGGATTTGCAGAAGCTTTTTGGGATGTACGGGGAAATTAAGAATGCAAAAACATTGGCGTTGGCGGTGGTGCAAGCCAGGACCCAAAAGCCTTTGGAAACGACAGGGGAGTTTAAGGAGATTTTATTTAAATTAGCTCCAAGGAATAAGGAGTTTCGATATTTTGCTCAGGCATTTCAAGCCATTCGTATTGAGGTGAATCAGGAATTGCGGGTGATTGAAGAGTTTTTGGAGCAGTGTCCCAAAGTTATGGCACCTTCGGGGCGCTTATGTGTGATTTCGTTTCATTCCTTGGAAGATCGATTGGTGAAGAATTACATACGGACAGGGGATTGTTTTGGCAAAGAGGATAAGGATATGTTTGGCGTGGTTCATAAGCCACTGGAAAGCGAGATCCGAAAACCGATCACCGCATCGGAGGTAGAATTGAAGGAAAATCCAAGATCGAGAAGTGCAAAATTGAGAATAGCTAGTAAAATATAAGATGGCAAATGCAGTAAAAAACACGGATGGAGAATCCAAATCGAAGCCGCAGACAGGTGTGATGGATTTGTTGTTTAACATTGATTCACTGACTGGGGGAGAGTTGCCTATCCCTTTGCTCAAAAAGGTATTGTTTATTGCGGGCCTCATTATGATTTACATTTATTACACGATGATGGCAGAAAGTAAAATTCACCGTATCGAAAAAGTAAAGTTGGAATTGGATGAGATTCGCGCGGATTACACGACTCAAAAAGCCGAGTATATGAAAGTAGGCAAGCAAAGCTATTTGTCATTAGCGATGAAAAAATACAAATTAGAACCGAGTTTAGTTCCGCCGATCAAGGTGGTAGCAGAATCTGAAAAGGAGAAAGAGTAATGGCAAAGTCAACGACACAAAATATCCGACAAATCATCACGCGTCGCTTTAATGGGTTTTTTATCATTATGCTTGGCGCCTTTGCCTTGTTATTGTTTTTCTTGTTTAAGGTTGTCTTTGTAGATGGGCCTAGCTTAAAATCGGATGCCTCTGCGAAGTATGTGAGAGAGCGGTCGATTGAGGCAGTTCGTGGAAATATTTATGCGAGTGATGGCAGTTTATTGGCGACCTCATTGCCAAAATATCGTCTTGGAATGGACTTTTCGGTCTATAAGACTAAGGCAATGCAAGATACTTTCAATCGACATTCCCGTGATTTGGCAGAACATTTGGCTGCATTTTATAAGGATCGTACGGCGGATGAGTATTTTTATAAATTGAAGAAGGGCTTTGATCAGAAGAAACCCTACATCATGATCAACAATCGGTTGCTGGACTTTCAGGAACGTAAAACGGTTTTAAGTTTTCCTATTTTTAATATACATCCGAACAATCCCATTAAGACGGGAGTGGTATTTGAGAAGAAAAATGTGCGTTACGCCCCTTTTGGGCAGACCGCTTACCGGACGATTGGTTATTTGAAAGATAAGAATCAGGTAGGTTTGGAGAAGGCTTTTAACAAAGAATTAGCAGGGATTCCGGGACATGGTTTCTTTGAAAAGATGGATAAGAATGTTTGGCGTCCGATGGATGGAAGTAAGGAGATTTTGCCGCAACGCGGGTTGGATCTTCATACGACGTTGGATGTGGATATTCAGGATATTGTGGAGTTGGCCTTAATGCGGTCATTAGATGATTACAAAGGGGATTATGCGACGGCAATTGTGATGGAGACGTCGACGGGAGAAATTAAGGCGATATCTAATTTGATGAAAAATCCCAAATCGCCCACGGGATACTCGGAGGCGCTCAATTATGCCTTAGAAGTATCTGAAAACGATCCGGGATCTGTATTTAAATTGCCCGCGATGATGGCGATGATGGAGGAGTCGGGTATGCCTTTGACCGAGACGGTTACTACGGGTGGTAAATATACTATTTTCAATAAAACCATGACAGACTCCCATGATTATGGGACTTTAACTACTCAGGGGGTCATTGAACATTCGTCAAACATTGGTACGATTAAATTGATGCAACGTGTTTTTGGAACTAAGCCGAATAAGTGGTATCAATATTTGAAAGACTTTCATTTGTTGGATCCGCTCGATTTTCAAATTAAACCGGTCACACCCAAGCCGAATTTCAGGCATCCAACGAAATGGGATAAACTGACCTATATGTGGACTTCGGTGGGGTATTCATCGAACACATCCCCCTTACATTTACTGGCGTTTTATAATGCCATTGCCAATAATGGTTATTGGATTCAGCCGATTATCGTGAAAAATGCAACGCAGGGGAATGAGGTGGTTGTGGATTATACTTTGACTCAAAAGAAGGATAGCAAGCCCTTGTGTTCCAAGGAGACTTTGGCCAAGCTGCAGACCATGTTGAAAGGTGTAGTTGAGCGAGGTACATCTGACAATTTAAAAGGAACGAAGTATGGGATTGCGGGAAAGACAGGAACAGCTCAGCGTCGTGTTCGGGGTCAATATATTAAAGGGACCTATTATGTTTCTTTTATTGGTTATTTCCCGGTTAACAATCCGAAATATACGGTTTTAGTGGCGATGGATTATCCGAAGGGTAGTTCCGAGGCGACTTATGCGCGCCAAGTAACGGCTCCCGTGTTCAAGGATATTTCAGAGCGTATTTATGCCCGGGACATGAAGCTTCAGCAAAAGCTTTCGGGATATTTACCGGACTCGTTGAACAATGCTGCTTTACGACATTTAATTCACCCGATGGACCATGGGGTTTTGTATTCAAATTTGGGACTTCCGAAAATTGAAGAAGATGGCCGCTGGTTATCTTTCCAAATGAACAAGAAGGAAGTAAAAAATTATGCGGTGAGTTTCGCGCCCAAAAAGGTCCCCAATGTTGTGGGAATGAATTTGCGGGATGCACTTTTTTTGCTTGAAAATCAGGGATTGAAGGTACGCGCGAAAGGATTAGGTCTTGTCAAGACACAGTCAATTCCTGCAGGATTTCCTATTCAAAAAAATGCCCTTATCACTATTCAGCTGCACTAAACTATGACGTATTCGTCTTTGCAATTATTTCAATCCGTTGAAAAACTCCAACAGCTTGGAGGTGATCAATTGATCAGTCATCTATGTTTTGACTCACGTCAGGCGTTAGCAGGATCTTTATTTTTTGCCATACCGGGTACACAAGTGGATGGGCATCAATTTCTACCGCAAGTATTTTCACAAGGTTGCACCGCTTGCGTGGTGGAAAAGATTCCGGAGCAAATTCCGGAGGGAGTTTTAATCATCCAAGTGAAAGATTCCAATGAGGCGATGGCGCTAGTGGCCTCGCAATTTTATGGAAATCCGTCTGCGCAATTGAACTTGGTAGGTATTACGGGTACGAATGGTAAGACCACGAGTGTAACGCTATTATTTGAGCTATTTAAATTGCTAGGGCATCGTTGTGGCCTAATTTCTACGGTACAAAATAAAATTCAGGATCGAGTGATTCCTGCAACACATACGACTCCAGATTCCCTAAACTTGAATGCACTTCTTGCAGAGATGCATTCGGATGGTTGTACGCATGTATTCATGGAGGTGAGCTCACATGCCGTTGTTCAGAAGCGTATTTTTGGCTTAACGTTTAAGGGCGCCATTTTTTCGAATATCACGCGAGATCATTTAGATTTCCATGAGACATTCGATGCCTATATTAAAGCCAAAAAGGGCTTTTTTGACGAGTTGCCAAAATCGGCCTTTGCACTAACAAATGCCGATGATAAGCGTGGTTCTGTGATGCTTCAAAATACCAAAGCACGAAAGGTATCTTATGGAATTCTTGAATCTGCAGATTTCAAGGCGAAAGTAAAGGCAAATGTCCTTTCAGGTTTGCAATTAGAGTTGGATGGCCAGGAAATTCACACGCAATTGATAGGCCAGTTTAATGCATATAATTTGCTTGCAATCTATTCGACGGCCATATTGCTCGGTGAGCATAAAGAAGAGGTTTTAATTGCCTTATCAGGTTTGAAAACCGCACCGGGAAGATTTGAACAGTTCCATGGTCCTGAAAATAAAATGGCCATAGTCGATTATGCCCATACACCAGATGCCTTGGAGAATGTATTGAAAACGATTCAGGCGATTCGTCAAAAGCATCAACAAATCATTACGGTTGTTGGCTGTGGCGGTAATCGCGATGCAGGTAAACGTCCGATTATGGCGGCTTTAGCAGCGGAGTACAGCGATCAGGTCGTGTTGACTTCGGATAATCCTCGTTTTGAGGACCCTGAACTTATTTTGGATCAGATGGAGGCTGGAATTCCTGAAAATATGTCGGAAAAAGTCGTCCGAATCGCCGATCGCCAGAAGGCAATTGAAGAGGCCATTCGGCATTATGCAGGGAATGGCGATATCATTTTAGTTGCGGGTAAGGGGCATGAGACCTATCAAGATATACAAGGCGTAAAGTATGATTTTGATGACAAGCAGGTCATTGCGGACGCTTTTGCCAAAGTTTGATTTCGCCGTAAATTTTTGCAAATTTGTTAATTCAAATTATTTTTCAATCACCTCCAATAGCTAGGCATGTTTTATTACCTCTTTGAATACTTAGATAAAACCTTAAATATTCCGGGTGCTGGAGTTTTTCAATACATTACCTTTCGTGCGGTTGCGGCTGTCATTACATCTTTGGGTATTGCAGCTATTTGGGGAAAATCGGTGATTTATCGATTGCAACGTTTGCAGATTGGGGAAGAGATTCGTGATCTAGGTTTGGAGGGTCAAATGGCTAAAAGAGGCACCCCAACGATGGGTGGATTTATTATCCTTTTGTCTTTATTGATTCCTACGATTTTATTTTCAAAGGTTACCAATGTTTACATTGTTTTGTTATTGACCTCCGCAATTTGGTTGGGCGCAGTCGGGTTTGCAGACGATTATATCAAAGTATTTAAGAAAAATAAGGACGGTCTTTCGGGGAAATTTAAGGTAGTTGGCCAAATCGGTCTGGGTATCATTGTGGGCTTGACCATGTACTTTAATGAGCACATCAAGGTACGTGAATTTGCTGCGGATGGGACTTATGTGGACCATAAATCCTTATTGACTACCGTACCCTTTATGAAGGGTAATTCCTTTGATTACAACATGTTATTGCCAAGTTTTATTCCGGATCAATATGTTTGGGTGGTTTATGTTTTGGTGGTCATATTCATCATTACGGCGGTTTCAAATGGTGCCAACATTACCGATGGGATCGACGGTTTAGCTGCAGGAACTTCCGTGATTATTGGAATTGCGTTGGCTATTTTAGCGTATGTATCTGGGAATAAGGTCATTTCTCAATATCTGAATGTGATGTTTATCCCTAATTCAGGGGAATTGGCGGTCTTTTGTGCGGCGTTCGTCGGGGCATGTATAGGCTTTTTGTGGTACAATGCTTACCCCGCTCAAGTATTTATGGGTGATACGGGAAGTTTGATGTTGGGGGGTGTTATCGCGACTTTGGCGATCGTAATACGCAAGGAGATGTTGATCCCGGTTCTTTGTGGGATATTTCTAATCGAAAATCTTTCGGTCATTATGCAGGTGGCCTATTTTAAATATACCAAACGGAAGTACGGAGAAGGGCGTCGAATTTTTTTGATGTCACCTTTGCATCATCACTTCCAAAAGAAGAATTACCATGAGGCTAAAATTGTTACCCGTTTCTTAATTGTGGGGATTATTTTGGCTGTTATTTCATTAGTAACTTTAAAATTACGCTAAGCGTATCCTTATTTTGAGTCAAATTCGCCTATATCCTCGTAAAGATTCCTTTCAAGAAATTATTCCTTTGCCTTCCTCGAAATCGGAAAGTAATCGCGCTTTGGTGATTAATGCCTTAGCGGGTGGGGATAAGGATCAATTGTCGAATTTAGCGGAGGCACGTGATACGCAAACCATGTTACGTTTGTTGGCAGATACGGATAATCCAATCGCCGATGTGCTTGATGCGGGTACCACGATGCGGTTTTTGACGGCATATTATGCCATCACGGGGGCAAATAAAAAAATGACAGGTACGCCACGCATGTGCGAAAGACCGATCGGGATTTTGGTGGATGCGCTTCGTGCCTTGGGGGCGAATATTACCTATGAAAAAAATGAGGGGTATCCTCCTTTGCAATTAGCGGGATTTCAGTATTCGGGTTCTCGTGAATTACGAATTCGTGGGGATGTGAGTTCGCAGTTTATCTCTGCGATCTTAATGATCTCACCACTCTTGCCTGAGGGAATTGAATTGACAATTACGGGTTCCTTGGGCTCTAAGCCCTATGTGGAAATGACACTCGCTCAAATGGCGCAGTTTGGCATCCGGGCATCCGTCGATTGGTCAAAGGGCTTAATCGATATTCATTCCCAGAACTACGTAGCAGCTCCATTTGCAGTTGAGTCGGATTGGTCAGGTGCTAGTTACTGGTATTCAATGGTAGCACTCTCACCATTTGCCGATAGTTCATTGGAATTGTTGGGTTTGAAAGAAGAATCCCTGCAAGGTGACGCGGCCATACGGGATATTATGTTGCCATTGGGTGTGAAAAGTACCTACACCGGTCGGGGGTATCTCTTAACGAAATGTGAGGCTGTTTCAGAATTAGCTTGGGATTTTACGGATTGCCCTGATTTGGCTCAAACCATTAGTGTGGTTGCGGCAGCAAAAAATATCACCTTACACTTAACGGGAGTTGAATCTTTAAAAGTGAAGGAGACTGATCGAGTATTAGCGCTTCAAAATGAACTTGTCAAGTTAGGGGCAACTTTGAAAGAAGTTAAGCTTAATGAATTATATACGGTTTCGGGTTCATTTACTACAGAAGGTCCTGTGCCCGAGATTGAAACCTATGATGACCATCGCATGGCGATGGCCTTCGCTCCGGTAGGTCTTTTGCGTGAAATTCTCATTCATGAGCCAGGTGTTGTGGCTAAATCCTATCCAAGTTTTTGGAAACATGTGGATTTGTTGTTGAATTCATCAACTAACGAATAAAATTCCTTTTTTATCTATTTCTTGAATACAAGTCGTCGTTTTTTTTCGTAGAATTGTCGGAAATGTAAACGCTGCCGGGGTTAGAAACCCCGGCAGCGTTACGCAAAAAACAACTCAAACGATGAAGAAGATTTTACTGCTTATTTTGTTAAGCCCCATGGCCTTATTTGCCCAAAAAACGCTATTATACTGCGGAAAAATGGTGGATGTGAAGGCGGGAAAAGTACAAACTGCCTTGACCATTGTGGTAGAAGGTAAAAAAATTCAAAGTATCCAACCCGGTTACATCCCGGCAGTTAAAGGCGATCGTGTAATTGATTTGAAAAACAAGACGGTTATGCCGGGTTTGATTGATATGCACGTACACTTGGAAAGTGAGACGAATCCGAATGCCTACTTGGATCGCTTTACTAAAAACCCGGGTGATGTTGCTTATCAAGCATTGGTTCATGCGAAAAAAACCTTGAATGTAGGATTTACCACGGTTCGAGATTTGGGCGGTTCGCATGTCGTGATTAGCTTACGAAATGCGATAAATAAAGGGATTGTTGAGGGCCCTCGTGTGTTTACGGCTGGAGTTTCAATTGGGTCCACAGGAGGACATGCGGATGATGCAAACGGTTTGAATGAAACATTTAAAAAGGATTTGGGACCTGAAGATGGGGTAGTAAATGGCTTGTCTGATGCGGCGAAAGCGGTTCGCCAACGGTATAAAGAAGGCTCTGATTTGATTAAAATCACAGCAACTGGAGGTGTGCTTAGTTATGCCAAAGATGGCATGGGGGCTCAATTTACCGAAGAGGAAATTAGGACAATTGTTCAAACTGCGAAAGATTATGGTTTTAAAGTGGCAGCTCACGCACATGGAGCGGAAGGGATGAAACGTGCGATTATCGCTGGAGTAAGTTCCATCGAGCATGGCACCTATATGACACCAGAGGTGATGGAATTGATGAAGCAGCATGGAACTTATTATGTGCCAACAATCATTGCGGGACGTTCGGTTGCAGATTCGGCCAAAATACCTAATTACTATCCTGAGATGGTGAAAAAGAAGGCGGAGTCCATTGGGCCAATTATTCAGTCAACCTTTGGGAAGGCCTATAAAGCAGGCGTTAAGATTGCTTTTGGTACGGATGCGGGTGTATTTGGTCACGGCAAAAATCTACATGAGTTTATTTTGATGACAGAAGCTGGGATGCCGGCCATGGAGGCTATTCAATCGGCAACTGTAGCGGCTGCGGATTTATTAGGTCAGTCGGATTCCATCGGTTCCCTTGAACCGGGTAAGTTGGCCGATATTGTCGCTGTCGATGGCGACCCGACTCAAAACATCCAAGACATTCTGAAGATGAAGTTTGTTATGCGAGACGGGAAAGTCTACAAGCAAGATTAAAAAAAAAGCCCGAATGTGAATTCGGGCTTTTTTTATGATAAGTTGATTATTGCTGCGGCGCGAGTGCTTTTCGTTTAACTATTTCAAAGGCTCCGAAAAATACGGTTGAGAAGAAGAACTGGCTAAGAATGGCGTTCTTTAAAAAAGGTAACGCAGCTGCATAACAGCTCATTAGTCCTGCCAAATCCTTGGAATATACGACAGCATTCCCAGCCGTAAATCCATATCCAATCACATCCCCTGCCCAAACAGCTAAATTGGAAAGGATAAAAAATCCAAGAACAGAAGCTAGGTTAGATCCAACGAATGAAGTCAAGTTGGAAATACGGGAACCCAAGATTGCGATTCCAGCAAACAAGGTTAGATGAACAAGATCAAATCCCCACGAGAAACCTTCGAAATATTGCGGATATACTAAATTGTTCAAAATAAGATTCGAAATCCAAATAGGTAAAAGAGCCCATAAAATCGCTTGACGTTTGCTGAGGGCATAAGTACCCGCAAATAATGCTAAGGAACCTAGTGGCGAAAAATTAGCCCAAGAAGGATTTACTAAAACTAAAAATCGGCTGGCAACTGCAAGGATTAAAAATCCAATCAGAAGCATGGTGCGCTTTGTCATTTGATATTTCTTTGTTTGGGAAGCTAAATAATTTCCAAAGGTAAAACAAAAGCCGTAATTTTATCCATTCTATTTCAATTTATGTATAAAGCTTTGCCGTCTATCGGGCTTTTAGGAGGTGGTCAGTTGGGTCGCATGTTGTTACAAGCAGCCATTGATTTGGATATTCAGGTATCTTGCCTTGATCCCGATGCGGAAGCCCCTTGTCATGAGTTGGCACATTTCTTCAAGCAAGGCTCCTTTCAGGATTACGATTCTGTTTATCAGTTTGGTCAACATTTTGACGTAATCAGCATCGAAATTGAGCATGTAAATATTGAGGCATTAGAGGCGTTGGAAAAAGAAGGAAAGCAAGTCTTCCCTCAGCCGCATATTTTGCGGATGATTCAAGATAAGCGCTTACAAAAGCAATTTTTTGCGGATCATGGATTTCCTACCGCGCCATTTGTGTTAACGGAAAGTCAGGCCGATATTTCTATGCATGCCGATTTTCTACCTGCTTTCCATAAACTTGGAAAGGGGGGATACGATGGGAAAGGTGTTCAGCGGATCAGCTCATTGGCGGATCAAACGAAGGCGTTTAATGCACCTGGACTTTTGGAGAAGGCGGTTGATTTTGAAAAAGAATTAGCGGTCATTGTGGCTAGAAATCCACAAGGTGAAACGAAAGCGTTTCCTGTGGTTGAAATGGTTTTTCATCCCGAGCATAATTTGGTCGATTTCCTTTTCTCGCCGGCGTCTATTTCAGCTGAAATTACCGCAAAAGCGGAAACGATTGCCTTGGATTTGATTGAAAAAATGGGTCTTGTGGGGGTTTTAGCTGTTGAGATGTTTTTGACACCGAACGGTGAAATTTTGATAAACGAGGTTGCACCTCGTCCACATAATTCAGGTCATCAGACGATTCGAGGAAATGAGACTTCGCAATATGAACAGCATCTGCGCGCCATCAGTGGTTTACCATTAGGTAGTACGCAGGCGAAAGGTGTGTCAGGGATGTTGAATTTGCTTGGGGCGGATGGATTTAGTGGGGCTGTCAAGTATGAGGGTTTGAATGAGGCATTAGCCATCCCAGGGGTTTATCCTTTTTTATATGGAAAAAAGATGACAAAACCTTTTCGAAAAATGGGTCATGTGACTATTTTAGGGAACAATAAGGAGGAAATTCTCGAAAAATCAGAACTAGTAAAAAACCTAATCCGAGTGATTAGTTAAATTGATATTATGGTAGGAATCATCATGGGAAGCAGCTCTGATCTGCCCGTTATGCAGGATGCAATTCAAGTATGTAAGGATTTTGGTATTCCCTACGAGGTGGATATCGTGTCCGCACATCGAACACCTGTAAAAATGTTGGAATATGCGCAAACGGCAAAATCACGTGGGATTCAGGTGATTATTGCGGGTGCCGGTGGTGCCGCACATTTGCCCGGAATGGTGGCATCGGCGACCATTTTACCGGTCATTGGTGTTCCGGTTAAATCCTCAAACTCCATCGATGGTTGGGATTCAGTCCTTTCCATCTTACAAATGCCCAACGGAGTTCCTGTTGCAACGGTTGCATTGAATGCATCTAAAAATGCGGGAATTTTAGCTGTTCAGATGATTGCCCTAAGTGATGCTGCCTTATCCAAGAAATTAGATCAATACAAAGAGGAATTGATTGAAAAAGTTGCCGAAATGAGCACGAAGACAAAAGATTTAAAATAGTTCTATCCAATATCCTTTCCTAATTATGAAAGAGAATAACTCAGCTAACCTGCCTCTCATTACGCTAATCGTTTTATTGGCTACGGTTGTTGCCCTTTTATTCGTCGGCTATGAGCATTTTTTAGGTCCTGAAACGAGTAGTTTGACAAAAGCGGAGACCACCGAATTGAAGGAAGAATTGCCTGTTGAAAATATTGCCTCAACGATGGTCATAAGTGATTCCACAGATACCGATACAGCATCTGTTAATGCGGATCAAGCGGCCATCGATTTAGAACAACAAAAGAAAGAAGCTGAGGCAGAAAATGTGCCCGAAGAAACGGTGGAGGAGCCTGCGGGCAAATCTTACAGCTATCAAGCGGAGTCTGGGGAGTCTGCAGAATCGATTGCCAAAAATTTTGGGATCACCGTAGAGCAATTGAAGGCAATGAATCCTTCAGGAATCAAAGCAGGTTCAAAAGTCAAAGTCAAAATTCAGGCGGTACATATCGTTGGGAAAGGGGATGTATTACGTGTTGTGGCAGAGAAATACCATGTGTCCAAAAAGGCCTTGATGGAAGCCAATCATAAAAAAGAGGATGTAACCATGCGCGGGGAGGAATTAGTCATTCCCTTGAAGTAATGCGTTTAGCATTCATCCTATTCTATTTATTTTTAAGCCCTTACCTATTTGGGCAAGTTGATTCATTGCGAATCATTTGCCAGAAGCAATTGATACCTTTTGTCGATGGTCAAGATTTGCTTTGGATGTATAGGCAACGCGATACGCTCAAGTCTGTGAGTCCAACCGGACCTATTGAACTCGTGGTCAACGAGAAATTGATTGGATTGACGGATAGTTTAAGTTTACGGTATTCGGCTAGTTTGAGTGGGGAATATCCAGCGCTGGATTCGATATGGTATTCAGTTCTTGCCGGTGAGATTCATGCTTTCGAAATGCAAAAGGATAGCCTACACAAAAGGGTAGATCAATTGGGGTGGAAGATGCGATATTTGCAGTCGGCCCGCGATTTGAAGCGCCAACAACAACTCAATCGTTCCGGGCGATCTCAGGTTTTATTATCATTTCATAATTTTGGATTGGCCGCTGACGTGGGTTTGTATTCAAGAAGAAAATACTTGAAACGCTCCACTCGGTATTCCCGTTTAGGCCAAGAGGCGAAGAGTTTAGGGATGTTTTGGGGAGGGGATTTTGTGGGATTCCCAGATCCGGGTCATGTCCAACGTTTTGCGAACAGTGCGGCTTTCATCGAAAAATATCCTTTTATCTCGTTTGAATTTGAGCGCTATCGGGATGCCTATCAGCGGGCATATTGGAAAAAGCAATCTGTGGGAAGGGAAGACTTGGTGAAAGATACGGAGGCATTGTTGATTTCCATGAATCGCCAACGGATAGGTGGGGTATGTGCTTGTCAATATGCCACGCTGCCAACAGTTCAAATTCCAATCAATTCAAATGCCAAAGTGGAAGTAAATACTCAGCAAAATTGGGTGTACATTCAGCCAAAAGGCTCAAACGGATATTATTATTCGCTTGGAAGATGGGAATATGAGGCTAAAAATTAAAATTGTATCCGCGCAGGAATTCGTCAATTTTCATTCGTTTTTTCCCCTCCATCTGCCATTCAAGAATTTGAATATAGCCATCTTGGCAACCCACGCGTAGGTAGGTTTTTTGGTCAGTATCCCAAACCCCAATGCCCAAATCCGGCAAAATTTCGGGATGAAATTCAATCTGAATTAATTTGCAATTTTTACCTTGAAAGGTGGTATGTGATCCTGGAAATGGATACATGCCACGAACCAAGTTGAATATTTCGGCGCCAGTTTTGGACCAATGTACTTCTCCGGTGGCCCGCGTTAATTTGGGTGCCGACTTTACTGCCTTGCTTTCGTCTTGAGGTACTGGTTTCGTGTTCCCGGATTGGATGGCCTGTGCTGTTTTGACAACGAGTTTCGCCCCTCGTCTCATTAAGCGTTCGTAAACATCCCCCGTTGTATCCTGTGGATGAATGGGCTCGGTTTCTTGAAATAGCAAATCCCCGGTATCGATTTCGTGTTGCAGAAAGAAGGTCGTGACGCCCGTTTCGGTCTCCCCATTGATGACAGCCCAATGAATTGGAGCAGCTCCTCGGTAGTTGGGAAGCAATGAACCATGCAAATTAAAGGTTCCCAATGGGGGTAGGTTCCAAATGATTTCGGGTAACATGCGAAAGGCTACGATTACTTGCAGGTCGGGTTTATATATCTTTAGTTCCTCAACAAAACTTGGGTCTTTCAATTTTAGGGGTTGAAGCACAGGCAGGCCTTTCGTTTCGGCATATTGTTTAACGGCAGAAGATTGAAGCTGTTGGCCTCGCCCAGCCGGTTTGTCGGGTGCAGTTACGACAGCGACCACATTGAATTGAGCTTCCATGAGAGCGTCTAGGCTAGCAACGGCAAAATCGGGTGTGCCAAAAAAAACAATACGCATCGTAGAGGGGGCTAAGTGAAAATGTTTTTTGATTGTTGTAAAACATTTTTTGTTTACCTTTGTGGCTTATCAAAACTGATTTTGTGTTAGCAAAGCAACTTTTATTATAGTTCCGAATCCGAAACAAAACTACAAATAATTTAGGTAGAACGGTCGGAGGCCGTTCTATTTTGTTTTTTAACACCGACAAAAAAGCTATTCATTATGGCAAAGATTCAATATTATACCGCAGAGGCCTTGGACAAATTGAAGGCAGAATTACACCACTTGAAGATTCAAGGACGTTCTGACATGGCCAAGCAAATTGCAGAGGCACGTGACAAGGGCGATTTGAGTGAAAATGCGGAATATGATGCAGCAAAGGATGCGCAAGGTTTGTTGGAATTGAAGATTTCCAAATTAGAGGAGATTGTGTCCAATGCGCGCGTTTTAGACGAGTCGACGATCGATATCACCAAGGTTTCGATTTATTCGATTGTTGAGATTCGTAATACGAAGAATAATGCAACGGTAAAATATACGATTGTCTCCGAGGAAGAAGCAGATTTGCGTGCTGGAAAGATTTCGGTTTCGTCTCCCTTCGGAAAAGGTTTGTTGGGAAAAAAGGTTGGCGAGTTAGCACAAATTCAAGCACCGGCAGGTCACATGGAATTTGAGATTATGTCGCTTTCGCGCTAATATCTACCCATTGAAATAATTTAAAAGCCTCATCATGAGGCTTTTTTTATGCTCTCGGGCCAAAGATTGCCGATCCTACGCGTACCATGGTGGAGCCAGATTGTGCGGCAAGTAGATAGTCGCCCGACATGCCCATGGAGATTTCTTGCCATTTAACTCGTCCGCTTTCTGTTCCCAGTTCTTGACTTTTAAATGAATCAA
>JACCDQ010454595.1_pt1 | contig 17119 bp, 14 predicted proteins | sample 7446031 | NCBI WGS metagenome assembly JACCDQ01 (sample SAMN15323442, study PRJNA562643) | freshwater metagenome | isolation source: river surface water | place: USA:Blue River Watershed | collected 2017-08-17
GAACCGCTGCGGCCGCCTTAATTGCCGAGTAGGCAGACTGGCTAGCCTTGACCGAAGCCGGAACGATACGCATGTCGAAATCCACCTGCGCGACGCGCGGGTCTGATTCAAGTTTTTGTGCCACGAGTGAAGCAGTTTTAGAAGAAACTTCATTCGCGAAATCGACGGTGTACCAACCCAGACCAACCGCCTGCCCTAGCTTTAGGTCTTCGCCGGCCGCATTCTCGGCAGTGGGTTGACCATTGGCGGCAATTCTTGACACACCAGATTCGTATTTCACAATTAGGCCGGCGATTGACCCCTCAGGCAGAAAATGCTGTTGCTGGGTGCTGGCTGCCTGCGTTGGCGCAGCGCTTACCAGGGCAAACGAGAGAGCGATTGCCGCCGTTGCAACTTTGCGAAAAGTATTCATTAGTTCCAGCCTAGGTAAGAAGTCTTAGAAATGCCTGAGCAAAACTAGAGACTCTTCTGCATCAGAACAGTGCCAAGCCAGCGACCAAATTTATAGCCAACCTTGCCGAGGTGCCCCTGATGTTTGAAGCCAAAACTTTCGTGCAGCGAAATCGATGATTCGGCACCTTTGTCTGAGATAACCGCAACGATTTCTTTTACGCCGGCGGCCTTGCTCTCATCGATGATGGCAGCCAGAAGTTTGGTTCCGATTCGCTTGCCGGTGGCGGCTGGTCGAAGGTAAATGCTGTTTTCGACGGTTCGGCGGTAGGCCGCCTTCTGGCGCCAAGGGGCAACGTAGGCAAAGCCCAGAATTTGACCACTCGCGCTGGTGGCCACGATGAACGGCAACTTTAAGCCTTGAATCCATTCGAACTTTTCGCGCCAATCAACCAGGGTCATCGGCTCGAGGTCGAAGGTGACCACGCTGTTCTTGATGTAGTAGTTGTAAATGTCTAGAATCTGCGAAAGATCACCGATGGTGGCTGCACGCAGCAAGACTTCGGTCGACTCGGGTTCGTAACCCTTAGCCTTCAGGCGTCTTACTAATCGCCAACGTGATTCTGAATCCAGTGACATGAAACTCCTAACAAGACCAATCTATCGGCTGTTCGCCAACCTGTTGCAGCAGCGTATTTGCACCACTAAATGGGCGGCTGCCAAAGAACCCTTTGCGGGCCGAGAGTGGGCTCGGATGCGCCGAAGCAATGACCTGAGAATCGCAAAGCGCAGCGCTAAGTTGCTGGGCCTGAGCGCCCCACAAAACAGACACCAAGCGCCTGCCCAATTTTCGGTTCAGCACAGCAACCACTTGATCGGTGAATCTTGCCCAACCAAGATCGAGGTGGCCAGCGGTTTCGGAGAGGTTGGTGGTGAGGTGTCGGTTAAGTAAAAGCACGCCCTGATCGGCCCACTTGCTCAAGTCACCTTTGCGCGCTGAGCCATCGGTGTTGAACTTACCGAGATCATCGGATAGCTCGCGAACGATATTGGCGAGGCTTCGAGGAAGCGGAGAAACATCGGGAGCCACGGCGAATGAAAGACCCACTGCATGACCGGGCGTTGGGTATGGATCTTGGCCGACGATTAGCACGCGAACGTTTTCGAGCGGCGACGAAAAAGCACGCATCACCAGGTTCATAGGCGGCGCAATGGCGTCACCAGAGGCCTGCAGCTTGGCTTCGAGCTCATCTAAAAGCGGCTTCGAACTTCGCAGCGCTTCCTGCCAGCTCGGGTGCATCTGCTCAAAAAACATATTCCAAGCCTAAAGGTGGCAATATGGCGTTATGAGCCAAGCAACGAAGCCAGCCGCCCTTGCCCAAGAAGCAAGCAAGTACCTCGATACCCTGCAAAAAATTCGTCGCGAACTGCATCAGATTCCCGAATTTGCGCTTCAACTGCCAAAGACTTTGGCTCGAATAGTCGAGTCGATTGAAGGCCTAGGCGAAATCACCTACGGCAAAGACCTAACCTCAGCGGTGCTTCACATCAAGGGCGCACACCCGGGGCCAACCGTGTTGCTTCGAGCAGACATGGATGCGCTTGCCGTCATCGAAGACACCGGACTGGACTACGCATCAACCAACGGCTACATGCACGCCTGCGGTCACGATCTACACATGGCCATGGGCATCGGTGCCGCGCATTTGGTTGCCACCCACAAGGACGAACTTCACGGCGATGTCATCATTTGGTTCCAACCGGGCGAAGAGGGCCACGGCGGAGCCGATGTGATGATCGACGAAGGCGCGCTGATGGTTAGCGGCCAGAAGCCGATTGCCGCCTACGGTATTCACGTTGTCAGCTCTTACCCGATGGGCGTATTTGGTTCACGAAGAGGCCCACTGATGGCAGCCGCTGGTGGCATGACCGTAACCTTCAGGGGCGCCGGTGGGCACGGTTCAATGCCTTGGTTGTCAAAAGACCCAATCACCCCAATGGTCGAGGCGCTCGCCGCGTTGCAGACCATGGTGACCAAAAAATTCAGCGCCTTCGAACCTGTCGTAATCAACACCGGCTGGATCAAAGCCGGTGGTGACCACGCCGACAACGTAATTCCAGAAACCGCGTCGTTCGGCGCCACCATCCGCACCTTCTCTAAAGAGAACTCAGACAAGGTTGCCCGCCTGGTTCCAGCACTCATCCAAGGAATCGCTGCAGCACACGGAGTGACCGCCGAAGTCGAGTTCCACCCGGCCACCAAGGTTTTGATGAATGCACCGCAGGCAATCGATCGGGTCGAGGCCGTGATTGATGAAGCGTTCGGACCAGGGCGCTACTGGAACATGGAGCACCCGATTGCCGGCGGCGAAGACTTTGCCTCGGTGCTCGACGAAGTGCCTGGGGCTTTCGTGTTCATGGGCGCTTGCCCGCCAGATGCAGACCCGGCTGTGGCAGCAACCAACCACTCGAACAAGGCCATTTTTGATGACCGCGTTTTGGCTGACGGCGCAGCACTTCTGGCCGCTTTGGCATTCGATGCGCTATCTGAGGTATCTGCCTAAGCCGCCAACAAGGCCAGTCTGAAGCCGATAGGCTTAAAACCTATGGAATTTCAGACTTCAGAGGACACAGTCCCGTCCGCATTTGTGACGGAGGAACAGCGTCGATCTTTGATCGGACGCCCTCCTGCCACTGGCGCTTGGCGCGACGGCGACCCTGCTGGAGACCGCCAATTTGCGACGATTTCTAACTTCAAACTCGAGAGCGGCCGAGTGCTTGCTAGCGCCCGAATCGCATTCGAAACCTGGGGTGAGCTCAACCACGAGCACAGCAACGCCGTCCTCGTACTGCACGCTCTAACCGGCGATTCACACGCCACCGGCAAGGCCAGCAAGCAACACCCAACCGAGGGTTGGTGGGCCGGCATCATTGGCCCGGGTCTTGCCATCGACACCAATAAATACTTCGTGGTGGCACCGAATATTCTCGGTGGCTGCCAGGGTTCAACCGGCCCTTCATCGCTCGACAGCGCTGGCCGCGAGTACGGCGCAATGTTCCCTTACCTAACCATTCGCGACCAGGTGAATGCTCAACGAGACTTTGCCCACCTGATTGGCATCAAAACCTGGTTCGCCATCATCGGTGGTTCAATGGGTGGAATGCACGCCCTTGAGTGGGCAGTTAGCTACCCAGATGAACTGCACCGAGTTGCGGTAATTGCTGCGCCGGCAATTTCTAGTGCCGACCAAATTGCATCGAATTCTGTTCAGGTCGAGGCAATCATGACCGACCCGCAATTTAGAGACGGCAACTACTACGACGAAAAGGCCGGCTTTGGGCCGCACCGCGGTTTGGCTCTGGCCCGCCGCATGGCTCTGCTCAACTACCGGTCATCTAATGAACTCAACGCCAGATTCGAAAGAACCTGGCAGTCGGGCGTAAGCCCACTTGGCGGCGGCGGGCGATTCGCTGTTGAGAGTTACTTAGATTTTCACGGCAATAAATTCACTCGCCGGTTCGATGCCAACACCTACATCACCCTTGTAGAGGCCATGAACTCGCACGACGTTGGTCGAGGCAGAGAGTCATTGGCGGCTGCCCTTGGCCGCGTGACCGCAAAGAGTTTGGTTGCGGGAATCGACACCGATCGACTGTTCCCGATCGAAGACCAGCAGGTAATTGCCGACCTCATCGGTGGCCAAGTGATTGGTGGCGGCTTGCAGGTAATTGAATCTGCTTACGGCCACGATGGATTCCTAATCGAGAATCAAATTGTTGGACCGCTGATCACTCAACTTTTGCAGAGCTAAATTAGCCCACACCAGCAGCGCAATTAGCAGCGCATTTCTCAGCGTCAATGCCACGATGCTTGGCCAACCAAGACCCATCAAATCCATGTAAAGAATTGGGTAAACCAGATTGGTTAGGCCGGCAATAAGCAAGGCGCCAATAACTGGAACCCGCCACCTAGGTAAACCAAAAATCAAACCCGCCATCACCGGCACCGCCAGCCAGCCTTCAAACTGGGGCGAGCCAACCTTGTTGAAAACGATCAGGTCGAGCGTTGCGGTCAGGGCAACCAGCGTAAAAATCTGGTGATAATCGGCACCGGCTCTAAAGGCCCGAATTCCAAGCAGCGCGGTGATTGCCACTGCAACGATCATTGCCAGAGACATCAGAGTGGAAGTTAGTTCAACGCCGTCGCCGGCAATCTGGTTGGTAAGCAGACCCTGGTCGAAGTAGATAGAAGCGTTGAAAAGACCCAATTTCGCAAACCAGATCCAGAAGGTTGCGATTGGCGATTCAATTTGAATGCCTCGATTACCCTGGGTGAACACGAATCCCAAAATTTCTGAGCTACCGCCACCGATTAGAACCAACCCGATGAGCAAGCCAACGCCGATGGTGATTGAAACGGTAAAAGCCGCCGCTGAGAAGACGAGATTCTTTCGTTTTTCGGCGATCAGCAAGGCCAGCCCCATTGCGATTGGCCAGATCTTGACCCAGGTACCAACTGTAAAAAGAACCATCGCAGCCTGAAATCTGCCCCAAAAGAGCGCGACCAAACCGAACACGGCAAGGGCTGAAGCTATCGAATCGATTCGCCCGAGCGAAATTGGGCCGAGCAAGGCCAAGAATGCGATCCAAAACCAAGCCGCCGTAAAAGTGGACTTTGCGCCTTTACCCCAATCAGTTAGTGCACCAATTGCCGCGAGGTTCAGCACCGTAATCATCGGCAACCAACCCGAGAGCGTGTTTTGCCAGACATCTGCCCCACCAAGCACAAAGGCGATCAACATGGGCAAAATGGCCACAAACGGGTAGACAAACGGGCGGCTTATTCCCGGAATTTGGGTGATGACGTTTCCGCTCTGCAGCATCTCCTGCATCCAGCTGCCGTAAAGAGAAACATCGTTGAATGGGGCCACCGGACTTGGCGCCGTGCCATAGAGCGAGAGCATTAGGTGGACCAGACCGGCAACCAAAAGCAGCGGGATTAACCGCGCGAACCTACTTTGACTCAAGGATCTCCCCAACCACCGATTGAACCGCATTCGCTAAATCTAGCGCCGCAATTGGCCCGACCGCGCTCAATTTAAGCGCTGCCAGGCGGTGTATTTCTATTGCGCCAAGCGCAACCTCGGCCAGAGTAACTTCTCCAGATTTGATTGCGTCAGCGTTGGCTGCGATGAGTGCACCAAGTATTCCGGCAAGAACATCACCGGTGCCGGCGGTTGCCAATTCGGCGAGTGCAGCAGGCGCCTGAACAACAAAACCGTCGCTGGCAACCACCGATCGGTTGCCCTTGAGCAAAATTGTTTGACCGGTAAGCTTCGCGGCAAGTTCGGCAGCTGCAACCGGGTTCGCTTCGATTTCTTCACGCGTTTGGGGCTGCCCAAGCCGGCTAACGAGCCTGCTCAGCTCACCCGCGTGCGGCGTGAGCACTGCACGCAATTGCAAGCCTTCAAAATCGATGATTTCGATGGCGCCGGCATCGATGACGGCTAGCTCAGGAGTTTGAGCAAGGCTCTTGATTAGTTCTACCTGCTCGTTTGAATCGCGCGAATCTACCCCCGACCCCAAAACCCAGGCGTCTACTCGACCGGGTTGAATCACGACTTCCGGGCGCACCTCGAGCACCAAGTTTGAAACCGAACTTGGACCAAGGTAGCGAATCATGCCGATGCCGGTTCGAATCGCGGCGGTGACACCCAAGATGGCGGCACCAGGATAGGCCTCCGAGCCGGTGACGAAGCCGACTACCCCGCGACTGTATTTATCGTCGCTCGCCAGGGGCTTGCGCAGAAGTTTCGAGGCATCCATGTTTTCAAGGCTATCGAATCGTAGAGTGGAGCCATGCCGAATCTTTTTGACCCTATTCGCATTCGCGATCTTGAAGTACGTAACCGAATTTGGGTTGCACCGATGTGCCAGTATTCGGCCGAAGACCAAGATGGAATGCCAACCGAATGGCACCTGGTTCACTACGGCGCACGCGCAACCGGTGGGGCCGGAATGGTGATTGTCGAAGCGGCAGCGGTGAACCCAGTCGGCCGAATTAGCGCCTGGGATGTTGGCATCTGGAACGATCAGCACACCGATGCCTGGTCTTACATCGTCGACTTCATGCACGCTCAAGGTGCCGCCGCGGGTATTCAAATTGCCCACGCCGGACGCAAGGCATCGGTTTATCGCGAGTGGTCTGGCGCGGGCTCGATTCCGCTAGACGAGGGCGGCTGGCAGAGCGTTTCGGCAACCGACGAAGCCTTCACCGGTTACGCGGCCCCGAGAAAACTAAAAACCGAAGAGCTAGCCTCGGTTGTTGATGACTTTGTAACGGCTGCTCGCCGAGCTGTTGATGCCGGTTTTGACGCCGTCGAAATTCACGCCGCCCACGGCTATCTGATTCACCAATTTCTGTCGCCGGCCACCAACAAGCGCAACGATAACTACGGTGGCTCGCTCGAAAATCGAGCAAGGCTTTTGCTAGAGATCGTCACCGCTATCAGAGCCGAAGTTGGCCCTGGCTACCCACTCTTGGTTCGATTCTCGGCTACCGATTACCTCGAATCGGGCTGGGATGAAACCCAAACGGCAACGGTTGCCGGTTGGTGCGCGGCGGCCGGTGCAGACCTCTTCGACATTTCTTCGGGCGGACTAGTTACCGGCGTGAAGATTCCTACCGGCCCTGGTTATCAGGTTCCGCTGGCCGAATTTGTTGGAGCAAACATCGAAGAGCCGGTTTCGGCTGTTGGGCAAATTACCACCGGAGCGCAGGCGCAAGAGATTTTAGACAACGGCAAGGTTGATGTGATCATGATTGGTCGCGCTGCGCTTCGCGACCCGATGTGGCCACTTCGTGCGGCAGCCGAACTTGGCGTAGCAGTTGATTACTGGCCTAAACAATACGGTCGAGGCAAGTTCTAGCGGGTAGTTGCGTCTTGAACTTCGCCAACCAGCTCTTCGAGAATATCTTCTAGAAAAAGAACCCCGCGAACCTGGCCGTGCACGTCAAACGTTTTAGCCATGTGTGCGTGCACTCGACGCATCGAAGCAAGCGCATCTTCTAGCTCCATCGATGCCGGCAGAGAAATCAGTGTGCGAATTCGCTTAGCCGGGAACGGCTGATCGCTTTCGTCTTCGCGCAGGTCGATGACATCTTTGAGGTGCAGATAACCAACCAGCTCGTCGTTCTCATCGGTGAGCGGGTATCTCGAGAAACCGTACTTAGTCACCGCCTGCTCAACCTCGCGCGGGGTAACTTCATCGCTGAAGGCAATGACCTTGTCGAGAGCGATGGCAACATCACTGACCCGCTTTTCGGTGAATTCAAAGGTGTTAGTAAGGGTGCCGCTGAAGTCTTGCAGTGCGCCCTCGCGAGTTGAGTGCTCGACGATGTCTTCAACCTGATCGAGCGTGTAGGCGCTGGTTGCTTCATCCTTGGGAGTGATTTTGAACAGCCGAAGAATTGCATTTGCGGTTGCATTCAGCGCAACAACGATTGGCCGCACCAACTGAGCCAGGCCATAGAGGGCTGGAACCAAGACCAGTGCGGCGCGCTCAGGAATCGAGAATGAAATATTCTTTGGCACCATCTCGCCGATGACAACGTGCAAGAAGGTAACCAGTAGCAAGGTGATGGCGAAGGCTATGGCTGAACCTGCACCGGCCGAGAGCGACAAACCCGAAAGCAGTGGCTCGAGCAGGTGGTGAATGCTCGGTTCGGCAATCAAGAGAATCAGCAGCGAACAAATGGTGACACCCAATTGCGCGGTGGCCAGCAGCAAAGAAACCGATTCCATGCCCTTGATGGTCAGTTTGGCCGGCCGACTGCCCGCCTCGGCGCGTGGCTCGATCTGAGCGCGGCGAGCCGAGATCACTGCAAATTCGGCACCAACAAAGAAGCCGTTGAACAAAATAAGCACCAGGAACCAGACGATTCCAGACCATTCGCTAGTCATCGTTGGTCACCTGACTCTCCATTGGAGTTGGGGTGAATCGAACTCGGTCCACTCGCCTGCCATCCATGCGCTCGACGCGAAGTTTTCCATCGTGGATTTCGACTTCGTCACCAACATTTGGAATACGCCCGAGCTCACTCATTAGAAAACCAGACACGGTTTCGTAGGCGCCATCGGCTGGAACTTTGATGGCCATCTCGGCAAGTTCATCGGGGCGAATCATGCCCGGGAACAAGATTGACGAGTTGGCACCTCGGGTGACACCGGCCTTGGCGCGATCGTGTTCGTCGACCAATTCGCCAACCAATTCTTCGATGAGGTCTTCTAGGGTTGCGATGCCGGCGGTGCCGCCGTATTCATCGACCACAATTGCCAGCTGCAATCCCTTGGCGCGCAAATCAACCAGAAGAGTTTCTAGGCGCATGGTTTCTGGCACTCGTAGCGCTTCGACCATGATTGCGGTTGCCGGTACGTCTTTGCGCTTTTCGCGCGGAACCGCGACCGCCTGCTTCACGTGCGTGACACCCAGGATGTCGTCACTCGAGCCATCTTGGATTGGAAAACGCGAGTAGCCGGTTTTTATCGAGGCAGCGATGACGTCGGCAACCGTGGCGGTGCTCTCGAGCGCGTGCATTCGAGGCCTTGGCGTCATTACGTCGGCCGCCACCAATTGGCTAAGCGCCAAAGTCTTAGTGAGCAAGGTTGCCGTTTGAGCATCGAGGGCACCGAGGCTGGCAGAGCGTCTAACCAGCGATGAAAGCTCTTCGGCGGTTCGAGTTGAACTCAACTCTTCTTTTGGTTCGATTCCTAGAGATCTAACGATGGCGTTGCCAACTTTGTTGAGCACGAAGATCATGCCGGCGAAAACCCAGGTGAAGGCAAGCTGAAAACCGATGACAAATTTGTTGACCTGAAGCGGAATCGAAAGCGCCATCTTCTTGGGCACGAGTTCGCCGATGAGAGTTGAGAAAAGAGTGGCGATGAACATGCTCAACGTAAGCCCAACGACTTCAACCAACTCGTGGCTGACGCCCCACCGCAACAACAGTGGTTCGAAGAGTGAGGTTAGGGCGGGCTCAACCAAGAAGCCGGTGAGCATTGTGGTGAGTGTGATGCCAAGTTGAGCACCCGACAGGTGTGTGCTGGTTCTTTTTAGGGCTCTGATGCTGTTGCTCAGGCCGCGTTCGCCGCGTTCGCGTCTTGCTTCGAGATCGCTGCGCTCGAGATTTACTAATGAAAATTCGCTGGCCACAAAAAGCCCGGTACCTACTGTTAGAAGTAGGCCAAACCCCAGCATTAGCCACTCGTTCATCGTCCCTCAAGCATACCCGCAGTGGGGTAGGCTTAAGGCTGCACATCGAACGGACAATCATAAAGAGGTGGTTTCTCTGTCAGGCAACGGCGAGAACGCAAACGATGAAAACGCATTCGGAGCCAACGACTGGTTGGTAGACGAAATGTACGCACAGTACAAGGCGAACCCAGATTCGGTAGACAAGGCCTGGTGGCCGATTCTCGAGAATTACCACCCAACTCAAACTCCGCACGCAACCACCGGTCCGGTAACTTTGCCAACTCAGCCAGCAGCCGCTGCTCCAGTTGCACCAATCACTCCGGCAGCCCCTGCTGCCCCAGCAGCACCAGCCGCTCCAGTTGCCGCAGCTCCTTCAGAAGCATCACCGATGGTTGCAAAAACCACTCGCGTCGAAGCACGCCCTCAGCCAATTCCTGCCCAGGCTCCGGTTACCGGCCTTATCGAGACCATCGAGGGTGAAGAACCCGAAGATACCGTCAACATCCTTAAGGGCATGGCAAAAGCACTTGCCACCAACATGGATGCATCGATCGAAGTGCCAACCGCTACCTCGGTTCGCACCATCCCAGCAAAGCTTTTGATCGACAACCGAATCGTGATTAACAGCCACCTCTCGCGCACTCGCGGCGGCAAGGTTTCGTTCACTCACCTAATCGGTTTTGCCATCATCCGTGCACTCAAAGAATTCCCAAGCCAGAACGTTTACTACGACGTAATCGACGGCAAGCCTGCAGCGGTTCAGCCAGCAAACATCAACTTTGGTTTGGCAATCGACATCCCTAAAGAAGATGGCACCCGTGCGCTGTTGGTACCAAACATCAAGCGTGCCCAGCGACTCAATTTTGCCGAGTACCTAGGAGCCTACGAAGACCTCGTTAAGAAGGCTCGCGACAACAAGCTAACCGGCACCGACTTTGCCGGTTCAACAATCTCGCTAACCAACCCGGGCGGCATCGGCACGGTTCACTCTGTGCCTCGCCTAATGAAGGGCCAGGGCTGCATCGTTGGCGCTGGTGCACTCGACTACCCGGCTGAATTCCAGGGCATGTCTGAGGGCCAGCTCTCGAAGCTTGGCGTCAGCAAGACCATCACGCTCACCTCTACCTACGACCACCGCGTTATTCAGGGTGCCGGTTCGGGCGAGTTCCTAAAGAAGATTCACGAGTTGCTTCTTGGCGCACGTGGCTTCTACGACGAGATCTTTGCCGACCTGCGCATCCCTTACGAGCCAGTTCGCTGGGCCACCGATTTCGAGCGTGACAACGCCGACGACCGCACCAAAGAGACTCGCATCCAAGAGATGATCAACGCTTACCGCGTTCGTGGTCACCTAATGGCCGATGTTGACCCGCTTGAATACAAGCAGCGCAGTCACCCAGACCTAGACATTCGCACCCACGGTCTAAGCCTGTGGGATCTTGACCGCACCTACAAGACCGGCGGTTTTGGCGGCGACAGCAAGATGCAGTTCCGCGACATCTACAAGATTTTGCGCGACAGCTACTGCCGCACCGTTGGTGTCGAGTTCATGCACATCCAAGACCCTGCTCAGCGAGCTTGGTTCCAAGAGAAGCTTGAACGCCCATATGCAAAGCCAACCCGCGAAGAGCAGTTGCGCATTCTCGAGAAGCTAAACGAGGCCGAGGCCTTCGAAACCTTCTTGCAGACCAAGTTTGTTGGCCAGAAGCGCTTCTCGCTCGAGGGTGGCGAATCAACCATTGCCGCGCTTGACGAAATTCTTCAAGAGGCAGCCAACGCCAACCTGCAAGAGGTTGTAATTGGTATGGCCCACCGTGGTCGCCTAAACGTTCTAACCAACGTAGCCGGCAAAACCTACGGTCAGGTGTTCCGCGAATTCGAGGGCAACACCGATGTAAAGACCGTTCAGGGCTCTGGCGACGTGAAGTATCACTTGGGCACCGAGGGTACCTTCACCAACATGGAGGGCAAGCAGGTTCAGGTTTCACTGGCTGCAAACCCATCGCACCTCGAGGCAGTAAACCCTGTAGTTGAGGGCATCGTTCGCGCCAAGCTAGATGCCATCGATGCCATTCCAAACGATGTCTACCCAGTGCTTCCAGTCGTAATTCACGGCGATGCAGCATTCGCGGGTCAGGGCGTTGTTCCAGAGGTTCTAAACATGTCGCAGCTACGCGGCTACAAGACCGGTGGAACCATCAACGTTGTTATCAACAACCAGGTGGGCTTCACCACTCCTCCGGGCGAATCGCGCTCAACCGTTTACGCCACCGATGTTGCCAAGGGTATTCAGGCTCCAATCTTCCACGTGAACGGTGACGACCCAGAGGCCGTTGTTCGCGTTGCTCGTTTGGCTTTCGAGTTCCGTCAGGAATTCAAAAAAGACGTAGTCATCGACATCATCTGTTACCGCCGTCGCGGTCACAACGAGGGCGACGACCCATCGATGACCCAGCCACTGATGTACAACCTGATCGAGGCAAAGCGCTCTGTTCGCACCCTTTACCTTGAGTCTTTGGTTGGTCGCGGCGACATCACTCGCGAAGAGTTTGAAGCGGCAAACACCGGCTTCCAGACTCGTCTTGAGAACGCTTTCGTTGAGGTTCACGAGGCAATGGTTGCGGCTCCTGCTTTGGTTCCGCGCCCAGTTGGCATCGGCACCACAGCCAGCGACCACACCGGTGTTGAGCACGCTACCGCGATTGCTCGCTCAACGGTTGAATTGATCGGAAACGCTCACAACAACCAGCCTCCTGGCTTCCACGTTCACCCTAAGTTGCAGCAGCTTCTAGCCAAGCGCGTCGAGATGAGCCGCGAGGGTGGCATCGACTGGGGCTTCGGCGAATTGCTAGCCCTTGGTTCACTATTGCTCGAAGGCAAGGTTGTTCGCATGGCTGGCCAAGACAGCCGCCGCGGCACCTTTGTTCAGCGTCACGCAGTGTTCCACGACCGCGAGAACGGTCAAGAGTGGATGCCGCTTCGCAACCTGAGCGAAGACCAGGCCAAGTTCTACATCTACGACTCATTGCTAAGCGAGTACGCCGCCATGGGTTACGAGTACGGCTACGCGGTTGAGAATAAGAACGCATTGGTTCTCTGGGAGGCCCAGTTCGGCGACTTCGCCAACGGCGCCCAGACCATCATCGATGAGTTCATCTCTTCGGCAGAGCAAAAGTGGAACCAGCACTCGGGTGTGGTCTTGCTTTTGCCTCACGGCTATGAAGGCCAGGGCCCAGACCACTCGTCTGCTCGAATCGAACGCTACTTGCAGCTTTGTGCCGAGAACAACATGACGGTTGCACAGCCTTCTACCCCGGCATCGCACTTCCACCTACTGCGTCGTCAGGCCTACTCGAACCCGAAGCGCCCGCTGATTGTCTTCACCCCTAAGTCGATGCTTCGCCTCAAGGCAGCATCTTCATCGGTCGAAGATTTCACCAACGGAACCTTCCAGCCGGTCATCAAGGACCAGCAGAACCTAGACAAGAACGCGGTCAAGCGCGTGCTGTTCTGCTCGGGCAAGGTTTACTGGGATCTACTCGCCGAGTCTGAAAAGCGCGGCGATGGCAGCACCGCGATAGTTCGTGTTGAGCAGCTTTACCCAACCCCGGTCGACGAGATCAAGGCAGCCTACGCCGAGTATCCAAACGCAGAACTTGTTTGGGTTCAAGACGAGCCAGCCAACCAGGGACCATGGACCTACATCGGTTTGTTCTTGCCTCGCTACATGAAAGGTCAGGTTGCCAAGCTGGTTTCACGACCAGCCAGCGCCTCGCCTGCTACCGGTTCTGCAAAGCGCCACGCAGTTGAACAGGCCGATCTAGTAGCACGCGCGTTCTCGATCTAGCATGCAGGTAGAGCCACGTCGCGATGTGCGCATTGTCATTCTTGGCGATGCGTTAGTTTCGGCATCTGGCGACCCAAAGGGCATGGGTTGGGTTGGGCGCGTAACCGCCAAAACCCCATCAAGCTCGCCACGCATCGATGTGTTTGCTCTGCCTGCCCCAGATGAAACCAGCAGCATGCTGGCCGAACGTTGGGCGGTTGAGGTGCAGCGTCGTTTTAGCGCAGACACCGAAAATCGCCTTGTGATTGCTCTGCCTAACTCAGACCCGGCGGCCGGCATCAGCATTTCTCGCAGTCGCCTCAACATCGCCACCATTGTCGATGAGGCAAAGCGCGCGGGAATCGAAACCTTCCTGGTGGGCCCTACGCCGCACCGCAACCCAGAGCTAAATAACGAGGTTGAACACCTGGCCTCGGGTTACGAAGATGTGGCATCTCGACGCGGCATCCCATTCGTAGACTGCTTCCGCCCACTTGTCGACCACGAGCGCTGGAATGATGACATCGCAAATTCACCAACCGGCTTGCCTGGCCAAGTTGGGCACGGCCTTCTGGCCTGGCTAGTGCTGAACCGAGGCTGGTATCAGTGGCTGGGATTACCCGAACCAGAGTAAGAAAAAACCACCCCTAGGGGTGGTTTTACTTTTGGAACTGAAGATTAGTGCTGGCCGCCGTTGGCTTGAATCCGGCGAATCTCGGCCAAGACTCGGTCGGCTAGTTCTTGAGGTGGAACCTCGGAACAAGACTCTTTGATTGCCCCATTGATGAGGTTCTCCATGTCGTAGTCGGTCTCGCAGCTATCGCAGTTGGCCAGGTGAGCGGTGATCTCTTCGATCTCGCTATCGCTCAGCTCGTTGTGCAAAAATTCGTGCACGTGGCGCTTGGTTTCTTGACAGTCAAAAGTCATTATTCGACCTCAATCGCTTTCTCAGAAACGTCGTAGCCTTCGCTCGACGCATACTCTGCCAACAGTTTGCGAAGCAGCTTCTTACCGCGGTGCAGTCTGCTCATCACGGTGCCAACCGGGGTGCCCATGATCTCGGCAATTTCGGCATACGGCAAACCATCAACCACCGCGTAGTAAACCACCATGCGAAATTCATCGGGGATGGCATGAAGCGCGTGCTTGATGGTCTCGGATGGAAGGTTGTCGATGGCCTCTAGTTCGGCCGATCTGCTGGCCAACGAGGTGACCGACTCGGCGTTGCCGATCTGCCAGTCTTCGAGATCGTCAAGGCCACCCTTGGCCTGGTCTTTGGCTCGCTTGTTGTAAAGGTTGATGTGCGTGTTCGTCATGATGCGATAGAGCCACGCTTTTAGGTTGGTGCCCTGCTGGAACTGCGCCCAGGCAACGAAGGCCTTGGCAAAGGTTTCTTGTACCAAATCTTCGGCATCAGAGGGGTTACGGGTCCAGCGCAAGGCGGCACCGTAAAGCTGCGGCATCAGGGGCAAAGCCTGCTGCTCAAAGGCCAAAATCTTGACCTGTTGTTCGGACTTATCGGATGTATTCATCACTTTTGAGTTTAGTCTGCGGCGATTAAACGACGGAGCGCTGAGTGCAAAGCTCGACATTGTTTCCGCCTTTCTATCCGTCTCGACTGATTTGTGCTGGTATTTTTGAAACCAATGACTTCCTCTTCGTATTCCCAGCCATGGCCGGCGCCAACCGCGCGTGAGCCACTCGATGCCGCACTCGAACTTCCAGGGTCAAAATCTCTCACCAATCGAGAGCTGGTTCTATCTGCTCTGGCCAGCGAAAAAACTCTCTTGACCGCTCCCCTGGCTTCGCGCGACAGCTCACTGATGATTGCCGCTCTACGAACCCTGGGCACCGAAATTAACGAGCTTCCAAATGGCAATCTCGAGGTAATTCCTCAGGCTTTCTCCCGCAGTGCCTCAATTGATTGCGGCTTGGCCGGTACCGTGATGCGTTTTGTTCCACCGATGTCGGTGTTGGCAGCTGGCGACATCCGTTTTGATGGCGATGTTGCGGCCAGACGACGCCCAATGCACACCACCATCGAAAGTCTTGAGGCCCTGGGCGTAAAAGTTAGCTTCGATGAGCAGCCGGCACTACCGTTTACCGTTCATGGCACCGGTCAGGTTGCCGGTGGCGAGCTAACCATCGACGCCTCGGCCTCTAGCCAATTCGTTTCTGGACTTTTGCTTGCAGCGGCACGGTATGAAAACGGCATAACCCTTCGTCACGAGGGCGAGCACCTGCCTTCGATGCCACACATCGAGATGACCCTAGATTGCCTAGCCAAGCGCGGTGTAAAGGTTTCTTCACCAGAAACAGCAGTGTGGCGCGTAGAGCCTGGAGAAATTCGCGGTGGCACCGTTGCCATCGAGCCAGACCTCTCAAATGCTGGGCCATTTTTAGCCGCAGCGATGGTTGCCGGCGGCGAGGTATTCATCGCGGGCTGGCCAGAGTCGACGACCCAGGTGGGCGACGAGTTCGATGGCATTCTTCAGCAGATGGGCGCCGAAATCATTCGCGAAAATGGTGGCCTAAAGATCAAGGGCACCGGCCAGATTCACGGCATCGACATCGACCTCTCAATCGGTGGCGAACTCACCCCGGTGATTGCCGCTCTGGCAGCACTTGCCGATTCACCAACCGTGATTCGTGGTGTGGCTCACCTTCGCGGACACGAGACCGATCGCCTTGCAGCGCTTGCCGCCGAAATCAACCGAATCGGTGGAATCGCACGCGAAACCCCGGATGGTCTCGAGATCGACCCGAGCGATAACCTGCACGGCGCGCTTTGGGAGACCTACGAGGATCACCGCATGGCAACCGCCGGCGCGATCATCGGGTTGCGTGTGCCAGGTATTCAGATTGAAGACATTTCAACCACATCAAAAACCATGCCCAACTTCGACAAAATGTGGAAGTTCATGCTTGGCGAATCTCAATGGCAGATTCAGTTGGGTGAAGACGCTTGAGTTGGCTCTACGAGCCTGATCCGGGTCAACACGACCTGGATGAAACTGATGTGCGAGTTCGCCCAAACCCAAAGGGCAACAAACCTAGAACCAAGAAGCGCCCAGAACACAAGGCCGCACCGATTGGCCTGGTGACCGGCGTAGACATGGGCCGCTACCACATCCTTCTCGAAGACGATGAGCGCGTTATTAACGCCACCATGGGAAAAGAGTTGCGAAAGGCTGGCGCGGCCGTTGGCGACCGCGTAGCGCTCACCGGAGACACCTCTGAGACCGAGGGCGCTCTGGCCAGAATTGTGCGCGTCGAACCTCGCCGCTCGTTGCTTAGAAGAAGCGCCGATGATTCAGATCAGGTTGAGCGCGTAATCGTGGCCAACGCCACTCAAATGGCAATTGTGGTGGCAATCGAAAACCCCGAACCACGAACCCGCCTAATCGACCGCTACCTAGCCGCAGCCTACGATGCCGGCCTGAAACCCATTCTGGTGATCACCAAGGTAGACCTAGCCGACCCGGCGCCATTCCTAAAGAACTTTGCCGGCCTAAGCATCCCGGTGGTTCTAAACCGCTCAGATACGCCCAGCGTGACCGAACTGCGCGAACTGCTTCGCAACGAGACCACCGTGATGGTTGGCCACTCGGGCGTCGGCAAATCTACCCTCGTGAACGCGCTAGC
>JACCDQ010929821.1_pt1 | contig 17117 bp, 14 predicted proteins | sample 7446031 | NCBI WGS metagenome assembly JACCDQ01 (sample SAMN15323442, study PRJNA562643) | freshwater metagenome | isolation source: river surface water | place: USA:Blue River Watershed | collected 2017-08-17
ACGCACCCAAAGGCAATAACGCCGGGCTGGGCAACGATAGCGGACAACAATCGAGTGTGACGATGGCAGGCATCAGCGGCATCGCCGGGAACCAGGCAGTGCGGACTGACGACGCATCATCTGGCCTGGACAAGATTTTTGATGCGGAGCACGTGGCAAAGGAGATCAATGCGCAGGTGACGATCTCGCAGGAATTCAGCGGACAAGCATACAAGGCGGTCGATGATTATGTGACCCAGAATCGCAGGGCATTGGAACTGGCAAAGAAAGAAGCGAAAGACCAAGAGATCAAACAAATGCTTGACGATCAATTGGCTCAGCTCCGACGAGAAGAACAGGTGATGAATGTATTGATCGGCGCCCTCATTGGTACGGCTGGGACGGCGGTCACCAAAGAAGGGCTTTCGTCAGCAGCGGAAAAAATGCGCTCACTAATGCTTGAGGAATCAAAAAATTTTATTGGCGCGACCGATGGAACAACCACTATCTCAAACAAGAGTGGGAAGAGCGCGGGGGTGAGAAATGACGGGGAAAAACTTGGCGGGACACGTATCGACTTGGACCTTTTGTGCGGCAACCCAAACGAGCGCTGCAAAGTTTTGAATGACGAACAGGGCCGACCCATCCTAGATTCCAATGGAAAAATGCAATTGAAATTAGACGACAAGGGAAATGTGCAATTTGATCCGGAAAAAGCCGGAATGTCGCTACAAGCCTTTCTCGAGACTGAAAAAGGTCGAAAAATGTATGGATCAACTGGAGGCATACAGGGATATACAGGGATGCTTTTCGGCATTCCATACGAGCCAGGAAGTTGGCAAGATCGCTTGATTGAATCATTCTCCGGCACCCATGATGTCATCGGCGGAAAAACTTTCAATCTGTATGACGCCAGTGGCAATGTGAAACGCGGCATGTCCAACTTTGAGCGAACCGCGCAGAACGTCTGGTCTGCTTTTGCGGTGATTCCATCATCCCCATTTGCAACGGCAGAACTTCTGCCGGCAAGCGTATGGAACGCAATCGCAACATTGTTGCAAGCAGCTCGATGACAAAATTCACTCACACAATTTGTTATTTAGCAGCCATCCTGACAATATCTGGATGCTGTCCGGTCTTATGTTTCGTCCCTCATGGCGAGGCATACCGAGAGCTCGCCTTTCCGAAGCCTTACATAGAAAAATGGGACAAAGTGGGCGCAACAAAAGAAGATCGGTTGCACGTATCGGAGGAATGTGGGGGAGGCAGTTCTTCACACGCCCCCCTTTTCCCGCCAAGCCAACTAAAGGCGATGCGGCTCCCCGGAGAATCAGAAAACGACGTCTATTCGCGGAGGTTCCATGAATTCGAACGCTGTATGAAACGACAAGGCTACAAATTCGTCGGGGAGTGCTACGACAATGAAATATCTCGCAGCTCGCCCGCCTGTGGCGCTCCGTGAAATCTGCGCCGCCAAACTGAAAATCCCGCGCATTTACAACAGGAGCTCCCTCCCAAGAACGAGCCGTAGTACATGCCGATTCGGATACATAACGACAGTCATTTCGTGCGCCTTCTGTAGAGAAAAATCAACCAGCGATTTTGAATTACCCCCTACCTTCAAGGAACGGCCGCCAGCACGTGCGATGCCGCATATCCGGGGGGAATGATCATGATGATCGCCAAGTGGCAAATCGATGCCCGCTTCGGGCAGAAGCAGAAAGTCATCGAAAAATTGAAGGAATGGGAGCAGACCATCGGGCCAAAAGTCGGCATTACCTCAGGCCGTATGTTGACCGGATCGATCGGGGCGCTGGAGGCTACCGTGATCCATGAGTGGGAAGTGCCGGATCTGGCAGAGATCGATCGGGTATGGGCCAAACTTCCGACCATCCCGGAGCATGTCCAGTGGAGCAAGGACCTCGAGCCATTTGTGGTGTCGGGTACCTCGCGCTGGGAAATCTTTCGGGTGCTTTGATGAACCTGCTAACTGCGCTCATGAACGATCAGCGCAGGGTTGCATTTTTAATGTCGAGAATCGGAAGCAAATACTTCCTCGATCGACTCTGCGTCAAGGGCAGCATCTACCCAGGCGTCAAGAGTTGAATCCGTTGCGTTAGCCAGCTTTTGTTGAACCCAGTCAGGTAAATCGCCAAACCGATTTACCAGCATTCGTGCCAGCGCACGTGCCTGTCCTTGCTGCATTCCTTGCTGCATGCCCTTTTCCATCCCCTCTTCCATCGCCAGCCGCTCGATCGAACTTATGTAGCGCATCTTCTCTCCCTCCTCAACGTTCACCATAGTCTTCCGGAACTGCAATTCTCTTTCCTTGGGAAGCCGCAGCATCCAGTCGATCACCCTGAACAACTCGACCATCCTTTGCCGATCCAGCCCGATCCGGAACAAGTCGCGCGCCAAGCCCAGCTTTGCCTGTTCTCGTGCAGCCGGATCATCGCGCGTAGCGCGCGTCGCCAGATGTGCGCGCGTGATGATCGCGAAGGGGTTGCAGCTGTCAGCCAGCCTTGCATCGTTGCCTGACCAATCCAGCAATTTAGCTACCGGGAAACGCAACCCCAGCCGGCAACCGAAGACTTCGTAATCAAACGATTCGGGCCGCCAGTTCAACCGGTCGTCAGCCAATACAGCAAGGCTTGCCAGCGGCTGACGGTAGCGCTCATACAATCGGTAGTGATAGACGAACATGCGCTCGGCAAACGCTGCATGCTGCTGGCCTTGTATCTCCAGATGCACGACGACCCATTCATGCTGACCACCCAGCCGCGTTACACGCACCAGTTTGTCGACGACACGCTTGTCGGGTTCGCTGCCGTGCAAGACCGAGCGTAATTCCTGTTCCAGAAATTCGACTGGCTGCGACCAGTCGATCTGCGCATGGACTTCAGGAAAATAGAAGGCGAGGAATTCGGCAAAACAGCGTTCGATCGCTTCTTTCCACGGACTGTCGTAGTCGTTGGCCACAGCGCTCCCTTCGTTCGCAGCCACGATGGGTGGCACGCTTGGGGAGCATGAAGAAATCGGGGAGGACAGTCAGGAAATTGGTTACCACGTGCCTGACCAAGGGGCAGGTGTAATGCGCAGGACGCGCAGTTGTGGCTAGCTTGACGCAGCGATGGCTATCCAACCATCGCTGCTCAAGAGGAGAGTCGAATTACTCGACGATGGTCTGGTGCTCGTCGCCCTGACGCTCGCGGATCGAGCCAATGCGATAAACGGTCTCGCCCAGCGCTTTGAGTTCGGCTTCGGCCGCATCGGCATTGTCTTTCGAGACGATCACCGTCATGCCGATGCCGCAGTTGAACACGCGGTGCATTTCTTCGTCGGCGACGCCACCATGCTGCTGCAGCCAGGTGAACAGCGGCGGCATGGACCAGCTGTCGCGCTTGAGCACCGCCGTCAGGTTCGGTTGTAGCACGCGCGGGATGTTCTCCACGAGGCCACCGCCGGTGATGTGCACCATGCCATGCACCGGCATTTTTTCCATCAGGGCCAGCAGCGGCTTCACGTAGATGCGGGTCGGGGCCAGCAGCACGTCGGCCAGCGGACGGCCGTGGAAGTCGGCGTTCAGGTCGGGCTTGGCGACCTCCAGGATCTTGCGCACCAGCGAATAGCCATTCGAATGTACGCCCGACGAGGCGAGACCCAGGATCACGTCACCCGGCTGGATCTTGCGGCCGTCGATGATCTTCGATTTTTCAACTGCGCCCACCGCAAAACCGGCCAGGTCGTATTCACCGTCCGGATACATACTCGGCATTTCGGCGGTCTCGCCACCGATCAACGCGCAACCCGCCTGTTCGCAGCCGGCCGCGATGCCCTTGATGACATCGGTCGCAGCAGCGACGTCGAGGCGGCCGCAGGCAAAGTAATCGAGGAAGAACAGCGGCTCGGCGCCCTGCACCAGGATGTCATTGACGCTCATCGCCACCAGATCGATGCCGACCGTGTCATGACGGTTCAGGTGAAAAGCCAGCTTCAGCTTGGTGCCGACGCCGTCGGTGCCAGACACCAGCACCGGCTCCTTGTATTTCTTGCTGACCTCGAACAGCGCACCAAAACCGCCGATCCCGGCCAGTACGCCTTCGCGCATGGTGCGCTTGGCAAAGGGTTTGATCGCTTCGACGAGAGCGTCGCCGGCGTCGATATCGACACCTGCATCGCGATAGGAAAGGGAAACCGGGGAATTCGAGGACATGGCGGGGTCTAGGCTCAACGGGAGAAACGGTAGAATGCAGGCTTGCCCCAATGACAAGGCGGCGGGGCAGGTGTCAATTCCGTATTTTACCAAATCACCCTGCCCGGACTGCCCGACCATGAGCCTCGTCATCCCCCCCGAACACCGCCAGACCTGGCTGTGGATTGCCGTTGGCCTGTTATTTGTGGCGCTGCTGGTCCTGCTGGGTCCGGTCCTGACCCCGTTCGTGGCCGCGGCCATCATCGGTTACGTGCTCAATCCTGCCGTAGACAAAATGGCATCAGCCGGGCTGCCGCGCGCGCTGGCGGTGCTGATTGCGATCATTGGCGTGGGCCTGATCATTGCTGCGATCACACTGATCGTGGTGCCGATACTGGCCGATGAACTGCCGGTGCTGCGTACCCGCCTGCCTTCGCTGCTGGCCAAGATCGATGCGGCCATCGGCCCCTGGTTGCGCCAGATGGGTCTGGCCGGCCGGCTCGACCTGCCGGCACTACAAAAGGCACTGGCCGCCAAGCTGGCGGCCGGCGACGGCGCCGGCTCGGCGGTACTGACCTGGCTGCGTGTCGGCGGCAGCGCACTGATCGGCTGGGTGGCCACGCTGTTCCTGGTACCCATCGTGCTGTTTTACCTGCTGGTGGACTGGCATCCGCTGTTCAGGCGCATTGGCGACTCGATCCCGCGCCGCTGGATCGCGCAGGTCACGGACATGGCGCGCGAAGTCGATGCGCTGCTCGCGCAATACCTGCGTGGCCAGCTGCTGGTCATGCTGCTGCTGGCCACCTATTACTCGGTCACGCTGACGGTGGCCGGTTTCGATGTCGCGCTGCCAGTCGGCATGCTGACCGGGCTGCTGGTATTCATCCCTTACATTGGCTTCGGGCTGGGCCTGGCGCTGGCAATCATCGCAGCTATCCTGCAGTTCGAGGGCTGGGACGGCCTGGTGGCCGTGGCCGTTATCTATGGCATTGGCCAGTTCATCGAGAGCTTTTACCTGACGCCACGGCTGGTGGGCGAGCGCATCGGCCTGCATCCGCTGACGGTCATCTTTGCGTTGCTCGCCTTCGGCCAGCTGTTCGGCTTCGTCGGCATACTGTTGGCGCTGCCTGCGTCAGCTATACTCTCGGTCGGTTTCGGCCACCTGCGCCGACATTATTTGAACAGCAGTTTTTACACACAAACATGAGGCAGTTGCTGCTCGACTGGGGCGCGGCCCGGCCGCAAACCCTGGACAGTTTTGTCATCGGCAGAAACCAGGAACTGGCCGCCCTCCTCCAACGCATCGCCCGCCGTGATGCCACATCGCTGGACCAGCGTTTCCTGACCCTGTGGGGCGATGCCGGTTCGGGCAAGTCGCACCTGCTCGCCGCGCTGGCGGCGACGGGTCCGGCACTGCTGCTCGATGCGAACTCCCCAGCTGCCAAGTTCCGCCACGCTGCCCAGATTGGCCTCTACCTGGTCGACGATTGCGACGAGTTCGACGAAGCACGCCAGCACGCGGCGTTCGCGCTGTATAACGAAGTACGCGAACTGGGCGGCGTGCTGGTCGCCACGGCCAAGAAGCCGCCGACGCAGCTGGAGATGCGCGAAGACTTGCGCACCCGCCTCGGCTGGGGACTGGTCTATCAGTTGCACGGGCTGACCGACGATGAAAAGATCGCGGCGCTGACGCAATCAGCGCAGGCGCGCGGCGTGGCGCTGTCGGCCGGCGTGCTACCCTACCTGTTGACCCATTTCCGGCGTGACATGCGCTCGCTGTCGGCGATGCTCGACGCGCTGGATCGCTACTCGCTGGAGACCCAGCGCCCGATCACGACCCATCTGCTGCGCGAACTGCTGCAGCATGAACGGTTCGACGACCCCTCAGAGTCCGGCGCCAACGACACCGGCAATGGCACCGCCGCCCACTGACAAGAATACGAATGAATCTCGCGCTTTTCGATCTCGACCATACCCTGCTGCCGCTCGACTCCGACTATGAATGGGGCCAATTCCTGTGCCGGCTGGGCGCAGTCGATACCGAAGCGTTCACGGCCCGCAACCTCGAGTTCTACAAGCAGTATCAAAACGGTACGCTGAACCCGGTCGAATACCTCGAATTCGCGCTCGGCACGCTGGCACGCTTCCCGGCGACGCAGCTGGCCGCATGGCACGAACAATTCATGAAGGAAGTGATCCACCCGGCGATGCGCAAGGAAGCGCGCACGCTGGTGGCCGAGCATCAGGATGCGGGCGACCTGGTCTGCATCATCACGGCCACCAACCGTTTCGTGACCGGCCCGATCGCGAAGGCTTTCGGCATCGACCACCTGATCGCGGCCGAGCCCGAGATCCTGGCCGATGGCACCGTCACCGGCAAGCTGGTCGGCATGCCGCCTTTCGGCGCCGGCAAAGTGACGAATACGCATGCCTGGCTGGCTTCGCTGGGCAAGACACTGGACAGCTTCGCGCGCAGCACCTTCTACAGCGATTCACAAAACGACATTCCGCTGCTGTCGGCCGTCACCCACCCGGTGGCGACCAACCCGAATGCCGCCCTCGCCGCCCATGCGCAGGCCCAGGGCTGGCCCATCCTGAAGCTGTTTGAGCAGGACAAGCAATGATCAAGAAATTCATCCGCCGCATCCTCGGCGTCAGCAACGCCGGCGACAAATCCGGCAAGGCAACTGAACCGCTCGTTTTCGGCCCGTCCGATCACGGCATCGACCCCGACGATGTATCGCCGAATGCGGTGCGCGTGACGCAAACGCTGCAGAAGGCCGGCTTCAAGGCTTTCATCGTCGGCGGCGCCGTGCGCGACCTGGTGCTGGGCCATCGCCCGAAAGATTTCGATGTCGCCACCGATGCGACCCCCGAAGAAGTCAAGCGCCTGTTCCGCCGCGCCTTCATCATCGGCCGCCGTTTCCAGATCGTGCACGTGATGTTCGGGCAGGAACTGATCGAAGTCACCACCTTCCGCGGCAATTCGCCGAACGAAGCACCGAAGGATGAGCATGGCCGCGTCCTGCGCGACAACACCTTCGGTGAACAGCACGAAGACGCCGAGCGCCGCGACTTCACCATCAATGCGATGTACTACGACCCGGCGCGTGAGCAAGTGCTCGACTACCACGGCGGGATGAAGGACATCCGCAACAAGACCCTGCGCATCATCGGCGTCCCCGAGGCGCGCTACCGCGAAGACCCGGTGCGCATGCTGCGCGTGGTGCGCTTCGCCGCCAAGCTGGGCTTCACGATCGCCGGGCCGACACGCGCGCCGATCAAGGTGATGGCGCCGCTGATCAACAACGTGCCGGCCGCGCGCGTCTTCGACGAAATGCTGAAGCTCCTGATGAGCGGCCAGGCGATGGCTTGCCTGCAACAATTGCGTTCCGAAGGCTTGCACCACGGCTTGCTGCCGCTGCTGGATGTGGTGCTGGAACAGCCGATGGGCGAGCGCTTCGTCACGCTGGCGCTGGCCAATACCGACGAGCGTATCCGTCAGGGCAAGCCGGTGTCGCCGGGCTTCCTGTTCGCGGCGCTGCTGTGGCACCAGGTGCTGGAAAAGTGGCATGCGTACAAGGCTGCCGGCGAAGCATCGATTCCTGCGCTGCACTTTGCGGCCGATGACGTGCTCGATACCCAATCCGAAAAAATCGCGCTGCAGCGTCGCTTCACGACCGACATGCGCGATATCTGGGCCATGCAGCCGCGCTTCGAGCGCCGCATCGGCAAGTCTCCGTACAAGCTGCTCGAGCATCCGCGCATGCGCGCCGGCTACGACTTCCTGCTCCTGCGTTGCGAATCCGGCGAGCTCGACAGCGAGCTGGGCGACTGGTGGACCGATTTCATCGCCGCCGATGGTCCGGAACGCGAGAGCTTGCTGGCGAAAAAGCCTGCCGATGAGGGAGCAGCACCCGCCAAGCGCCGCCGCCGCCGCAGTGGCAGCAGCCGTGGCCGCGGCAAGGGTGAAGGTCAGTCGGGCGGCGGCAGCGCCGAATGACGGCAGCCGTTCAGGCCTGGGTCGGACTGGGGGCCAACCTCGGCGATCCGCTGCAAGCCCTGCGAGATGCGCTGGACGCACTGAGCGTCGTGCCGCAGACCCGCATCGATGCCATCTCTTCGTTTTACCTGAGCGCGCCGGTGGATGCCGGTGGCGACGATTACATCAATGCTGTCGCGCGTGTGCAGACCACGCTGGCCCCGCATGCACTGCTGGCCGCGCTGCAGGACATCGAGCGCCGTTTCGGTCGCGAGCGGCCTTTCCGCAACGCGCCGCGCACGCTGGACCTCGACCTGCTGCTGTATGGCGAGCAAACCATCCACGATACGCAGCTGGACGTGCCACATCCGCGCATGATGGCGCGTGCCTTCGTACTGCTGCCGCTGCTGGAGCTCGATGCAGGCATCCAGGTGCCCGGCCAGGGGCGGGCCAGCGACTTCCTGCCGACGGTACGCGAACAGCAGATCCGCCGTATCGATGCAGGCCGGCAGCCGGACTGACACCGGGGTCGAAAGCAAGCCCCAGGGCGCAGCGGGCGCCGACGCCATCTGCGCCACCATATGCGCCGCAATACGCGACGCCGTACCTGCCGCAACAAGCGCCGCCCTACGCGCCATTTCTGGTTGAACTGTCAACGCAATCACGTATCATCCCCGCCCATGAGCCTGGAAAAATACAAGTACATCGTCGTGGAAGGCCCGATCGGCGTCGGCAAGACCAGCCTGGCGCGCCGCATCGCCGCCGAGACCGGCGCGCAACCGCTGATGGAGCAGCCGCAGGAAAACCCCTTCCTCGATCGCTTCTACCGTGACTCGGCCCGCTATGCGCTGCCGACGCAGATGTTCTTCCTGTTCCAGCGTATGAACCAGTTGCGCGACCTGACCCAGGGCGACCTGTTCTCGGCGCCGGTCGTGTCCGACTTCCTGATCGACAAGGACCCGATCTTCGCTGCGCTGACGCTGGCCGACGACGAGCTGAACCTGTACCACCAGATGTTCGAGCACTTCAGCCAGTCCGCGCCCCGCCCCGACCTGGTGATCTACCTGCAGGCGTCACCGTCCACGCTGGCCGAGCGCATCCGTCGCCGCGGCGTGCCGTCGGAGAGCGGCATCTCCGAGACTTACCTGCAGCGGCTGTGCGAAGGCTACAGCCGCTTCTTCCACCATTACGATGCCGCGCCGCTGCTGATGGTGAATGCCGAGCACCTGAACCCGATCGAACGCAGCGACGATTTCGCGCTGCTGATGCAACGTATCGCCGGCATGCGCGGCAAGCGTGAATTCTTCAGTCGCGGCGAATAAGCTTCGCCGCCCAACCCCTGCCTTGACCCACCCATAAGGAAGACCATGAGCAGCCAACCGGGCGCCAAGGACGGCGCCGCCCGCAAGAAGGTCACCATTGCGACGCTCGCGCAGATGCGCGCGGCGAACGACAAGATCACGATGCTGACCGCCTACGACGCGAGTTTTGCATCGCTGATGGACCAGGCCGGCGTCGACACGCTGCTGGTCGGCGATTCGCTGGGCATGGTAGTGCAGGGCCACGGCACGACGCTGCCGGTGACCTTGCAAGACGCCGCCTATCACACCGCCTGCGTCGCGCGCGGCGTCAAGAGCGCGCTGGTGATCGGCGACATGCCCTTCGGCACCTACGCCACGCCGCAGCAGGCGCATGACAACGCCGCCGTACTGATGCGCGCCGGTGCCGAGATGATCAAGGTCGAAGGCGGCAGCTGGCTGGCGCCGACCGTGCAACTGCTGGTCGAGCGCGGCATCCCGGTATGCGGCCATCTGGGCCTCACGCCGCAGTCGGTGCACCAGCTGGGCGGCTTCAAGGTGCAGGGCAAAACTACCACCGCGGCCGATCAGTTGAAGGCCGACGCGCTCGCGCTGCAAGCGGCGGGGGCGGCCATGCTCGTGCTGGAAGCGATCCCGGCGGCGCTGGCGGCCGAGGTCACGCAGGTGCTGTCCATCCCGACCATTGGCATTGGCGGCGGCGTCGATTGCTCGGGTCAAGTGCTGGTGATGCACGACATGCTGGGGGCTTACCCGGGACATCGCCCGAAGTTCGTGAAGAACTTCATGGACGGACAAGACAGCATCGCTGGTGCGATCGCAGCCTATGTGCGCGAGGTGAAGGCCGGTACTTTCCCGGGGCCGGAACACAGCTTCTGAGCTAGCGCCGCAACGTCCACGGACATCGCGAGGCAAGCGCGGCAGATAGTCATCGCGCGATCTCGCCCGACCAACAAAAAAGCCCGTCAGCATGCGCTGTCCGGGCTTTTTTGTTGCCTGCGCGAGAAGCTGCTGCAGGGTCACGGGGCATCAGTACCTCAGGCTTGCTTCGCCTCGGACGCGACCAGCGCCTCGTAGCGTTTGAACACTTGCTCAAGCTGCGGCGTCAGCGAATCCCAGTCACTGACGGCCAAACCGAGGTCATTCACCAGGCCATTCTCGAGGCTGTAGACCCAGCTGTGGATGGTCAGGTCCTGCCCGCGTTCCCATGCATCCTGCACGATGGTGGTCTGGCAGACGTTGATCACCTGCTCGATCACGTTCAGCTCGCACAGGCGATCGCCACGCTGTTTCGGCGGCAGTGATTCTGGCAGGAATTGGGCATGCTTGATGTGCACATCCTGCACATGGCGCAGCCAGTTATCGGCCAGCCCCACGCGACGACGCTCCATCGCCGCATGCACGCCAGAACAACCGTAATGGCCGACGACGATCACATGCTTGATACCCAGCACGTCGATCGCGAACTGGAGCACCGACAGGCTGTTGAGGTCGGTATGCACGACCACGTTCGCCACATTACGGTGCACGAACAATTCACCCGGCTGCATGCCAACGATTTCATTGGCGGGCACGCGGCTGTCGGAACAACCTATCCACAGGAATTCGGGGGTTTGCTGGGAAACCAGCTTTTTGAAGAAATCGGGATCGGACGCCACCATTTCGGCCGCCCACTTTTGGTTATTGGCGACCAGCTGGCGTAGTGCCCTGTCGAATTTGCTCATGCGCACTCCATGCAAATACAGTCGTCATTTTACCGCAGGCACTACCTGATTGGAGTCCAGCATACCTGCATGCCCGCCACTTTCGCTCCGTCCTCGGCGAAGGTCGCTGAGTGCGGCGCGCATCGACCTACACGACATGCAAGCGTTGACAACTATCGTTAGTGAATTTTTTCGTGCACTAATAATTTTGGGCGTCTGTCGCAAATTTTTTAGACTGAGTGCGGACTTGAACACTTTGAGCAAGCACAAGCCGCATCTTCAGGAGCAAAACAGAAGTCCTCAGCATTGCATAAACCTTGCGGAATATCACCGTCTTCTCGACTCAAGCCTATGCCCCACGCCGATCCATCTAACGGACTGAAGGAGAACACCATGCTGATCACCACGGCGGATGACCCCATTGAAACCCTCGCCGGCGACCTCACCGATTGCCCGCCGCCCCCCACCACATTGAAAGTCACTGGCAAGCGCCACTACCAGCAGACGGATGTCGACTACGATCCGGCCAACAAGACCTTGTGGACCGTGATGAAACCGATGGGCGTTCCCTGCTGCAACCAGCACATGGTGGAGGAATTCCATCACAGCTTCCAGCAGCTGCAGGCCAGCCATGGTGACGTGCTGCATGAAGGCGAATGGCATCCCGTGCATTTCTCGGTCGTCGCATCGCGCCATCCGACCGTCTTCAACCTGGGGGGCGACCTTGCGCTGTTCCTGACCCTGATCCGTTCGCGCGATCGCGATGCACTGGATCACTATGCGCAGCTGTGCGTGGATACGATCTATATGCGGGCCACGAATTTCAAGGCACCGCTGGTGACGATTTCACTGGTTCAGGGCGATGCGATGGGGGGCGGCTTCGAATTTGCATTGTCGAGCGATGTGATCGTCGCCGAGCAAGGCGCGCGTATGGGCCTGCCGGAAGTCATGTTCAATCTGTTCCCGGGCATGGGCGCTTACAACCTGCTGGCGCGACGCGTCGGTGCGCGAGTGGCGGAAGAAATGATGATGTCAGGGAACATCTACCAGGCCGAAGATTTGCATCGCATGGGCGTCGTCGACGTACTTGCACCGCGTGGCGAAGGAGAAAAAGCCGTCGATGAATTCATCCGCAAACGCGGCCGGCGCTTCAATGCGATCCGGTCCATCTATCAGTGCCGGCAGTTTGTGAACCCGGTCAGCCATGAACAGCTGATGAATATCGCCAACCTCTGGGTCGATGCCGTGCTGCGGCTCGATGATGCGGACATGCACATCATCTCTCACCTGCTGCGCTCGCAACGTTCCGAACAAGAGAAGCGGATCAATGCCGGCAAGGGCTTCCGACCCCGTTTCGTGAGCCCGGAAGCAAAGCTCGATAAGCCGGCCTTGCGCATGTGAGTGAAACCGAATCAGCTACATGAGCCACCTGGGCTGCACGTGTGGCTCGGGTGGTTTGGATGGCTTGGGTGGCTTGGGTGGCGAGCGTGGGTAACCACGCTCGCCTTCGTTGATCAGGCAGACAATTCCGAATCCTGTGCGAACTTGCCATATCCATGTACATGCACACCCTCGATGGCCGGCTTGCCGGCAGCTCCCGGTTGCCGCAGGCCGCTGTAGGCCATCAAGTCCGCAAACAAATGGAAGTTCACATCGACGCTGTTGAGGATGCACTGATGCGCATCCGTGCAATCGTCATGCAGCAAGAGCTTGCGCAGCTCGGCCATGTGGTCTTCATCCAATGACGCATGGGAATCCAGGAAACTGAAGCCCAACGACAGCGGCAGTCCCATGCTGCGCGACAGCGCTTGCGCGACCTTGCCGCCATACAGCGACGACAAGATTTCCAGCACATACACCATGCCCAGCACACAGCCCGGATGCTCGGTGGCGATGCCGTGATAGTTGAAGGCCAGTAGCGCCTGCGCCGGCGGTACCGGGCGGCGCTGCGGAACGCGCGCTGCATCGACCATGCCGAGGGCACGCAAGTCATTCATCACCATGTATTCGTGGCCGCGCTCTTCCTGCACGTGCTCGTACAGGAAGCGCCGCAACTCCGGCAGCCGGTCCGCACACACCCCGATCGCCGCCGCCATCATCGGGCAGAAATTCGAGACGACCGGATACAGCCGTACCAGGAAATCGGCATACGCGCTCTGGCTGACTTGCCCGGCCAGCATCGCCTGCATGACCGGATGAGCTTCGATAGTTTGCAGGTGGCCGTCGGTGATCGCCACCAAGTCACTGGATAAAGTCATGGATACCTCTCCTTTCAGGATTGAAGGGAAGCTCCCGGCGGCAGAGCCTGGGGAGCGCTTTCTCGCTGCTGCCGGTACAACTCCAACTCCTGGCAGAGGCGACGAAAGGTCTGCCTGACCTCGAATACGATGTCAGACGCGTGCACCTTCATCTCGGAGGGATGCAGTTTTTCTATCTGGCGACACAAGACTTTCAGCGATACGGCACCAATGCTGAGTGCCGCACCTCGCATCGCATGCAGGATTTCCCGGACCCGGTCCCATTCCTGACTTTTGAGCGCACTTTCCAGCCGGTCGATCAAGCGCCGGTTTTCATTGATGAATTCGACGATCAGGTCATCGAGAAAATGCGGGTCATTGCTGACGCCTTCGAGGTCGGTCAGGCTTTGCCGATCCAGCACGGGCTGGCTGGCGTGGGATCCGGGCAGGCCCATCGAGTGGCCGGCCCGAAATTGCGGCGTCGCAGGCAGGTCGCCTTCACGAAAGCGGGTGACCAGCCGCGACAAGGTCGATAACAGCAATTCGACCTGTATCGGCTTGGACAGGAAATCATCGGCACCCGCTTCGAGGCTTTCTTCGCGCGCTTCCGGTGTTGCATTCGCGGAAAACATGATGATGGGCATACGCGACTGCTCGCCGCGCATCAGCCGGTACATGCGAGCGACATCGGTACCCGGCATGCCGGGCATATTCATATCGAGTACCAGCGCATCGAATTCGCGCTTGTCGATCAGGTCCAAGGCTTCTTCGCCATGACGCGCCAGGAAACACTGGTGGCCTGCACGTTCGAGGATCTTCTGGATCACCTTGCGATTGGTCGGATTGTCTTCTGCAACCAGCACCTGGTAAGCATCGTCGTCGCGCGCCGTGTCAGCATTGCCGGCGCCGTGCTTGATCACGTCGGTATCGGCTACGGCGGTGGTCTCTTCGCCCGTCTGCGACTGCGCAGCGGCATGCAACAAGCGCCCGAGACAGACTGACGGGTCACCGTCATGCAGCACCGAGAACCAGCCCGCATTGCCGGCAATGCCATTCAGCCAGCCACGCGCAATGCCAGCCGGCGCCTGCAGCACCGACAGCATGGGCACGCCACCCGCCGCTGCAGCCAGTTTTGCGGCTATCTCGACCAGCTGCGCTTCGGCGACCGAGGCCGCCCACTCGGACAATTCGGGCACGCTGACAACGACCAGCGCCACCGGCTTTTCCCTGAGCATGGATTGTTCGATCGCCTCACAGGCCTCTTTCAAGCTCGATGCCACCGGAACCGTCAGGCCGCTTTCCTGCGACAAGGCCGCTGCGATGGCCTCGACAGCTTCACCGCTGCCAACGACCAGACTGTGCACACCGGCCGCCGGCTTGCCAGGATGGCTGTCGATGGAGGCTTGCTGCAGCGTGATCACGAACCAGAACTCGCTGCCCGCCCCCTTCTCGCTCGCAAAGCCGATCTCGCCACCCATCAGCTCGACCAGCTGTTTGCAAATCGTGGTACCGAGGCCGGTGCCGCCATAGCGACGCGTGGTCGAATCCTCGGCCTGCGTGAAGCTGTCGAAGATGCGCTCATGGGCACTGGCCGGTATGCCGATGCCGGTATCGGTGACCGAGAAGCGCAGCAGTACGCCGTCGCTGCCGGCATCCAGTTGTTCGACGCGTAGCAGGATCTTGCCTTGCTCGGTGAACTTGACGGCATTGCCCAGCAGGTTGACCAGGATCTGGCGCAAGTGGTGCAAATCGCCTTTCAGCATCACCGGGATGCGCGCATCGATATGGCAGTGCAGTGCAATCGCCATCGGGTCGATCCGGTATCGAAACACCGACAACATGCCTCGCACCAGCCGGTACAGATCGAAGTCCACCAGCTCGACCGACATCTTGCCGGCCTCGATCTTTGAAAAGTCGAGCACGTCCTCGATCTGCGACATCATCAGCTGCGAGGTGGTGGTCATGCTGTCGAGCATCTCAGCCTGCTCGCGGTCGATGCGCGTGCTTTTCATCAGGTCAACCATGCCGATGATCGCGTTCAGCGGTGTGCGCAATTCATGGCTGACCGAACAGATGAACTGACGCTTGGCCGCATTCGCGATTTCGGCCTGTTCCAGTGCCTTGTACAAGCGTCCGACCAGCATGTTGAAATACAAGGACACCAGCAAGGTGCCGACCCACAGCCCGATCGCGATCCCTTGCTCATCGCGCCAGTAAGGCACGCAGCTGATCACCAGCCCGAAGCCGATCAAGGCCGATACCAGCGATACGAACAAATAACGCTGACCGAAGCGAAAGCCATAGCCGATGATGATCCACAGGTACAGGAAGTACAGCGGCGCAACATGGCTGCCACCGATCAGGAACACATAAGTCAGACTGCCGGTGTCGAGCAGGATGGCGCCCACGCGTCGCAGCGCGCTCTTGCCCGGCGCGAACAGCACCGACACGACGATCAGCACCGACAGGCCGAGGAACAGCGCATTGGCCAGCAACAGATCGAGGTGCAGATGAGGCGCGGGCTCCAGCCGGTCGCTGCCCACGTAGCGGAAGTAACTCAGCAGCAGGCCGCCGATGATGATGCGCACCACGGCCTGCTCCAGTTCACTGTTGCGCTTGCCATGGAAATAGCCCTGGATGGGATTACACAGTTGTTTCAACAGGAGGGACAAGGACATGGCTGGGCGCACACGCAATGCATGAAGCATGTCGCCACCTGCACTGCGTGCACGACGGAAGGGACGATCGGAAAATTCTATCCCTCGCCTGCGCGCGAGTTTGATCGCAAGCAAAAATCACAATGCGTCATGAACGTTGCGCAAGATGCGGTACTGCCAACGAATAACTGTGCTGGATACCGGCCAAAAGCAGCAGGCAAAAAAAACGCCAGCACAAAGGCCGGCGTTTTTTCTGCCACTTAATGAGCAGCAAGGCTTACTCGAAGAATTCCTTCACCTTGTCCATCCAGGACTTGCTCTGCGGGCTGTGCTTGGCGCCGCCGGCGACGGTCAGTGTCTCGAACTCGCGCAGCAGGTCTTTCTGCTTGTCGGTCAGCTTGACCGGCGTCTCGACCAGCACATGGCAGAACAGGTCGCCCGGGAAACCGGAGCGCACGCCCTTGATACCCTTGCCGCGCAAGCGGAAGGTCTTGCCGGTCTGGGTGCCCTCGGGCACGCTGAACGATACCTTGCCCGACAGCGTGGGCACTTCGATCTCGCCGCCCAGTGCTGCCTTCGCAAACGAGATCGGCATTTCGCAATGCAGGTCGTCGCCATCGCGCTGGAACACGGCGTGCTGCTGGATGTGGATCTCGACATACAGGTCGCCCGGCGGGCCGCCATTCATGCCCGGCTCGCCATTGCCGGTCGAGCGGATGCGCATGCCATCGTCGATACCGGCCGGGATCTTCACTTCCAGCGTCTTGTTGCGCTTGGTGCGGCCCGAGCCGCCACAGGTGCCGCAAGGATCGGGAATCACCTTGCCGGTGCCGTGGCACTTCGGGCAGGTCTGCTGGATGCTGAAGAAGCCCTGCTGCATGCGCACCTGGCCGTGGCCGCCACAGGTGCCGCAGGTGGTCGGCGAGGTGCCGGGTTTGGCGCCCGAGCCGTGGCAGGTGTCGCACTCGTCCCAGGACGGCACGCGTATCGTGGTTTCGAAGCCGTGCGCCGCCTGTTCGAGCGAGATGTCGAGGTTGTAGCGCAGGTCGGC
>JACCDQ010102117.1_pt1 | contig 17116 bp, 20 predicted proteins | sample 7446031 | NCBI WGS metagenome assembly JACCDQ01 (sample SAMN15323442, study PRJNA562643) | freshwater metagenome | isolation source: river surface water | place: USA:Blue River Watershed | collected 2017-08-17
AGGCGATGTGGTGCGGGAATCGTGAATGCGGCGGCGGCAGTAGCGGCGGTAGCGGCACTTCCTTAACTAGGCTTTGCCTATGTTCAGCAAAAACAACTTCGCCTGGGTTGTCGCCTCGGTAACATTTTTGGCCCTAATCAGCGCTGCCGCTTTTAGATCAACGACCTCAATTATGTTCGAACCGCTCGAGGGTGAATTTGGCTGGACTCGTTCAGAGACATCCGCTGCGGTCGCAATCAACTTGGTCGTTTATGGCCTAACCGCACCATTTGCGGCAACTCTGATGGAACGCTTTTCGCCGCGTAGGGTTGCCACCTTTGCGCTGGCTCTAGTTTCGGCGGGAACCGCTCTGACTTTAACGATGACCGAGAGCTGGCAGCTTTCGCTCTATTGGGGAGCGTTTGTTGGCGTTGGCACCGGCTGCCTTGCCTTGGTTTTTGCTTCGTTGGTGGCAAACCGATGGTTTACAAAGCGCCGCGGCTTAGTGACCGGCGTGTTTTCGGCCGCCTATGCAACCGGCCAACTTATCTTTCTGCCGGCTCTTGGCGCCTTGGTTATGGTCGAAGGCTGGCGCTCGGCTTCGTTGGTGGTTGCGGTTTTTGCCGCAGCAATCATCCCGGTATTTTTGCTTGGATTTAGAAATTCACCGGCAGAAATTGGGGCGGAGCCGTATGGCGGCGTTTCGAACGAACCAACCGGCAAAGCTGCACCGCGAACAGCGGTTGCCACCTTGCAGGTGTTCTTTGAGAGCTTTAGAAAGCCGGCATTTTGGGTCTTGGCCGGCACATTTTTTGTTTGCGGTTGGACAACCAACGGCCTGATCGGCGCCCACTTTATTCCTGCGGCTCACGACCACGGAATGCCGATGGGCACTGCCGCTGGACTTTTGGCTCTCGTGGGCATTTTTGACTTTGTCGGCACGATTCTGTCGGGTTGGTTGACCGACCGAGTGAACCCAATCTGGCTCTTGGTTTTCTACTACGGCCTTCGGGGCCTCGCTCTTTTCACAGTTCCATTTGTGCTTGGCCCAACCGTTGAGTTGCCGTTGATGTTCTTCGTCGTGTTCTACGGGCTTGACTGGATCGCCACTGTGCCACCGACAATCGAGCTTTGTCGCAAGCATTTTGGAATCAATCAGTCACCAACGGTTTATGGCTGGGTATTCGCGTCGCACATGGTCGGTGCCGCCATCGCCGCTGCTTTTGCCGGTGCGATTCGCGAAATGCAGGGCAGCTACTTTGTGGCTTGGATCACGGCAGCAGTGCTTTGTTTGGTTGCCGCGGGCGCGGTTCTAATCCTTCGCAAGATCAAACCCCCATTCGTGCCCGCCGCGGCATAACGATGGCGTTCCCTGGTCAGCAACAATGGTGATACCCGGTTAAAAGAAAAAACCTCGGTCAAACCGAGGTTTTATTCTTGCTGGTGCGGAAGGTGGGACTTGAACCCACACGTCTCTCAACGCTAGAACCTAAATCTAGTGCGTCTGCCAATTTCGCCACTCCCGCGTGCCTGATTAGTTTACACAAAAATCTGGGCTGTGCATAACTCAGGCGCGGTCGAAGCCGATTTGCCATCATTTCAAGCGAGATGAGGTGAGCGAATGACGTCAATGGTCGAAAATCTAGTATCGCGAGCGAGAACAGCCGCGGTGCTTGGCGAAGTTGCTGTCGATAAGGCTATCGACAGGGCCGTTGATGCGGTTCTCGAATCTGGGGCGATCGAGGCGCTCGACGAGTCGATTGTTCGTCATGAAATGAATCAACACCTCTTTGGTTTTGGTTCACTTCAAAACTTGATCGATGATTCTTCGATTGAAGAGATTTGGATCAATTCGCCGGGAAAGGTTTTTGTTGCTGTCGCTGGCAGATCGCGACAAATTGACCTAACCCTCGAGCAGCATGAGCTTGAATCTATCGTTGAGCGTATGCTCCGGCCGACCGGCCGCCGGCTAGATCGATCCTCGCCGTTCGTTGATGCCTCGCTTCCAGATGGATCGAGACTCCACGTTGCTATTCCCGATATCACTCGGGCTCATTGGTCGGTCAACATTCGTAAGTTTTCGAAACGATCATTGGGGCTTCATGATCTAGCCATGATGGGGTCACTCAGTTTCGATCAGGCCGAATTTCTCGCTGCCCAAATGCGGGATGGCAAGAACATCCTGGTCTCTGGAGCCACCCAAGCCGGCAAGACCACGATGCTTGGTGCCTTGCTCTCGGCGGTTGACCCCAACGAAAGAGTGATCAGCGTCGAGGAGACCTTCGAATTGCGGCTTCCGATCAACGACTGGGTTGCGATGCAAACTAGGCAGCCAAGCCTCGAGGGTGCGGGTGAAGTTAGCCTGCGGCGGTTGATTAAAGAATCACTTCGCATGCGCCCCACTCGAATCGTGGTTGGTGAGGTTCGCGAGGCCGAAAGCCTCGACCTTTTGATCGCACTCAATTCCGGCCTGCCTGGTGCCTGCACAATCCACGCCAATTCGGCACGCGATGCCGTGGTGAAACTTTGCACGCTTCCTCTCTTGGCGGGCGCCAACATCTCCTCAGCATTCGTAAACCCAACCGTGGGTGCGTGCATCGACTTCGTAGTTCATTGCGAAATGACCGAAGACGGCAAAAGAAGAGTTGCCGAAATCGCTGCGGTTGCTCTTGTCGACGGCGCGCTCGAGGTGACCTCACTATGAATTGGCTTCGTTCGAATCTTGAAGGTGCGGGACTAGCAAAATACGGCTTGAATGCTGTTCTGATCTCGATTTTGATGCTGTCTCTTCTAGTCGGCGGGTTAGCTGCCTCGATTACCGGCATTTCGGCTCTTGGCCTGTGCCTATCGATTGGCACATTCGGTTTTTGCCTCGAATCTTTGTCGCTGCGGGCTAGGGCTAGGCGCCGAGCGCTATCGGCGGCATGGCCACAGGTGATTGATTCGCTTCAGTCAGCCGCTTTCTCGGGTTTGCCGATCACCGAGGCATTTTCTGACTTAGCCGAAAGCGGCCCCGCAGCCTTGCGCCCAAGTTTTGCCGGTGCTGTCGTGCGCTTCGATTCGGGGGTGCCTCTCGTCGAAGTGCTCGATTGGCTAAAGAGCGATGTGGGCGAACATCACGGCGACAAGCTGTTCGAGGTTATTCGTGCGGCAACGCTGGCCGGCGGTCAGGCCTATCTTGAGTCGCTGCGGGCTCAGAGTGCGCAGATCAGAAGCGACCTCGCGCTAAGCGGCGAACTAGAAAGCAAGCAGGGGTGGGTTGCTGGCACCGCTAAACTTGCCGTCGCGGCGCCATGGTTGATTGTGGCAATGCTTTCGAGTCGTCCAGACAACGCCGCCGCATACAACCAATCTGGCGGAGTATTCATTTTGTTGATTGGTTTTCTGGTTTGCCTTTTCGCATACCGACTGATCCACATTTTTGGCGCACTGCCGGGGCGACCAAGGGTGTTTGCCAGATCATGACCGCGATATTTGGATCCATGTTGGCCGCAGGCCTTCTGTTATTGGCAAAGTCACTTATGCCCAAGAGAACTCTGGCTTTGCAAGCGAGGGTATCGCCTGGTCTCGTGACCGAGTCGTCGGTAGTCAGCCCAAAACGCAACCATTTAGCCTGGCTGCGAAGCAAACTGATGACCGACAACACCAATCAAAAAGTTCTCTTTGAGCTGCCAGATATTCTCGACCTATTAGCGGTGTCGCTTTCTGCAGGCGAGAGCCTTTTCAACGCGCTCGAACGTGTTGCGCCGAGGGCGTCAGGGCTAGTCGGGCGTCAACTTCAACTCGCCCTTCAGTCACTGCAACTTGGCTCATCTCTGGCCGCCGAAATGGATCGAATCGCAGAGCGCCTGCCACAGCGGCAGCTTGTCGAGTTTTGCGCAAAGGTGAATCTTTCGTTGAAGAGAGGCACGCCGCTCGCCGACCTGCTTCGCGAGCAAGCGTCTAGCGCCAGGGCAGAGATCCACAACCTGTTGTTGAAGCAAGCGGGCAAGAACGAGACAAAAATGCTCATTCCCTTGGTGTTTCTCATTTTGCCGGTCACGGTTTTATTCGCAATTTATCCAAGTCTTCAGATGCTGAATCTCGGTTATCTCTGAAGCTCATGAAAAGAAAGAAGAAAAATGAAAAAGGCATTTGTGAAACTAAACGACGAGTCTGGCGATGTGCCGGGGTGGGTTTTGATCACCCTGATGACGGCAGGGCTGGTGGTTCTGATGTGGGGAGTAGCGGGACCGGCACTCAAGGGAGTTTTCGATCAGGCCATGCACAAGGTGGTTTCGTTCTAGCCCAAAAAGCTAGTGGCCAGGGTGGCGCAGCTCCCATCGATTTCATCCTGACTGCTTTGCCGTTGCTGGCGCTAACGCTCTCGGTAATTGGTCTCGGGTTGTTCAGTTACTGCCGCAACGTCACATACGACATCGCCATTGAGTCGGCACGTTGGGCGGCCCTTGCAGATCAACCCGTCTCGGCTGGCTGCGAACGCGCAAAGCTTGAGCTTGCCCAAACTTTGGCGGCCAGTCTTTCAAGCCAGGTTCGATGCGACGAAAAGGTAACCTCAGGTGGCCGCATGCTGGCAGTCGAGATCACGGTTGAAATTCCGAAACTTGGTCTGGTCAGTGCCGTCGGCCCGATAAAGGCGGTGGGACATGCGTTTGCCGAAATTCAGTGACGAAGATGGCTCTGCACCGCTCGAATTCATCGGATTCGGGATGCTCTTGCAACTTCCCCTATTGCCACTGGTTCTGCAGTTTTCATCGATTCAGCTTGAGCAGCTCTCTGCCGAATCGATGGCCAGAAATGCCTTGCGTGCCTATTGCGTGAGTGCCGTACCAATTTCAACCTCGATTGATCTGATAGCGCGAGACTTTAATCTGCCCGCAACGACTCGGGTTTCTCATTCGCTAACTACCGAAGGCGGGCTGCTTAGTCTCGAGGTTTCGGTGGGGCAGGCAAGTGCCATTGCCGTTGGGGTTGAGCCGTGAGAGGCGAACGAGGCTCGATTGCGCCCTTGGCAATTGGGTTGCTTCTCATGTCGCTGGCAACAGTCGCCGTAGTTGTTTCTGCCACGTCGCTATTCGTTGAACATCGCCGGCTACAAACCTTTGCCGAATCAGCCGCCATAGCCAGTGCATCGAGGGTCACTTCGGTTTCGGAGTTCTTGACCAATCTGCCCGCTAAGTACGCGAATTCATTCAGCAACCTAAGGCTGTCAAGAGAGCAGAGCCTCGATGGTTCAACGATCGAGGTGGTTCTGTGTGCCGACTGGCTAAACCCGATTGCCACTGCATTTGCAGCCTCAAAAGAAGTTGTGTGCGCCGAAGCGAAAGCGCGCGAAGCTGGCGGTTAGCGAATTCCGAATTTAGGCAGCCAACGCCAAAGCACCGCGGCACCTCCGATGGCGATAGCGCCAATCACGGTCATCGAGCCGGCCAATCCGATTACAACCGTTAGACCAGCCAAAACCATCGGCGTGGCAGCAACACCCGAGTCAATCAGTAGGCGGTAGGCAGAAAGAAATTCGTTTCGTTTATTGGAGGGCGCTAGGTCGGCTCCGATGACCAAAATCACGCCGCTTCCGATGCCATTGGCGAATGCCATCAACAGCGCGACTGCTAGGAATGACGTCGAATCCAGAGCCAAACCGACCAGCATGTGGGTGATGCCCATGCCGATAAGAGTAGGGATTGCCGCCCAGCGTCTTCCAAACTTGTCCATCACTTGACCTGAAGAGTAGAACAGGGCGAAGTCAAGCGCGCCGGCAATTCCAATGTAGAGAGCAGCAAGAGCCGGGTCCAGGCCAATGTAAAGCGCCCAGAGCGGCAGTCCGATGGTTCTAGAAGCGCGCACAATGCCTAGGCTCGAAGCGGCTAAGCCAACGGTGAAGAATTTGTGGCGCTCGTCTTTTACAACTTTCCAGATGGCGCCACTTGCGCGTCTTGGCTTGCGCCTGACCTTTTCGGGTTTCGTGGCCAGAAGAACAATCGCGGCCAACCCGCAAAAGATAACGGCCAACCAATACACGCTCATTACGCCAAAAGAGGCAACCAAGCCTGCGCCAATGAGGGGCCCGATGAATGCGCCGCCGCGGTACATGCCGCCAAGAAGCGATAGGGCTCTAGCGCGATGGCTAAAAGCAACCTGCTCTGCGATGAAGCTGTGTCGGGCTAACGCGAAAACCGAGACCGTCATGCCGATGATCAAAATGCCAAGGCCAAGCACATAAATGTTTGTGGCAAAAACCGAGAAGAGAATTCCAAGAGTGGCAACAATCGATGCACCGATCATCGCTCTACGCTCGCCAAATCTGTCGACTACCAGGCCGGCGGGCAAGTCGGCAATAAGTGTTCCAAGCATCACCAAACCGGCAATAACTCCAGCGGTTGGAATGTCCGCTCCAAGGCTTTCGGCGCTCGCTGGGATGATCGGCAGTAATCCCGCCTCGCCAATTGAGAAAAGAAGTGAAGGAAGGTACACCGGAATAGCCAAGTCCTTGATTCCGTATGCACTGCCTTTATCGCTCACTTGACCATTATTGTTCATTCATTCTCGGGCTCTCGACCGACACTCATTGAGGCTCGCCTAAACTAGTAGTCAAATGGCTGACCTCGATCTTTCCGCAGATATCCGCTCCCTACGTTCGACGTTTGGTGACATCCGCGACGTAGTCGATGAGCCAAAACTTCGGGCAGAGCTTGAGATCCTAAAGATCCAATCCGAAGACCAAAATCTTTGGGACAACCCGGTGCACGCTCAGTCAGTGACTAGCAAGTTGTCACGCGCGCAGGCCATGCTGACCAAGCTCGAATCGGTTCAATCGAGACTCGACGATCTTGAGGTGCTTGTCGAAATGGCAAACGCCGAGGGCGATGTTGTCGTTCAAGGTGAGGCCAAGGCCGAGCTGATTCTGCTTCAGGCGCTGATCTCAGAGCTTGAAGTGCAAACGCTTTTGAATGGCGAGTATGACTCTCGCGCTGCCGTCATCACCATCCGCTCGGGAGCCGGCGGCGACGATGCCACCGACTTTGCCGAAATGCTAATGCGCATGTATTTACGATATGCCGAGAAGCACAAAATGCCGGTGCACGTGCTCGATACCTCGTACGCCGAAGGCGCAGGAATCAAGTCGGCGACCTTCGAAATCGACGCACCATTTGCCTTTGGCACGCTGAGTGTCGAGGCCGGAACCCACCGCTTGGTTCGCATGAGCCCATTCAACGCGGCCGGTAAGAGGCAGACCAGTTTCGCCGCCGTCGAAATCGTGCCGTTGGTTGAGCAGACCGAAGCGGTTGAGATTCCCGAGGCCGACATCCGAATCGATGTCTTTAGATCTTCGGGCCCGGGTGGCCAGAGCGTTAACACGACCGACTCTGCGGTACGCATCACGCACTTGCCAACCGGCACGGTGGTTAGCTGTCAGAACGAGAAAAGCCAGATTCAAAACAAGGCTGCTGCCATGCGAGTGCTTCAGTCTCGCCTGCTCGAAATTCGTCGACGCGAAGAAGAAGCTACCAAGAAACAAATCGCGGGCGATGTCAAGGCAAGTTGGGGCGAGCAAATGCGCTCTTACGTGCTTGCGCCCTATCAAATGGTCAAAGACCTTCGCACCGACTACGAAGTCAACAACCCATCGGCCGTTTTTGACGGTGACCTGGATGGCTTTATCGCGGCCGGCATTCGCTGGCGCAAGCAGACACAGGTCGGCGCTTAGGGTGGCATCGACCGGCCTCAACCTAGGCTGTAATCACCATGATTAGCATCGCCAACGTCACCAAGCAATACAAGGGTTCGGCCAAGCCGGCTCTCGACAATGTGTCGCTTGAAATTGAGAAGGGCGAATTCGTCTTTTTGGTCGGAGCCTCTGGCTCTGGCAAGTCGAGCCTCATGCGCCTCATGTTGCGCGAGGACGTGCCGAGCAAGGGTTCGGTGCATGTTCTTGGTGAAAATCTGGTTGGCATTCCGAGTCGCCGAGTGCCTTATTTCCGCCGCAAACTTGGCGTAGTTTTTCAAGACTTCCGTTTGCTAGCCAACAAGACCGTGGCTCAGAATGTTGCCTTCAGTCTTGAGGTGATTGGCAAATCGCAGGGTTTCATCCAAGAGGCAGTGCCCGATGTTCTTCGCCTCGTTGGCCTAGAAGGCAAAGAAAACCGTTTGCCAACCGAACTTTCGGGTGGTGAGCAGCAGCGAGTAGCGCTGGCACGTGCGATTGTAAATAAGCCTTCAATTCTTTTGGCCGATGAGCCAACCGGAAACCTAGACCCGACCACTTCTCAAGAAATCATGGCTTTGATCGAGCGAATCAACCTGGCCGGCACAACCGTGATCATGGCAACTCACGATCGCAACATCGTTGATCGCCTGCAGAAGCGTGTGGTCGAGCTAAACGGCGGCGTGATTATTCGCGATCAGCAAGGGGCTGGCTATCAAAAGGCACAGACCGGTGCGACCCCGGTCGTTGAAGACGGGTTCTTCAACTAATGCGCGCAGGGTTTATCTTCAAAGAAATCGGCCAAGGGTTGAGACGCAACGCCTCGATGGTGGTCTCGGTGATTCTGGTGACTTTCATTTCTCTCACCTTCGTTGGCGCGGCTTCTTTGCTTCAACTTCAAATCGGTCAGATGAAAAATTACTGGTATGACCGCGCCCAGGTTGCGGTCTACATGTGCACCGATGTCTCGCCAAGTGAGGCCTGCCCCCAAGGTGAGGCGTCTGGCGACCTTAAGGCCGCGGTTGAAGAGCGACTCAAGTCGCCAACACTGCAGGCATACATCGAAAAGTATTATTTCGAAAACCACGATCAGGCATACCAGACCTTTCAAGACCAGTTCGAAGGCAATGCGGTTGCCAAGTATGTAACACCAGAGCAGCTAAACGAAACCTTCTGGATCAACCTCAAAGACGCCACCAAGAGCCAAATCATTACCGAGAGTTTTAGCGGCGTGGCTGGCGTTGAAGAGGTGCGCGACCAGCGAACTTATCTTGACCAAATCTTCAGCATTTTGAATGCAGCTTCAATCGCGGCAATTGCAATCGCTTCATTGATGTTGGTCTCGGCGGCTCTGCTTATTTCAACCACGATTCGTCTAAGCGCCTTTAGTCGCCGCCGCGAACTTGGCATCATGCGACTCGTGGGTGCCTCAAACTTCTACATCCAACTGCCATTCATTCTTGAGGGAGTGGTTGCCGCGACCATCGGTTCGATTCTTGCCGGCGGTGCTGTGGTCGTGATTGTTCAATTCTTCGTGCAGGGCTACCTTGCGCAGCAGCTGCCCTTCACAAGCTTCGTTGGTCTTGCCGATGGGCTCTTGGTCGTGCCAATTTTGGTTGGCGCCGGTGTTCTTCTTGCAGCGATCGCATCTGGTCTGGCTATTCGTCGCTACCTGAAGATTTAGGCGCCGTTGCCTAAGGGCTACGCGGTGCTTGGCACAAAAGGTCTAGTGAGTTTGTCGGAACCGATTGATAGACTGGCATGCTGCCCAATGAATTATTGGGTGAATTCAAATCAGGAGTAACTCGTGCCAAAAGAGCGCGGCCAAAAAGTTGTGGCCAGCAATCGGAAAGCGCGTCACGACTATCACATCCTCGATGTTTACGAGGCGGGCTTGGTTCTTACCGGCCCCGAGGTCAAGTCGTTGCGTGCCGGTCGAGCGTCTCTTATTGACGGTTTCGGCAGCATCGAAGGCGGCGAAGCCTGGCTCGAAAACGTGCACATTCCTGAATACACCCAGGCCACCTGGAACAATCACCCGGCAAGACGCCGCCGCAAGATGCTGCTTCACGGCCACGAGATTTATAAGCTCATGGGCAAGATCAAAGAATCTGGCCTAACCCTGGTTCCGCTGTCTATCTATTTCAAGGATGGTCGCGCGAAGGTCGAGATTGCACTGGCTCGAGGTAAGAAAGAGTACGACAAGCGTCAAACTCTCAAAGAGGCCCAAGACAAGCGCGAAACAGCCCGCGCCATATCAACCAAGGGCAAAGAGTGGTAACCGTTTCGAACGGTTTCTAGCGCAGAGCGCGATTCACAGGCTTTCCACAGCCTATTGTCGGTGGTTCCGTTTATAGTGGAACTAACTCCACGAGGTCATGTCCCAAACGTTTAGGTTAGGCCTCGAGGGTTTGATGGTAACTAAATATGGGGATGATCGGTTTCGACAGTGCATGTGTAACTGGATGAAGCGGGTCGAGAATGTAGCGTCAACTCGTAAATGTCCGCTGCAAACTATAAGTGCTAAATCATCACGCACTGACTTCGCCCTAGCTGCTTAATAGCCCCTAGCCCCGAAGTCCGTTAGATCAGGTTTGATTTCGTCCTGAACCCTAGCGTCATTTAGAAATCTCGCTGAGTAGTTGTGCCTAAGGGCTGCTCGGGACTTTAACTTTGGCTGGGCCCGTCGGTTATGTCGCTTCAAGCTAGCGCCGGGGTCGAGCAGAACCTTATTGAAGCTACACCCGTAGAAGAGCTAGAAACTCTGTATTGGACGGGGGTTCAATTCCCCCCATCTCCACTCAGGGCGGTGCCGCAAGGCACAAGCCAACGAGTCATCCCATAACAACTAGCCCACCAGCAATGGTGGGTTTTTTGTTTTAACCAAATACCCTTGCTAGGTGGCGCAAAGATGCGCAAAGATGGCGAGGCAAAAGTGGTTTGGCAACAGCGAAAAATAGGCAGCCTGAAAGTCTCACCAATTGGAGTGGGTTGCGCGCACTGGTCGATATGGCCAGATGCCGACTATGACTTGGGTGTTGAGGCGTTCAATGCCGCAGTCGATTCGGGAATCACTTTTTTTGACACCGCAACCAAATACACCAACGCGGCCGAAGACAACCACAACGAAAAGTTGATTGCTCGTGCAATTTCAGAGCACGGATGGAAATCCGAAGTTCAGGCCGATCAACTTTTCGTGGCTAGCAAGGCTGGCTTGTCTGGTCGAGGGCCGGTCAACGTCTGGGACACAACGCCTGAAGGCATCAAGCGAGCTTGTGATGCAAGCCTTCTCGCTTTGGGTGTTGACTCGATTGCTCTCTATTACTTGCACTGGCCTCGCGAAGAAGAGGTTTCGATCGAATCCAGCATGCAAGCCTTCGAAGACTTGAGGCAGGCAGGAAAAATCCAGAACATTGGAGTTTCAAACTTTGATCAGCGTCAGCTAGGCCTGGCCCTGAAGGTCTCCAAGGTTTCTGCGGTTCAGAACAAATTCAATCCCCAGCATCACCCAGCCGAGCAGCTAGAGCTAATCAATTTCACTCGCGAGCACGACATTGCTTACGTGCCATATTCTCCGCTCGGCGGAACTTTTCCGCCAAAGCCGCTCGAGACAGTGAACCCGAGACTTGATGAACTTGCGGCACAGCTAGGGGTCTCGGTGCCAGTGCTTACCCTCGATTGGCATTTGAATCTCAGTTCGAACATCATCCCTCTGGTTGGTTCACGCCGCCCAGAAAGCATCACTGCTTCGGCGAAGGTTCTGACCGTTGAAATTCCAGCGGATGTGACCAAAGAGGTCGCCGAGATATATAAATAGGGCAATATTGAGCCATGACTTCAAACCCGTCGATTGCCGAATGGCTTCTTAATTACGGCAACTTGGCATTTGAAATCATCGGAACCCTTGCCTTTGCTCTTTCGGGGCTAATCGAAGCAGCCCGAAAAAAGCTTGATCTTGTTGGCATGGCAATTGTTACTGCACTTGCGGCGTTCGGCGGAGGAACCCTTCGTGACATTCTCCTCGACCGACGCCCGTTCTTTTGGGTTCAAAATCCGGGTTGGATTTGGGCGATTCTGGCCTTGTGCGCCCTTGCGCTAGTCTTCATGCGCTCACGTCACATCGAACTGACCGAGCGTTCAATGCAACTTCCCGACGCACTCGGGCTGGGCATTTTTGCGGCGAGCGGCACGCAAATTGCTCTTGTTGCCGGTGCCGAACCAATCATCGCGGTCATCATGGGCGTAATCACACCGGTTTTTGGTGGGGTTCTTCGAGACGTGGTCGTGAATGAAATCCCACGTGCCTTCAACGATCACCAGCCATACGCCGTGATTGCCTTCGCTGGCGGTTGGCTAGTGGTTGCGCTAAACGCCATGAACCTTGGCGCGTTCTGGGCAGTCAGTATTTCGGCTCTGGTTATGGTTGGCCTTCGTGTGGCCGCAATCATGTTGGGTTGGCGTTTGCCGACCTGGCGCGTTTAGCCGATTTACGAAGCCTCAACGCAAGGCGCAAGCTGGGCAACGCGCTGTGGCGTAACCCCAAGAAGCACTGCGATGTCGCGCATGGTTAGGCCTTCGTCGCGCATGCGACCGACGACGTTACGAATCTCTGCCGAGCCCTGCTCTTGAAGCCTTGCTGCCTCACGCATTTTCTCTTGGGCGGCTTCTAAATCACAGATGATGCCAGGCATGATTGCCTCAACCTTCACGACAATGTCGCACTTAGATTCGCCGGTTGCTGCTTCGGCCAAAATCTTGATTTGCTCAGTCGCCTTGTCCAGGCGCTTGGCGGTGGTCTTGTAGTTATTGAGCGAGGGCACGTCAACAATCCAGCCATCGGCCGACCGCTCGAAGTGTGCTTTGATTTCCATCTCTGCTCCTAACCAAAAATTATTAGTCAAGTCCTACTTGACTAATTTAGTCAAGTCATGCTTTACTAAACAACTGTAAGCGCGAAACCGCGCAATAACAACAACTTTAAACCTAAGGATTCAAATGAACATCGCTATTGCCATCGCGGCTCTTCTAATTTCTGCCTTCGTCGGTTACGGCTTCTTCAAGGCCGGAAGCTTCAAGGCAAAGTCATCTGAAGCTGTTCTTCTAAGCGCTGGCTTCGGTTGGGTTGAGAAGGCTGGCATGCCACTAGTGCGCGTGATCGCTTGGCTTGAGCTTCTTGGCGCAGTAGGCGTCATCCTTGCCCCACTTGCAGCAATTTTCTTGCCTGGCTTCGAGTGGGCACTTACCTGGGGAATCGCAGCAGCAGCGGGTCTTGCACTAACCATGGTTGTGGCATTCATCATGCACGCGGTTCGCGGTGAAGCAAAGTACACCTGGAAGAGCAACCTTCAGTTGTTCGCTGCTGCCGCTGCGGCGGGTCTTCTACAGGCCGTGATTTCACTACCTGTTTTCTAAGCTTCAAGTCTTTCGATGCCGGCTCTGCTGGCCGCTCTTCTCAGGGTGGCAAGCAGGGCCGGTGCCGTTAACCAGATCAGAACGGTCGTGGTGATCGCACGACCAAGGTCCCAAAGTAAACCGCCGGTAAGAAGTTCGTATTGAATGAATCGGCCAAGGTTCTCGAGCAGGGGAGCCCCCGGCGAATAGCTAATCGATGAGCCCGTTCCCGCCAAGAACGGCCAGTTCCAAAGGGTCATCAAGCCGCCGTAGATAAATGCGGCGATGATGCCATAACTTGCTAGCAGCAATAGTTCTTTGCGACGAACTCGGGTTTGACCAGAATCGCTCATCTTGGGCAGCGCACCGGCTCCAAGTCCAACTAGCCCAGCGGACATCATCTGAAACGGCAGCCAAGGGCCAATGCCTCCAGTTAGAAGCGCTGAAACCAGCAACGATGTGCTGCCAAGAATGAAACCAAAACCACTGCCGAAGACGTAGGCGCCAATCACAATGATGAAGAACGCGGTCTCAATTCCTGCGGTTCCGGCGCCAAGCAAGCGCACGACCGCATTTAGGGCGGTTAGAACCCCAAGCAAAGCTAACTGCTTGGCGCTGATTCCGCCGGTGGCAAACTCAGAAAGAACAACCAAGAGAATTAGCGGCATGAGTCCGATGAATACGGTTTGGGCCAGGTTTGCTTCATTAGGTGTTGGTGCTTGAGTCAAAAGCGGCCAGGTGAACATCAGAAGCGATGCCAAGCCTGCAAAAATCACCGTCATTCGCGATAGCCAAGACTTGGTCACTGAATCACGCCCTCAATCAGGTGCAATTCCCTATCGGCAACTTGCGCGACGAATTCAACATCGTGCGTCGCCAAAAGAATTGCTTTGCCCTGGTTCCTGAGCGACTTCAATTGTGATGCCAGGTGCTTTTTGGCAACGTAATCGAGCCCACGAGTTGGTTCATCGAGCAACAGCACGTTTGCCCCCTTTACCAACTGCAGCGCTAGCACCAGAGCAAGTTGCTGACCCGACGACAAATCACGTGGATGCAAAGCCGGATTCACCTTTCCGGCTAGCTGAGCAAAAATGGTGGCGGTCGAATTCGGAGGAACCTCGGCAAATCGGTCTGACTCGGAGAGTTCTTCGCTCAGGCTATTGAGGAACAACAGGTCTGCGGCCCGCTGAGGAACCATCGTGATTGCTTTTAGTCGGTCGCGAGGCTTGAGGTCTCGTGGGTCGCCGAACGAACCAACCGAAACAGTGCCAGTCGAAACCGCCTTCGAGCCATTTCCCGTTCCCTGGATGGCCCATAGCAGCGAAGTCTTCCCAGAACCGTTAGCACCCTGAACTGCAACGATTTCGCCGGCCTTGATGCTCAAACTGGCCTTTGATACTGCAACCTGGTCGGCGTAACTAACGGTTAGCTCTGTGGCGGTGAGCACCCAATCGGTGGTGATTGATTGCCGGTGCTCGAGGCGCTCGTCAGCGTTGAACAATCCCTGACGAATATCCTCGTCGAGCTTCCAAGCGGCGTCACCCTTTTCTACCGTTCCGTCGTTGTTGACCACAACGACCGAGTCAACCTTGTCGAGCAGGTTATTGAATCGGTGTTCGGCCACCAAAATGGTCACACCGTGATCTTTGGCAAGGCTTTTCAGAAGGTCGACGGTTTCGGCCGCCGCGTCGACATCTAGTGCCGAAGTGGGTTCATCGAGCAATAGCACGAGTTGCCCAGCCGCCAACGCTGCACCGATCGCCACTCGCTGTTGTTGACCTCCAGACAAAAAGCTCAAGGGGCGGTCAAGCAGATCTTGCAAGCCCAACATTTTTGCCACTCGAGATAGTTCGGCGGCCATTCGCTCTCGACTAAATCCAAGTTGCTCAAGCCCATAGACGAGCTCGTCTTGAACGGTGTCTGCAACAAACCAGCCTTCGGGCTGCTGGTTCACATAGCCAACCAACTCGGCCAGTTCGTGGGGCAGCCGGCCGGTCACATCCTGGTTGTCGATTTTGATTCTGCCCCTTAGCCTGCCGCCGGTGAAGTGAGGAGCCAGGCCGTTGATGGTCTTTAGCAGAGTTGATTTACCGCTGCCAGTGGGGCCGCAAACAAGCACAAATTCACCGGCGGCAAACTCTAGGTTCACGCGGGTTAGCTGCGGGGATTCGGCGCGATCATAGCTAAATGTGAGGTCTTTGATTGAAATCAAACTTGCCACCCCAACAATCTGGCCGATACAGCCGCGATCGCAACCGCGGCAACAACGAAGTCTTGCGAGAGCCAGGCTTCTTTTTTGAACCTAGTGCGAATGCTGTTTTTTGAAGTCGTTCTCACCGTAACCAGAATGCAAATAAAACCTGCGCCCAACAGTCCAAGAGCCGCTGCTTGCAAGCCTGTGCCGACCAGCAATACAAAAACGCCAACCGATGTGAGAACCACCGATGCGAGAGAAATTAGCCGAACAGAAAGAATTTGCGTCTTGGTAAGGCTTCCGCGGCGACCGAATCCACGAGAATCCATGCTGGCCGCGAGCGACAAGGATTTATCGATCGTGTCTTCGAGAACCGGCACGATGGTGCCGGCAAGTGCCCCGAGCCCCTTGCTTCGGCCACGCAACGAACTAGCTCGCCTAACCCGTTGAAGGCTTTCAATAAGTTGTGGCGCCAGATTAATGGCGACTGAAATAGCTGTTGCGATTTCATACAGCGCTGCTGGCGTTGACTTTAGGAGCTTGCGCGGATTCGCCAATGTGTTGGCAAGGCCGATGCTGACGATGATGGCCGCGAGTCGCAAGCCGTCGGTAGTTGCCGCAACAAGGCTTGATACGGATACATCGCCCAAGAGTGAGACATTGCCCCCGAAGCCTAGATTTAGCGAAAGCTGAGGCAAAGTGAGTGCGATTTGAGTCGAGCCATCTGGAAGGTTGAAGAGAATTCTAAAGATCACCCGAACTGCAACCACAAACGTCGCAAGCGCCAAGTAGAACTTGAGCGATTGTGACCAGGGGGCGTATTCGCGCGCCAGCAAAATGATGGTCACCAAAATAGCAATTTGCGCCAAAAGAGCTAGTGGATCAACATTTAGTCCAGCGACAATCGCTGAGGCGATTCCAAGCAGCCACCAAGACCCGGGTTGGACCCGTGAGGCTTTAAGGCTGAACTTGGCCATGATTTATGCGCAGGCTCGGGGTGTGGGTTCAAAGTTTGGCAAGGTGGCGCTGGCCGACTGACCAGGCGCAATCCAAACCCAAGCTTCATAGCCGCCGCACACCGGCGTATGGGTTGCTGCTCCGACCCCGCTCATGAACCAGCCATCCCCGAACTCGGGGTTAGTCACGTAGTAAGCCCAGCTACCTTCGCTATAAGTTGGCACGTCGGCGCAATCCTGCTCATCCTTTGACGGCCAGTCGTTCAATCGGCAAACGAATCCCGTTGGATAGTTTTGGGTTCCTTGAACTTCGATTCCCTCGGCCTTGAAAATATCCCAGCTGGTCGAACCGAGCGGTAGTTCAAAGTCGAAAGTTTCAACTGGCTTTCCAGAGGCCTTGCCGTAATCGATCACCATCGTGCCCGAGATTTTGTCGAAGCCAGCCGCAGGTTTTGGTTGCTCCGAACCTGCGAAGAGCGCAGACCAAATTCCACCGATTGCCACTAGGGCAACCAGCGCGATGAGCACTCTTCGCAGATTCAGTTGCATTTTTTACTTCTTTAGAAGGTCGAGATAGCTAAGGCCCAACATCGGCACAATCGACTGAGATGTTGCCATCGCGTCGCCCTTGCCGCCTGACCAAGCGCTGACTACGCCGCCATCCGATGCAATTTTGGTTTTTAACCAAGAGCTAATAGCCGCAACATTTTGGCCAGCAGCCTTCAGTCCCATAGCCGCGTAAGCGGTGCCGTTGACATCGAATGCACCCCATGATTCCCAGTGAGTGCCCTTTGCGTCGGTGACCTTCTGGCTGTTCAGCCAAGCAACAGCTTTGGTGGTTGCGTTCTTGTTAGCTGCTGAAAGCCTTGAACCGCCTAGGCCCTTGAGTGC
>JACCDQ011168425.1_pt1 | contig 17115 bp, 12 predicted proteins | sample 7446031 | NCBI WGS metagenome assembly JACCDQ01 (sample SAMN15323442, study PRJNA562643) | freshwater metagenome | isolation source: river surface water | place: USA:Blue River Watershed | collected 2017-08-17
CAGCTACATATGGTGCAAATCCTACTAACATTCAATGGACGGTTGTCCGTGGTGATACCGCCAAACTTCGTATTGAGTTTCTTGAAAGCGACGAGACTACAGCACAAGACACATCCACTTGGGTCTACGCTGCCACCACTTTTGATGTGAAGAGCAGTACATCTAGCGAACTCCAAACTGTAGCTGGCGTTGGGTATGTAGATATTATTGCTTCTCCAGAATTGACAGCAACCTGGGGTACTAGCAGAACTAGCCCTGCAACAGCCGAACTATCTTTTGACTTGCAGGTAACTATTGATGCAGATATCGTATGGACTCCAATCATTGGAAAGATTACGGTACTTCCAGACGTTACCGTTAATCCCATTGCTCCGTAATGTCAATAATTAGAATAACCAATTCGCCAGCAAACACAGATGTAAATATTATCAACATCGGTTCTAACTCTGATGTAGTAAAGGTTAGCACAGTATCTGACGCAAGTCCAACTATTCGTATTGCATCTACTGCTAATCCTGGGTCTATTAAAATTATTTCAGATTCCCCAGAAAATACAACCTCAATTAAACTTACTCCATATCCTGGAACTCAGGGTCCGAAGGGGCTGACAGGAGACACTGGTCCAACTGGTCCCCAAGGTATCCAAGGTGTCGCAGGTCTCGACGGCTCTGACGGAGCAACTGGTGCTACTGGTCCTACAGGATCACAAGGTCTGCAAGGTCCTACTGGTGCTACAGGTTTGCAAGGTATTCAAGGTATTCAAGGTGCAACAGGACCACAGGGACCAATTGGATATACAGGAGTCCAGGGTATCCAAGGTGTTCAAGGAATTCAGGGTGTGGCAGGTGCTACAGGATCTCAAGGACCAACAGGCTCTACTGGACCTCAAGGAGTTCAAGGAATTCAAGGTCTCAGAGGAGAGACTGGTTCGACTGGTCCAAGAGGTCCTATTGGTTATACAGGTCCTCAAGGTGCAACAGGTCCGCAAGGCTCAACTGGACCTACAGGACCTAGAGGGTTTCAAGGAGATCAGGGTATTCAGGGACCAACTGGAGCAGCAAGCACAGTAGCAGGTCCAACAGGTGCAACTGGACCAAGAGGCTTACAAGGTGAGCAAGGAATTCAAGGAACTACAGGTCTGACTGGACCTACTGGAGCTAGAGGTGCTACTGGACCTACAGGAGCTACAGGAAATCAGGGTATACAAGGTCCAATAGGACCAACAGGCTCTCAAGGTGCTATTGGACCACAAGGACCTCAAGGTATTCAGGGAGATCAAGGACCTACAGGAAATACAGGTCCAACAGGACCAATTGGTGTTACAGGTCCTAGAGGTGCAACTGGTCCCCAAGGTGTGCAAGGTCCAATAGGATTGCCAGGAGATGACGGACCTACAGGTCCAACTGGTTCTCAGGGTCCTAGAGGATACAGGGGAGACACAGGACCTCAAGGTCCAACTGGTGCAACTGGTGCTCAAGGTTCTACTGGACCGCAGGGTACTTCTATAAACTTTGTAGGCTCAGTCGCTACCCCAGAGCTATTGCCAGCATCTGCCGATATCAATGACGCATACATTGTTGAATCTAATGGCGATCTTTATGTTTGGAATGGCTCTTCATGGACAAATGTTGGTCAGATAGTTGGACCACAAGGTGAGGTTGGACCTACAGGTCCTGCTGGTGTTCAGGGTAGCGTCGGTCCAACAGGTCCTCAAGGAGACATAGGTCCTACTGGATCTACAGGTTTGCAAGGTATTCAAGGACCAACTGGTCCTCAAGGTATTCAAGGATTGGATGGACCAACAGGTCCTACTGGATCACAAGGAAACATTGGACCAACAGGTCCACAGGGTGTCCAAGGACCAACAGGAGCACAAGGTCCTACAGGAGCACAAGGACCAATTGGTCTGACTGGAGATCCAGGACCTACAGGTCCAACTGGCTCTACTGGTCCGACAGGACCACAAGGAGAGCAAGGTGCTCAAGGTGAGGTTGGACCTACTGGTGCTCAAGGCATTCAGGGTCCGACAGGACCACAAGGAGAGCAAGGATTTCAGGGACCAACAGGTCCTCAAGGATTGCAAGGAGATGTCGGTCCTACAGGACCAACAGGTGCTACAGGTGCTGACTCTACTGTTGCTGGTCCTACAGGACCTACAGGTCCACAAGGAGATATTGGACCTACAGGACCTCAAGGAGAGGTTGGTCCAACAGGTCCACAAGGCTTACAGGGTATTCAGGGAGATGTTGGACCTACAGGTCCTACAGGACCAACTGGTCCTCAAGGAGATACTGGTTTAACAGGTGCTCAGGGTATTCAAGGTGTTCAGGGTGAGCCAGGTGTTACTGGTCCTACAGGTCCGCAAGGTGATATTGGTCCAACAGGACCAGATGGTGCAACTGGACCTACAGGACCTCAAGGAGTCCAGGGTATCGAAGGACCGATGCCATTTAACTATCTTGGTGCTTATGATAATGGATACGACTATACGTTTGATGATGCTGTGACATATGTAGGATCATTATGGATTAGAACTGGTGAGCCTAATATTGGATACCCTCCGTATGTTGGCAGCCCATACTGGACATTGCTTGTTTCAGTAGGCGATACAGGACCTACAGGTCCGCAAGGCGAGATTGGTCCAACAGGACCATCTGGACTAGACGGCACTAACGGTCTTGACGGAGCCACTGGTCCTACAGGACCTGCTGGTATTGATGGCTTAAACGGTATCGATGGAGCAACAGGACCGACAGGTCCAACAGGACCACAAGGACCTTCTGGCTTAGATGGGTTGGATGGGGCAACAGGACCAACTGGACCTGCAGGTACAAATGGGACTAATGGCGTTGACGGTGCTACAGGTCCTACAGGACCAACTGGTCCTACTGGAGCAACTGGGTTAACTGGTGCTACTGGAGACACTGGTCCAACAGGACCTACTGGTAGCCAGGGTATTCAAGGTCCAACAGGACCTTCTGGAATACTAACAGCAACAAGCCCAATAGTGTATAATGGTACTACTAAGGATGTTTCATTAGATGCCTCGGCATTAGAAGATATCCTAGACCTTGTTTACATCAGGATCGATGGAACAATTGACGGAGGAACACCATAATGACAGTCATTCAGCATAGAAGAGGCACGGCATCCGAATGGATAACTGCTCAGGCTGCCATTGACCCAACCCCAATTTTGAGTGCAGGTGAAATCGGTCTAGAAACAGACACCATGAAAATAAAGATTGGTGATGGAGTGTCTTTGTGGTCAGCCCTAGCGTATGTTGGAGTTGGACTTCAGAATGTGGTAGAGGACACAACGCCACAGCTAGGGGGAGACCTAGACACAAACGGATTTGATATAACAAACGTAAATGCAATAACTTTTGACACAACCCCTACAGATGTTCCAGTTGGTATCGGTGTATTATCATGGAACGCAGTAGACAAAACACTCGACCTACAGTCCGATGGAATTACATATCAGCTTGGTCAGGAGCTTGCACAGAACGTTATGCGTTTCGATGCATCTGGTCTGACAAACGGTAAGGTTGTCTATATTACAGGTTCGTCAGGAGCAAACCTGCTAGTTGACTATGCGATTGCAACAAGCGATGCTACCTCTGGAAATACTTTTGCTGTTATGACTGCTGATGCTTCTGGTGGTGCGAAAGCACCTGCGACCACTTTCGGTCTGGTTCGTGGTATCGATACTTCCGCACTGACAGAGGGTGCTACTGTCTGGCTATCTGGAACGGTTGCTGGAGGAATGACGACTACCAAACCAGTAGCACCAACTCACACTATTCAGGTTGGGTTCTGCATTAGGTCACACGCTACTGAAGGAATTGTGTTTGTCAATGTTCAGAATGGTTATGAGATTGCAGAACTTCACGATGTTTTAATCTCTACCCCTACCGACAACAACTTATTGGCATATGATGCTTCATCCAGTCTTTGGAAAAACCAAACGGCAGCAGAGGCAAACCTAGCAGCCTTAACAGGAGCAACATTTACAGGTGCTGTATCAATGAGTGCTGGTCAAGCATTAAATATCTATGACGCAGACTCATTAACTGGTAGACTTATTGGTGCGAGCAACGTCACTTATCTTCAAGCTGGTGCTAATAGCTCCGACACATCTGCAGCATTATGGATTACAAGAACTGCATCATCTAGCAATATCGCAGACTTTACGGTAAAAGCCGATGCAACAACTTTGTCAGGAACTCTTGGTGTTTCTGGTGCTACAACTCTTACAGGACTGCTTACAGCAAATGGAGGTATCGCAGGGGCAACAGCAAAAAATATGACAGTTGCTTCATCCTATTCTGGAACAACATTTAACGGAACAAAGGTTATTATGGTAGCATCGGCAACTGGTGCTGCTGACCCAACAACTAGACCAGATGGAACAGCACTTCAAGCTGGCGACATTTGGATTGATTGGTAGGCATAAATGGCTTCAGTATTAACAACTCTTGGCTCTCAAACATACGACTCTTTTTCCGACTATGGTTCAGGAACAGACTATGTAACTCGATACGATCCATATGACGACTACGCATCTCCTCTAACAGGTGCAATTGGTGATTCGTACTCTAGACCAATTTTGTTTAGATATATACAAATCTACAACATAACAACAAGCGTCGGAGCACTGGACCTGCAAATAGCAACAGCAAACACTGGTGCAGGTGGAGCCCAGTCTTCATCAATCCCAGGTTCAGACACAGATCCAGACTGGAACGTTACCGATTCAGCCGCATTTGGTCCATTGCAGTATCAAGCGTTTGCAAAAGACAGTGCAAATACAACACAATCTTTCTATTATGGTTTTCAGAAAAATGATGCAAGCCGTGTTAGGTTTGCTACTGGAGCATCAAATGGAACATCTTACAATCCTAATAATATTTATAGGGATGGAACAGCAGATACAGCATATACAGGTCGTGTATTGGCTGGTAGAATTGGTTGGTATCACGTTCCAAACGCTCCAACAACACCAGTCTTAGTTTCTAACACATCTAGTTCAGTTGCACTTAGATGGACCCACCCAACTGACGACGGAATTTCAACGTCACTATCATTCGGCGGTCTTTATGGTTACAGAATTGCATACAAAGTGTACGGAGCCGCTGATTCAACATACCAGGTATTTGGTTCTGAGACATCGGCATCGCCTTCTGGATGTGATTATATTCAAGGTACTTCGGCATATGATTATACAACTACCCCCCCAGTAGCAACGCCATCAGCGACAAACACCTTTACAACAACTGGTGCTTATGAGCAAATAACTGGTCTTGCATCAAACACAAGATATGATTTTAAAATTGCAGGGCTTAATCTTGTAACAGATAGACATAATGGTTCAGCAGTTTCGATAGTTACAACTTCTCCTACAACTGGAACAAGGTCTTATGGAAACTATACGTCCACGGCAGCACATGTCGGAACAAACCTAACAGTTTCAGGAACAACATACAGAACTCTTCTTGCAACTCCAACATCCTCTGGATCATATACCACAACTGCAAAAGTTAACGAGTCATACTCTTCTAACGTCACATGGACTCAGGCTGCTGGTGGAGGTGCAACTGGAACAACCTTGACATTCTCAATTGTTTCGGGATCGCTACCTGCTGGACTATCTCTTAACACTTCTACTGGTGAAATAACTGGAATTCCAACTGCAACTGGCTCATATTCTGCGACAGTTCAAGCTCTTAATGGGGATGGTGGATTAGTAACAAGTGTTGCAGCAATTGTTGTGACATCACTTTCTCCAAAAGTTTTTAACGGAACAGCAATGATAAGAGGTGTTACAAAGGTTCATAATGGAACTAACTGGACAACTGCTATCCCAGAACCAAAAGTGTGGGATGGAGATTCTTGGGAATATCTAAAATAGTGTAGAATGTTATTATGACATTATACAGAATAACTATTTTAGAGACACAAGACCAATATTTTGTAGAGGCAGAAACGTCTGACCAAGCAATTGATGAAGTTCGAGATATGCTAAATATTCAAAATGTTTCTGGGGACGTAGAAGAAGTTCTTGCACAATGAAAATAGCAGTATATACAATTGCTCTAAATGAAGAAAAGTTTGTATGGGACTGGTACAACTCCGCAAAAGACGCAGATTACATTCTGATCGCAGATACTGGATCTACGGATAATACTATTGAACTAGCTAAAAGTCTAGGAATCAACGTAATTCAGATTTCAATATCCCCATGGAGATTTGACGATGCTAGAAATGCATCTCTGGCAGCTTTGCCAAAAGACATAGATATCTGCATATCACTTGACATGGATGAGGTACTTGTTCCAGGTTGGCGAAAAAAACTTGAAGACATCAAGCCAGAAACCACTCGTCCTAGATATAAATACACATGGTCATGGACAGCAGATGGAGAACCTGGACTTCAGTATGGTGGCGACAAAATCCACTCTCGACATGGATACCGCTGGAAACACCCAGTACACGAGGTTCTAGTGACCGATAGGATGAATGAGGTGCAGGAATGGACAGGTCTAGAGATAGAGCATTATCCAGACGATAGCAAGCCTAGGTCACAGTACCTGAACCTCCTGGAGCTTTCTGTAAAAGAAGATCCAGAAGATGACAGAAATGCATTCTATTATGCTCGTGAACTATTCTTCTATGGACGATTGATCGAAGCTACAAAAGAGTTTAAACGTTATCTAAATCTTCCCACAGCAAAGTGGGGTGCAGAAAGAGCAGCAGCGTACAGGTATCTAGCCAAGTGCGATGTACTAAACTCAGAAGAATATCTAATTAACGCATACAAAGAATCTCCTGGAAGAAGAGAGGCTCTTGTAGAACTGTCTCAGCACTACTATGTCAAGTCTGATTGGAACAGATGCCTATTCTATGCAAAAGGAGCCTTGGAGACAAAAGACAAGCCATTAGATTACCTATGTGAAGAGTTTGCATGGGGATCATTGCCACATGATCTTGCGGCTATAGCAGCATACAACCTGGGGCATATTGACGAAGCAATTCACCAAACAGAATTGGCAATGTTAACAAATAATGATCCAAGACTAGTTTGGAATCTAAACTACTATCTATCAATATACAAATAGTTATTGTGATATAATTTACATATGCCACAAAGTTTAGGAACAGTCTTACCAATCACAGTGCCAGCACTTAGTGATCAGGCAAACATCGTTACAGCATTCCAGCAAATGTATTATGGTGATGGATCTATTCCATCTACTTCATCTGCTCTGTATGCAACATCAAATGCTATTGGAGGATATCTACAACAGCTGTTTACAGACAAGGCAAATCTTGTAAGCCCATCCTTCACAACCCCAGCTCTTGGTGTAGCCACAGCTACTAGCATAAATGGAACTCCCATCCCAACAAGCAAGACTCTTCTCACAACAGATGCTGGGTCAGTAACTAATGCAATGCTTGCTGGTTCTATAAACGTCAGCAAGATTTTAGCAGGAACCAATAACTATATTTTAAAAGTGGTCGATGGCGTTCCAACATGGGTTGACTTCACTGAAGCAGGTACAATCGAGAACGCAAACCTTGCTGCAAATATTTCTGGTGGAACAAGCTCTGTATACAACATTCTTTATCAAAGTGGTGTAAACACAACTGAAAAGCTTGCTCCAAACACAACAGGAACAATTAAATATCTTTCTCAAATTAGTGGCGGCATTCCCACATGGTCTGAAGTAGTGCAACTAGTTGCAGATGGGTCTTCAGTACAGATTATCTCTAATACCATTTCTGTAAAATCTTCTGGAATTACAAATGCAATGTTGGCAGGGTCAATCTCTGATACCAAGCTTTCTACTATCGCCACGGCAGGTAAAGTGTCTAACTCTGCGACAACCGCAGCAAGTACAAATACAGCATCAGCAATTGTAGCTCGTGATGCATCTGGCAACTTTGCAGCAGGAACAGTAACCGCAAACTTGACTGGCAACGTAACAGGAAACTTGACTGGAACAGCAACCAAGGCTTCAGCAACAGTACACTACCAGGCATCTGGTTCTGACTACTCAGCAACAGTGCCAAGCAACAAAATCTTCACTGGACCATCCCAGCCTACTTCTGGAATGACTGTTGGCGACATCTGGATGTGGTAGTAAATGGCTACAAAAACAGATCTATCTAATGACTCCTATAATAGAGCTAAAGTCTCATTAACACTTACAGAGTCTGCAACTAGTCCATCAACAAATACGTCTACTGTTTCTTTTACTGCAGCCGTTCAGGATGGAAACACTTCTTATGGAGGTTACGCATACTCCAACGGTTCTTGGAACGTTACTATAGATGGTGTAGTTAAGTATTCGGCATCTGGAGAAAGTTATGACTTTGGTAGTGGAGTTATTTCGTCACCATATTTCCCAAGGTCAAGATCTAGCACTGTAACTGTAACTCACGATCCAGACGGTACTGCAAGCATCACAGCATCTATGTGGTTCGATGGTGCAGATGCCCCAGCAGGTTATGCATCCGTATCTTGGTCTAGTGGATCCCCATTCAACCTTACAACCTTTACAGGTCCTGGAACGCCAACCGCACCGTCATTGACAAGGTCAGTGTCTACATCAATTGGGGTGACTTCTGCAACAACTACAGCTGGTAGTGCTCCCATCACTAGATATGAGTATGACTATAGCACCGATGGAACTTCTTGGGGTTCGCATGTTACTAGCCTTGGCTCTGGAACTACTGGAACAATTACTGGTCTAACATCAACTCAGGGGTATTATGTTAGAACTAGGGCAATTTCTTATGCTGGAATAGTTGACGGATGGGGATATGGAGATTGGTCAGCTTCAACATTTATTGCTGGCGTTCCTTCAACACCAGATGCCCCAACAATTAGCAACGTTGTCACAAACACACTAACTCTTACTTGGACTGCACCTGCAGGTAATGGGGCAACCATTTCTTCATATAGGATAGAGGCAACAACAGATGATGAAGCCACCTGGTCAACACTTGCTTCAGGAATTGCGTCAACAACCTATAACGCAACAGGGTTAACAATCGCTGCTACGTACAAGTTTAGAATTATAGCCATAAACTCAACAGGAGAGTCTTCTCCAGGCAGCTCTTCTGCTGCACAATTTATTTCTGCATACGGATACAGGTATTCTGGAACATCTTTCGCTCCAATTGTTGGTGCAAAAATATATGTAGGTCTTGGAGGACCAGGAGCAGATGCTGAGGGGTATAGGACAGTTCAGAGTGTCCAAAAGTATACAGCTACTGGATGGAAGCCACTAGAGACATAAAAATACCCCCAGATATTTCACTGGGGGTATTGTTTTAATTTGTTTCTATCAACCTTGTATAAGTTATTTTGGAATATCCATAGCTTCCAAAGTCTGAAACATCTTCAATTGTAGTTTGTAGCCCTGGTCTGGGTGAGTGAATCATTTTACCATTTCCGATGTAGATTCCAACATGCCCAGCACCACTAGAGCCCTTCCAACCAAAAGCAACAATGTCTCCTGGCTTTGCATCACTAGGTTTTACGAAAGTCCCAGCATTCTTCTGAACGCTTGCCCTGTGATACAGATCGATTCCAATTTGCTCATATGTCCATTTTACTAGACCAGAGCAGTCCCAACCTCCTGGGGTACTTCCAGCATAAACGTACCAAGTTTTGTTAACATACTTCTTAAGTTTGTCAATAGCACGATTAAGCCTTTTAGTATTGGAATCAAGTATTAGCTGTTCTTTTTCTATTTGTAGTCTTTCTGCAATAAGATCAGCCTGATACCTTTCTAGCATAGTTTGCTCGATCTCCTGACCCTTAAAAAGGATTTCCGAAAAAGACAAACTTTGATAGTTATAATTTTCATTATTTAGTTTTTCGATTGCTCCAGCTGGAGAGCCAGAGCAGGTTGTAAGCATTGCAGATAGAAAAACTATCGTAGTACTTACAGCAGCAATTTTTTGTTTTTTAAACATTTGCTACCTCCTTATTTTTATGTTGTTACGACAACCAATTTACGGCTGTCCTGGCAGACAATATTCTTCAGGTAGTAGAATATCTCCTTGAGTCTCCCAGTGATCTCACTTTGTTGTTACTCTGCTTGTCACTATGTTCCTCTTAGAACAAATGACTCCCTTTCGGAAGTCGTTCTACAATTATAGCATCAGTTATTGACTAATGTCAATTTTTTGGTATAATTGGTTATAACACTTTTATGGAGGATATATGTCAATGAATTTTGGAGATCTGCTAACTGCAGATCAAAAAAGAGAACTGCTAGAAGCAAAAATTCAGCAACTTGCAGTTGAGGGCTACCAGCTACAGATTAACAGATCGGCAATAAAGGATCTGGAAAATAGCGAAGCCACACTAGAAATATTGGACACAAACATGAAAACTATATTTCAGGCAATCAGCTCATATCAGCAAGAACTTGCGAATCTGCAATAAAACAATCTCTTATGTGCTAAAATGGACTAGGTGAAGAAATTTGTCTAGTCCATCAAACCTATATGCAGAAAAAATTTACGCAGAACAGCCAATAGCCCTGTGGTCGCTTGACGACGACTGCACCTTTGCATCATTCTTTTCAGATAGCCAATTGCTTCTAAGTGGATGGACAAATAGTGGGGGAACCCTAAGTGCTCAGTTGCCAGCCACACAAGACCCATTCCCACAAATACTAGACACAAGCTTTGTCTCTCTTTCTTCAACGGCAGCTGGACCCATCACAATAACCTCTCCAGCAACTGTTACAACATCATCAAATTTTTCTGCAGGTCTCTGGGTTAATCCACAGTCAGGGGTGTCTTCTGTAAAATTTACTGTCGGATCTCTCCCAGCAAAAACATTTGACATCTCTGCTACATCAGATGCATGGCTATACCTAGGTAATGTTTTTGAAGTTGCGTCCCCAGTATCGGCAGAGTCTTTTGAGATTGAAATAACTTTTAGTGACGCTGGTCTTGTCTATCTAAATGGTTTTTCAATTGGTAAAAATCAAGAATTCTTTGGAACTAGAGCAGTCGGGAACCAACTGTCTACATTTGATCATGGCGTAGGAGTAGAAGCGTTCCAATATGGAACAGGTGAAAATTCTGGATGGTATCTAGGTAACGCAACAACAAAAGAGCTTTATGCAAAAAATTTCTCTACCCCTCTTGTATATGGGTCAGACACATCGACTGTTCTATACGCTAATCCAACAGGACCATCGCTAATGGTCCCAGGAATGGGATTTCTAAACAACTCTGGCTCAAAGCAAAATATCTCGTTCGAGGCGTGGCTTAGAGTTCGTGTAGATGGAAATACACAAGTAGATCCATTTAGAATCCTAGGACCGATTGCCTCATCAGATGGGGTGTATGTTTATGGGCAGCACCTGATTCTTAAAATAGATGGAAAGACAATTTCTCATTATGTTGGTGAGTGGTTTAGACCAATGCTTCTGAACCTGGAATATACAGTAGATCAGGCAAGGCTATTTATTAATGGCGAGGTCGTCGGATCAGTAGATCTAGACGATGTAGCGTTCCCAGAAAAGGAAGTTCTTGGCGTAGACCAGGACTTTATCGGATTCTATGTCGGAGACGGAGTGGACTTTATAGAAGTTGACTGTGTTGCTGTGTACCCATATAAGCTAGCTCCAACAATTCTTAAAAGAAGGTTTGGGTTTGGACAGGCAGTATCGCTACCATCCGAAATTGAAACCGCATACTCTGGAAATCAGATTGGAATTGACTATACATTTGCAGGGTACTCTGCGGACTATGCATACCCTAGGCTAGAGTCTTGGTCATCTTCTTCAACAGATTCTGTATATGTAGACAGAAGCATTATGGGGTCTCCAAAGTTTGAGAAGCCAGAACTGGTATTGCTAGACCAAGAGGTGTCCTTGCAGCAATGGGAGGACCAGGTCGAGGCAGACAACATTCTAGATGGAGACGAAAAGCCATTTATAAAAATTTCTCCTGGCACACTTTCAGACACCCCTGGATATCTATACCTAAGATCTATAAGGCAGCAATACTTAGCTAAACCAACAGCCATATTTGTTGCTGGTAAGGCAGAGTCAACTGCAGCAGATGTCGAGCAGGTAATTTTTAAAATCCAGAATAAGGAAACTTTGGATAGCGTTTCTGCAATTCTTTCTGGAACCTCTATAGATTATGTTTACAACATATTTGGTGAGCAGGGATCTTTTGGGTTGCAGTCAGTAAACATAGACGGAACATTCGTTGCTGGTATCGACATAAATACATATGCCTCATCAGAATCTTCCCAGTCGGCTATTAGTAGATTTATGAGAGGTATTGGAAGATACAGTATTTTTGTTGGAGGTGACTACGTAGGCTCTGACCAAGATATTAAGACAACATTCTCTGGAAAGATATATTCTTTTGGAATGTCATCATCTCTGAACTATATTAAGAATGGGATGTCATCACTATTCCAGGACGGCATCGCCAAGCCAGCAGAGTTTGATACATTCTATGGGCTGTCAACTAGCTACAAAGTATCAATGCTAAAGCAGACTTTTAATGAAGACTCTATGTATTCAATGAATGTGTCTTCCCAGTCATACTGGCAAGACTATCTACCATTGAGTAAGTTTGCAAAGTTATCAACTTATGAAGATGGCTCGTCAGACTACCTAGCAGACATGATACAGTTTTCTATCGATGCAGAGCATTCAAGAGTTGTGGTATCAGATGAGATAGATCAATCAAACTCAGACATCAGAACCTATGTTCATTTCATCAAGGCATCTGATGTTGACGCAACTAACTTGCTTGCTGGATCTTACACAGACGTAAATCTTTCAAAAACAAAAGTTGTAGATGCTAGATCAGAGTGGTCAGGCAAAAGGTTTGAGGTCGTAGATGGCACAGTAATCTATGTTCCACAAAGCAATTTCCCAGACGCAACAACGCAAAAAGATTTTGTAATGGTTACTTCAGTAGAGATCAGAACTAGGTCTGTGGAGTTTCTTCCAGTTAAAATCAGAACTCTCGAATATGCATCTCAAACGTTCAATAGAAGTACCACGTCAAGTTTTAATAAAGATCTTGCTAAGAAAATAGGAACAAGAACACAGGCATCAGACATCTACATGTTCTCCGAAATAGCTGGGGAATTTGATTATAGTGCATATAATCCAGTAGCAATATCAAAGACAATGTCTCCATACCTATACATGACCGATAAGTCTGGAATTAAGGTGCTGGACTCTTACTCAATAGGAGAAGATAGAGGAATTTACATACCACTAAATATCGATGCAGCTCCAGAATATTATATTTCAATTTTATCAATGTCAATGTTGTTTAACGATGACCAGTTCCCATCCGAAATGACCATAGCAGAAATTTATGACGACAGTTATGGGAAGCTAAGAATAACCTTGGAAGCCAGCTCAAACGATACCTCAAAGGCATCCCTGTCTATCAAGAGTCTTGTTGGTGCGACATGGACACCGCTAACAAATGTGGAGTTCTACGTAAACGGAGTGTATGTTGTATCTCCAGAACTGGTACGTGGCGAGTGGTCAACTGTTGGAATTTTGTTTGTTACAAACCCAATCAATGCATCGTCTCTATCATCTTACAAGATAGAGCTAATTGGCTCAGTGCTCATTAACAATATCGCATACTTCCAAAAACGTCCAGAAGAACTTGGACAGCAAATCACTCCACAAGAATGGAACGACTATGACGACGAGCAGACCTGGGACTGGGACCCTACAGTAGGAGAACAAGCTATTACGAAAGATTGGTCAGAGATCTATGCAATAGAGCAAGAATCCAGACCAACCCTTACGCCAGACACAATTTTTGATGTATATTCTGGAACAAACAAGATAATTTCTGTTGAGTCAGAAGATATTTCTGGAATTACGTTCAACAATTTCTCATACGACATCATTCAGGGTGTTAGCGTGGCAACAAATACAACTGTCTCTCCATAGTATGGTATACTAGTGGTTATGGATAAGATAATGCAGGGACCACTTGGTAAGACTCGTGTAAGAGTTATAGAAGAACAATTTTCAGAAGCAGGTATTTATGTATGGCAATTGCCATCAGGAAAATACTTCACAGATGGCGAGGGCAACGCATTAAGTATTGAATCAATGATTAATGACACAGCCAAGATCAAGGAAATCACAGAGGCAGCAGCCTATTATGGTCAGCCAGAAGGCAAGCCAGTATTCTTCTCTAATGTTCGTAAGATTTCAGATGAGGAATATAGCGAACAGCAAGACAGGATGGCTAACGGACTTATCCCATCAGAAAATGACCTGGGAGCTTTGATCGCTGCCAAGAACACATACAACATGTATGGGAGTGAGGACTAATGAGCGAAATAACAAGAATTCCAATTAAGGATGATTCATTTCTGAAGGGTGAGATCGCAGACCCATCAGCAGAATTTAAAGCAATGGATCCATTCAACAAAGAGTGGAGCGAGGTTCGCAAATACGCTGGTATTGAGCAGAACTTCAAACGACGTGCAGACCGTACAGTAGAGAAAAACCAGGTCACAGACGGATATATGGACTCTGCTCTTGCAGTACAGGGCGGTAGAGAAGATGCAAAGTCAAAGGCAATTAACCCAGGTGTAGTTTATCGTAACGCATACGGTCTCTTTGATGTCATTACCCCACCATATAACCTTAACGAACTTGCAAACTACTACGACACATCATTCGCAAATCACGCTGCTATTGACGCAAAGGTTGAGAATACTGTTGGTCTTGGCTATGATTTTGCGGTATCAAAGAATACTCTAATTAAGCTAGAGGATGTAGACGATAAAGATAAGCTTGAAAAAGCACGTAGAAAGATTGAGCGTCTAAAGATCCAGCTAAGAGATTGGCTAGAAAGCCTTAACGATGACGAAAGCTTCACAAGCATCCTTGAGAAGGTTATGACTGACGTTAATGCGACTGGAAACGGATACATTGAAATCGGTAGAACTATCAAGGGCGAGATTGGGTATGTAGGTCATATTCCATCTACCACTATGCGTGTACGTCGTCTACATGACGGCTTTGTGCAGATGATTGGAAATAAGGTTACATACTTCCGTAACTTTGGAGCAACTAACGCTAATCCAATTACAGCTGACAAACGTCCAAATGAAATTATTCACATTAAAGAATATTCTCCACTAAACACATTCTATGGTGTTCCAGACGTTATTGCTGCTATGCCAGCACTGATTGGTGATGCTCTGGCAAACCAGTACAACATCGATTACTTCCAAAACAAAGCTGTCCCTCGTTACGTTGTCACGCTAAAGGGAGCACAGCTTTCGGCAGAGGCAGAAGATAAGCTCTTCAGATTCCTACAAACAGGCTTAAAGGGTCAGAACCATAGAACGCTGTACATTCCTTTGCCAGGAGATTCAGACAGCAACAAGGTAGAATTTAAGATGGATCCAATTGAGGCAGGTGTCCAAGAAGCATCATTCAATGACTACCGTGTACGCAACCGTGACGACATCCTGATAGCCCACCAAGTTCCACTATCAAAGATTGGTGGAGGAGACTCTTCTGCAGTAGCAGCAGCAATCGCACAGGATCGCACATTCAAGGAACAGGTTACTCGTCCAGAGCAGACAAAGCTTGAAAAAGTTCTTAATAAGATTATTCGTGAAAAAACAGATATCTTAGAAATTAAGTTCAATGAGCTGACACTGACAGACGAGGTTGCTCAGTCTCAGATTGATGAGCGATATGTTCGAAACAAGATTGTTACTCCAAACGAGATTCGTGAGAAGCTTGGTCTTCCACAAGTCGATGGGGGAGACGAGATGATTGAGCTAACTGCACGTCAAGCAGCAGATGCAAATGCAAACACTCGTCAGAACAGACAACGTGATGCGGAACGTACATCAAACCAGTCTGACGGAGAAGCAACTACTACTGGAAGAAACCCACAGGGAGAGGGACGAGCCACACAATAACAAAAAAGTGTGCTATAATAAAAAGTAACACATTTGTTATAAAAAGGCTCTATAATATAAATACGATGGTAAACATTTCAAAGGCTCATTTCGATATAGACGGCGACAACGTCCGTCTCTCAATGCCGTTCGCAAAGGTGGACGCAGATCGTCGTATCGTTTCTGGATTCGCTACTTTAGATAACCTAGATCGCCAGAACGACATTGTGACTCCAGAAGCCTCACTAAAGGCATTCTCAAAGTTTAAGGGCAACATTCGTGAAATGCACCAGCCCTCTGCAATCGGCAAGATGGTATCGTTCAAAGAAGATAAGTACTTTGACCCAGAAACAAAAAAGTTCTATTCAGGTATTTTTGTTTCAGCCTACATCTCAAAGGGTGCTCAGGATGCATGGGAAAAGGTTCTAGACGGAACTTACTCAGGCTTCTCAATTGGCGGTAGAATGAATGATTGCGAAAAAGCCTATGATGAAAATCTGGACCAGGTTATTCAGATCATCAAGGACTACGACCTAGTCGAACTCTCACTAGTTGACAGCCCTGCAAATCAGTTTGCAAGCATCATCTCAGTAGAGAAGGTAGATGGTGTAGATACCGTAAAGGGAGACGCTGTCAATGTTGAGATTGAAAACGTATTCTGGGACAAGGACTCTGGACTTGTTACAATTACAGATGGAGAGTCTGCTGTAAGCCCAGTATCAGGAATTCCAATGCAAAACATTGGATTTGTTGAGAAGTCAGATTCTGACAAGCTTGACATGATTAAGTTCTTAGTTGACAGTGCTAAAGGCATTAACGTTGCTAAGATGACACAGGAGGATAACATGACAGAAGAAAATGTAATCGACGCTCCTGCAACTGAAGAAGTTGTAGAAGACGTTGCTGTTGAAGAAGTCGCTCCAGAGGCAGATGCCGTTGTCGAAGCTCCTGCAGATAATGTTGAAAAGGCAGCAATGCCAGAAGACGAAGAGTCTGCAGAGGGTGAAGAGGACGCTACCGAATCTTCTCAAGATGAGGAAGAAGAGGATGTAGCAAAGAAGTCAGATGAAATCACTGACCTCAAGAACTCAATTACATCAGCCTTTAGCGAAATTCTAGAGGTAGTTAAGGCACAGTCTGCCGAGATTGCCG
>JACCDQ010567189.1_pt1 | contig 17113 bp, 7 predicted proteins | sample 7446031 | NCBI WGS metagenome assembly JACCDQ01 (sample SAMN15323442, study PRJNA562643) | freshwater metagenome | isolation source: river surface water | place: USA:Blue River Watershed | collected 2017-08-17
ATCGTCGGGGCAACCTCACCTGGATCAACCGCTTTATCGAAGACCAGCGCATCGAAATTAAGGCTGGCATTCCGCAATCCCGCTCAGCATTTGATGCAAGAAATATACGTGCTGGTGCCACCCAAATTCGAACCCTAGGCGACACATCAGACGAATCCATCAGTCAATCGGGCAAGTACAGTCAGCTCTTGGGTTTAGAACACACCCTCACCGCTGGCTGGGACTTAGAGAACAGAACACGTCAAGAACGACGTACCACCACAGATGGCAACGGAACCGCCCTGCTGCCTGCCTTTGAAGGCCAGCCGTTTGACGCGCAAGTTCGCAGGCAAGCGATCTACATTCAGGACGAGTGGGAAATTTCGCCACAGTGGCAACTTTATTTGGGCCTGCGCAACGAACGCATCAGCTCTGAAAGTGCCAGCACCTCCTACCCCGTCAGCAACACCAGTAGTGTGCTGTCCCCCCTCACGCATGTGACCTACAAGTTCGATCCCAAAAGTCGCGACATGATCCGTGCCAGTTTGACACGCAGTTACAAAGCTCCGGGCCTCAACATGATGTTGGCACGCCCGCAAATCAATGGCAGCTTTACCAACACCAACTTCACCAACACCATGCTGTCGCCCGATCGCATTGGCAACCCTAACTTGGTGCCAGAGTTGGCCACGGGTTTAGACATTGCGTATGAAAACTACTTGACCAACGACGGCGTCTTTAGCGTTGGACTCTTTCAAAGAAACTTGAAAGACGTGGTTCGCAATGTCACCACTTTGCGAAATGTGAGCTGGGCCAATGCCCCCCGTTGGATCACAGAGCCACAGAATTTCTCTGATGCCGTGACACGCGGTGTTGAATTGGAAGTCAGAGGACGTGCAGCTGAATTGATGCCGCAATTGCTGAGCAATGCCAAGGCCCTCAATCTGCGCGCCTCTCTGAGCATTTATCGCTCCAATGTGGCCGCTTTGTCTGGTCCCAACAATCGCCTTGATGGCCAACAACCTTGGTCAGCCAATTTAGGCTTTGATCAACGCATCAGCGGCTTGCCGCTGAACGTGGGCGGCAACCTGAGTGTCACGCCCGCCTACGACACACAACAAACAGTCGATCAATACTTCAAGCGTTCACAAGCACGCGGGATTGATTTGTTTGCCATGATGTTCTTGAGTCCGACGATGTCACTCAGGGCTTCTGCCAGCGCGGGAACGCAACAGTTTGGCCCGCCAAACTTGACCACCACCACTTTGCTGGCCAATGGTGATTACGCCAGAGTGACTAGGTATGAAAAGCCGCAAGTCAATTTGACTTTAGACATGCGACTTTGATCGACCTGCAAAGTGATGACGCACAAAAAAGCCGTTGAAGTGTCAACGGCTTTTTTTGTGAAATAAAGAGAACTGTGCTAATGCAGTTCTACTTTATCTAGAGTGTGCCGAACTAGGCCAGCATCTCCAAGAATTTACTTCTTGAACAACTTGTCACCCTGTTCATGGGCGCCTTGGCATGTTTTGCTCAATTTGTCGTCATGCTTTTCAAGGCAAGACCAAACAGCTTTGTCATTGCCTGTGCATTTGAATTCTTTCACTTCTTTCTCGCAAGCTTTCCAATCAATCTTGTCAGCGGCGAAGGCGCCAGAAGTTGACAATGCGGCCACAAAAGCCAGGGCTGCTAATTTATAAACATTCTTCATGGTGGTCTCCTTAGTTGAAGTCAATTTGAGCGCTGTTCAGAATTGAACAGTCTTATTTAATCGACGGATTCATTATGTCCGTAATTCAATGGATTTAAAGCGTTGAAGGCCGCTCAACATTGAATTTTCACTTGACCTTCCACGCTAAAGCACAGCTGAAGGTATCATCTAACACGCTTCTGCGACTTTCTATTTTTCAACCAAATGGCAATAACCACCATGAACCAAAGTTTCTTTATCGACGGCATTGAAAACATTGCACTGGCTGAGGGCGTGGTTCGCATGGACTGCATGGTGATAGAACTCGGCCCTGAAAACAAAACTGTAGGCCGACGCACAGCCAGCCTGGCCATGCCCTTGTCTGGTTTTCTGCGCTCTGCCGAGCGCTTTAACCAAGTGACGAATCAATTGATTGAGCAAGGCGTCATCAAAAAACGGGGAGACGTAGCGCCAGCAGTGGCTGAGAAAACAAAAGCTGCGCCTGCCAAATCTACATCGAATCGCAAAAAGTAAACTCTGAAAAAAAACCGCTTCAAAGCGGTTTTTTTACGCCTTGATAGGCGACAAAGACTCGACCAATTGAATATGCGCCGGCAAACACTGGGTCATCAAATCGTACTTTTCCACAATGGTCCGTCGGGCGTTTTCTCGCATCTCAGTTTGCAATTCAGGCTTCTCTAAAACCTGCATCACTTTATTCACCAGGGCGTTGACATCGAAGAAGTCCACCAAGTGCCCATTGAAACCATCTTTCACCACTTCCATCACAGGCGCCGTCGATGAGGCAATGATGGGCACCTTCATGGCCATGCATTCCAACAAGGACCAAGAAAGTACAAAGGGGTACGTGAGGTAGACGTGCGCCTTGGACACCTGCATGGCACTGACATATGTAGCGTAAGGCACCCTGCCCAAGAAATGCAATCGACTCAAATCCAGTTCAGCCTTGACCTGGTCCAAATAGATTTGCTTCCAGGTACCTTCTTTGGGAGCGGCTCCGTAGGAAACAGAATCACCGCCAATTAAGACAAAGTGAGCGTTGGGTCTTTCCTTCATCAGCCTCGGCAACGCTTGCATGAAGATGTGATAGCCCCTGAAGGGCTCCAAGTTTCGGTTCACAAACGTCACCACTTCATCTTGCCGATTGAAGCTGATGTCACGCCCCTGGTCGTCTGTGGCTTTCAGCAATGCGTCGTCTGAGGCATTCAAAATTCTGGTGTCAATGCCATCGTGGATGATCGCTATTTTTTCCTTGAAGGCCGCAGGAATGGAAGCGTGTTGCCATGCCGTAGGGCTAACACCTTGGTCCATCTGAACCAAGTTCATCAGGTTATTGGCGTTCTTTGTCCACAGTCTGCATTTTTGTCCCAAACCAGGCGTGGGGAACTGACTGTCGAACCCCATGTCTTGACCTTCTGCATTGTAGAAATACTCCACGTAATGCAATTGCTTGGCCTGAGGCCACAGTTCTTTAAGGAACAAGCTCTCGCCCCATCCAGGATGCGCACAAATGACATCGGGGGTAAAGCCTGAATCTGCCAATTGGCTTGCGGCACGGATGCAGTACTCGCCTCGAATGACCTTGGTTTCAAAGTCGAGCACCCAAGGGTGAATGTTGGGCGTATTTTTTTTGGCCGTTTGATAGCGATGGTATTTGACGGATCCCATGTCGGGCCGCTCGGAGATACCCATCGCTTCGACACGGTGCCCTCTGGCTGCCAATGCAGGCGCCAGAAACTTGTATTGACCTGGAAAATTTTGGTGAATGAAAAGAATGTTCATCTGGTTTGGACGGTTAAACAATGCTCATCCAACCCACCTTCATCATCCAAAGCAGGTATCGACGCACACGCGGTGCCTGAGATTTTTCCACAGTTCGGAGCAAACTGCCAACCGTCACATCAGATGTCGAGAACTGGTGTTGAATTTGTTCAACCTGACGCCAAGTGGGCAGCATCTGCACTGCGTAGGAATGCACGGATAAAGAGACGGTTTGTTGGTAGGTTGCCTCATCCACCCGATGGTTTAAATGGAGCACGGTTTGATCGTTCAAAGTCTGGCTGGCATAGCCTGAAAAGAACTCAAACGGATCGGGCCGGTCTACGGCAGCGGTCAACGGATTTGTCATGCCATCTATGTCGTTCATGCGCCGATCGCGCAATGATGCCCAGAGCGCTTGATACGCATCTAACACAACTCGCCAGTCGTAACACGCGACGGCTCTGTCGTGGGCCGCTTGTCCCATTTTCAAACGAAGTTCTTTGTTTGAAATGAGGGTCTCAAAATACTCAGTGGTCTTTTGAATATCTACTGCAACAAACTCACAAGCAAAACCACAATACATGTCGTAATTGATCAAGCCTCGCTCGTAAAGTGACGCCAGCTCCAAGCCATCCCCTGCATCGGGCATGCAAGTGGGCACACGGAAGCCATCGACACCATGGCGCACGGTGTCTTTGTAGCCGTCCCAATCGGACACCAACGCCGGCAAAGAAGCCGCCATGGCCTCGATGGGCGTCAAACCAAACGTTTCTTGAATGTTATCGGCCAAGGTACAGAAAATGTCGGCGCTGGCCCAGGCGCTTGCTCTTTGCGCACTGTCTCGACCATCCAAGAAAATGTGTGTCACATCGGGTGCCAAGGCATGCGCTGCCTGTTTGAAGGCTGCTTCAATGGGCTCATTGGCAAACCAACCGGCTTGTATCAAATGAATTTTTTGAGAGCTTCGTTTGGCAACATTTTGCAGCGCGACCAACATGGGATGGGGGTGCGCTTTGGCATGAAAGGACAATCGACCCACAAAAAGAACAGCAATGTCGTTTTCACCCAAGCCTAATTGTTGGCGCGCAGCCATTTTCTGCGACTCAGAAAATTCATAGTCTTTGACATGAACGCCCAGCGGTATCACAGGCAGCTGCGGCAACTCAAACCGCGTAGCCCCCAACTTCCACTTTAAAAATTCAAATTGTTGACCCAAAATGTGATCGACACTTTGACGAACAGCTTGCGAAGTACAAATGACAGCATCCCATGAACGCAGCGTTGTCAAAGGCAATTGCGTCAGCGTGCTCATCACAGCATGCGAGGCTGTGGTGTGGGTAATGCCGCAAAGGCTAAAGAGACGCTCACCTACCCTAATGCGCTGCGCCGCCAAATCGGCCAAACCAGGTTGCGGCACATACAAGCAACCACTTTGCTGCAGTGCCGCTAGATTCTTGCTGTTCAAGACTTCAAGCTCAGCCTTGAGGCCCGCTTGCTGAAAGCCGAGTCTGGCCTGGCTAGCCGCATCGAGGGATGGGTTGGTGACCCACGCTGACGCGGTTTGTTGTTGCGCCTGTGTCGCCTGCACATAGCCTTTTAAAAACCCCTGCCCAGCCGCTTGACGCCCCATCAGTTTGGGGCCGGCTGTTGAATAACCGTCACCCGCATAGTAGACGGTGGCAGGAAACCATTCCCTCTGCGTCATTTAATCGAATTGCCCAATTGAGCGAGTGAATCAATGTTGATGACCAGCGGTTTGGTGGGCAACTTAAAGTCTGCCCCCATGCCGATGTCCTCAGGTGACAACTTGCCCATGGCAGCCAGCAAGCGGTAAGAGCCAATGCGCGTGTCGTACATAGAGTTGACCTTGTTGGACAAGACGCCAAAGTATTCCACTTCGGCATCCAAGGCAGCCAGCGCTGTTTCCTTGCCCGCATCGCGCAAAATTTTGCGATCGGTCATCACATTGCGTGAAATATTGGCGGCATTGGCCAAGAGTTGCAAACGCTCTTTGCCATTGACCACCTGATTCCAAGCAATTCGGACAGCCTCTTTGACTTTGCTGGTTGCGCTATCGGCTTGTGCACGTGCCTGCAGGCCATCTGTCACGGCTGCCATTTCACGTTTTTGGTACTCACCGCCCGTATTGATAGACCATGTGGCTCTAAAATAAATGGCCGCCTCTTCCTTTTGATTGGTTTGAGCCGTGTTGTTGTTGCGACTGATGGAGCCGATCAAATCAACAGCAGGCCGAGTGGCCGATTGCGCAATGGTCAACTGATGCTGCGCACGTTCAATTTGTAGCAAGGCCGCCTTTAAGCGGGGATTGTTTTCTGACGCCAAGGCAATGGCATCAGTAACTGTTTTGGGGAGCGCATCTTCGAAGATGTCCAAATCTTGAATGGTGGCGAGTTCTGGCGGGTGGCCGAATGTTTGTTCGTAGCGCGCTAAAGCTTCACGGAGCATTTGGTTGTAATAAACAGCGCGCTCTCGCACAATTTGCAAGCGCGATTGAGCTTGCAGGGCATCCACCTTCACGCCCCCGCCGGCTTCCAATCGCTTCATCTCAAGATCCAACTGCAAAGTGGTTGTTTCTTCGTTTTGACGCGCCAACTCAATCAGTGTTTTGGCTCTGGCTACGCCCAGATACGAACTGATGGCTTCCAGCAATGTGTCTTGGAGCGCGGCTTGCGCATTTTGTTTGGAGATGGTGGCGTCAAGGTTAGCCGTTTCAACTTGTGCCGCAGTTCGACCCCCGTTGTAGACGGGCAATTGACTGCTGATGCTCATGCCCCAACGGTTTTCATTGCTAGACATCCAGTTGGCGCCTGGGCCTGTCATTTTTTGAATACCCGGCGTTCCTGGAAACGTCATGGCGGTGGCCATGGGCAAAGAATTGATGCGTTCTTGACCATTGTCGTAACTGAGGTTGAAAGTGGGCAGTCGACTGGCTTCTGCGGCTTCAGATCGAGACTGCGCAGAGCTGAGCGCGTGAACGCTGGTCAGCAATTGAGGGTTGTTTTCTAATGCGTAGGCCAACTCTTGGACAATGGGGTTGGCCTGAGCATTGAGGACACCCATGCAAGCTAAACCAACCATCGACAAGGCGAAATATTTTGACTTCATAAAGACTCCGGACAATTCAATTAAACCTCTTTGAAAGCTTCTGCTTTCAATCTAAAAATGGGGCGCAACAAAGCCCATAGCAAGGATTGCGTTTCAACTTTGATATCGACTTCGCCGTTCATGCCAGGCGTAATGAGCATGCCCTGGGAATAGTCACCAAAATAGGCTTGCTTGGTTTCCACAATGACGCGAAAGTATTGCTCTTGGTTGCGGCCTTCATCGGTGTCAGCCGCAATCGCTTGGACTTTGCCTTCTAAGCCACCATATCGGTAGAAGTCATAGGCCGATATTTTGACAATCGCCTCCTGCCCTAACTTCACGTAGCCCCTGTCAGCAGGCATGAGTTTGACCTCGAGCACCAACTGATCTTTGGTGGGCACAATTTCCATGATGGGCTCGCCGGCCTTCACCACGTTGCCCATGGCCACGTATTTCAGGTTTTTGACGTACCCATCAATGGGGGCTCGGATGACCGATCGCCCCTCCTGATCGTCTGCACGCGTCACTTGTTCACCCAAGGTGGCGGCGTTTCTCTCAAGCTCCACCAATTCGTCTGAAGCACGGCGTCGATATTTACCCGTCTCTTCTGCCTTACGGGCCAGCATCTCATCCACTTGTGCCAATGCACCTGGAATCGATTGCTCTGCCGCCGCCACATCCCCTTTGAGACGTTCTACGTTGCCTTTGCGCTGGCTGTGTTCAATTTCCGAAACCAATCGGTCAGCAATCAGCTTTTCCGAAATGGCCAGTTCTTGTTGGGCCAGGCGAAGCGATTGCTGTGATGAGTTCAATCTGGCCCGAAGCTCCCCCACTCGCTGCCTGGCTTGAGTTAACTGCCCCTCTAGGGCTGCCAATGTACTTTGATGCTCAGATCGTCTGGCAAGGAAGGTATTTCTTTCGGCATTGGCTGAAGCCTGTAGCTTTTTGTCGATCTTTGAAGGCACCGTAAATTCGGCGCCGCTCGACTCAGCCTTGAGGCGCGCTTTGGTCAAATTCATGGCCGCCATTCGGGTTGACAGCTCCATGCCATTCACACCCACCGTCGCCAAGTCCAGCACGACCAAAGCATCACCGGCTTTGACTTGTTGACCTTCTTTGACCACCAAGGACTTGACGATACCGCCTTCCAAGTGCTGAATCACCTTGACTTTGTCTATGGGAATCACTTTGGCAGGCGCTGTGACCACTCGGTCGATGCGAGCAAACAGGGTCCAAAGAATAATGAGTGCCAGCACGATGAGTGCGCGTCGATCCCACAAGCGCCATTGGGGCGGCCCCACCCTGTCAATGACCGAATCTAGATTGTTCTGTTGGTTGTGTTCAAGCATGATCACCCCCTGTTTGAGCCGCTTTGGATGCCGCTGCTTGAACCAGTCCAAGTTTGGGCAAGATGTCTTGAGCAGGACCGGCGGTGACCACCCGACCGCGTTCCATCACCACAATGCCTTTTGCGGCTTGCAAAACCGCTGGGCTGTGTGTGACCACCACAATTGTTTTGTGGGCCGCCATTGATCGAAGCGATTCAACCAGTGCCCTTTCAGCCACCGTATCCAAATCGGAAGTGGGCTCGTCCAGCAGCAAAATAGGCGCATCGTTGATCAGTGTTTGTGCAATGGCAATGCGTTTTCTCTGCCCGCCAGAAAACCGACTGCCGCCCTCACCCACTTCAGTGTCAAAGCCTTGTGGCAAATCAACAATGAAGTCGTAAGCACCCGCCAAGCGCGCTGCTTGAATGATTTTTTCATCTGTGGGTTCTTGCGCGCCCATGGCAATGTTGAGCTTGATGGAGCCGCCTAACAATCTAGGCTGTTGTGGCAAATAGCCAATCCAATAACTCATGGTTTTTTGACCCAATTGGGCCATGTCAACACCGTCAATCAAAACTCTTCCCTCGGACGGTGGGTACAAACCACGGAGGATTTTCAAGAGCGTCGATTTACCACTGCCGTTGTTGCCCACGATGGCATAGATGCCCTTGGGCCCAATGTGACCCGAAATGACTGACAACTGTTCAGCGTCACTGCCTGGATATTTGAAATGCACGTTCTCTAATTTCAGCGCACCTTGTGGGGCGCTGAATGCAATGGGCGTATCAATTTTGTCCAGAGGCAAGGCAAAGAGTTGATCGATGCGGTTCACGGACGCCATGAATTGGCCAATGGTGCGCCACTGCGAAACCAACTGCGTTAAGGGCGAAATGAGTTTGCCGACCAAGATGTTGGCTGCAATCAAGGCACCCATCGACATACTTTGATTCAGGATGGCAATTGCGCCCACGGAGGTGATGACCACGGTGCTGATGGCGCTGAGCCCCTGCCCGTAGTCTCGGTACTTGTCGCTCTCGGCACTGCGCACCAACGATTCTTCTAACCACGAACCATAAAATTGTTGCCACTGTGTTCGCTCAGCAGCTGCTGGGCCCATGTACTTCAAGTGCATTCGCCCTGCCGTCATATCGGCCAACACGGTGTCACGCGCCATCAACTTTTGTTTTTCTGGGTCACTGCCACCGCTCAATGTTGATTCGGAGCGCATCGATAGCAACACAAATGCAGCCAATATCAGCAACAAAACCGGCACCAAAGGCCACGCAATAACGGCCAGCAAAATGAGGGTAATCAACATAAAAGGCAGATCTACCAGCAGCAATGCAATGCCACCTGCGGTGGTGGCACGAATCAGCTCAATGTCCCGGAACATGGTTTGCCAAAACGCTGGGGGCCTAGCTTCCAATGCCAATGCCGGCAAACGCGTTAAGCGCTGATAAACAAGCTTGGCAATGATGACTTCAATTCTGACGCCAATGCGCCGAAGCATCACACCTCGGCCTTGTCGCAATATTTGATCGAGCGCCATGGCAAACACCATACCGATGACCAATGCCGCCAAGGTGACCAAACCACCCTTTTGAATCACGCGGTCATAGACCTGCAATGAAAACAAAGACACAAACAAAGCAATGAAATTGATGGCCAACGCAATCCAGACCACTTGCTTGTAAGCGTCCTTCAGGGGGCGCAAAATATCTTGCAACCAAGGTCGCGCTAAAGTTTCCCGCAAGCGAGCAATGCCCCCTTGAAATCGGGACAAAGTTGACGCATCTGCCGCCAAATTTTGCTGAGTCTCATCCGCCATTCAATTAACCCCCAGGCGGTACTGAAGGCACCAAGTTTGTTGCGACATAAATATCTGAAGTACCAAATTGATAGATAGAGAATGAGCCACTGGCATTGAACGTTGTGTCCACACCAGTATCGACCCATTGTCCGCCCGTCAGTGTCAGTGCATCGCCGGCGTTGCCATTGATCACCAAAACCTGTTTACCGGCATACGTCAAATCACCAATACCTGCATTGGTGGCGCCCGCTAAGGTGCTGACAACAGTATTGCTGAGTGTTAAGTTCACCGCCACACCGGCGGCTGTCAAATCCAAGGCTTCAATGTTGCTGCCATTGAAAGTGGCCAAGGTATTGAAGTTGGTGGTGGCCGACGTTGCGAAGTACAGTGTATCCACACCCGTTCCACCACTGATGGTTTCATTGGTCTGGAAGCTGATACTGTCATTGCCAGCACCGCCATCAATGCTGTCGTTGCCTGTGCCGCCAGCAAGGGTGTCGTTGCCTGCACCACCCAACAGCGTGTCATTGCCGGTATTGCCCGTAATGGAATCGTTGCCGGAGAAGCCATCGAAATAAACGGCATTGGTATTGCTGTTTTTCAAGGTGTCATTGCCTTGACCGCCAATCAAACCTTCCATGTATTGGAAGTACTGCAGCACGCCATTGAAAGTGAAACTCAGGAGCGAAGCATTGTTGGTTTGGAAACTGTTTGCAGTGTCCAAAGCCACTGTGGTATTGCGATAGTCAATCAAGTCAAAGCCGGCATCGCCATAGTAGTAGTCAGCCAGTGTGTCGGCCACGCCCATAAAGGTGTCGTTACCAGCGCCACCGATCAAGGTGTCTTGACCCAATCCGCCATCTAATGTGTCATTGCCGACTTCACCCAAGAGGCTGTCATTGCCGGCATTGCCTGAAATGCTGTCGTTGCCGTTGCCACCCAAGATGGTGTCGGCTAAGGCACCGTCTACGATTGTGTCATTGCCTTCACCGCCAAGCACAGACTCAAACCCACTGATCACATCCGCCTTACCGTCAGCCCCGCTTACTGTGCCCGCTACCAGGTCCATGTTCAAGCTACTGGCATAGCCGGTGTAATCCAACTTATCGAGACCCACACCGCCCTCTAAGGTGTCGTTGCCTGCGCTGCCAATCAAGGTGTCGTTACCCGCATTGCCACGCAGCCAATTGTCTGCCGTTGAACCCGTAATGGCATCTGCGCCACTGCCTGAACTGACATTTTCAAAGCCACTGATGACATCTGTGCCCTCACCTGTCACAGTGCTGGCTTGTAAATTAACGACCAAATTGGCACTGGTGCGATCAAAACTCAGGGTGTCCACACCCTCTCCACCGATCAAGGTGTCGTTGCCACTGTAGCCGCCGATGACGTCATTGCCGGCTGTACCGGTCATCGAATCATTGCCCGATCCGCCGATCACACCTTCCATATTGGAGACAGTGTCTGTGCCCAAAGAAGCGGGTGTGATGGTGCCTTGCCAAGCGGTACTGAGATCCAAAGTGATTGCAACTGTGGTACTGCTCAAGTCGAGCACGTCAATACCGTCACCGCCATCAATGCTGTCATTGCCTGCGCCGCCAGCGAGCACATCGTAGCCAGCACCGCCCAACAAAGAGTCGTCACCTGCATCGCCTAAGAGTGTGTCTTGGCCATCACCACCACGCAAGGTGTCGTTACCAGCACCGCCCACGATTGAGTCATCGCCTGCCTCGCCCCACAGGCTGTCGTTGCCATTGCCACCGTCTAAAGAGTCATCGCCAGCACCGGCATAGACCGTGTCTTCTGCGTCGCCCGCTACCAGCGTGTCGTTGCCAAGGCCACCATCTATCGAATCGCTACCAGCATTGCCCGTGATCGAGTCGTTACCCGATCCACCTAGCAAGGTGTCATTGGCGCTGTTGCCCAAAATGGTGTCGTTGCCAAGGTAGCCATCAAAGTAAACCGCATAAGCACCCTGGCTGGCGAGGTAATCGTTGCCCTGGCCGCCAATCAAACCTTCGATGGCATTGTTGTACTGCGCTTGACCATTGACCGTGAAGTAATAGCCAGAGGTGTACTGTGCGTAGAAGTTGTTGCCAGTGTTGGTATTGATGTCAACCGTGACGTTTTGATAGCTGATCAAGTCAAAACCGGCATCGCCATTGTAGGTGTCTGCAGCTGTATCTGTAGCACCGATGAAAAGGTCATTGCCATCGCCGCCCACCAGCGTATCTGCGCCAAGTCCGCCTATTAGCGTGTCTTGACCTGCGCCGCCAGTGATTGAGTTGGCACCCGATGTGCCCGTCAGCGAATCATTGCCGAGGCCACCCACTAGGTATTCAAAATTCGTCACTGTGTCGGTTCCGCCTTGACCATCTCTCACGGTCACGGTGACACCGACATTGGTGGACAAATCAAATGTCACATCGTCAGTGGCCAGTACAAAGCTCAAGGTGTCATTGCCCGCACCGCCGTCCAGGGTGTCGTTGCCTGCGCCGCCCGATATCAGATTGTCAGCAGAGCTACCCAAAACGCTGTCAGCGCCAGAGCCCAGTTGGATGCTCTCAAAACCATTCACCACATCGGTGCCTAGCGTGGCATCTACGACTGTGACATTGCCTGCGGCAATATTGGTGAGGTTGATGGTCAAGTTACTTGTTGAACCCGACATATCCAACACGTCTGTACCCGAATTACCCAACAGCGTGTCATTGCCCGTTCCACCTGTAATGATGTCATTGCCACCGCCACCATCAATCGAATCATTACCACTACCACCCAACAAAGTATCAATGCCACCGGAGGCAATGATGGTGTCGTTGCCGGAGTAGCCGTCGATGTAGGCTGCCCAGTTATTGGCACCCACAACAGAATCATTGCCCTGACCACCAATCAACCCCTCGACATAGTAGTAATACTCGGCTTCTCCAAACAAGTTGAAATTGTTGCCATTGCCATTGGTGGAGTAGAACGTTCCAAAATTGATGTCGCGAACCTCATTGGTGTAGCTCAAAATATCAAAACCATTGTCGCCATAGTATTGATCTTGTAAACCGTCGATCGTCGCAACCATCAAATCGTTGCCATCGCCGCCATAGACAATGTCTTGTCCTGTGCCTGCTTCTAGGGTGTCATTGCCTACATTGCCATACAAGGTATCGTTACCCAATGCGCCCGCCAAATTGTCGTTGCCATTACCGCCCTGCAGCGTGTCATTGTTAGCAGCACCCACAATGGTGTCATCGCCTTCGCCGCCAATGAGCTGTTCAAATCCAGAAATAACATCCAGCTTGCCTGTGGCACTCACGGTGGAATTGGTGAGGCTCATGACCAAAGCGCCTGTATAGCCAGCGTAAGTCAGCGTATCAGTACCCGCGTTGCCTTCAAGCGTATCGTTACCTGCACTGCCCGTGACGGTGTCATTGCCAGTGTTGCCGCGAATCACGTTGTCTAGGTTTGAACCCGTAAGATTGTCTGCACCAGAACCAGCACTGATATTTTCAAAGCCACTGATCACGTCGGTGCCTTCACCCGTTGAGGTGTTGGCTTGCAAATTGACCGTAACGTTTGAAGCGCTGGCATCAAAACTCAAGGTGTCGATGCCGTCACCGCCGGCCAAGGTGTCATTGCCGGCGCCGCCGCCAATCACGTCGTTACCCGTTGAGCCTGTGATGGCATCGTTACCCGTTCCACCAATCACACCTTCAAAGTTTGACACCGTGTCAGTGCCCAACAGCGTCTTGGTCATGGTGCCTTGCCAATTGCCTGTCAAGCTCAGGGTCAAGACATCGCTTGTGCCACTCAAGTCCAACACGTCAATGCCGTCGCCGCCATCCAATACGTCGTTGCCTGCGCCGCCACTCAACATGTCGTTGCCATCGCCACCCATCAAGCTGTCATTGCCAGCAGCGCCCAGCAGGCTGTCATGGCCCGCACCACCTTCAAAATAAACGTCGGCTGCGTTGGTCGTTTGGAGGAGGTCATTGCCACTGCCACCCGCCAAACCTTCTAGCTTGGTGTAATAGTCGTAGTAAGTTGTGCCATTAACTGTATAAGCCAAGTCGTATTGAGTCGCTGACGAAGCCACAAAGTTGGTCATTCTCAAGTCATCCGTGACGGCGGTGTAACGCAGCACATCAAAACCAGCTTCGCCGTCAAACAAATCACTGTTGTTTGCATCCAAACCTGAGACAAAGACATCATTACCAGATCCACCTCGCACTGTTTCAGCGACAGAGGTCGTAGTGATCGTGTCATCGCCAGTGCCTGACTGAATCGATTCAAAGTTGCTGATGATGTCCAGGCGACCACTGCTGTCTGTGACTTGACCGGTTGTCAGATTGATGCTCATGCTAAGCGTTTGGCTAGCGTACGTTAACAAATCGGTGCCAGTGCCACCCTCCAGGGTGTCGTTTCCTGCGCTGCCCACAATCGTGTCATTGCCTGCATCACTTCGAATCACGTTACTGATGGCTGAACCCACAATGGAATCTGCACCTCGACCACCGTCCACGTTTTCAAAACCGGAGAATACGTCGACGTAGTTGTAACCGTCATTGGTCATCGTGCCGGTAGCCAAGTTGACGTTAGCACCCGTATTTGCCCAAGCAAAGCTCAAGGTATCAATGCCCGCACCGCCCGACAGAGTATCTGTACCACTACCACCACCGATGATGTCGTTGCCAGCAGAACCCGTAATCGAGTCGTTGTAAGCGCCATCACCACCGATCACGCCTTCAAAGTTACGGATGGTGTCAATGCCAAGTCCTGAGAATGACACGGCGCCTTGCCAGCTGGTCGACAAATCAAGCGTGATGGCGGCCGTGATACCAAACAGCACCAAAGCATCCATGCCTTCGCCGCCGTCTAAGTAATCATCGCCTGCGCCACCACCCACGACGTCATTGCCTGCTTCAGCCAGAATGGTGTCATTGCCATTGCTGCCCCACAAGCTGTCAGCACCTGTGCCGCCTGTGATGTAGTCATTGCCGTTGGCACCATCGATCGAGTCATCCCCTTGATCGCCATACAGGGTGTCATTGCCGTTGTTACCCACCAAGGTGTCATTGCCAAGATAGCCATCGAAATAAACGGCATACCCACCCTGATTGGACAAATAGTCATTGCCTTGCCCACCAATCAAGCCTTCGATGGCATTGTTGTACTGAGCCTGGCCATTGACGACGAAGTAATAGTTAGAGTTGTACTGAGCATGAAAATAATTGCCCGTGTTGGTATTGATGTCGATGGTGACATCTTTGTAACTGATCAAGTCAAAGCCATTGTCACCATTGAACCAGTCTTGGTAGGCATCTGCATTGCCAATGAAAGTGTCATCACCATCACCGCCGCTCAGTGTGTCTTGACCCAAACCTGCCGTAAAGCTGTCGTTGCCCGCACCACCGGTCAGTGAGTCGTTGCCATCGCCGCCTAAGAGCGTGTCGTTGCCATCTGCGCCTAGGATCGTGTCGTTACCAGTACCACCGTCCAAAGAATCATTGCCAAAACCACCATCTAGTGAGTCATTGCCATCGAGGCCCAGCGATATGTCGTTGCCCTGGAAGCCCAAGATCACGTTGGCATCCAAGGTTCCTTGCAACCAATCACTGGCAGATCCACCACTGACATTTTCAAAGCCAATGATTCTGTCAACGCCGCCCTGACCGTCGCCCACGCTGATTGCATTGATACGGTTCTGGCTCAAATCAACCGACAAAGACAAAGTCGCGAAGCTGTAATCCAAGGTGTCTAAGCCTGCGCCACCTATCAAGGTGTCGTTGCCAAAGCCGCCGCCAAGAATGTCGGCGCTAATGCTACCTGTGAAGCTGTCGTTACCCGAGCCACCAATGATGCCTTCAAAGCCGCTAAGGGTGTCGGTGCCTTGCGCTGTATCGGTGATGGTGCTTGGCCAACCTGCAGACAAGTCCAAGGTGAGTGCCGCCGTGCTGGCCGACATGTCTAATACATCTGCCCCACTTCCGCCGTTGAGTGAATCATTGCCAACACCCCCCGAAATTGTGTCGCTGTCAGAGCCACCCGTGATGGTGTCATTGCCTGCACCACCTTGTAACAAATTGTTGCCCGACGTGCCATCGATGCTGTCATTGCCATCACCACCAGAGACTGTGTCATTGCCAGAACCCGCTGTGAGCGTGTCATTGCCAGCTTCTCCTAAGATAAGGTCATCGCCAGCAGCGCCCGATACATTGTCAGCATCGACCCCGCCCCAGAGCAGGTCATTGCCGTTGCCACCATCTAGCGTGTCTAAACCATCGCCACCTTGCAACTGGTCGTTGCCGTCATTGCCTTGAATGCTGTCATTGCCAGCTTCGCCTTGAAGCGTGTCATTGTCGGCGCCACCCAACAAAGAGTCTGCGCCATCGCCACCCATCAAAGCATCTGCGCCGTTGTCGCCATACAGGGTGTCAATCCCTGCACCACCTAGTAAGGTATCGGCATCATCGCCACCAATGAGCATATCGTTGGCGTCGCCACCATCCAGCAAGTCGCGTCCGGCTTCACCCGTTAATGAGTCTTCACCTGCGCCGCCATATAAGACGTCAGCGCCCGCGCCACCCAGCATGGTGTCATTGGCCGCGCCGCCTTGCAGCGTATCGGCCCCACTTCCCCCTTGAACAATTTCAAAACCAGAGAATGTGTCTATGCCCAAGCCTGTGTCCTGCGCTATGGTCACCGACAAATCAAGGTGAAGGTTGGATGTGGTGCCAGCAAAAGTCAGCAAGTCAACGCCATCCCCACCTTGAATCACATCATTGCCCAAACCGCCCGAGACTGTGTCGTTGCCGTCACCCGCCACGATGCTGTCGTCGCCCGCACCACCGTCTAAGCTGTCTGCCCCTGCGGTACCCACCATGGAATCGAAACCTGCTCCGTCTAGTAAGACGGTGACAGCATTGGTAGCGATAGAGAAGTTTTCATCTCTGAAGGTGTAAATGGCGTACCCCGTTGTACCGTTCAAAATAGTGGTGGTAGCACTTGTGGCGCGCCATCCTTCTCCAATTAGCAACAATCTGTCGGAGCTCGGACTTGCGGCATCCACCACCAGCACTGCTTTGCTGCTGCTTGAACCGTAAGTGACGTTATCAACGGCAGCATTGCCAACGACCGCAAAAGTTCGAACGTTGGCATTGTCCAAAGTCACGGTTTGGTTGGCCTGTGTCATGCGCAAAATTTCAGCCTCTGCCAAGCGCAATTGGGTCATGGCACGGAAATCGTAAGCGCCCGCCGTATTCAGGCTCACCGTATCGATCCCAGTACCTCCCGTGATGTCCAACTCATAACTGGTATTGTTGGTCAGTGCTGTGACATTGAAAACATCATTGCCAGCGCCACCCAACATCGAATCAGAATTGTTCGACTGCGTGAACACATCATTGCCAGCGCCACCCAACAACACAT
>JACCDQ011016533.1_pt1 | contig 17113 bp, 14 predicted proteins | sample 7446031 | NCBI WGS metagenome assembly JACCDQ01 (sample SAMN15323442, study PRJNA562643) | freshwater metagenome | isolation source: river surface water | place: USA:Blue River Watershed | collected 2017-08-17
CAATCACTGGAAATGTAACTGGTGTAACAGCAGGAACAGCAACGATCACATACACTTACACCAACTCAAATGGTTGTACAAGTGCAGTAAGCACAACTGTAACGATCAACGCATTGCCAGTAGTTGCGCCAATTACAGGAACAACAACTGTGTGTGCAGGATCAACTACAACCCTTGCTTCTGTAACTCCAGGTGGAGTTTGGTCTACTGCCAATACAGCAACTGCAATTGTGAATGCAACGACAGGTGTTGTTACAGGTATTGCTCCTGCAGCAACGACCATTTCTTACACTGTTACCAATGCCAACGGCTGTGTGACAACTGTAAGTTCTCCACTAGTAGTGAATCCATTGCCAGTAGTTGAAGCCATCACAGGTGCAACAACCGTATGTGCTGGTTCAACGACCATCTTCGCTAGCTCAACTACAGGCGGTACTTGGACATCTGCTAACAACGCGGTTGCTTCAGTGAACGCTACAGGAGTTGTATCGGGTGTAACGGTCGGTTTGACAACCATTACTTACACGGTAACCAATGCGAACGGCTGTACAAGCTCAGTTAGTGCAGACATCATTGTGAATCCACAACCGGTGGCACCAGTCATTACGGTAACTGGTCCAACAATGATCTGTCCGAACACTACAACTGACCTTTCTGTACCGGCTATCTTCACTAGCTACCAATGGAACAACGGCCTTACAACGCCATTGATTACAACTGGTCTAGCTGGAACTTACTGGGTAACGGTAACCAACGCACAAGGATGTTCAGTGAACGCTGCTCCAGTAGTGATTACAATTGGCGATACAATTGCGCCAGTAATTACTGCACCAGCAGATATCACTTACAACCTCACTGCAGGTTGCTCGGTATCTGGCTTGAACATTGGTCAGGCAGTCGCAACCGACAACTGTACGGTACTTCAAGTAACGAACAACGCACCGTTCACATTCGGTATTGGTGCAACACAAGTTGTTTGGACAGTTTACGATGCCTTCGGTAACTCCACTACTGCTATCCAAACGATCACAGTAGTAGATACCATTGCACCGCAAATTGTTGCGCCAGGAAACGTAACGGTAGCTTCGAACATCAATTGTGAGGCAAGCGGTGTGTTCATCGGCACAGCGACAGGTACAGATAACTGTGATTACACGATCACAAACAATGCACCGAGCATCTTCCCGTTAGGTACAACAACTGTAACCTGGACAATCACCGATGCAAGTGGCAACGTTACAACTGCTACGCAGACGGTAACGGTACTCGATACACAAGCACCATACGTGAATGTAACGGATGCAATGCTCACACTTGACTTACAAGGTCAGGCAGTTCTTGACTTCGGCATGATCGACGTCAATACTTCAGACAACTGTGGTATCGACACCATCATCTTCAGTCAGTTCTTGTTTACTTGTTCAGATGTAGGTAAAACACCAGTAGAAGTAACCGTTATCGATAACAGCGGCAACATTTCAATTGCCAATATTATGGTAACAGTTGTTGGTTCTGGAATCGATACTGACTTCGACGGCATCGACGACTCTTGTGACGACTTCATCGATACCAACGCGATTGTGATTCCTTCTGGTTTCTCACCAAACAAAGATGGTTACAACGATGTATTTGAAATCCTCGGCTTGGATAATTACGATGCGAAAAGCTTGACCGTTTACAACCGCCATGGCTTGCTCGTCTTCCAAAGCTCGACATACGATAACACTTGGGATGGTACGCTCCTCAATACAGGAGAACCAGTTCCAGATGCTACTTACTATTACTTGCTTGATTTAGGTAACGGTAAATTGAAATCAGGATTCGTTTACATCAATCGTGTACAATAACATTAAATAGCCTTGATTCATATGAAAAAGATGATCAATTTTAAAACCCTTGGGCTTATCGCTTTACTGAGCATTAACAATATTGTTAGTGCTCAGGGCGATCCCAATTTTAGACAGAACCAACTGAATGTACTTCAACTCAATCCAGCGCAGGCTGGGGCAGGAGTACACTCTGAAATCATTTGTTATGCCGCCAATCAATGGATCAACATGCCTGGTGCACCCAAGACCTATTTGACATCCGCTAATTTTAATGTGCTGAACAATTTTGGTATCGGTGCTACTTTAATGGGTGACCAATACGGGCCTGTCAATATGTCAAAAGGCGAAATCAGTTTGGCTTATCATCTAAAACTCAATGAAAAATGGAAGTTTGGGGTGGGTATGAAAATGGGCGTAACGTATACTACTGTAAATCTGGGCGAACTCACCATTATTGATCCAAACGACCCTTACATGGTGGGCACCTTGCGTTCTGGCATCAACTGGAATGCCGGCTTTGGTGGTTTGCTTTATTCAAAGCGTTTCTATTTGGGTTACGCAATGCCGAATGTATCTAAGACGAGTTTCTTGAATCACGACATGACGCTTTTTGTGGACACAAAATTTGGCCATATTGCCTATATCGGCGGTACGGTTCCTTTAAGTGAAAAAGTAGATTTACGTCCAAACTTGGTATACCGTCAAATCAAAGGCACGCCATTAAATGTAGAGGCTAACACTATTTTTACCTTCGACAAAAAGTATGATTTTGGTCTTACTTTCCAATACAATGCTTCAGTTGGCGCCATAGCGGGTATGCAAATTCGAGATTATCTCTATCTCGGATATGCCTATAGTTATCCTATTAACCAGTTGAACCGTGTGACCATGCAATCGCATGAAATCGCTTTGCGCTACCGCATTTTGAACAAATGTGAGCGCACAACAAATCCGCGTTATTTCATCTAAAGGTCTTCCAAAACGTGTCTAGAAGCTACCTAACCCTTATTGTCTTCTGCTTGAGCTTAACGCTTGGTTATGCACAAAAGCTCCAACTCGAGAAAACTTGCTTTAGCACCAAATGGGAAGATTGGGGCCCTAGAAAAATTGGCGACAAAATGTACTGTTTATCAGCCGCATTTGCTTGCGACACAACCATGATAGACCCCTACACGCTGCAACCATATTCTGATTTATATGTGGTAAAGGGCTGTTCATTGGAGCCAGCTACTTTCACAACTAAAACTTTTGGAGTTGGTACTTCGATGAGTTCTAACTTTTATGATGGCCAAATTAGTGGGAACAGTAAAGTTCTTTTTTTCACCAATAACCACGGCAAGGAACACAATTTGCGTTTGGGTGTTTTTTATGCCTTTAACGTCAATAATAAATGGTCAGACCCCTTGGTTTTTCCTTTCAATTCTCTAGAGTACAACGTCAGCCATCCTTTTTACGATGAGAAAAACGGCAAATTTTATTTTGTTTCAGACAAAGGCAGCTTGTTAGAAAAGAACGAAGACATCTACGTCTGTTCATTTGACGGTAAAACTTTTGGTACACCCACGAAGGTAGCAGTGGTCAACACTGGCCTGAACGAGCTTGCACCTTTGGTATACAAAGACACGCTCTATTTTAGTTCAAACGGCTTTAATAGCATGGGAGGCTACGACATGTACAAATTGGTAGGCGGAAAGGTCGTTTCTATGGGCCCTGAATTCAACTCTGTACACGACGATCTTGCCATGATGTATGACAGCGATACATCGGGTTACTTTACCTCCGACCGCTACAGTAAAGGTGCAGACGACGACATCGTTCGCTTTGTCATCACAAAACAAAAAGAAACCCCAATTGTAACGCCGGTTCCGATTGATTCCCTACCTCAACTCGCCGTGCTCAGTACCGAAGCCGCAATAGCTAAATTGGTACAAACTAAAAATCAAATTGATTCATTGCGCAATGTAGCCACACAGGCTGGTGTTTCTCCTGATTTATTTGCTTTCTTGAACATGGCGTTGGCTCAATATGAGAAAGATTTTCCACAGAGTATGGAGGGCAAAAGCCTAGACGATATCAATACTAAAATTTCGGAATTGCTAACGGTAATTACGTTGATCAATCAGCAAATTGATATCGCTGCGCCAAAACCAACCGACACCAAAGTGCTAGCACAATTGAAAGCTAACAAGGATTCTGGTACTACTCTTGAGAATACGCCTATTACCATTGACATTTTGGCCAATGACAGTATTGGTGCAGGTAGTTTTGATTTAGGTAGCATCGACCTCGATCCAACAACGCCAGGCATTCAGCAGCGCATCGTCAATGAGCAAGGAACCTGGAAAGTTCAAAATGGCAAAGTGACATTTGAGCCAAAAGAGGGTTTCAATGGCTTTGCGAATCTGACTTATGTAGTAGCCGATCAAAAGGGCAATATAAGCAACGCAGCACTCATCACTATTGATGTATTACCAGTCATTGCTGCACCTATTGCTGAAAACGATTTTGCTGAAACCAAAGCCAATAAAGCAGTAACCATTGCAGTCACTCAAAATGATCAAAGTGTTGAAGGCGTTTTAGATTTAGCGAGCATTGATCTCGATCCGAATACACCAGGTCAACAACAAACCATCACCAACAGTCAGGGTACTTGGTTGGTTGCAAATGGCAGTATCACCTACAAGCCAGCTCAGGATTTCAAAGGGATGGCGATCATGAGTTATTCCATTCAAAACGATGGCGGCGTTGTGTCTAACGTAGCAAATGTCACTGTGAATGTAGCTGCCGAGCCAGTTGTAAACGCAGTAAAAGTTGTCGCCAATAACGATGTAGCAACTACCAAACAAGGGCAGGCTGTGAATGTTGCTGTCCTGACCAACGACCTCGATCCAGAGGGCGCGCTAGATCCAGCATCTATTGACCTCGACCCTACAACTGAAGGTATCCAACAACTCAAACCTACCTCTCAAGGTACTTGGTCTGTTGCCAATGGCATCGTTACTTTTAGCCCGGCCCCAGATTTTGTTGGCAAGGCGAATTTGACGACCTACACCGTTAAAAACAAAAACGGAGTGGTGTCAAATGTGGCAACAATTAGTATTGACGTATTGGAGGTTGTTTCGGCTCCTGTGGCCCAAAACGATCAGCAAACTGCTAAGCCAGGCGAACCTACGCTTATCGATATCGCTACGCATTCATCAGACCCTCTTGAAAAAATTGACCTTACGACTATTGATCTCGATCCCGGAACTCCAGGTAATCAGCAAAAAATCACGAATGCACAAGGAACATGGCTTGTTGAAAACGGAAAAGTGAAATTTATTGCTGCAGACGGTTTCAGCGGAACAGCTACCATTCCGTACACGGTCCAAAACGCTAAAGGAACCTTGTCAAATGTAGCCTTACTTTCTGTGGACGTTCCGAAAATAGAGCTTCCAGTAAACACAGCTAACTTAGAGCTTGCCTTGATCAATTCCATCATTGACCAATCGAAAATTGAAAACATTCACTTTGAGTTTGACAAATACGCCATTATTCCGGAGTATCAGAAATACTTACGTGGTTTATCCATGTTGTTTAGCGCCAACCCTGAATGGCAAATTCACTTGTCTGGCCACACCGATAGCCTTGGTACAAATGCCTACAACATCAACCTTTCCAAAAACCGTTCGGAGTCGGCTAAGCAATTCTTAGTGAGTTGTGGTATTGCTGCTGAGCGTATTACTTACGAATACCACGGAGAAGAAATTCATATTGCCACCAACAGCACCCCAGAAGGACGCTACCAAAACCGTCGCGTAGAAATTGCGGTGTCTTTGAATGGCAAGAAGCTTTACGACACCGGGGTTCCGAAGTAGGCTTAGCTTTTGACTCAAGTTTACCGAATGATCGAAAAACTCACACGTCTATTCGCGGCGTCGACTTCCAAGGTTTTACCAGGGTATTTTGTTTCTGACTTTCCTCTGAAACTCACCACCAATCTTTCTTTGGCAATGCCATTACTGATCAAATAAGTCGTAACCGCTTCGGCACGAGCAGCTGATAGTTTGTTATTGACGTCATTTTCACCATCTGCATCTGCATGGCCCACAACACCAATTTGTACACTCGGATTCGTCTTCATATAGGAAATCAGGTTATTCAGTGACTGGTGATATACCGGATTGAGCCAAGGCGAACCTTTCACAAACAACACTTCGTAAACGCCAGCATTTGCGAGCGTTTTATTGTCATCGATATAAATAGTGTCAGTTTGCCCCTGAACCACCTCTACACGCGTCTCGTAGCGTTCCACGACGGTGTCAACGGTTTGCATTTGGGCTTGAAGTGCTTGAACTTGTTTTTGCAACTCTGTAATTTTGGCGAGGTCGGCAGCTTGCAGACGCGGCGTATAGCTCCAGTCTGCGTGGGTTTTGGCCTTACCTAGGTAGTAATTGAATCCTACAGTAGCAGCGGCATAATAGCCACTAAAGCCACCACCTTGAACCGGCAGCGCTTCAAAGTCAAAGCCATTGTTTTGGCGAATGTTAGCCATAAAACTAATGTCGGCATTAATGCTGAGCTTCTCGTTGATTTTGAATTGAGGCGTTAGGCCAATAATGCCTTGCAACATTTCATCTACCGCACCTTCTTGAGCTGAAAATAGTTCAGCAGGGCCAGAGAGCAGGGTTTTGTTCCACATAGTGGCATAACCAGCGCCTACGTGTAGCTGAAGTCCTAGCCGCTTAGAAAAGTCGTCAAAATGTAAAATATCGGTAAGGTTGAAGGTGGGCTGAATGCTGAAGCGCAACGCTTGGGTGTGCGGATGTCCATCTTTGAATTTGAAGTTGTCAAAACCGACATCGAATTTAAAGCCAACGCGGTTATTGAGCATATAGCGGTAGTTGGCTTCGTAATGGCTGAAGCTGTAGATGCGCGTGGTGTGTAGCGTGTTGTGCATGCCGTCATGGCCGCCAATTGACAGCCCTAATGAAGAGCGATTGAAATCTTGCGCCTGAAAAAGTGCAGTACTGCAAAGAGTAAGGGAGAGGAGTGTTTTTTTCATGATATACAAAGCTAGTTAAACCTATAATAAGCCAACGTTATCTTCTGTCACAAGTTGCCTTAACAAAAGATTATGTAAATAATATTCAAAAAAGTGCTGTGTAACTATATTTCATATTTATGTGAAAAAAACGAAAATCTCAACTAGGGTAAAGTAAGGTAAATGTATTATATTTGCAAGGATTCATGCACGTGGACACACATAAGATAAACAATAGCGTTGTAGGATCTTTTCCCTCATCTGACCTTTCTTTGAACTGGTATGTGGTCTATACAAAGCCTCTCACTGAGAAAAAAGTAGCTGAGCGCATCACCCAACTTGGTTTCGAAAACTATTTGCCACTTTACTCCACTATCAAGCAGTGGTCTGACCGCAAAAAGAAACTCGAAAAGCCACTCATCAACTCCGTTGTCTTTGTACGCTGCCATCTCAACGAGCTCCAGCGCCTCTACACTGTGCCTAGCGTGGCAGGTGTCTTGCGCCAAGACGGCAAACCAGCCGTAGTGAAGACACACGAAATTCAAAACCTCCGCATCTTACTTCAAGAAGTTGGCGCCACCGACCTCGAACCCATCTCACTCGAGCCCGGCACCCCCATTGAAGTAACCCGCGGCCCCTTTAAAGGCATCATCGGTACCGCAGTTCAGGTCCTCAACACCCTGCGCGTCATTATCGAGATCCGCCAACTAGGCATCGCTTTTTCGGTCAACGTGCCCAAAAGCTTCGTCAAACTGCTCTAAGCCAATAGGCGCAGGGCTTTACAACCAATTTCGCAAAATGTTACTGTGGGTAGCAAGGGCGAAGCCGTGAAAAAAAACACCAAAAATGAACCTTCAACAAAATACTAAAATCTACATCGCTGGTCACAAGGGCATGGTGGGCTCGGCTATTTGGCGCGCGCTGGAAAACGAAGGATTCACACAACTCATAGGAAAAACAAGCAAAGAGCTTGATTTGCGCAATCAAGCAGCTGTTCAAGAATTTTACACACGCGAGAAACCTGAAGTGGTGATTGATGCTGCTGCCAGAGTAGGGGGTATTTTGGCCAATAACAATTTTCCATATCAGTTCCTGATGGAAAACATGCAAATCCAAAATAACCTCATCGATGGCGCATTTCAGGCAGGAATCGACAAATTTATATTTTTGGGTAGCTCATGCATTTACCCCAAATTTGCCCCCCAACCCCTAAAAGAAGAGTGCTTACTTACCAATGCTTTAGAACCCACAAATGAGTGGTATGCCATTGCTAAAATAGCAGGAGTCAAGGCCTGTGAGGCCATTCGCAAACAGTTTGGTAAAGATTACGTGAGCTTGATGCCTACCAACCTCTATGGTTCGTTTGATAACTTTGATTTACAAACTTCACATGTCTTGCCCGCCATGATCAGGAAGTTTCACGATGCCAAAAACAATAACCATGCTCCTGTAGAATTGTGGGGCAGCGGTACACCCATGCGCGAGTTTTTATTTGTTGATGATTTAGCTGAAGCTGTAGTATTTGCGCTTAAACAGCACTTACCTGAGCACCTTTATAATGTAGGGACAGGAATGGATATTACTATTAAAGAATTGGCACTTACCATTCAAAAAGTAATAGGGCATGAAGGCTCAATCAATTGGGATGCCTCAAAACCAGACGGCACACCACGTAAGTTAATGGATGTATCAAAACTTAAAAATGCAGGTTGGCAATACAAAACGTCACTACAAGATGGAATTGCCCAAACCTATAATTGGTTTTTAGCGCACAGTTCACAAATTAAAGAAGTCAAAATATGAAAACGGCACTCATTACCGGTATCACCGGCCAAGATGGCTCTTACTTAGCCGAATTACTCTTAGATAAGGGATACATGGTGCATGGCATCAAGCGCCGGGCTTCGTCTTTTAATACACAACGCATCGATCATATTTATCAAGATCAGCACAATCCGAATGTCCATTTCAAAATGCACTACGGTGACCTCACTGACTCTACCAACATCATCCGCATCATCCAAGAGGTGCAACCAGATGAAATCTACAATTTGGGCGCCATGTCTCATGTCAAGGTTTCTTTTGACTCTCCTGAATACGTGGCCAATGTAGATGGCATCGGAACACTCCGCATTTTAGAAGCGGTGCGTATTCTAGGACTCGAAAAGAAAACCCGTATTTACCAAGCATCTACCTCAGAACTCTACGGCGGCTTTGCTGAAAACAAAAACGCCAACGGTTTCTACGACGAGAAATCACCATTTTACCCACGTTCACCTTATGGCGTTGCCAAAATCTACGGTTTTTGGATTACCAAAAATTACCGCGAGGCCTATGGCATGTATGCCTGCAACGGTATTTTATTCAACCATGAATCTCCGCGCAGAGGCGAAACCTTCGTCACTAGAAAAATAACCATGGCGGTTGCAGCTATTGCGCACCACAAACAAGACTGCCTTTACTTAGGTAACCTCAATGCCCTGCGCGACTGGGGCCACGCCAAAGATTACGTCGAGGCAATGTGGAGAATGCTTCAGCAAGATACCCCTGAAGATTTCGTCATCGCAACTGGCCAAACTACCTCTATCCGCGATTTTGTACGCATGGCTTTTGCCGAAATTGGCGTCGAACTCACTTTCGAAGGCAGCCAAGAAAACGAAATTGCCAAGGTACTGGCTTGCAGCAATCCGAACTACCAATTAGAAGTAGGAAAAACTATTGTTCGCGTGGATCCCAAATACTACCGACCCACAGAAGTCGACCTCCTCATCGGCGACCCCACCAAGGCCAAAACACAATTAGGTTGGCAGCCTAAGTACGACCTAACTTCACTCGTTAAAGAAATGATAGAGAGTGACTTAAAATTATTCTCCTAAAAACCCATGCTTCTTTACTCAAAACAAAGCAACTAATACCCAATTTTCACGTCCATTTCATATGGCTTTATTTCGCATTCTCTCCACTATAAGACCTACTTTTTTCAAAGCATACCTTCATCGCTGTCTTTCAACACGTAGGCTCAAAATTGCTCATTTTTCACTCGTTGTTTTTTTGATTTTCATTCTTGTTGAATGGCAACATGAAAACAATTTGTATCGAAATATTGGCCATATGGCCCAAGCTCATGCCGCCAATCATACCGACACATCCGTCGTGAAAGAAGCCATGACATCACTCAATCTCAGTATGCGCGCTCGTAGTGCAATTTTTCGAGGACACGAAAAGTTGAGCTGGAAACAAAGTGTTTTGCAAAGTGCCGACATCAACCTCATGTATGGTTCGGGTGCTTGTGGCGGCTATTCAATGGTACTAGCGCGCACATTACAAGTCCTAGGATACGACGTCCGAATCGGACAGCTCAAAATTGTGAACGGCACCTGGGGTGGCCACATCATCATCGAATACCGCTCGAATATCCTCAATAAATGGGTCATGATAGATCCACTTTACACCTGGATACCGCGCACCAAAAGCGGCAAAATGGCAAGCATTAAATATGTCTCCAAACACTGGCAAGATTTTGAAAGTCAGATGCCCGAAAGTTTCAAAGAAAAATACCGCTACAACGACGTCCGCTACACCAACTGGGACAAATGGGGTGGTATCTCTAAACCCTACTATGGTTTAGCTAAATTGTTAATGGGCAAGACCTATGCAGATACGATCAGCTTGCGCATGTACCGCCTCAGCACCTTTCCACTGCTTTTCTGGACAACAGTAGCATTCTATTTCTCCTTATTTAGTTTCGGCTATTTTAAATTCAGACGCCAACAACGATTGGCAAGTCAATAAAATATGGACCACCAAGAAGCCCTCAAAGAATGGGATTTAATTATTGAGCCACAAAGCTCATTACTCGAACTCAATTTAAAAGATGTATGGCGCTACCGCGACCTCCTGTGGTTGTTGGTCAAGCGCGATTTCGTATCTTTCTACAAGCAAACTATTTTAGGACCACTGTGGTTTTTTATACAGCCGCTCTTCACCACCATCATCTTTACTTTTATTTTCGGCAAGCTCGCGGGCCTCAGTACCGATGGTTTGCCACAGCCGCTTTTCTACATGGCGGGCATTACCGCCTGGAATTATTTTGCAGACTGCCTTACCAAAACCAGTACGGTATTCCGAGACAACGCCAATATTTTCGGCAAGGTCTATTTTCCGCGTCTCATTATGCCGCTTAGTATAGTCGTTAGCAACTTGGTGCGCTTTGCCGTGCAAATGATTCTATTTTTTATGATGCTTGGCTATTACGCATATTACGGCGCAAATTTCCATCTGAACGCAACTGTGCTGCTCTTCCCGGTGCTCGTTCTTCTTATGGCGCTGTTAGGTTTGGGTCTTGGCCTGATCATAACAGCACTCACCACCAAATACCGCGACCTTGCTTTTCTGATCACTTTCGGCGTACAACTCATGATGTACGCTACTACCGTTATTTACCCCCTCAGCGCCGCTCCAAGTGCTTACAAATGGGTCATCGAACTCAACCCCATGACCGGCATAATAGAAGCCTTCCGCTACGGCTTCTTGGGCGAGGGCAGCCTCACATTTCAAACACTGGGTTATTCAGTCATTTTTACACTTGTCTCCCTCTTTTTGGGTGTCATTATCTTTAACAAGACGGAGAAAACCTTCGTCGACACGGTTTAGCACATGAGCAACACAGCCATCAAAGTCGAGAACCTCTCCAAAATCTACCGCCTCGGCGAAATCGGTACCGGCACCATCTCCAGAGACATGGAACGCTGGTTCAAGACCAAAGTCCTCAAACAAGAAGACCCCTTCCTGAAAATTGGCGAAACCAATGACCGCGCCAACAAAGGTGCTTCAGACATCGTCTACAGCCTCCAAGACATCAACTTCGAAATCAACCAAGGCGACGCAGTTGGCATCATTGGCCGCAACGGCGCCGGCAAAAGCACCTTACTGAAAATCCTCTCACGAGTCACCACCCCCACCACCGGCCGCATCAACATCAAAGGCCGCGTAGCCTCTCTACTCGAAGTCGGCACTGGTTTCCACCCAGAACTCACGGGCCGCGAAAACATCTACCTCAACGGCGCCATCCTCGGCATGCGCAAACGCGAAATCGACCGCAAACTCGACGAAATCATCGACTTCTCCGGCGTAGAACGCTACATAGACACCCCCGTCAAACGCTACTCCTCCGGAATGTACGTCCGCCTTGCCTTCGCCGTCGCCGCCCACTTAGAATCAGAAATCCTCATTGTCGACGAAGTACTAGCCGTTGGCGACGCAGAGTTTCAGAAGAAGTGCTTAGGCAAGATGGGTGAAGTGAGTAAGGGCGAGGGGAGAACGGTGTTGTTTGTGAGTCATAATATGGGGAGTATAAAACAGCTTACAAAAAACTCTTTATTCTTAGAGCACGGCTGTTTAAACAACCCGCAAATAAGTACAGAAGATGCCGTTAAACTTTATCAGAAAGCCCATTTTATTGATTCAGAATTAAGATTGGAATTACATCATTTTCGCCGCAAAAATATTGAGAGAGGAATCTTGATTGAAGACATAATAGTTAATGGAAAATCGAATATTATTCCTTTGATTAGTTCAGAAAATAATATTGAAATTCAACTAAAACTTAATTCGGAAATTGTAAAATCAAGCATAGAAATATTGATAATCATCTTTAATTCGAGTGGAGAAATAGTTACAACCTTAAATAGTGTTGATTTCGCATTTCAAAAAAACATTCTGTCCGGCATTAATTATATTAACTTATCAATCATGGATAATAATTTTGTTCCAGATGTTTATTTTGCTCAAATTGCGCTAACACAGGATAGTGTTTCATTATCTTATGATTTTCTGATGGATGTACCGTTATTTAAAATTGACGAGGTATTGCCGTCACCAAATTGGTTGGATAGACCCCAAGGGTATTTGGTTTGCAAAAACTTAATTTGGAATTAGATACTATGTCAAAGATTCGTTTCATTCTATTAAACCCAATTTATACATTAGAGTTCATCATAACTAAGTATATTCCATATTTTCGATTCATACACAATACAAGACACTATCAGTGTTCAATAAGTCTTTCCTTTTGGTTTAGGCAAAAAATAATTAATTACAGAAAAAATAAGAGGATATATTGGCCTGTTCACTCAACAAGTACTATTGTTTATCCTGAGAATATTGTTGTGGGTGTTGATGCATACCCAGGCATCATGGGAGGGTGCTATATACAAGGAATTGGGGGAATTGAGATAGGTGACTATACACAAGTAGCCCCAAATGTAATAATCGTTAGTGCAAATCATGATGTTTATGATTCGAGAGAGCATATTGAAGCAAAGGTTAGAATAGGTAAGTACTGTTGGTTGGGAGCAGGTTGCAAAATCATGCCGGGTGTTACATTAGGAGATTTTACAATTGTTGGTGCCGGAGCTGTAGTTACAAAATCATTTCCTGAAGGTCACTGTATACTTGCTGGAGTTCCAGCCATGAAGATCAAGGATCTTGAGCGAGGTAAATGCCTAAGGTATGAACTTCAACCAAAATACAATGGATATTGGTCCTCTTCAAAATTTGAAAATTATCGTAAGAACTATTTTAATTCATGACCACCATCATCGACTACAATCTCGGCAATCCAAAATCAATTAAGAACATGCTTTCTTATTTAGGGGTCGATGCGTTAATTTCGGATGATTTGAATAAACTAAAATCAGCAGACCGGCTGATTTTACCTGGAGTTGGGCATTTTGTACACGGAATGAATCAATTGCACACTTTAGGTATGAGTGACATCATCAAAGAGCATGCGCTCAACGATCAAAAACCTATTTTAGGTATTTGTTTGGGCATGCAGCTCATGACTAATTTTAGTGAAGAAGGTGACGTTGCTGGTTTGGGTTTGATTGATGCGCGAACAAAAAAAATTCAACTGCAAGACAAAAGCCTTAAAATTCCGCACATGGGTTGGAATGAGGTGTCATGGCAAAAAGAATCAATACTGCTGAATTCAATTACTGAGAAACCACGCTATTACTTTGTGCATTCATATTTCGTCGAGTGTAATCATAAAGAGGATATTCTTGGCACAACTCATTACGGTCAAGACTTTGTTGCAGCTTTTCAGCATAAAAATATCGTTGGTATGCAATTTCATCCTGAGAAAAGCCATCAATTTGGAATGGAATTACTTAAGAATTTTTCAAAAATGTAATGCCTTTACAACCGCGAATAATTCCTGTATTATTATTGCATAAAGGGGGCTTGTATAAAACCAAGCAATTTAAGAAGCCTATTTATGTTGGTGATCCAATAAATGCAGTTCGTATTTTGAATGAGAAGCAAGTAGATGAGCTCATGATTCTAGACATTGATTGTTCAGGGAACAATTCAGAGCCTAATTATGATCTTTTAGAAGAAATCGCGTCAGAAGCATTCATGCCTGTGGCATATGGCGGTGGTGTCAAGAACTTAGAGATTGCTAAAAAGTTATTCAAATTAGGAATTGAAAAGGTCGTATTGAATTCCGTATTACAAACTAATTTGAAGCTAATCAAAGAAATAGGGGATGTATATGGCGCTCAATCCGTTGTCGCTTGTATAGATTTCAAGAAAAATCTTTTCGGTAAAACCCAAGCTTATTTTAAAGGAGGTAGCATAAAAGCAGAACAAAGCATTTTCAAACTTGCAAAGCAGTTTGAAAATATTGGAGCCGGAGAATTGTTGTTAAATGATATTGATAAAGAAGGAACTTATTCTGGTTACAATCAGTCAATACTTAAGGAAATTGTTGGAATGGTTCAAATACCGGTTATTATCTCAGGTGGTGCTGGCCGAAATGAGGACTTCTCTGAGGCAGCAGCAAACGGCGCATCAGGTATGGCAGCTGGCAGTATGTTGATTTTTCAACGTCCGCATAATGCGGTCCTAATTTCTTATCCAAGTAATTATTTTTATTCTTAATGGTACTCAGTAAAGACGACCCCAATTACCGCCAATGCAGTATTTCTGTAATGGATAACATCGCTGATCCAGATATCACTTTTGATGAGAAAGGGATTTGTAAATACTACTACGAATACCTGGAGGCAGAAAAAAAATATGTGCTTAATGGGGAGGAAGGACAAAAGAAGTATGACCAAATTATTTCGCTGATAAGATCAAATGGCAAAGGCAAAAAATATGATTGTATTTTAGGAGTTAGTGGTGGAGTCGATTCAACATATTTGGCTTATTTAGCTAAGGAAGCGGGTTTACGAGTATTATGTGTTCATTTTGATAATGGTTGGAATTCTGAACTTGCAGTTAAGAATATTCAAAATATCGTCGAAAAATGTGGTTTTGATTTATTCACTTATGTTATTGACTGGGAAGAATTCAGAGATATTCAATTGTCATATTTTAAAGCCAATGTGATTGACATAGAAGCGGTGACGGATATTGCTATTTCGCATGTGGTTCAAAAAATTGCAAAAGACAAAAAAATCAATACGATTTTAAGTGGAGATAATGTAGTGACTGAATATACATTACCGAAGGCATGGACGTTTAAGAATACAACTAATTTAATGGCTATTCAACATGAATTTGGAACAATTAAATTAAAGAAATACCCATTAATTCATCCTATTTCTAGAAGAATAATGGCCAGATTGAATAGGTTAACTATTATTAAACCATTGAACTACATCGATTACAAGAAATCTGAGATTAAAAAAATAATTGCAGAAAAATTGGGCTGGGTTGATTACGGTGGTAAACACTATGAATCTGTGTTTACCCGTTTTTATCAAGGCTATATATTACCTGAGAAATTTAAAGTAGACAAGCGTAAAGCACATTTGTCAAATTTGATTTTTTCTGGCCAACTTACGAAAGAGGCAGCTGTAAAGGAATTGGAAGACCCAATTTATCCTGCTGAATTGTTTAGAAAGGATTATGAGTTTGTTCTGAAAAAGTTGAATTTTAGTTCAGATCAATTTAAGGGTTATGTTCATGAAAGCCAGAAGAGTCATACTAATTTTGAAACAAGTCTGAATATTTGGGTTGAACTAAAACTGTATTTCTCTATTTTTTAATTGGAAAATCAGCAAGAATTATCCTTCGTTGTTTCGCCTCAAAATTGGGGAAAGCTCTTTATTTCAAAGCATCATTATGCGATTGAATTAGCAAAACTTGGACACTTAGTCTATTTCATAGAACCACCTGTTGAGACAAGATTTTTTAGTATTCCTAAAGTTGAAATATTTGATACAGAATACGAAAATCTCAAAGTGGTCAAATCTAAATTGTTTTTTAGCTTTTATTTTAAATTTCACCTTGCTTTTCTTCATCATTTCTTAATTCGAGTTCATCGAAAATTATTACTACGTAAATTGGGTATTCCATCAATTGTGTTGTCTTTTGATTTGGTTAATAATTTTCCATTAGATGGTTTGAGTGGTAAACGTATTTTTTTTGCCGCAGACGAACCCAAAGCTGATAATAAATTAACTTCAGCAATTGGTTCAGACCTAATAGTTAGTGTATCGCAACACATTCTTGACATCTATCAAAGAGTCTACCCGAATATTAAAAAACTACTGTTGAATCATGGCGTAGCAGATGAGTTTTTTCTTGATTATTCTAAGTATCCAAAAAAATATAAAGGTATTAATGTAGGGTTATCGGGAAATTTTATGTTTAATGATATTGATTACCCTACGTTAATAGAAATTATCAAACAGAATAAAGAGGTTAATTTTCATTTTTACGGACCTACAAAAATAGAGGAAAGCAATATAGGAGCAGATATATCTGAAAATTATGAATTGTTTTATGACCTTATAAGTCATGCAAAAAACACAACGATTCATGGTGTACTTAATAAACTAGATTTGGCTAAAGAGTTAAATCAAATGGACGCATTTCTAATTTGTTATCATCCATGTAATGGCCAAAGCAGTGGGTCTAATAGCCATAAAATATTAGAGTACTTATCAACGGGAAAGGTTATCATTACAAGTAATTTCTCTCATTACGAGGGAACTGAACTATTTCAAATGGGCGATAGAAAAAATACAAATTTGTCTCAACTATTTTCAGATGTAATTGAAAATCTCGAACAAAACAACCACGAGAGTTTTCAAAAAAATCGGAAATTATTTGCACAAAAAAATAGCTACTCAAATCAAGTACAGATTTTGTTAGAAACGTTATCCCAAAATGCTAAAACTGAATAAAAACAGCGTTTTTATTATTCATTTCCAACCAATTGAATTGTATCCGCCTGCACTAAATA
>JACCDQ010955963.1_pt1 | contig 17112 bp, 22 predicted proteins | sample 7446031 | NCBI WGS metagenome assembly JACCDQ01 (sample SAMN15323442, study PRJNA562643) | freshwater metagenome | isolation source: river surface water | place: USA:Blue River Watershed | collected 2017-08-17
ACAAACGACCAAATGGAAATGATTACATCTCGTTTGGGATTAAGAAGTAAAATGGTTGTTTGTGGTGATACACAGCAAGTAGATTTAAAATATAAAGGAGATAGTGGATTTAAATTCTTATTATCGGCGGCAAAGAAGATTAAGGATATGGATTCACAAACATTATTAACCAATCATCGACATCCAGTTGTAGACTCCTTATTGGATGCATACGATGAATTTAAAGAAAGAACAAATGGTAACAGTTAAGAAATTTTCAGCAGTATGGTGTGGACCATGTAGAGCATTGGCACCTATGATGAATGAAATCAAAGGACAATTTTCAAATGTAGTATTTGAAGAGTATGATGTTGATGTGGCATACGAAGAGGCTACTAAGTATGGTATTCGTTCAGTACCAACTGTGATAGTTGAAAAGAATGGTGTAGAAGTAGACAGATTCGCTGGATTGCAATCAAAATTAACATATATTAATTCGTTAAATGAAAATTTAAAGTAAAATATTTGTGATTATCAAAAAAAAGTGTTATATTAGACGTATGTTAAAAGGTGAAGCGCATCCAATGCACAAATTGACTGAAAAGCAGGTTACTCAAATTAGAGAACTTTGGAAAGTAGGTCATCGTAATGTCAAAGTATTGGCAAGAAATAATGGAGTTTCTCCTGCTAACATCAAAAAAATAGTTACTAACCAAACGTGGACACATATGATTAAGTGGCCATATGAAAAACAATAAGTTATGACTTCCGAAGAGCAAATCGAAGAGATTTTATTAGAAGCTCATTCTTATGGATTGTGGAAAGAAGTGTTAGATACAGCTAGCTCTATTATGGATAAAGACCCAAAAAGAGATAGAGTATCTGCGTTTGAAGAGGCATTCAATGAATGGGTAAAATAGTTATATGAAAGAAGAGGGTAAGCAATATTGTGATACATCCAAACTTTCGATTAGATTAATAAGTAAAGATGTAGCAAAAGAAATTATTGTCAATAATCATTATAGTGGTATATGGACAAAAGTATCATATGCTATTGGATTATTTTACTTATCAGATGACGAACACAAATTTTTTGGTGGAATAAACGAAAAACTTATTGGAGTAGCTTGTTATGGTGACCCGGTAGGTAGACACTCCGGAGCATCAATATGTGAAACATTAGATAGAACGGAAGTTTTAGAACTTACCCGTTTATTTGTGTTTGATGGGTATGGTAGTAATATTGAAAGTTGGTTTGTTGGAAAAACATTCCAATGGTTAAGAGAAAACGCACCACACATCAAAGCATTGGTATCCTATTCAGACCCTAAAGCAGGTCATTTAGGAACTGTATATCAGGCAACAAATTGGATATATCAGGGTAATAGAATTAGACCTAATGATAGTTGGTCTTTCAAATGGAGTGAGATTGATGAATGGCATCATAGTAGAACTTCATATGTGAAGTATGGAACAAATGACCCGAAGATAATTCAAACAATGGTAACATCGCCATTTTGGATTAAGAAAGAACCACGTAAGCATCGTTATGTTTATTTGTTGCAGGATAGAAAAAAATTATTAAAAAGTTTAAAATATCCACAATTACCTTATCCAAAAATAAGTGAGGAATTTGTGGAAGAAATACATAAATTAGAGCCAATAAATTAAAGTTATGAAAGAAGAAGGTAAGAATTACTGCGATACATCGAGAGTGTACATTTCACCAATAGGTAAAGATGTAGCAAAAGATATCATTGTAAAGAAACACTATACTCACGCTTGGACTGCGTGTAGATATGCATTGGGTATATTCTATAAAATGGATGAAGCAAATGCAGTTGGTGAAACTGATAAATTGATAGGATGTTTGGTTTACGGATTCCCCGTTGGAGCAAGAGCAGCAACTTCTATTTCGGATTTACTTACAAAAGATAATGTATTGGAATTAACTCGCCTTTATTGTGATGATGGTTATGGCTCTAACATCGAATCATACGCAATGGGACAATCATTCAAATGGTTCAGAGAAAACGATACAGCAATCAAAGCACTTATATCATACGCCGATAACGGACAAGAACACTTAGGTGGTATTTACCAAGCAACGAATTGGATTTATCAAGGTTTAAATACGGATATTGCTCTAATGCCAAACTATGGTATTTCTCTATCGAATGACCCTTATAAATGGATTCATAGTAGGACTGTGTTTACAAAATGGGGTAGTGGTAACTTAGAACATCTTCGTAGAGAAATTGGTAAGCAAGGTTACAAAGAATTTTGGAGAAGAGAAGAACCACCAAAGCATAGATATTTACAAATCATTACCGCTGATAAAAAGGAAAAGAAAGCGATTATGAAATCCTTTAAGCACGAAATCAGACCTTATCCAAAAGATGCACGTGCTTATAACAAAGATATTCAGCACCACACTACAATAGCACCTGAAACGGAAATAGATACCAAATTTTGGTAATTTGAATAATTTTTAATATATTTGTAATATGAAATTTTGGGATACCGGCGAAGAAACAAACACAACAACGTTTGACTACCATATAATGAAAAAGAAGTTCATTGATAATTTGAACTATCTTAAAACTATGTCCGTAGAAGAACAAACTCTATACAAAAAATGGATGGAGTGGAATATGGATAGAGTTGGTAATATGAAGCGATTGCCAGTATTGCAATCTTATTACGATTCACTTTGGAAACCAACTGATATTTTTAATAAGGAATTAACTATTAAGGAAATAGAAGCAATTGACCCGTATGTGGAAATTGTAGATGATGACCCTAAAGAATCGACACGTTGGACTGAAATCCGTAGATTGATTCATACAATGGAGTTTCAGGCTAACCCAGGTCGTAATGTTAAAATCTATGTTAAAGATAAAACGAGTGGAAAGATATTAGGACAAATTTGTTTAGGTTCTGATATTACATCATTGGGGGTTAGAGATGAATTTATTGGATGGACTAAAGAAGATAAATTTGAGAAAGGCAAATTGAATTGTACATCTATTGCTACAACGATTGTATCAACCCAACCATTTGGATATAATTTCTTAGGTGGTAAGTTAATCGCAGCATTAGCAACTGCACCTGAAGTTAGAGATTATTGGAAACAAAAATATGATAACCCATTAATTGGAATTGGCACAACATCTTTATATGGGATTCATTCACAATATAATGGTATTCCGCATTTCAAAACATTGGGAGAATCTAAAGGTAAGATATCAACAAAGCCTGATGATGAAGTTTATGACCCTTGGCACCAATGGTTAAAAGAAAATCGTTCAGAGTGGTATAAGAAAAACATTATGGATGAGAGAGAACGTAATGGTGCTAATATGGGATACGAAAAGAATGGACCTGTAAGTGGAATCAAACAAAAGATTATTCAGGCAATCTTCAAAGAATTAGGAATCAAAGGAAATGAATATGACCACGGATTCCAAAGAGGTGTGTACTTTGCACAAATGTATGAAAATGGTAATCAATTCCTATGTGATAAAATTGAAGAGAAGGATTTGATATTAAAAGATAAATTTAAGCAAGGTAACGAATACACTATTAAGTGGTGGAAAGATAAAGCAATCAAACGATATACAAAAATGTTTGATGAGAATAAAATCAAACCAGAAGTTCTATTTTATGTAGATGCAATTGGGATGACGTGGGAACAAATGAAAGATAATTATTTAAAAGAAGTAGGTAGATAGTATGACATTTTGGGAAACCATAGATTATAAAAAAGCTAGAAAAGTATTAGTGATACCAAATATCACTAATTCTGGCAATATTGAAAAGGATTCTTTTGTAGATGTTATATACAATCATATAAAAGTATTAGAAACAGAAGGTGAGTTCTTTTGGAATATTCTATTACCACAACCTGTTAAGAAGCTAAACCTAATCAATGTAAAGCAGCATATACTACCATTTTCAGGCGATATGATTAAGATGAGAACATATCCACCTGATATGAATCGTTTGTTAGAAACGTTGGAATATGATGTAATCTATTCTCATTTGCCAGATTGGCCACAAGTTGGTAGATATAAAAATTCATTTGATACCAAAATAATTGGATATTGCCATTGGTGGGAAATGAAAAGTTGTAACGCTGAGGATAGAAAAAACAAATGGAGATGGATGCCGGTTGAACTTTTGGGGGTATCTCAAATGGAAACTTGCTTTCTAAATACACAAGAACAAAAAGATAGAGTTTTAGAAGAAGCAAAATTATGGTTCAATGATTTGTTTATTCAAAAATTAAATAGTATATTAGTGGTTTGGAATTTGGGAATAGATGATACAAAAATCATCGATACACCAAAGCCAAAGGAAAAGGTTATTGTATTTAATCATAGAGCAGCTGCATATAAAGGATATCCATCGTTTATTAAATTGATGGAAGAATATAGAGAACGTAGACAAGATTTTAAAGTATGGGTGCCGCAATTAGATGGTAAGCCGGAATTTGGATGGATTGATAATACCAAAGTAGCTAAGCACGATTACTATAAAAAATTGCAATCTTGCTCCGTTGGAATTCAAATGAGACAGACTAATTATGGTTGGAGTGTAGCGGCTACCGATTGTATGATGAATGGAACACCAATGATATTTCAGGAATCAGATTGCTACAAAGAGATAGACTCAAATGGGTTATTCTTTAAATATAAAAAAGATTTGTTTGATATGCTTGATAAAATATTAGATGATGAAAATCATAGATTACAATTATCAGTAAAAGCAATTGAAAGAGCAAAGGAACTATCTGAAAACGATAGTAAGATGATTAAAATATTAAACGAAAAACTAAGAGCTTAATGTATCAAAATATTTATTACGAAAGACAGAAGAACTTAATTCATCTATGGGATGATAAGAGTGGATATCAAACATTCCCATATAGAAAGTATGCGTATAAGAAAGACCCATATGGTGAGTATCGTTCTATGTATGGTGATAAATTAACTAAAGTTGGTAAATGGGAAAAAGATGAAGCTGAAGATTTATTTGAATCGGATGTGCCAGAAACTACGAGAGTATTAGTGGATATTTACGATAACGATTTACCATCAAATGGGCATAGAGTTTTAACATTCGATATTGAGGTAGAAATGATATCGGGTCTACCAAACACAAAGGAAGCCAAAAACGAAATTACCGCCATTGCCGCACACGATGGAGCAACTAAATTGTATGATGTATTCGTATTAGATAAAGAACGTAAAGTTAAAAACAACGCAACCAATTTTAACAAAGATGGTAGAGAAGTAAAAGTTCACATCTTTGATAATGAGCGTAATTTACTATACGCATTTCTAAATTACTATGAGGAAATTAATCCAACGATTCTTACAGGTTGGAACATCGATTTCTTTGATATTCCATATTTGTATAATCGATTAAAGAATGTATGTGGTGAAGGTAACGCTAAACGATTATCACCAATTGGGCAGGCATTCTGGTCACCATATAGAGAGAAGTTTAGTTTTGGTGGTGTATCTATTTTGGATTACATCAACCTATACAAAACATACACCTATACATTAGAAGCATCCTATACATTGAATTATATTGCTACCAAAGAATTAGGTAGAGGTAAGGTTGAATACGAAGGAAGTTTGGATGATTTATTCGAAAACGATTTGGAAAAGTTCATTGAGTATAACATTGTCGATGTGGATTTAGTTGTAGCAATGGATGAGAAACTTCAGTTCATCGAATTATGTAGAGCAGTTTGCCACGCTGGATATGTACCATATGAAGATTATATATTTTCTTCTAAGTGGTTAGAAGGTGCTTGTTTGGGATATCTTAAAAAGAAGGGATTGGTAGCAACCAATAAACCAAAAGATAGAAAGGAAAGAATGCAGGCTCTTAGAGATAATAACGAAGAGAAGTTCATCGGAGCATATGTGAAAGAGCCTATCGTTGGTAAGTATGATTGGATTTATGATTTGGACTTAACATCTCTATATCCATCAATCATTATGACTCTGAATATCAGTCCCGAAACCAAAGTTGGTAAGATTCAGAATTGGGATGCAGAAGAACATATTAGAGGGGTAGAGAAGGTTTATAAATTAGTAGGTAAAGATGGTGATACTTACGAATACAATACGCAGGAATTAAAAGAAGTAATTAAAGATAGTAATTTAGGTGTTGCTGCAAATGGAGTCCTTTATACACAAGATAAGCCGGGTCTAATCGCAGATATTTTAAATGATTGGTTTCAAAAACGTGTTGAGTTTAGAAAATTAGAAAAAAAATATGGTGAAGCGAAAGATACGGAAAAGTATGAATTTTATGCTAAAAGGCAGTTGGTTCAGAAGATTCTTCTTAACTCTATGTATGGTGTTCTTGGTCTTCCTGCCTTTCGGTTTTATGATATTGATAATGCTGAGGCGGTTACGATTACAGGCCAAACTGTTATTAAGAAAACAGCAGAAATGGCAAACATCAAATATTGGAAAGAACTCGGAACTAAAGAGGATTATAACGTTTACATTGATACTGATTCCATTTATATGATGGCAGAACCTTTAGTAAAACATCGTTATCCAAATTATAAAGAGTTTGACCAAAACCGAATGGCTGAAGAGGTAAATACAATCGCCGAAGAAACACAAACATTCTTAAATTCATTCTATGATATGTTGGCTGAAAGATTCTTCTTTATTCCAAAAGATAAACATCGTTTTGAAATTAAGAAAGAGTATATCAGTAAAGCAGGATTTTGGGTAGCAAAAAAAAGATATGCACAATGGATGATTTTGAAGAATGGTATTCCGTGTGATAAGTTGGATGTTAAAGGATTAGATGTAGTACGTTCATCGTTTCCAAAAGCATTTCAGGACTTTATGGCTAAGATGTTGAAAGATATCTTAATGGGTAAGAATAATGCATATATGGATGAATCTCTTTTGGAATTCAAAAAGAATATGATTAATTTGCCTGTAAACAAAATAGCAAAAGGTGGAGCAATCAAAGAGTTGAGTAAATACGATGATGGTACTTGGAGAAAGGATAGTGGATTAGCAATTGCTAACTTTGAAAAAGGAACTCCGGCGCACGTTAAAGCTGGTATCACTTACAATCGATTATTGAAATTCTTTAATTGTCCATATAAGCACGAACCAATTAGAGATGGTGATAAAGTAAAGTGGGTATATCTTAAAACAAATCCATTAGGATTAGATACGGTAGCATTCAAAGATTATAATGACCCGAAAGAGATTATGGATTTCGTAGAGCAGTATGTAGATAGAGATATGATTTACAAAGCAGAATTGGAAAACAAAGTGGATGATTTTTACAACGCCTTAAAGTGGCAGAAAGCATCAACGGAAGCTCAGACTGCTAAAAAGTTTTTCTCCTTTTAATTTGGAACATTAAAAATATTTTCTTATATTTGTAACAATAACATAAAATTTAAAAATTAGATTATGAACAAAAACAATTTAACACGATTCATTCAAAAGTATTCATTGGGTGGAGTTATCGAATCAGTAGCTTGGAACGCAGAAGGTAATAAACTTTCAGTTCGTTTTATTTCTGATGATAAAACTATGCTTGGTGAAGTGGATTTTAATGGTTTTACATCAAAACCATTCAACATTGGTATTTATACCACCTCATTATTGAAAAACCTTATTGGTATTTTAGATAATGATATTAATCTTAATGTAGATACAGTGGGTGATAAAGCAACTGTATTAAAATTAAATTCAGATGAAACTGAAACTTCGTATCAATTGGCTGATTTAGGTGTAATTCCTGCGGTACCTGATTTGAAAGTATTGCCAGAATTTGGTATCTCAATTGAAATGGCATCTACTATGATTGATAAGTTTATCAAAGCAAAAGGTGCATTGAGTGATATCGATACATTCACTGTATTTACCGAAGGTGGTGATTTAAAAATGGCTATTGGTTATTCAACTATTTCTACTAATAGAGTAACGTTTACGTGTGAAAAGGGATACAATAGTGAAGTTAAACCAATCTCTTTCTCCGCTAAGTATCTTAAAGAAATCTTAACGGCTAACAAAGAAGCAACCGCTGCTAAACTTAAAGTATCGGCTGATGGATTGGCGCACGTTGAATTCATTATCGATGAATTCGTTTGTAAATATTATTTAGTAGAAATTCAAAATTAATAAAATGGCTGAACAATTAGAATTATTTCCAAATGAGGAATTAGAACCAAAGGGTAGTGTTGAAGTATCAGAAAACAAACCAATCTTAGATGCTGAATGGTGTTTTCAGTTCTTTAATAACGAACCAATAGTATTTGCTTACTCCAATGAAGGAGAGAAAGCAGATACCTTAACTTTAAGTGTTAAGCCAGAAGAAGGACAGGGATTGACTTTTCAACAAAATGGAATGGTATTTAAAATCTTCCCTAGAACAATTTCAGAAGAAACAAAATTAGAAAGAGCAAAATCAAAAGAAAATGACGTTCGATAGTTTAATAGAAAATGTATCCCAATGGGCTGCAGATAAAGATATCTTAAAGAAAGAGAATGCACCAAAGCAATTATTAAAAGTTTTGGAAGAGGTGGGTGAAACCGCAGGAGCATTACTCAAATCTAAAGATGAAGAAATCAAAGATGGTATTGGTGATTCATTTGTAACACTTATCATTTTGGCTAAGCAATTAGGTTTAGAGCCGGCTGAATGTTTAGAAGCGGCGTGGAATGAAATCAAAGATAGAACCGGCAAAACTGTAAACGGAGTATTTGTAAAAAATTAATTTATGAGCTTTTTCGCAAACGATATTAATAAGAGAGAGCATAGTTTGTGGGTGGAGAAATACCGCCCACAAACACTTGCTGATTATGTTGGTAATGAAACCATCAAAGAAACTATTCAGCAATATTTGGAAAACAACGATATTCCACATTTATTGTTATATGGTAAAGCAGGTACAGGTAAAACTACACTTGCTAAACTTATCGTAAATACTATTAAGTGTGATAGTATGATTATCAACGCATCGGATGAGAACAACGTTGATACGGTAAGAACTAAAGTAAAGAACTTCGCATCATCGGTTGGATTTGCGGGATTCAAAGTAATCATCTTAGATGAGTTTGATTATATGACTCCAAACGCCCAAGCGATTTTGAGAAACTTAATGGAAACGTTCAGTAAGCATTGTAGATTTATTCTAACGTGTAACTACATTGAAAAGATTATTGACCCTATTCAAAGTAGATGTCAATCGTTTGCAATTACACCTCCAACTAAAAAGGATGTAGCGGTTCAGGTTGCTAAAATTTTAGATGCAGAGAAGATTAAGTACGAACCAAAGAATATGGCTGATATTATCAACTCATACTATCCCGATATTCGTAGAATCTTAAATACTTGCCAACTACAATCGGCTAAAGGTGAATTGAAAGTAGACCATGCAATTATGGTTGAATCCAATTTTCAAACTAAGTTGATTGAGTTATTGAAATCTTCAAACGATAAAAGAAACTTATTCTTAAATATCAGACAAGCAGTAGCTGATAATCGATTAAATGATTATTCAGAAATGTACACTATGTTATATGATAAAGTGGATGAGTACGCAGCTGGAAATACGGCAAACGTTATACTTACTATTGCAGATGGATTATCCAAAGATGCGTTAGTAGTAGATAAAGAAATAGTGTTTATGAGCACAATTATTCAAATTTTAAATATTATAAAATGATAGACCAATTTAACCAACCACAAATCGATATCAAAGATACGAGAGATGTTCCGTGTGAATGTGGTAACTTAATCTTTATGCCAGGTTATAGATTCCGTAAGGCTTCTAAATTATTAACTGGCGGAGATAAAGATACTGTAATGCCGTTTGAAGTATTTTTATGTACAAATTGTGGTAAACCATTACAAGAATTTTTACCTGAAGAATTGAGAATTACAAAAGAAGAAAAATAATGGCAGCTAAAAAGTTATTCGACCATCTTAATGCGATTACCGCAGAGCAAGACCCAAAGTATTTCGATAAACTATCGGAGGAGGATAAGAAATCGTGGAGTAACTTTATGATTAACCGATTCCTTTCAATGAAGCCAGAGTGGGTTGAATTGATTGCAACTTTACTTCCTTTGACTCAAACTTTAGAGCCAAAGGAAATGTATAAGTTGTATATAAGCGTAATACCAAAAGGTAAGCAATATCTTAAATATACAAAAGGAAAATCGGAAGATAAATACGAAGAGTTTTTAATTGAATTAATCAAAAAAGATTATTCAATACCGGAATCACAAGCAATAGAATATATAGATATTCTTTACTCAACGAGAGAAGGTAGAGAAAATATCAAATATATTTGCGAAAAATATGGTATTGAAAAGAAACAAATTACAAAGTTAAAATTAAAAATTTAATGTTAGATAAAAAGTATTTGATAACATCGGGATGTTCATTTACCGAAGGGCACTTAATAGGGCCTGATGCATCTTGGGCTAATCATTTGGCAAATCATTATAATATGAATTTGATAAATTTAGCAAAAGGTGGAACTGGCAACGAAATCATAACTCAAAATACTATTAACTATGCTACATTAAATCCTCAAATTGCTAAGGATAGCTTATTTGTTATACAATTATCCGAATGTTTGAGATTTTTAATTTGTTGGGATGATTTCAGAGAAGATACCGAAGTACATTCATTATACTGGCATATAACTCCATTGCAATTTTTAGACCCAAATGGTGATAAGAAAATAACAGCTGATGGGTTTAAAAATTGGGATAAATCATTTGAGTTAAATAGGTGGATAGTTGATAATAGATTTCAGATTGCACAACTATATACAAATATAACATATTCTTTATGGAAAACCTATAATAATATTATTAATTTTTCTAATTTTTGTGAAGCAAATGGATATCCATATTTAATATTCGATGGATTAAACAATCATATTCCATTGAAGTTTGGAGAAAAATGGTATCTACGAGCATCATCGGGTACACCATCATTTGAAATAAATGTAGAAGATTCAAATGATGATATTGAGTTTTTTCATAAAAAGCAATATCCAACAATTAATAGTAAAATGATAGATTTATTAAAATCAAATCGATTTTATTATAATGATATGACTTTAAATGATTTTATAAGAGAAGATGAATCTTATAATATAAAAAATGATGGGCATCCAAATGAATTGGGGTCTAAACTTTGGGCTGAAAAACTTACAAAAATAATCGATAAAACGTTTGGTAAATCCGAATAAATTGATTATATTTGTAATATGGCTAGAGTATCATTTTCACAATATAGTATGTGGAGCAGTTGCCCACAACAATATAAACTAAATTACATAGATGGATTATCACAATCCACATCCAATATACATTCAGTATTTGGTTCGGCGATGCATGAAACATTGCAAGAGTATTTAAGTAGATGCCTCCGTATCTCCAAATCACAAGCTGATAAGGGAATGGATACTAAGGCATTTCTTAAAGAAAAAATGAGAGAGATGTATCTCAAAGAATCCAACGAAGGTAAAGACCCAATTTGTACTAAAGAAGAATTAGTAGAATTTTTAGAAGATGGTAACCTTATATTGGATTACTTTCAAAAATCCAAAAACTTCAACAACTTTTTTTCATTGAAGTACGATGAGTTAGTCGCTATTGAACAACCAATCAACACTAAAATCAGAGAGCACATTAATTTTTTAGGTTTTATAGATTTGATTGTTAGAAGTAAGTTTGATGGTAAGTATAGAATCATTGATTTTAAAACATCAACTTCAGGTTGGAGCAAATACCAAAAGAAAGACCCTACAAAAAACGCACAAATTCTTTTATACAAAAAGTTCTATTCAGAAATGTTAGGAGTTTCTATGGATATGATAGATGTTGAATTTATTATTCTAAAAAGAAAAGTTTCCGATAATACTGAATACCACATCCCACGTATTAGTAGACACGTTCCAGCTAATGGAAAACCATCAATTAACAAAGCGTGGAATGAATTTAATCTATTTGTAGACAATGTATTTAACCCCGATGGTACATATAGAACCGATGTAAAATATATGAAAAAACCATCTAAGTTATGCGGATGGTGTGAATTTTATGGAACACATTGTGATGGAAAATAATTTTTTGTATATATATGTATATACAAATATTATTAACTATGGCGGATTTAAAATTAACTACGGTTAAGGTTATAAAAAAGTTATATGATGAGGATTTTAAAATAACCACAATTCAAGGTGGATTGAATTTTCAAAGACTTGTTAATAGAACATTAGACCTTTACACAAAAAACGAAGAATTTAGAAAACAATTAAACGAATACACTACATTACAAATTAGTGGTTCACAATTTTAAGAGAACAAAATAAGTTATGGCAAAGAAGAAGATTCTATTACTTTCCGATGACCTTAGAATGACGAGTGGTATTGCCAATGTATCCAAACAATTAGTGTTGGGAACAGTGGATAAATACGATTGGGTTCAATTGGGTGCAGCAATTAAACATCCCGAAGCAGGGAAAATTTTAGATTTAAATGAAAGTGTTAGGGAACAAACCGGCGTTAAAGATGCCGAAGTAAAAATATATCCATCTGATGGATATGGTAACCCAGATGTTATCAGACAGCTTTTGATGAGAGAGCAACCGGATGCCATTCTACACTTTACTGACCCAAGATATTGGATTTGGTTATATGAGATTGAGCATGAAATTCGCCAATCAGTTCCTTTATTCTTTTATCACATTTGGGATGATTTGCCAGACCCAAAATACAATAGAAATTACTATGAAAGTTGTGATTGGTTAGGATGTATTTCTAAACAAACATATGGTATTGTAAAAAGAGTTGGTGCTTGGGATAAAGAAAAATATTGGGATACGATAAAAGATTGGCAAGTAAGTTATGTACCACATGGTATCAATTCAGAACTATACAAACCAGTTGATGTTCCCGAAGATTTTAAAAAGAGTATTTTTGGGGATAAAGAGTATGAGTTTGTTTTATATTGGAACAATAGAAATATTCGTAGAAAGCAACCAATGGATGCAATGTTAGCATTCGATAAGTTCAGAGAAGCATTATCCGAAGATAAAAGAGATAAAGTTTGTATGTTAATGCACACAAATCCTGTTGAAGAGCATGGTACTGATTTACCAACTTTCATTAATGATTGTATGCCGGATTCGAATGTTATATTTGCACCAAACAAATATACTGAAGAACAACTAAACTATCTTTACAACATAGCCGATGTAACAATTAATGTGGCATCTAATGAAGGATTTGGATTAGCAACGGCTGAATCGGTAATGGCTGGAACTCCAATCATTGTAACCGTAACAGGCGGACTGCAAGACCAATGTGGATTCAGAGATGTTGGAAGTGGTAAATTATTAACTGCTGAAGATTATGTAGAGATTGGTTCATTACATGATAGACACAAAAAAGCAGGTGTAGTTTGGGGTGATTGGGTTAAACCAATTTGGCCAGTTCGTTCAACAACGGGTTCAGTTCCTACTCCATATATTTTTGATGATAGAATTGATTTTGAAGATGTAGCACCATTGATTATGGATTTTTACCTAATGGGAAGAGAAGAAAGAAAAGCAGCTGGATTGAAAGGTAGAAAGCATTTCTTAGGAGAAGGTAAATTGAGTAAAGAAGCAATGTGTGATGCATTGGTTGAGGGAATGGAAGGTGCATTTGCAAATTGGAAACCAAAACAAAAATTTAAATTAATAGAGTTATAGTATGAAACCAACATTAATATTTCAGGCACCGATAGCAACTAGAAGTGGATATGGTGACCACGCAAGAGACTTATTACATTCTCTTTATAAATTAGATAAGTTTGATATCAAAGTTATTAGTACTCGTTGGGGACAGACTCCAATGGATGCACTTAATTATGATAATCAATTTCATAAATGGGTTATTGAAAACATAATTCCAGGCATTCAACAAAAGCCTGATATTTACATTCAGGTAACTGTTCCAAATGAATTCCAACCATTGGGATTTTATAACATTGGAATTACTGCAGCAATAGAAACTACACATTGTGCATTAGATTGGATTCACGGATGTAATAGAATGGATTTAATAATCGTTCCATCGGAACATTCTAAGAAAAGTTTAGTAGACACTGTTTATAATGAACAAGATAAGCAAAGTGGTCAATTAATTGGGCAACATAAAATACAAAAACCAATTGAAGTTCTTTTTGAAGGATTCGATGAAAATGATTTTGGAACTGATGAGGTAGCACATATTAGTGATTTAGACCAAATCAAAGAAGATTTCGCATTCTTATTTGTAGGACATTGGTTGAGAGGCGATTTGGGTGAAGATAGAAAGAATGTGGGAATGATGATTAAAACATTTGCAATGGCTTTCAAAAATGAAAAGGTTAAGCCTGCATTGATTCTTAAAACATCATCCGCAGGATTTAGTATTATCGATAGAGAAACAACAATTAAAAAGATTAGAGATGTATTGGGTAATGATTATAAATCAGTTCCAATTTATTTACTACATGGTGATTTAACACCGGCACAAATGAATGGTTTATACGAACATCCAAAAGTAAAAGCAATGTTAAACTTCACAAAGGGTGAAGGATTTGGTAGACCATTGTTAGAATTTAGTTTGACCGGTAAACCTGTAATCGTTTCTAATTGGAGTGGACATCTGGATTTCTTAAAAAGTGGTGCAGTATTATTGGAAGGTGAATTGAAAAATGTACATGAATCGGCAGCTGACCAATTCTTATTAAAAGAATCGCAATGGTTTAATGTAAATATCTCAAAAGCATTAACTGTAATTAAAGATGTCTATAAAAATTATAATAAATACAAAGTAGCATCATATCAATTGGGTAAACAAAATAAACAAAACTTTGGTTTAGAAAAAATGACTAAATTGTTTGATGGTATTTTAAATCACTATGGTATTTATACTAAAGTACAACCTAAGTTTCAACAACTTCAATTACCTAAGCTAAAACCGCTTAATAAATAATGATTAACTATAATCCAATATATCGTAAATTTATAGATGATAGAAATAGTATTTCACCACAAAAAATGGTTAGAGCTAAATTCTATTTAATAAAGGAATATGAATATGTGGATGGTACTAAAGGTAAATTTACAGAAACAACTGCACCTATAATTTACACATTATTTGTATCAAAAGCAAAGGATATAGTGCATGCCGTAAAAGTATCAAATGTAAATCCTAATTTGATTAAACGATTTTTTGGTAAATTTGTAAACGAAGAAGAAGAAAAATTGCAGATGAAAGGCGGCGCTAAAAAGTTTTATACATCCGTAGTTGCTAAAGTTCCTATCATTACAAATGAAGCTTATAGAACTTATAAAATAAGTGGATTTGGAAAAGTAATAGAACTTAATATGGATGTAAACGAATTGACTCCTAAGAATGTGAATGTAACTGGTATAGATGTGAAATCTCAAAAAGGAAACGTATAATAGGTTATGATAAAGTTCTTTGGATGTAGTTTTACAGAAGGAGGTGGTTTAAATAATATAGATTATTACAATTATATAGAATCACCAACTCCACTACTAACATATTGGCCAGAGGGTTCAACTCCAGAAGAAAGAGTTGAAATAATTAAATTTTTAGATTCGTATAAAGAAAATAATAGATTTACATCAATATTATCTAATTCTTTAAATGTTGATATAATCAATTTAGCAAAATCACAAGCTTCAAATGATTATATATTTGAAAATTTATTCAATGAAATTACTTCAAATAAAAATGATGTTTATTTCGTAATATTATCATTGATACATCGTAGATATTGGTATTATGAAGTTGATAAAGAAAGGCATAATTTAAATATGATTGATTTCAATGGGACTCCATTTGATAATAGAGAATCACATAGAACTTTATATAATCATTTTAAAAATTATTTAGAATATATTTTTGATTTACAAACAGAAATGAATTCAATGAGTAGGTATATACAATTGTTTGATTCATTTGCTAAATCAAAAGGTTCTAAAATAATATGGAGTGGTTGGGATTTTGGAGATGATGAAACTCATTTAGAAACTATATCTAAATCAGCTGAAAATACACTACTATTCGATGGACTATCTTTAAAACATTTTTGTATAAAAGAAGGATTACAAATAGAAGCCGAAACTAATGGGTCGGTTCCCGATAACCACATAAGTAAACACGGTAATATAATTGTGGCAAAAAAAATAGAAGAATACATAATTAAAAATAAATTGTTATGACATCAAAAGAATACGTTATATGGTTAAAAGGCTTTGTAGAAGCCTGCCACGAATACGCACCAACACCAAAACAATGGGATGCGTTAAAAGATAAATTAGTAGAAGTTACGGATGAAGAAAAAATAGGAACACCAATCGGACCAGGTTGGGGAGTTCCAAATTCAGCACCAATACAAACATTACCATTTATCCAACCATACAACCCACATAATCCATATACAATAAATTGTAGTAGTGGGTCATCAGGTACAACAATTACAACAACACCTGGTGTAAATTCTATTACGATTACTAATCCACCATTTGGATTTGGAACAACATCAACCACATATGGATATCCAAGCGGTTCGGCATGGTATTACACAAACAATAAACCACATAACGAAGATTAATGAAAAAAGTATTAGTTACAGGTGGAGCAGGATTTGTTGGGTATGCTCTTTCATCTGAATTACTTAAAAGAGGTTACGAAGTTCATGTAATCGATAATTTATCAATTGGCTCTGAAGCTAAAGTTTCCCCGTATGTAAAATTTTTAGGTGGAGATATTAGGGCAATGGATAATATTAAAGATACCCAATATGAATATATTTTTCACTTAGCAGCATTGAGTAGAATCCAACCGTCATTTCAAAATCCAACACTAACATTTTCAGTAAATGTAGATGGTACAAAGCAAGTTGTTGAATACGCATATCACAATAAATCTAAATTAATTTATGCAGGTTCATCATCTCGCCATCATAATCCAATGTTATCACCATATGCTATGAGTAAACATATGGGAGAGGAATGGATAAAGATGTTTAAAGGCGTAT
>JACCDQ011634306.1_pt1 | contig 17099 bp, 11 predicted proteins | sample 7446031 | NCBI WGS metagenome assembly JACCDQ01 (sample SAMN15323442, study PRJNA562643) | freshwater metagenome | isolation source: river surface water | place: USA:Blue River Watershed | collected 2017-08-17
CGCAACCACCCCACACGAAAGGGCTTCGCCGTGATTGACGTTTATTCTTGGCCCACCCCGAATGGGCACAAAGTCCACATCATGCTGGAGGAATGCGGCCAACGACTGGGACGCGACTGGCAAGTGCATCCCATCAACATTGGCGAGGGCGACCAGTTTCAGCCCGATTTTCTGAAAATCAGACCAAACAACAAAATAACGGCCTTGGTAGACCTCAACGGCCGCGATGGCAAACACATTGCCTTGTTTGAATCGGGCGCTATTTTGTTGTACCTGGCCAGCAAGTTTGGCAAATTTTTGCCCCGCAGCGACCGCAGCAAATTCGAAGCACTGCAGTGGCTGATGTTTCAAATGGGCGGCGTTGGGCCGATGCTCGGGCAAGCCCACCATTTCCGGATTTACGCCCCAGAGCCAATTGACTACGCCATCAAGCGCTACACCGCTGAAGCCAAACGCTTGTACGGGGTGATGGATCAACGCCTGGCCCACAGCGCCTACCTTGGCGGCAAAAGCTACAGCGTGGCCGACATTGCCGTGTTCCCTTGGCTGCGCAGCTGGCAAAACCAAGGCATAGACTGGGCCGATCACCCGCGCTTGAAGGATTGGTTTGACAGGGTGGGCGAACGCCCCGCCGTGAAGCGGGGTGTTGATGTGTTGGTCAATGCCCGCAAACCTCAGCCCGCATAAAAAAACCAACGCCCGAGCCGAATAGCCCCAGCCAGCAGCTACAATACGCAGCTTACGTCGGAGCGTAGCGCAGCCTGGTAGCGCATCTGCTTTGGGAGCAGAGGGTCGCGAGTTCGAATCCCGCCGCTCCGACCATTACACACAAAGGCCCCTTGTTGGGCCTTTGTTCTTTGTGTTGTTACTTCCCGCTCAACGGGTGTGATTTTGTGCAATGGGCGGCGTTAGCTCAGCTGGATAGAGCACGGGTCTTCTAAACCCGGGGTCAGGGGTTCGAGTCCCTTACGCCGCGCCACCCATACCGCTCGAAACACGTAAAATTGGTGTTTTATCAACCTGCCTGAACCGGCGGCACTTGCAGCTTTTCACAGCGCGTCAAGGTGCCTGAGATTTACCGGTCAGGTCACCCTTGGTGTATCAATGACCATCACGATCAAAGACGCAGCGGGCATTGAGGCCATGCGAATTGCGGGTCGATTGGCCTCGGAAGTGCTCGACTACCTCACGCCTTTTGTCAAACCCGGCGTTACCACCAACGAACTTGACAAGCTCGCGCACGACTACATCGTCGATGTGCAGCAGGCCATACCGGCACCGCTCAATTACGCGCCCAACGGCTACAACCCTTACCCCAAAAGCATTTGCACATCGGTCAATCAGGTCATTTGCCACGGCATTCCCAACGACAAGCCCCTGAAAAAGGGGGACAGCATCAACATCGACGTCACCGTGATCAAAAACGGCTGGCATGGCGACACCAGCCGCATGTTTTTTGTGGGCGAACCCACACCCGCTGCCAAACGCCTGGCCGCTGTTACCTACGAGGCGATGTGGAAGGGCATTCAAATCGTCAAGCCCGGCATTCGGCTGGGTGACATTGGCCAAGTGATCCAGCGGCACGCCGAAGCTGCTGGCTACTCGGTGGTGCGCGAGTTTTGCGGCCATGGCATAGGCCAGAAATTCCATGAAGACCCGCAAATTTTGCACTACGGCAAACCCGGTACCGGGCTTGAGGTCAAAGAGGGGATGGTGTTCACCATAGAACCCATGATCAACCAAGGCAAACGCGAAATACGCGAAATGGGCGACGGCTGGACCATAGTCACCAAGGACCGCAGCCTCTCGGCCCAGTGGGAGCACACTGTGCTGGTCACCTCAACCGGCTATGAGGTTTTTACCTTGTCCGCCGGCAGCCCTGCCACGCCCTCATTCGTCAACCCGTTGTCCACCGCACCCGCATAAACGCTCAGTACCATGCAGAACGCGATCTTGGCCCTCAAACAAACGTATCGCGATGGCAAAAATGCCTTGCTGCAAGGAATCACGGCGCTGCCGCCCCACTCGAGGGGCGTGCACAAATACCTCAAGCAGCTGGCCCGTCTGACCGACGATGTGTTGCGCGCGCTCTGGAAAACCGCCAACCTGGGCCCTGAGTTTGCGCTGCTGGCCGTAGGGGGCTATGGCCGCGGTGAGCTGTTTCCGTATTCCGACGTGGACGTGTTGCTGCTCTTGCCCAATGGCACGTCGCTGGAAAATGACGAGGCGCTGCGAGCCCAGGTGGAAGTGTTCATAGGCCAGTGTTGGGACTTGGGCTTGGAAATTGGTTCCAGCGTCAGAACGGCAGCCGAATGTTTGGAAGAAGCCGACAAGGATGTCACGGTACAAACTTCGCTCCTGGAGTGTCGGCACTTGGCTGGCTCGCGCCGCCTGTGCAAACAATTGGTCCAGGCGTTGAGCGATGCCATGGACCCCAAAGCTTTTTTTGTGGCCAAGACGTTTGAAATGCGGCAACGCCATCAGAAATACGAAGACACCCCTTATTCGCTGGAACCCAACTGCAAGGAATCCCCCGGCGGGCTGCGGGACTTGCAGCTGGTGCTGTGGGTCACCAAAGCGGCCGGCCTGGGCAACAGCTGGGATGAATTGGCCCGCAAAGGCCTGATCACGCAACTCGAAACCCGGCAAATCAAAACCAACGAAGCCCTGTTGCGCTTGATCCGAGCTCGCCTGCATGTGCTGGCCAAGCGCCGTGAAGACCGGCTGGTGTTTGATTTGCAAAACGCTGTGGCGGAATCGTTTGGCCTCAAGGCCGACCTGGGCCCTGCTGTTGCTGCAGGCACCCAACGGGACGCCTCGGCCAAACAAGCGCGCCGCGCCAGCGAAGCGTTGATGCGGCGCTATTACTGGGCAGCCAAAGCGGTGGGGCAGCTGAATCAGATTTTGCTGCTGAATATTCAGGAGCGACTGGAGAGCGACGAACGGGGCGAAAACCTGGTGCTGCAGGCAGTAAATGCGCGTTTTTGGGACCGCGGCGGTATGCTGGAAGTGGCCAGCGACCACCTGTACGTTGAACAACCGCACGCGATTCTCGAAACATTTTTGCTCTACCAAACCACGCCGGGCATACAAGGCTTGTCTGCGCGGACCTTGCGCGCGCTCTACAACGCCCGGCCCATCATGAATGCGGCGTTCCGCAGCGATCCGGTCAATCGGGCCACGTTTGTCAAAATCATGCAGTCGCCCGAAGGCATCACACACGCTTTGCGGCTGATGAACCAGACGTCGGTGTTGGGGCGTTATTTGTGGGTGTTTCGCAACATCGTTGGCCAAATGCAGCACGACCTGTTCCACGTGTACACGGTGGACCAACACATTCTGATGGTGCTGCGCAATGTGCGACGTTTCTTTATACCGGAACACTCACACGAGTACCCGTTTTGTTCGCAGCTTGCCGCAGGCTGGGACAAACCCTGGATTTTTTACATTGCAGCCCTGTTCCACGACATTGCCAAAGGCCGGGGTGGCGACCACTCGGAACTGGGCGCCAAGGACGTGATCACGTTTTGCAGGCAACACCAAATTCCTTCTGAAGACGCGGATTTGATTGCTTTTTTGGTGGGCGAGCACCTGACCATGAGCCGCATCGCTCAAAAGGAAGATTTGAGCGACCCCGATGTCATTGCGGCCTTCGCGCAGCGCGTAGGCAACGAACGGCGGTTGACCGCGCTTTACCTGCTGACGGTGGCCGACATACGCGGCACCAGCCCCAAAGTATGGAACGGTTGGAAAGGCAAACTGCTTGAAGACTGTTACCGATTCACCTTGCGTGCGCTGGGCGGCCGGGCTCCCGACCCGCATGCGGTGGTGGAAGCCCACAAACGCGAGGCCCTGGCGTTGCTGGCACGCCATGCTTTGCCCCACTTGGCGCACAAGGCCCTGTGGGACCGGCTGGATGTGAGCTACTTCATGCGTCATCCGGCAGAAGAAATTGAATGGCATACCCGCCAACTTTCCAAACCGCTCGCCTTGCTAGAACCCAATGCGCCCCACCCCATGTTGGTACGCGCTCGGATTTCCCCCACAGGAGAGGGTCTGCAGGTACTGGTTTATGCGGCAGACCAACCCGACTTGTTCGCGCGTATTTGCGGTTACTTCGACGAATCGGGTTTTAGCATTTTGGATGCCAAGGTACACACCACACGAGACGGGCACGCGCTGGACACGTTTCAGGTGGTCACGCATTCGCTGCAGGAACACTACCGCGAACTGCTGGCCATGGTGGAGAGCGAGCTGCTGCGCACCATAGAGGAATGCGGGCCACTGCCGGTGCCCAGCAAGGGGCGTTTGTCTCGCCGAGTGAAAAGTTTCCCCATCATTCCCAGAGTTGACTTGCGGCCCGATGACAAAGGGCACAGGTGGCTGCTGAGTGTGTCGGCCAGCGACCGTGTAGGCCTGCTTTACGCCATTTCGCGTGTGTTGGCCAAGCATCAGATAAGCTTGCAATTGGCAAAAGTGACCACCCTTGGCGAACGGGTGGAAGACACGTTCCTCATCAGCGGTACCGCGTTGAACTACAACCGCCAGCAAATCGAAATTGAAACCGAATTGCTCGAGGTTCTTGACGGGCGCACTTAAGCAAACAGAAGGGGTTTGTCATGCGAATCAGTTTGATACCTTGGGCCGCGTTGCTGGTGGGTGCTTCGGCGCTACCGGTTCACGGCGCCGATATTTTCAAAGACGCAGACCTGAAGTTGGGCGAGCAATTGATTGCGCAAAACAAATGCAGCCAATGCCACGTCAACAGGGTGGGAGGCGATGGCTCGGCCATTTACAAACCCATGGGGCGCATCAACACCGCTGGGTTGCTGCGTGGCATGGTGGAGCAGTGCAACTCAACACTGAACATGCAAATGTTCCCGGAAGAAGTCACCGCTGTGGCCGCGGTGCTCAACCGCGACCATTACAAATTCAAATAGGGCCGCCTTCCAGCAGGGCCAGCAGTTGCTCTTCATCGAGCACCGGCACGCCCAACTCTTGGGCTTTGTCCAGCTTGCTGCCAGCTTCTGCACCCGCCACCACCCAATGGGTTTTTTTGCTGACGGATCCGCTCACCTTGCCACCAGCGGCCTCTATTTTTGCTTTTGCCTCGTCGCGAGACAAAGTGGGCAATGTGCCTGTCAACACCAGCGTTTTGCCAGCGAGCACTTGGGGGGTTTGCACTTGTGCGTCGCCTTCGGTCCAGGTAACGCCACAGGCCCGCAATTGCTCAACCACCTCGCGGTTGTGTGTTTGGTCAAAAAATGTCCGCAGGCTTTGGGCCACCACGGGGCCCACGTCGCGCACGCGAAGGTAGTCTTCACAGCTGGCGTTCATCACCGCGTCCAGCCCGCCAAAATGCCGGGCCAAGTCTTTGGCCGTGGCCTCGCCCACGTGGCGAATACCCAAACCAAAAAGAAAGCGCGGCAAAGTGGTCTGTTTGGATTTTTCGATGGCGTCCAGCACGTTTTGGGCCGACTTTTCTGCCATGCGGTCAAGCGCGGTCAGGGCGGTCAGGGTCAAGCGGTAAAGGTCGGGCAGGGTTTTGACCCAACCTGCATCCACCAACTGTTCCACCAGTTTGTCGCCCAAACCTTCTATGTCCACGGCACGGCGATGGGCGTAGTGCAACACCGCCTGTTTGCGTTGTGCGCTGCAAAACAGACCCCCGGTGCAGCGGTGGTCCACCTCGCCGGGTTCTCGCTGAACGCTGCTGCCACAAATCGGGCACTGGAGTGGCATCACAAATCCGTCGCCCCTCGCGACCTCGGCGTGCAAATCTCCGTTCACCACGGCCACCACCTCGGGAATCACGTCGCCGGCTCTGCGCACTATGACCTGGTCGCCCACGCGCACGTCTTTGCGCTGCACTTCGTCTTCGTTGTGCAAGGTGGCGTTGGTCACGGTAACGCCGCCCACAAACACCGGCGCCAGTTTGGCCACCGGTGTGAGCTTGCCGGTGCGGCCCACCTGCACATCAATGGCCAACACGGTGGTGATTTGTTCTTGTGCCGGGTACTTGTGGGCCACGGCCCAGCGGGGTTCGCGGGTCACGAAACCGAGAGCGCGTTGACGCTCCAGGCTGTTGACTTTGTAAACCACGCCATCGATATCAAAAGGCAGTTGGTCGCGTTTCAAGCCCAATTGTTGGTGAAAGGCCACCAATTCGTCGGCACCCTGGCAGCGTCGGGCCAGTTCTGACACCGGGAAGCCCCAAGCTTCCAAAGCCAGCAAAACCTCCCAGTGGGTGGCGAAGCGCAATTCGGTGCTGTAGTCGCCTAGGCCATAAGCATAAAAACTCAAGGGACGCTGTGCCGCAATTGCAGGGTCCAGCTGACGCACGGCGCCCGCTGCCCCATTTCGGGGGTTGACAAAGGTTTTTTCGCCCTTTGCACCCGCTGCTATGCGCTCGCGTTGGCGCTCGTTCAAGCGGGCGAAATCGGCCAGCTTCATGTAGACCTCGCCCCGCACCTCCAACACAGCGGGGGCTGAACCGCGCAACTGCAACGGAATTTGCCCGATGGTGCGGATGTTTTGCGTAACGTCCTCGCCGGTTTCGCCATCGCCTCGGGTGGCAGCTTGCACCAATGTGCCGTGTTCGTAGCGGAGACTGATCGCCAAACCGTCAAACTTGGGCTCCGCGACGTATTCCACGGCGGGGGCTTCTGGCGCCAACTCTAGCTCCTTGCGCACCCGGGCGTCAAAAGCCACAGCGCCACTGGGCTCGGTATCGGTTTCGGTGCGTATGCTCAACATAGGCACCCTGTGGCGAACCGCCGCAAAACCGTCGAGCACCCTGCCCCCCACGCGCTGGGTGGGCGAATCGGCAGTCACGCAGTCGGGGTGCTCAAGCTCCAGCGCTTGCAGCTCCTTGAACCATTGGTCGTAAAGGACGTCCGGAACTTCGGGTGCGTCCAACACGTAGTAGCAGTGGGCGTGGTGGTGCAACAGCTGCCTCAAACGAATCACCTGCTTCTGCCACTCGACCTCGCCCCGTGTGTCCGTCACTTGCAACCCCTAAAAAGTCGGCAGTTTACCCACACTGGACCCATCGTGTGTGGCTGCGACGCAGTTCCATCGATTTGAATGCCGCTGAGAGTATCAAAAAACAGGAAAAAGGTTATCATTCAGAAGCTTAAAAAACGGCAAAAGCGAATCTATGAACCTGATTGACTCTGAAACTCTGGGCGGCCTGAAGGAGATGCTCGGGGAGGATCTGTACGGTATTACCGGCTTGTACGTCGATACTTTGCCGGGAGAAATTCAGTCGGTTTTGGAGTGTTACGGACAAGGCGATGTGCCTCGGCTGTGCAAGCTGGCGCATGGCTTGAAAGGCAGCTCGGCCAACATGGGCGCTTCCGAAATGGCGCGTTTGGCTGCTGTGATCGAAAAACAGGCCTTGGCAGGTGACGCCGCCGCGGTGGAGGCGGCCATCAAAGAGCTGCCATTGGCGGCCGAAGCCACGGTTGCCGCTTTCAAGGACGGCGGTTTTCTGGGCGAAGACTGACCCGCCCTGAGCGACCGGTTCAAGAAAACAGACGGCGGGCCAACACGGAGCCCGCCGCAAAATCTCTGGCTTCCAGAGCATCGTAAAGCACTTCCAAATCCGCTCCAATGGCATCCATGGCGTCGCGCGATAACGGATTGCCCATGTCGTCGGTGACCACACCTTCCATTTTTTCGGCCAAAGCCAGAGCAACTTGTCGCAAATTCACAAAGGGCCGTTCGCTGCGTGCCACTTGTGCCACGTCCAGCACCAGGTTGAATTCGCGCAAGGCGCTTTGCTCCGGGTCCTCTGCCAAGGCCGCTTGGGTTTCGTATTGCAGCACCAGCACCGGCGCACTGCCCGGTTCGCTGCTCGGCAACACCATGCGGCCCGGCAGGGCCCCAGCCACCAAACCCAGTTGAGCCGCATGTTGTGCCAGGTAACCAGGGCTCCAGGCCGCACGTGAGGCGCGCACCGTAAAACCCAGCAGGGCATCGTGGGCGCTGGCAAATTGGTCCAGCTCACGGGCACGTGCCACTTCTTCCATCATGTCAGGGAAATCGGGCGTGGCCGACAAGGCATCGGCAAATGCTTGTGCCTTCATCACAAACTCAGAAAACTCGATCTCGTTCAACGCCCCTGCGCGGTTGGCCAACTGAACCCCAATTTGCAATTCTCTGTAACGCTCACCCGCCCGGGGCACCTCCCATGAAAGGGTTGCGGTGTGCAAACCCTCCACACTCAAGGGTTTGGAGCCCACCCGCCGGGAGCGAGGCATTGCAGCCAACACCGCATCACCCGAGACCACCTGCTCCAAGCTCACAGGTGCTATGGCATCGATCAAAGCGTCCAGCACCTGCCCGCGAGAAGGGAATGCCGAAGTGCCCAGCAAAGATTCAGGCGAGGTTTCAGAAGACGAGAAATGCAGCACCGGCTCATTGCGTTCAAACAGGGCGGCATGGCCCGGGCTGACCGCTTCGGGCTCGTCGCCAGCCACCGGGCGCAGGTCAGAGCGCATCGGGGCACTGCGCCGCGCCGCCCACTGGTTGTATGCCCAAACGCCACCAATCAGCACCACGCCCAAACCCAGCAATCCAACTTGCAATTCATTCATCTTGTACCTGCCTCAATGGGACTCCATCATTCCGTTGGCGGCTTCCATGTCCACCGTCACGATACGGGAAACGCCCTGTTCCTGCATGGTCACGCCAATCAGCTGTTTGGCCATTTCCATGGCAATTTTGTTGTGGCTGATGAACAAAAACTGCGTCTCGCCGCTCATGTTGGACACCAGTTTGGCATAACGTTCGGTGTTGGCGTCGTCGAGCGGGGCATCCACCTCGTCCAGCAAACAAAACGGTGCGGGGTTGAGCTGGAAAATGGCAAAAACCAAGGCAATGGCGGTGAGCGCCTTTTCGCCGCCCGACAACAAGTGGATGGTTTGGTTCTTTTTGCCCGGGGGTTGCGCCAGCACCTGCACCCCCGCGTCCAGGATTTCATCGCCCGTCATGATGAGGCGGGCCTGACCGCCCCCAAACAGCTCGGGGAACATGCGCCCAAAATGGCCGTTGACCGTTTCAAAAGTGCTGCCCAGCAAGTCACGGGTTTCGCCATCGATTTTCTTGATGGCATCTTCCAAGGTTTGCATGGCTTCTTGCAAATCGTTGGACTGGGCGTCCAAAAATTGCTTGCGTTCGCGGGCAATGCCCAACTCTTGCAGCGCCGCCATATTGACCGCCCCCAAGGCCGCAATTTCACGTTGACATCGGTCAATTTCGCTTTGCAAACCCTGCAGTTTGACCGAATCGGCCTCAATGCTTTGGGCCAAGACCTGCACATCGGCGCCGGCCTCTTGCAAGAATTGCGCGTATTGCTCCAGGCCAAGCCGCGCCGCCTGCTCTTTGAGCTGGAATTCTGTGATGCGGTGGCGCAGCGGCTCCAATTCGCGCTCCAACAGCAGGCGGCGTTCGTCGCTGGCGCGCAGCTTGGTGGTCAAGTCGTCGTAGTGGCTGCGGCGTGCGCCGAGCTGCTGCTCACGTTGCAATTTCAGGTCCAGCGCATCTTGTAAACCCCCTTGGGCAGCAGCGTCGCTCAGGCGGGCCAACTCTTGTTCGGCCCGACGGAATTCGTCTGCCAAAGCGCGGTTTTGCTGCTGCGCGGTTTCAATGCTGCGTTGCAGCTCTGCTTTGCGGGCTTGCAAGGCCCGTTCCGAAAAACTGGCTTCCTGGGCCTGACGCTCCAGCGTTCGCAATTGGTCGCGTGCCTGGCTCAGCCTGCGCTCGGCGTCCAGGGTGACATCCTCGAACTGGGCGTGACGTTCTTGGCCGTCGGCCAGCTGCATGTCCAACTCTTCAAAACGACCTTCCGCGGTTGCGCACCGTTCCTGAACCGTGTTGATTTGTTCGTCCAAATCGGACAAATCCTGGTCGATTTGCGCGCTGCGGGCTCGGCTTTGCTCCACCAACTGCGCCAGACGCAACACCTCCACCTGCAAACGGTGCACCTGCGACTGGGATTCAGCCGCCTCGCGACGGGTTTGCCCCAACCGCTGCACAGCCTCTTGGTGCGCAGCCTCGGACCGGTTCAATAGAGTGCGCGCCTGCTCTTGGAGCAATGTTTGAGCGCGCAGCTGTTTTTCCAGGTTTTCGATTTCTTGGGCACGTGCAAGCAAACCCGATTGCTCGCCATCGGGGGCATAAAAGGCCACATGGTGCGCCCCCACCACATGACCTTGGGGCGTGTATATCAGCTGCCCGAAGGACAGGATCTCACGCTCGGCAAATGCGGTGTCGAGGTCGGGCGCTGAAAAACAACCGGCCAACCAATGGCTCAGCACATTGCTCAGAGGGGGTTCATTCACCCGCAAACGCGCACTCAAAAGGGTGAGGCGGCCGCCAGGCGCCGGAACGGGAGTTTCGGTACCTTGGGCGCTGAAAAAGGCCAATTTGGCAGGTGGCAAATTGTTGGCAAAGGCTTTGACCACCGCCAGCTGGCTCACTTCCAACGCGCCCATGCGCTCGCGAAGAGCGGCTTCCAGCGCGTTTTCCCACCCCGGCTCGGTGTGTAGGCGACTCCACAACCCCTGCAAATGCTCCAGCCCTTGAAGCTTCAACCACGGAGCCAGTTTTCCGTCGGTTTTGAGTTTGGCCTGCAACGCCTTCAGCGCATCCAATTTCGCAGAGAACCCGGTAAGCGTCTGGCTTTCACGGGTGTACGCGGTCTGGGCCTCACGGTGCTGTTGCTCCAGAGTCAGCAAACCCTCCTGCAAAAACTGCAAGCGCGCCTCGGCCTCTTCGTGGTGGTCGCGGCCTTCCTGCAGCTGCAATTGAAGTTGTTCCAACTGCCCCTCGTCGGGGGCGATCACCGATTTGCGATCTGTTAACAGGCGCTCGCGGCGTTGTTGCAATTGCCGGGCTTGTTCGTCAAACGCCCGCTGTTCTGCGGCCAGCACTTGTATCGCTTGTTGCACCTGCACCACCACAATGCGCTGCTGGGCAGCATCACCCTGGGCGCGGCGCACAGCATCTTCCCAAGTGGGCAATTGCTGGGCCGCCTCTTCGCATTGGGCCGCCAAAATTTCCGCCTGTTCGGCCGCACTTTCATTTTGTTCTACCAAAGTTTCCAGTTCGTGGGCAGCCGCCTCTTCGCGTTGCAACCACTGGGCGGTTTGTTCTTGCAACTGAACCAAACGTTGCTGCACCCGCTGTCGGCCTTCCACGACATAGCGGATTTCAGCCTCCAGCCGAGCCACCTCGGCGCCCGCTTCGTAAAGTTTGCCTTGCGCCTGGTTGACTTGATCCCCCGCGTCGTAGTGCGCTTGGCGCAGGGTTTCCAAGTCGGACTCCACGCGGCGCAAGTCGGCCATACGGGCTTCCAGCGCGTTGACAGCGCCCAAACCGTCCATTTGCAAACGAGCCAATTCGGTCTCGGCGTCGCGGTGCTTCAAAAACCAGAGCTGCTGCTGCCGCAAACTTGCCTTGGCCTGCAACGCGTGGTAGCGAGCGGCCACCTCGGCTTGTTGCTCCAGCTTGTCCAGATTCGCGTTCAGCTCGCGAAGAATGTCTTCCACACGGGTGAGGTTCTCGCGGGTGTCGTGCAGGCGGTTGGCGGTTTCGCGCCGGCGCTCTTTGTACTTTGAAACACCTGCGGCTTCTTCCAAAAAAAGTCGCAACTCTTCAGGCTTGCTCTCAATGATGCGGCTGATGGTGCCTTGCCCGATGATGGCGTAAGCGCGCGGCCCCAGGCCTGTGCCCAAAAACACGTCCTGCACATCGCGCCTTCGCACGGGCTGGTTGTTGATGTAATAGCTGCTGGAACCATCGCGGGTCAACACCCGTTTTACAGCAATCTCGGCGTACTGGCCCCACTGTCCACCGGCCCGGTGGTCTGCGTTGTCAAACACCAGCTCTACACTCGCTCGGCTGGCGGGTTTGCGTGTGGTGGTGCCGTTGAAGATGACGTCTTGCATCGACTCGCCGCGCAACTCGCTGGCCTTGCTCTCGCCCAAGACCCAACGCACCGCGTCCATGATGTTGGATTTGCCGCAACCATTGGGGCCTACCACCCCCACCAGCTGCCCAGGCAAACTGAAGGTGGTGGGTTCGGCAAACGACTTGAAGCCGGAAAGCTTGATGGTGTGAAGGCGCACGAAAAGGTCAATGCCTCAGGCAATAGGGGTTAACGCCATAGTTTAAGCGGCTTGAAGGACGACCTTGTACCGGCTTTGCGGCTCAGACGCGATAACATCGGCCCATGAACCCGTTGTTATCCCGACTGCAGCCCTACCCGTTTGAACGACTGCGCCAGCTGTTTGCCACGGTCACGCCCAACCCGGGGTACCGCCCCATCAGTTTGGGCATTGGCGAGCCGCGCCACCCCACGCCTGCTTTCCTGAAAAACAAACTGTCCGACGCAATACAAGCGCCGGACGGTGGGCTTGCCACCTACCCGGCCACCGGAGGCACCCCCGAACTCAAAGCGGCTTGCGCCGATTGGATGCAGCGTCGCTACGGCCTGCGGCTCAACACTGCCACAGAAATTTTGCCAGTTTTGGGTTCGCGTGAAGCCCTGTTTTCCTTGGCCCAAGTGGTGGTCAACCCGCGCCAGTTCAGTGCAGGCCAGGAGCCGGTGGTGGTGTGCCCCAACCCCTTTTACCAAATCTACGAGGGCGCTGCTTACTTGGCGGGCGCTCAGCCTTGGTTCGCTCCCAGCGACCCGGCCCGCAATTTCGCCGTGGATTGGGCCAGCGTGCCGGCCGAGGTTTGGCAACGCACCCAACTTCTGTTCACCTGCTCGCCCGGCAACCCGACCGGCGCGGTCATGCCGCTGCAGGAATGGCAGATGTTGTTTGAGTTGAGCGACAAATACGGCTTCGTGATTGCATCAGACGAGTGTTACAGCGAAATTTACTTTCGGGACGAACCCCCGCTGGGCGGGTTGGAAGCCGCTGTCAAGTTGGGGCGCACCGATTTCAAAAACCTGATCGCTTTGACCAGCCTGTCCAAACGCAGCAACGTGCCGGGCTTGCGCAGCGGTTTTGTGGCCGGTGACGCATCGATTTTGAAAGACTTTTTGCTCTACCGCACTTACCACGGCAGCGCCATGAGCACCGTGGTGCAAACCGCCAGCGCCGCTGCCTGGCTGGACGAACAGCACGTGGTAGACAACCGCGCGCAGTACCGCGCCAAGTTCGCAGAAGTAACGCCGCTTTTGGCCAGTGTGATGGATGTTGCCTTGCCCGATGCCGGTTTTTACCTGTGGGCGCAGGTGCCCGAGCGATTCGGAGGCACCCAAGGCGGAAGCGATGTGGACTTCGCACGGGACCTGCTCGCCCAATACAATGTCACGGTTTTGCCGGGCAGCTATTTGGCACGCGAAGCCAACGGCCACAACCCCGGTGCGCAGCGGGTGCGTATGGCCTTGGTGGCCGAAACGGCCGAATGCGTCGAAGCCGCCCAGCGCATTGTTCAATTCATCCAATCAACCCACTGACACACCATGACACAACAATTGCAACAAATCATTGAAAACGCTTGGGAAAACCGTGCCCAGTTGTCGCCGGCGACCGCACCCCAAGAGGTGCAAGACGCTGTGGAAAGCGTGATCAGGCAACTCAACACCGGTGTGTTGCGAGTGGCCACCCGCGAAGGTGTGGGCCAGTGGACTGTGCACCAATGGATCAAAAAAGCGGTGTTGTTGAGCTTCCGCCTGAAAGACAACGAGGTGATTCGGGCTGGTGATTTGGGCTTTTACGACAAAGTGCAAACCAAGTTTGCCCACCTGACGCCACAAGAAATGGCGGCAACAGGCGTGCGGGTGGTGCCGCCGGCCGTGGCACGCCGTGGCAGCTTCATTGCCAAGGGCGCCATATTGATGCCCTCTTACGTCAACATAGGCGCCTATGTGGACGAAGGCACCATGGTCGACACCTGGGCCACTGTGGGTTCTTGTGCCCAAATCGGCAAAAACGTGCACCTCAGCGGTGGCGTAGGCATTGGCGGCGTGCTCGAACCCCTGCAAGCCAACCCCACGGTCATTGAAGACAACTGCTTCATTGGCGCCCGTTCAGAAGTGGTTGAAGGCGTGATCGTTGAAGAAAACTCGGTGCTCGGCATGGGTGTTTACTTGGGTCAAAGCACCCCTATTTACGACCGCGCCACCGGCGAGATCACCTACGGTCGCGTCCCCAGCGGTTCTGTGGTGGTCAGTGGCAACCTGCCCAAAGGCGGCGGTGCTTACAGCATGTATGCGGCCATCATCGTCAAACGGGTCGATGCGCAAACCCGCTCCAAAACCAGCATCAACGATTTGCTGCGCGATTAAGCATCACATCTCAACAAGACGGGGGCAAGTATGGGCATGATGGAAAAAATCCTTCGTCTGATGAGCGAAAAAAAAGCCTCAGACGTTTACCTGTCGGCTAACTCCCCGGTCATGATCAAAATCGGCGGCGTTTGTGTGCCTGTCAACAGCCAAGCACTGCCGGCTGGTGGCCCCTATACCTTGTTGACTGAAATCCTCAGCGAAGAGCAGCTTGCTGAATTCAACCAGAGCAAAGAGCTCAACGTAGCGGTGCCTTTGCCGGGCATCGGGCGCTTCCGTGTCAGCGCCATGCGGCAACGCGGAAGCTGCGCCGTGGTGATTCGCTTCATCAACATTGACATTCCATCCATCGAATCGTTGAAGATACCGCCCATCTTGGCCGACATGATCATGGCCAAACGCGGTTTGATTCTGGTGGTGGGCGCCACCGGTTCTGGCAAAAGCTCCACTTTGGCGGCGCTGTTGGACCACCGCAATGCCAACACCTCGGGCCACATACTGACGATCGAGGACCCGGTCGAGTTTTTGTTCAAAAACAAAAAGTCCATCGTCAACCAACGCGAGGTGGGCACCGACACCGAATCGCTTTACATAGCGCTCAAAAATGCGTTGCGCCAGGCGCCCGATGTGATTTTGATTGGCGAAATCCGCGACCGCGAAACCATGTCGCTCGCCATTTCTTACAGCCAGTCTGGGCACTTGGTGCTGGCCACCATGCACGCCAACAACAGCTACCAGGCCCTGAACCGCATGCTCAACTTCTACCCAGTGGAAGTTCGGGCCTCTATGTTGAATGACCTCGCTTCCGCGCTCAAGGCCATCATCTCGCAGCGATTGTTGCGCTCGGTGGAAGGGGGTCGAGTTCCTGCCGTAGAGGTCATGGTCAACACCCGTTTGATCAGCGAGCTGATCGAAAAAGGTGATTTTTTTGGTGTTCGCGAGGCGCTCGAAAAGTCCATGGCCGAAGAGTCGCAAACCTTTGAGGCCGATATAGCGCGGTTGATTACAACCGGGCAAGTGGAACGCAAAGAAGGTTTGTCTTACGCAGATTCGCCAACCAACCTGATGTGGCGCCTGCAAAACGAAGCCGCAGCCGCCCTGACCACCGCGAACGCGGCCGCAGCCGAGCCAGAGCCCGAAGGGCCTTCGTTCACCAATTTCACGCTCGACGTCAAACATTGACGCTTTGCACTGTTTCCGGAGTTCTGCCATGAGCGCAACCCTGCGCCTGACCGAGGCGTTGATTGCACGCCCGTCTGTCACGCCCAACGATGCCAACTGCCAAACCTTGCTGGCCACCCGGCTGGTGGCCTTGGGTTTTGTGTGCGAAACGCTGGAAAGCGGACCGCCCGATTTTCGCGTGACCAACCTCTGGGCCAAGCGAACTTGCGCCAACCCGCAAGCCCCCAATTTGGTCTTTGCTGGGCACACCGACGTGGTGCCCACCGGCCCCACAGAGGCGTGGACCCACCCGCCTTTCACACCCACACACCACCAAGGCAAGCTGTACGGCCGAGGCGCAAGCGACATGAAGGCATCGTTGGCAGCCATGGTGGTTGCTTGCGAAGAATTCTTTGGCCAACACGCCAATGCCGAACTCAATGTGGCCTTCTTGCTCACCAGCGACGAAGAAGGCCCGGCCAACGACGGAACGGTGGTGGTGTGTCGCGAGCTGCAACGGCGCGGTGAACGGTTGGACCACTGCATCGTGGGCGAACCCACTTCGGTGGAACGCACCGGCGACATGATCAAAAACGGGCGGCGCGGCACCATGAGCGGCAAACTCACCGTCAAAGGTGTGCAGGGCCACATTGCCTACCCCCACCTTGCGCGCAACCCCATACACATGCTGGCCCCTGCGCTCACCGAACTGGTGGCCACCCGTTGGGACGGCGGCAACGAATTCTTCCCGGCCACCACGTGGCAGGTCAGCAACATCCACGGTGGCACAGGCGCCAGCAACGTTATACCGGGCACGGTGGTGGTGGATTTCAATTTCCGTTTCAGCACCGAAAGCACAGCCGAAGGCCTGCAGGCACGTGTGACCGAAATTCTGGCTCGACACGGCCTGCAAGCGGGTGCCGACTACACCCTGACCTGGACCGTAGGCGGGCTCCCCTTTTTGACACGCCCCGGCACCTTGGTTGATGCCGTGCGCGACGCCATACGTGCCGAAACCGGCCTGGAACCTGAGCTTTCCACCACAGGCGGCACCAGCGATGGACGTTTCATCGCGCAAATTTGCCCACAGGTGATCGAGTTGGGCCCTCCAAATGCCACCATCCACAAGGTGGATGAACATGTGGCTGTTGCGGACATTGAACCTTTGAAAAACATTTACCGGCGCGTGCTGGAAAATCTGGCCGGTGTTCCTGCCCAAGACGAGGCAACACCATGACAGGCGACGCCACCCCTTTTGCGGCGCTGCTGACCCAAGCCGAAAACCGCCTGGACGCTGCCCACCTGGCCTATGGGCACGGCACCACCAACGCCCATGACGAGGCCGTTTGGCTGACGCTTTGGCAGCTCGGTTTGCCACTCGACAGTGATTTGTCTGAACTGGCATCGCGCAACCTCACCGCCGAAGACGCGGCCGCCGTCTTGAACCTGATTGACAAGCGAATAACAAGCCGCCAGCCCGCCGCCTACCTGACCCGCGAAGCGTGGCTGCAAGGGGTGCCTTTTTACGTGGATGAACGGACCATAGTGCCGCGCAGTTTCATTGCAGAACTGGTGGCCAACGCCGAGGGGGCTGAATCCATCGACAACTGGCTGGGCGAGCACACCCGCC
>JACCDQ010168777.1_pt1 | contig 17097 bp, 19 predicted proteins | sample 7446031 | NCBI WGS metagenome assembly JACCDQ01 (sample SAMN15323442, study PRJNA562643) | freshwater metagenome | isolation source: river surface water | place: USA:Blue River Watershed | collected 2017-08-17
CCGCCCATCCTGCCGGAGCGGCGAGGTCGAGCTGGCGCTGTTCGTCGCCCAGCGAAGCCGTCGCCTGCCGGGAGCCCAAGTCCACGGCAATGTCCAGTCCGCCCGCGGGACCGTCCCACTCCAGGGATAGACCCCCTTCCAGCGTCGGATAGACCGCAGGCAGGGGGCGGGCTCCCGCGTGCTGCCTCCACCCGTCCGCCAACCAGCCGGCGGGGCCAGCCAGGGCCTGACCTTCCCCGTCCAGCCAGCCGTCTTGCAGCAGAGCCAGTTCCTTGATGCGCGCGTCCATGGTCAGGAACCCTTCATGTCGTTGAGCCGGGCCTGGGCGGCGGCCAGCTCGGCTTGCGCGCGAGCCAGCTCCTGCTGGCGGCGCTGGGTCTCCTTGCGGGAGAACTCCGCCTCCATGTGAGCACGGATGAGGGGCCCCATGTCGTCGGCCTCCAACCACGCCTTCTGGATGCGCAGGCCATAGATGTTGTCGGTCTCACCGCAACCGACGTAGGAGGACAAGTCGACGACCACCTCGCCGTTGTCCTGCTCCTCGAGGCTCTCGATGCTGCCTCCGTTTCACAACCAGGACCTCTCATGCCACATCGGGTGCTTTGGCTTCTCGATGCGGCCGCCTCGCCAGGTCGGGAACAGGTGGCTGACGGCGTCCTCCGCGCGCTGATGGCGCCATTCCGACGCCTCGCGCCCGTGCTGGGCCTCCAAGAGCTCCGCCAGGGCCGTCTGCTCCTCCTCCGCCAGCGCCAGCGAGGGGAGCTTCTGCTTCAGGGCAGCCAGGAACGACAGCCGCTCGTTGATTTCGTGCTTGGTCATGATGAGGTCTCCTCAGGCGAGCGCCGGCGCGCCAGCACGGAACAGCGGATAGGTGTTCAGGGCGAAGCGCTTCTTGCGCTCCAAGATGGGTTCGCTGGCCAGGGCCGAGTAACCCATGTCCCAGGACGGCTCGAAGAACATCTCGCTGCGAATGCTGTAGCGGTTCAGCCGCTCTCGCGCAGCCAGAAGCGCATCGAGGTCCGGGACGGTGCAGACGATGAGGCTCGACGTCACCGCCGGCGCATCGAAGGCGAAGCCCGCCTCCAGCGCCGCATGACAGGCCTGGACCATCTGCTGTTCCAGCGGAATGTCCTGACGGACCAACACGTAGGTGTATGGCTTCATGGTCAGGCGCCCTTCTGAAGCCGGTCGATGAGAGGCCTGAGGTCTCGCAGCAGCGACTCGTAGCGCGTCGGGCCCAGACCCTTACCCATGAGCTCCGGCCAGACGACATTCACGTAGGTGCCCAGGTACTGGCGCAGTTGCGTCAGGGCTTGTTCATAGCCTTGCCAGGCGCGCTGGCCGTTGGCCAGCTTGGCGGCGCTGCTCACGGCCGTGAAGCCCCGCTTGGGGTCTCGGCCGCGCAAAACAGCTTGAAGGATGAAGGCGGCCGCAGTCGCCTTGCCGCTGGACACGTGGGTGCGCCAAGCAGCTTCGAAAGCGCGACGCTCGTCGCGCGAGATGATGTGGGTGGAATTGATGCTCATTGCGTTCTCCTGAAGTGATGAATCCCGGGTGGGACCAAGGTGGCGTTGCGACGCCGTGGAGAACGCAAAGGCGGACCCCGAGCCGACACCTACGTGGGTGCGCTGGGTTTGCCGCGGTGGTGATGAATCTACGATTGCATGATGTGCAGTATAGCAGCTCACCTCAAGATGTCAACTCTCCCGGTGACGGAGTGCATCGACTGTCGGAGTTCACATGCCGTATGCAATAATGAACTAGCAACAAGGGTGTTTTGATGAGTTTTTGCCTGGAAAGTGAACTTCACAAGGCGACCAGCCAGTCCCAGCGCTGGAGAGAAAAGAAGGTTCGCTACCGTCCGCCGGGCGAAGTGTTCAACCCCGCGCGTGCGGAAGTCGTGGTGCTGGCAGAGCGCGATGCCAAGGACTTCATCACGCGGCACCACTACAGCGCCAGCTACCCGGCAGCCAAGTTTCGGGTGGGCCTGCTGGTCAAGCCCGCGTTCGGCAGGGAGTATCTGGGCGGGGTGGTGGTCTACTCAGTTCCGATGACCCAGCAGGTCATCCCCGCGGTGCTGGGGTGCGCGCCTGAGCACGGGGTGGAGTTGGGGCGGCTGTGCATGCTCGACACCCCCGAGCTCGTCTCCAATGCGGAGAGCTGGTTCATCGCCCGCGCACACCGCCAGTTGCGTCAGCGGTTCCCGGCCATCCACGGGGTGCTGGCTTACTGCGACCCGGTGGAGCGGCGGGATGCGTCCGGGCAATTGGTCAAGCGCTCCCACACCGGTGTGGTGTATCGGGCGACGAACTGCGAGTTCGCGGGCGTTTCAGCCCGGAGAACGCTGTGGTTGACTCCGGATGGCTGTGTGGCCAGCGAGCGCGGACTGAGCAAGCTTCGCTCGGGTGACGTCGGGCGGGACTACGCGGAAGAGGACCTGCTGCGCCGAGGCGCTCCCCACAGATGGGCAAGCGAGCTTCCCTCCGACTGGTTGACTCGGCTGAGGGCTCAAGGATTTCTTCGGCCACTTAAGCACGCCGGAAACTTGCGTTTTCGGTGGCGATGGGGGGTGTAAGTTGGCACATGACTCGATAAATGATATACTTGCCGCAATTCAATCAAGAAGGCGGCAATGCGGCCTGGCTACATCTATTTCGCGGAAACCAGCACCCCGTTCATCAAGGTGGGGCGGTTCTTCAGCCACCTCTCCGTGGCCCAGAAAGAAGCGTCTTATCGACGCCTTGACCCCGGCTTTACAATCTGCCACACCTACCCCTGTGCGGATGTGGTGGCTGAAGAGAAAAGGGTGTTAAGCATGCTGCGATTGGTTGCCGGAACAGCAGTAACCGGGGCGGGCCGAGAGTGTTTCGACCTGAGCGTCAAATCCGCGGTAGCGCAAGCAGCCGCGGTTAGCCCAGCTGAGCAGGCCGCGGTAGCGCGCGCCATGGTGATGGCCCATACCATTGGGCCCGACTCTGTTCAAGCATTGATTGACCGCGCAAATAGAGGCGGGGTGCGGGAATTCGCGCAATCAGCGCTGGCGCTACACAAGGTTGGAATCGCTTTGGCCAGTGGCGGTGAATCTATTGGCGGAGCCGTGGACGCTTACGCAACGGTAGTCGATTCCAAGTCATTGAAGAAAGCCATCCCCGCGCTAAAGAAATTGGCTTTAGAACTGGATGGATTTGCCTTGTTCTGAACAAGAAACGGACCTCTCAACTGAGAGGTCCGTTTGAGGTTTAGCGCTTCACTTTGGCAGCCGCAACTGCGACGGACGGCGTTCCCAGAACTTCCAGAGGCTTGCGCAGGTAGGAGCAGACGAAGTCGTACTGCTTTTCGCGGTTACCTTGGGTCAGCACGATGTCCTTGAACGACTCTTCAGTCAGTCCGTAGAACACGTCGTACAGCGCCCACTCCACCGACCCCAGAGGAGCCAGCGGAGCAGTCTTTGCGCGCCCGACAGAGCCCAAGCTAATCAGCACCGTGCACAATTGCCGACCCGCGTCGTCCAGTTCGAGCCGACCCAGGTACTCGAGGCGCTGGAACAGTGCCTGCATCACCCCGGGGTTGAACATCTGACCACGGACGCGACGCAGCCGCGGCAGGCCCTCGACCACCGCCAAAACCTGGTCCATGACCACGTGGACAGGCAGCTTAGCCGCAGCCTTGGACGTCAACTCCGGCGTAGGCAGGTGAGCCTTCCCGACCACTCGCGTCAAGTACGACACGACACTTGTGGTGCGCCCCGTCTTGTAGCCGTCGGACTGAGCATCCAGGCCGGCTTGACGGACAGCAGCAGACAGAAAGTCGCCATTCTTCTTGACGGATTCTTTGCTGTTGAATGAACGCGCCAGCGCGTCCACTTTATCCAAAGCTTCCTTCTTGGTTTTCGCTTCGACCTTGTGAATCTCCACGTTCAGCTCCGTGAAGGGGCAGGCGTCCGGAACTTCCGCACACTCCAGGCTCATCCAGTGGCAAACGCGGTGGTAGCCGTCGATGATGATGTCATCCGGAACGCTCTTGGCCGCGGGACCGGTGACTCGCGCCACCTGAAGCGTGCCTTGGCTCGAGAGAACCGTTTCCTTGACGTGCCTCCATCCGCTGACCAGCTGTGCGATGTGATTGCGCTGCCCAGGGCAGGACAACCCCTTCACTTGGTCGCCAAAGCGACGCTTGACTTCAAGCCACGTCATCGTGACGAAGCGGCTGGGTTCGATTTTGATGCCAGCCAGTGCCATTGCTTTTGCGCTCATGATGATATTTCCTGTGTTGATTTGAGATTAGCCTCATGGCCGTATAGGCAACACAGTGGCATGCGCGTCAAGCGTGGTTCAGTTAGCCAATCTCCAGCGCTCGAGCCGGCAGAAAAAAGCCCCTCCGAGGGAGGGGCTTCAGGAGTTACTTGAGCTTCTGCAGAGCAGCCAGGCGGTCTCTCGACGCCGGATGCCACACCGTAGATTCGGACGCATGGTTGGTGAAAAGCTTGTGTGCCGCACCCCGAGCGTCGATGCCCAGCTTACTCAGCTCTTGATGCGCATAGAGGTCCGCCTTGAATTCCTTCAGCTTGGCAGCTTGCTGCAGTAGAGGCAACACCGCCGCATACTGCTGACGCATCTCTTGCCAAGACGCCAAGGGCGACACTGACTCCTCGATGAAGAGTCGCTTGTTTTCTTCATCCTTGTTGAGAAGATGGCCGGCTTCGTGGGCCAACACGAACAAGCGGGCTTCACGAGGCGATTGCGCCAGCTTTGCCGACACAGCCACCACCTCATTTGCATGGGCCTCGGCGATGATGTTGGCCTTCAGAACGCGCAGCAGCGCGTTCGGAGGCATGACGCCATTGGCCTTCAAGAATTCAAAGTCTTCGTTCAGCGTCGCTTTCGCGGCTTCATCCGGCGACAAGTCCAGCAGAACCTCATAGTTCAGCAGGGCCTGTGCATCGGTGAACGGATGGGCTTGTGCACCCAGGGACGCTACGAACAGCAGAATGCCAGCGAGAAATTTCATGACTTACCTCAAAGAGTGGGTTGACCTACTCTGAGGTATAGATGAGCTCCAAGCGGCGACAGAAAAGGTGGGCGGAGCCAATGCAACCAACGACCAGCAACAAACAACCGGTGTCTTTTCCAAGCTGTGTCACGTTCGATGCCACCACAACCAACACAAGTGTTGCGGCAAGGAAAGCCAGCGAGGAAGACCATGGTGCTCTTGTCGAGCGACGTCGGCTCCGCCCAGCGCCTACCTCCCAAGGGAGGCTGACTTCTCCCCACCGCGGCACGGTCGGCGGGGCAACACAGGAAGGGTGAACCTCCTGTGCTGGAATTTCAGCCGGTGATGAGCGCGGCGACGTCCTCGCTCAGTTCCAATTCGATGCGCGTGGCATTGGCTTCAGCGACCTCGTCCGACAGGCCGAAGATTTCCCGCTGCAGACGGGCTGAAGTCGCCTTCAGCTCCTGCACCTGGACCGCCGACATCGGCACCACCGACATCCCGTAGTCGCCCATGGCCTGTCCGATTTCCAGCTGGTCGCGCAGCATTGCGCCCGCACCCGCGCCGCTCAGGACCCCCTTGATGGCAGTGAGCTGGCGGTTCAGCGACTCCTGCAGCCCCAGCTTCACGTTGATGCCCAGCCGCTCGTTCTGCGTCGCGACAATGGCTCGGATACGCGCCAACTCGCGCGACAGCCGCTCAGCGGCGGCCAGCGACACCACCGCAGCGTCAGCCTGGTCGGCAGCGCGCGTGACCGTGGCTTGGGTCACGACACGCCAGGCCTGAGCCGACAGGGCGGCGGTCGCCTCGGCGTTCAGTTCGGCGACCTTGGCTTTCAGGCGCTCTGCCAGCTTGTGTAGACGAGAGATGGAAACGTGCTGCTTCATGGTTGTTTGTGAACTTTGAATGCGCACAGTATATCAAAAAGTCTCAAACATGGCAAGCTAACAAAACAAGTTTGATGTAGATTGAGCGACGTATGGGTGGTCCTATACAGGAGCAGGAGCAATCCCGCTTCGTCGACCCAAAAGGAGGCCTCATGAAACGCATTCGCAACGCAGCTCTGCTCGCTGCCGCTTTGGCGGTATCCAGCTTCTCGCACGCACAGGAGCCGCACAACGCCCGCCAACGCAGCCTGGCTGAAGAAGCCCTGTCCAACCGAGCACCGCAGATGCACCGGCACACTGACCGGGCTGAGCAGTCCATCCAGCACCTGGACCACCTGCAAGAAGCGCGGCTCAACGACCGCAGCCGCGCAGACCAGCGTCGCAAGGGTCGCGAAGACAAGCACCGCGTTCGCACGAACAGCTGACCACCGGGCCGCATTTGCGGCCCAATCGTTCACTGGAGCTATACCCATCTTGCACTGCAAGAAATACGGTCATGCCCAAGCTCACTCCCATCGCCATCGCGTTGCTGGTAGCCGCCTTTAGCGGCGCCTCTTACTCCGCAGACTATTACGTCGTCGTCCCAGTCAAGGGCAGAATGAGCGCAGCGGTGGTCACGCTGAATGCGTACAACCTGCCGACGGGTCAGGTGGGGCAGGCGTACGCGCCATTCAACTTCAACTCGGTGCTGCAGGTCAGCGGCGATAGCAGCTTCACAGGTACCGGGGTGACGTGGTCCGTCACAGAAGGCGCCTTGCCAGCCGGGATGTCCCTGTCAGGCACTGGACGGCTGGGAGGTACTCCGACGATTGCGGGAACCTTCTCTTTCACGCTCACCGCGACCTACGCCGGGCGTTTTGGGAGCCAGACCTATCAGATTCCGGTCGTGTTGGTGGCTGCGAACGCGACCCCGACAAGCCTGACCTTCGACGACACCCTGGTTGGCGCCACAGCGACCAGCAAGAGCGTCACGCTGACGAACACAGGCACAGTGGCGCTGACCCTGCAGCCCCCACTGGTCGACTCGGTCTTCAGCATCGTCAGCAAGACCTGCGGAGCTTCGTTGGCCCCGAGCAGCGCCTGCCAAGTCGAAGTGGCGGGTGCGCCGACGGCTGCGCAGACCTTCACCGGAACGATGGCCTTGGCTACCTCGGCCGGGCTGTTCTCCATTCCTCTGAGTGTGAAGGGTTACCACCCGAAGGGTCAGGTGGCCTACCTGGAGGCCGCCACCTACACCTTCACAGTGCCCGCCGGCGTTACCTCGCTGAGCATGGTGGCCGTTGGCGCAGGTGGCGGAGGCACAGTGGGGTACAACGGTGCCGCGTCGGGCGGCGGGGGCGCCCTTGCCTGGGTGAACAATGTGCCGGTGACCCCCGGTGAGAGCCTGACCGTGGTGGTTGGGGCGGGTGCGCCGGCCCGGTTGAACAACTCGGGTGGCACCGATACCGACGGAGAACCCTCCTACGTGGCCCGCGGAGGGACCCAGTTCCTGAAGGCCGGCGGAGGCCGAAGCGCTGTCGGTAGCGGCGGCACCAACGATACATCGTACGGACCCGGCGGCACATTCAGCATTTTGGCGGGGTTGACCGGCGGCGGGGGCAATGGCGGCTCAGGGGCCAAGACGTACTTTGCCCGGGACTCGGGTGGCGGAGGTGCGGGCGGGTATGCCGGCAACGGTGGGCGCGGCGGCGGCACCTGGAGCGGCAGCGCAAATGACATGGCCTCCGCTGGAAATGGCACAGGCGGCGCTGCGTCGGGAGGTTCCGGCACTGACTCGACCAGTGGCCGCGGCGCGGGCGGCGGGGGAACCGGCGTGTATGGCGAGGGCGCCAGCGGATTGGCCGGCGTGGCGCCTTACGTCGGTCAAGCCGGCACTGGGGGCTCACCGAGTGGCGCGACGGGAACCGACTCGGTCTCGCTCGGCGGAGGCGGTTTTCCGGGCGGCGGGGGCGCCTCGCCCATCTCAACCGCACTGGGCAATGGTGGTGCAACGGGCGCCGTGCGCATCATCTGGGGGGTGGGTCGCGCCTTCCCGTCGACGAGGACCGCCGACGAGTAAAGCCGGAGGTCCGGATGACCTAGGGCGGCCCAGGCCCTTTGTTCGTCAGGCGATGAGCTTTTCCACCAAACCGCTCTTGCGGGCCAGCGGCATCTCGCGCCAAACATCGGCTGGGGTGACGCCCGCCTTGCGGGCCTGGAAGAAGACCCCCGATGCCGCGCCCGGGGCGCGCTCCTGCACCGCCAGCGCGAACGCCTTCTGGTCCTGGATGCCCTGAGCCTGCTGCCACACGGGGGCAAGCCCTTCGATGAAAGCCTCGACCCGCACCGCCAGAGCGCGGACGCGCTCGGCCAGTCGCGGGAAGTAGAGGCAGAACTCCTCCGCGTCGCCAGCGACGATGAGTTCTGCCAGGCGCGCCGTGCTGATGGCCAGCACATCGGCATCATTGCCCTGCAGGTGCACGGCCACATAGAGCGGCGTCTTCACCTTCAGGCGCTTGCCTGTGACACTGTCGTAGCACACGACGCCTTCGGCCAGACCCTTGAAGTCGGGCGAAGTAGCCACCCAGTGCTTGATGGCCTCGAGCTGCTGCGCACGGGTCATCTCCTTGAGCGGGAGCGGAATGGCGTAGCGCTTGGGCAGGCGAACCCGCCAGCCCATGAGGTGCAGCACGTTCAGCAGCGCCAGCACCTCGCCGGCACCGTATTCGATGCCGTTGGCACGGCGGGCACCCAGGAGGACCAGCTCTGAAGTCTCGTAGCGCGTGACGTGGTGGTTGTCCGGGCCGACGAACTCGAACAGGTAGGTGACCTCGCGGTTCAACGGCTGCATGAGGTGGTCGAACGCATCCGTGCCCGGTGGGACCTCGATGCCGGCCGCGCTCTGCACCCGTTCATGGAAGAGACCCCCCTCGCGGTGACGGGCGTCGGCGAAAGGCGTTCCCCGCGTGCCGAAGTGCCAGTGCCCCGTGACCTGGTTGAAGTACAACGTGACCAGGGAGCCGTCGGCCTTCTCCAGAGCCTCCAGGCGGGCATAGTCGATGTCGGCCTCGTAGGCCGGCGCCTCGCCGATGTTGAAGAAGCGGGCGAACGGGCGCCGGACCACATCCAGGGTCTTGGCACACAACACCAGGCCTCGCGACTCCATCACCACATCGGTGGTGCGGTGCTTGTGTGCGGCTAGCTGGTCGTAGTCGAACAGCCAGAGACGGCCGTCCGCATGCTGCTGGGCCACCACCCCAAAGTTGTCGTAGAAGTGGCTGGCGATTTGTTGAGGTGTTGCGGCGCCGAGCCGAATCAGCTCCTGCTTCACTGCGGGCATGGGTCGTCCTTTCCTGTTGATTTTCAACAGTATATCAGAAAAGACGTATTAAGCGAAGTTAACTAACAAGAAAGCCCGGCTGTTGCCGGGCTTGTGAGGGTTACCGCAGCGCTTGGATGGCAAGCTCCGCCAACTTCAAGGCGCCCTCTTTCGAGCCGGCGCCGCAGATGAACCTGCCGTTGTGGCAGAACACAGCGTCGACCACACCTGTCACTCGAGACAGGTCTGCGTCACGCAGCCCGGCCCAGGCGGCCGGCAAGTCGGCGCGGGCCTGGAACGAGCCCAGGCGCTGGGGCACCACGCGAACCTGGTGCTGGACACCTCGGGACTCCGGGTAGACCACGAACAGCACGTCCGGCATGTCGGAACAGACGATATGGTCGTACGGAAGCCGCGGCGCGTCCAGGAGCAGCACCTTGCCGTCGAGCAAGACCGGAGACATGCGGACCTTGGCTTCAGCGGAGAGCTCTGCCACCACCGCACGGGTCAGGTTGCGCACCACGATGGCGGCGAGTTGAACGGCTTGCGCGAAGCGCTCGTCGTCATCCTCGCTCTGGTCGAGCCAGGTCGCATTCAGCGTGTCGACGATGCCCGACAGACTGAACGCCGGCGGGCCGTCCACTGTGACGCCACTGTCGATGGCGTCACAGTGCTGAATCAGCCGGGTGTCGACTGCCTGCGAGGCTGCCTCCGCGAGAACCTCGTCGACCCCGGGGAACAGGGCTTTGACGTAGCGCGTGCCATAGGTGCGCCATACCAGGCCGCTGCCGGCGTAGGGAATGCCGTTGTTGCGGCGCTCCCCGAAGCCCTTCTGATGATGGTCGAACAGGTTCTTGTCAGGGGCATACTGCCCGCCGACGTCGACCAGGGCGTCGCACTGGGCCCAGACGTCGGGTTCGCGCGAGCGAACCACCTGGGCCTGCGGGTACAGCGCGAGCAGGATGGCGACGCCACAGGCGTCGTCGGCGTGGAACGAGCCCGAATGGCTACCGATGAGTTTCATAACTTTTCTCCGTTGAACAAGTTGATGTGGCCTACGGAGGTATAGGGAAGAAAAACCGCTGGGCTGGCCGGCGGTCGGTTAGCGCGCGAAATCAGCGCAGGCGCTCATCAGTTGTAAGGGTAGCGGATGATGACAACGCCGGTGCCGCCCTTGCCGCCAGGCGTGTTGGACGTCTCGCAGGCGCCGCCGCCACCCCCACCTGTGTTGGCCACACCGTAGCCACCCGAAGTGCCCGCGCTGATTGCGGAGTTGCCGCCGCCACCCACGCCACCTGCGTTCGGAGACCCGTCACACCAGTCAGCGCCAGCACCGCCGCCGCCGTAGTAACCGCCGACGCCCCAGGCAGAGAACTTGGCCACGTAGCGGCCTGGGCCCCCATTACCCCCCTTGACGAGCGCGCACGAGCCTGCCACGCCCACCCCACCAGCGCCACCGCCGCCACCGGCGTTGATGTTGCCGCAGCTGGCCCCACCCGCGTAGCCCTGGCCTGCTGTGCCGGAGCCGCCCGAAACCGCGCCCGAGCTACCGCCGCCGGTGCCACCACCACCCGAGCCGCCATTGGCGCCGCCGGTGCCGCCACCAATGGCCGTGAGCGTGGAGCTGTTCAAGTTCAGCGTGCTGTTGGTGCCGTTCGTGGAAGAGTTGCCCCCGGCACCAACCGTGACGGCATAGCTGCCGACGGGTAAGACGGACGTCGCCTCCAGCACGCCGCCGGCGCCACCGCCCGCGGAATTGGTGCTGCCGGCCACACCGGCTCGGCCCCCGCCGCCTCCGGCCACGACCAACATGTCGACCGAGGCGTTGCCCGAGTTGCTGGTGATGGTGAACGTCGACGAACCCGTCGCCGTGAATCGGTGGTAGCGGTAACCGTCACCCGGGGTAGACACCGTTCCGCCCGTCGCCTGGATGTACGGTGTGGTGGCACTGCCTGTGAGAATCGTGCTGTACATCGTCGTCACCAGGTCACCAACCGTGACCTCCAGGCCCGCGCCAGTCAGAAGGCCCGCCACGGTGGGGCTGTACTGAACGGTGATGGCACAGCTGCCGCCGGCCGGAATCGTCTGGCGGGCCCCGCTCGTACCGCAGGAGTTGGTGAGCATCGAGACCCCGTGGCCGGTCACCTGGGCGTAGACCCCGGTGGCGGCGCCGTCGCCTGAGTTCGTGACGGTGAAGTCTTTGGTGACCGAGTTGCCCAGGGAAACCGCGCCGAAGTCGGTATCCGTGCTCGCCTGTAGTGCGATGATGGCGTAGACGTTCGCCACAGCCACTTGGTAGCCCTGGCCGCCGGTCTTGGTCTTGTAAGTGGCCGAGACCGTGAAATTCGTCGTGCCAGGCGCCGTGGGCGTGCCGCTGAGCACACCGGTGGACGCGTTCAGCGTCAGACCCGCGGGCAGGCTACCGGCGGTCACCGCCCAGCTTACCCCGTAGCCGGTGTACGTCGCGTCGCCGCTGACCTGCAGGTTGGGCTTGAAGTCGTAGCTGTAGGCGAAACCCACCTTGGCGCTGGTCAGGACTGACGACAGCAGCCCCACCTGAATCGCCGACACGTTGACTGTCTTTCCCTTGACCGGGGTGACGACGTAATAGTCGGAGGCTTGGACAGACATCCCGGCCAGGGCCAGACAAAAGGCGATTGCGGTGCGAGTCGGTTGGAACATGGTAAACAGGTCATATTAGCGTTAATGGTATAGCTAAAATCAATGCAAGACCGCTATACCTAAGGGTAGTATCACGCAAAGGAAACACATGAACTGGCATTGCCCCGTACCGGTCAAGCTGACCTTGACCGACGACCCTGAGTCGTTTCGCACCCTGCCCGAAGGGGTCACCGGCCTGCCGACGGGCCCCCATCCTGGTGCTTTCGGCTTTCGACGACGCTTTCATTTCCACGAGGGTGTCGACCTCTATGTTCCCGAGGGCACCGCGGTTCTGGCTGTCGAGTCAGGAACGGTCCTGGCAGTCAAGCAATTCACCGGACCCGAACTGGGTCACCCTTGGTGGCGCAAGACCTGGGCCGTTTGGGTGCAAGGCGCCTCTGGTGTGGTTCTCTACGGAGAGCTGGCGCCAGCAGAAGGCCTGGCTCCAGGCCACCTGGTCCAGGCTGGCGCACAACTGGGCGCAGTCGTGCCTGTGCTGACCAAGGACAAAGGACGCCCGATGGCCATGCTGCACCTGGAACTTCACCAGGATGGGTCAACCGAGGCGCCAGAATGGCTGATTGACGTGCCCCGCCCTTCGGTGCTGCGGGACCCGACCCCTATGCTCAGGACCTGTCTCTGAGGCACTCCCAACCCCGGTCTTCCGGGGTTTTTTCATGAGTTGGTCGTCGACTGCACGGCCTTGCGCATCAGGAGGCCCAGCACAGCGCACCCGACCACCAAGACCAGCCAGGGGTCGTGGGCTACCTGGGAGAGCCCGGGGTAACCTCGCTTGAGCGTGGCGAGATGCGCACTTTGCAGCAGCGTTCCGAGGACGCAGCCCACGAACACCGTCACCCGGCACACACCGCGGGCCTGGAGCCAGACTGCCGCCCCGGCAATCAACAACGCCAACGGGAAGAGCACCCAAGACTCCAGCGACAACAGTGCCAGTCCCACCAGGCTGGCCACCACGATGGCCACGTCCAGCTTGCGGCGAGACAGCTGGAGAAGCCGCGCCATCGGCGCGATGCAGCAGAAGTTCAAGGCGAACAGCAGCACATTGACAACGAGGAACGAGGTCAGCAGGGTCCAGACGACGACGGGCGATTCGGTCACGAAGGACGGACCAGGCTGGAGCCCTTGTTTTTGGAGCAAGCCCACCATCATGGCGGCTACCGGTCCGCTGGGTATGCCGAGCAGCAGGGCCGCCCCCAAGCTTCCTTGCGCAGCCGAGTTGTTGGCTGCTTCGGGCGCCACCAAACCCTCGAAGGACCCCTTTCCGAAGTCCTTGCGCTTGCTCAACGTGGACTCCAGGACATAGGCCAGCGTGGTGAGCAGGGTGAAGGTGAAGCCGGGGATACTTCCCAACAAGCCCAGCACACCGCCCCGGGCAGCCGGGGCCAGCACCCGCCGCAGCGGAAGCGGCTCGTCAGATGGCGCCGCAGCCAAGGCCGGGGCATCGGTCGTCTTGCTGTGGTGGAGCAGGCTGCGCCCCGCCTCTGCCAGTCCGAACAGGGCTATCGCGATGGCCGCCAGCTCCAACCCACCCCCTGGCAAGGGCACCACCGCTGAGCGCTGCGGCCCGCCGCTGACCCCCAGAGACAGCACGAAGCCAAGCCCGGCCGCCAAGAACGACATCCAGAGCGACTGCCGAGTCACCAGCACGAAGAGAACGGCGGCCCCTGCCACCAGCATAAGCTGGTGGAACGGGGACACCTTGAGTGCGTCGACGGCATAGGCGGCCAGCAGCGCAAGCACGGCGGTGGACAGCAGCCCCGCCATGAAAGACGCGACAGCGGATGCCTGGATGGCCTGCTTCGCCTTCCCATGTTTGGCCAAGGTATGACCCTCAACCACCGAGATGGTGCTCGAGGCTTCGCCCGGCACCCCCAGCAAGATGGCCCCCAGGGAGCCACTGTACTGGGCACCGTACAGCATGCTGGACAGCAACACCAGGCTCAGGTCCAAGGGCATCAAGGGCATCAACGGGAGCACCAGGGCGGCCATCGCGCCCGCACTGAGGCCCGGGAGGATGCCTACGACGGTGCCCAGCAAGGCGCCGGCGAGACAGACCAGAAGGCCCGCCACTGTGCACAACTGGGACAAGCCCAGCAGGAAATTTTCACCCATCACACAGGTCCTCAGAACCAGTCGGCCGAGGCCGGCGGGGTGGGTTTCTTTACCACCAGAGCGGCCAGCTCGTGAGCGTTCGATACCCCTGCGCGCAAGGCCTGCGCGCGGGCCAGGGCGCCTTGGGGCAAGAAGCCTGCGACATAGACATCCAGTTCGCGTCCGACGGGATACCGGCCATCCTCAACCGGCAGGTCTATCGCCAAAGGGCCGTCCAGGCCGGCAAACCGGACCACCAACTGTCCTGTCTCGGCCTTGAAGTCCAGCACCTCGTAGGCCGGGATGGGCTGAAGTCCCGCTACTGGGGCGACAAGTGTCACGCCTGCAGCGTCACTCCTCTTCGAGCGTGCGAACGAAAGCCACCGGCTCACCAAAGATGAGACGGAACGCAGCCAGTTGAATTTCGCCATACCAGACCTTTTCGACGCGGCAGTTGGTGTAGAACACGTCGTCGTTGAACTTGATGGGGCAGCCACTGCGGCACAGCGTACGGTTTACGCACGAGGCGCAGCCACCCTGCTTGCGGCTCAGGTCGATGCCGACGATGCGGATGCCCTTGATGTGGTTCAGCGTGCCCGCCGCGTGGTGCTCGCCGGTGTGCGGGCACGTGCGCACACGCCCTTGCATGTCGAAGCTCAGGATGTCGGCCATGTCGGCGCCGCAGTTGGTCGTCTCGAGGATGGGCTCCCCAGTGACCACCTTGCGGGCGTACTCCATGACGCTGTAGCCGTCGAGCGCCTCGTAGATGCCCGTGAGCAGCAGCGGCATCTCGTGCGCAGGCCGATGCAGGCTCAGCGGGGAGCCCGTCTCATCGAAACCGTCGGCGACCATCTGTTGGTAGTGCTGCTCGAGGAAATCGCGCAGGACCACGCGAAAGCGTTCCAGGTTCTCACCCTGGATGACGAACTTGTGGCTCAGCTTGGCGGTGGCCTTGTCCCCCGCGCCGTCCGGGTGCGTGATGCACGGCAGGTAGTCTTCGGTGGGCTGCGTCGGCCCTTCCTGGTACGTCCGCCCCAGCGAGAAGCCGAGCAACGCGTTCTGCAGACCGTGACGCTGGATGCGCTCTCGGAAGAAGGCGTTGATGGCGAACAGGTCAAAGTTCTGGTCCATCACCGAGCAGGTGAACAGGTAGCTGACGTTGGGCAGCTCATCGAACAGTTTGAGGGTCTGGATGACGCTCGGATGCTCGAGGACGTCCTCGCCGCGCAGGGCCTGCTGCATCGTTGCATCGTGCGAGATGCTCACGGTGACGTTGGCCTTGAGCTGGCCGAAGAACTCGGCATGCTTGGGCCTCAGCGGGCTGCCGTTGGTCGAGAAGAAGAACGTGAGCCCTTCCCGGTCGAAGAACTTGATGAGGGTCTGGATGTCTGCCCAGTAGAGGAACGGCTCACCGCCCCACAGCTCGACGCGCGCCAGCTGGCTCAGGTCGAGGGTGTCCCGGATGGTCTGCACCAGCAGGTCGGCCTCGGTGCGCGCCGGGCGCTCGGAGGGGTTGCCGATGTCCTTCTGCATGCAGTAGCTGCAGCTGTAGTTGCAGGCGTGTCCCAGCAGGATGCGCAGGGCCACCGGCCGGTCACTCTTCTTGCGGGTGCCATAGGTCACCTCGGCATGCTGCTGGTACTGGTCGAGGTTCAAGGTCGAGCCAGGCAGCGCAATCTGACGGCCATCCATCTCGTAGATGCCGTTGGTTTGGTTGTCGTACTGGAACTCGATGCCCGATTGAGTTCGAAAGACAGCTCGCATGGGTGCGCCTTCTAAGGTAGAAACGAAAAGCTCGCCAATAGTATACCACAAAACGCAACAAATGCGATGAGGCATACCGGTGGCGAGCCGGACGGGCAACCAGGTCGGCGAGGCCGACAGTGCCGCTCAGAGCAGACGGAAGCTCGACGTGAAGGTGTCGATGTTGCGGGTCACCTCGTCGGGGGTGTCCGCGCGGGCCATGAACGACACGCGCGGCCAGCCGACCTTCACGGGGATGGTGTTCTGGATGTTCAGCGCGCGAGCGGTCTTCATCATCTCGGCCGTCAGCCCGCCCGGGATGATGACGTCGAAGTACTGCCAGTACTGCGGGTCGACCTCGGTCACTGCCGCTTCCTGGCCCAGCAAGAAGCGCAGCTCGTTCTGGGCCGCCGCGGGAGTCACGCCGCGGTAGTGGTGGATGCGCAGCCGGAAGTCGACGTCGTCAATGGTGATGGCGCCAGTCGCGGCGTCGAACATGCCTTGCACGGCGAAGTAGGTGTTCGAGATGCCAGCCGAGGCGAAGAACTGCTTGATGGCCGCGTGCAGCCCGTGCGAGTCGACGTCGTGCCCGGCCATGCTGCGCACCGGCGCGCGACTCTTGGCCTGTGCGCCCGAGCGCATGTAGGCGGGGCTGAACGACTGCAAGCCGGCCAGCGGAGTGGCCTGCGCTACCCGGATGTTCGGGGTGCGGAAGAACAACGGCGTCCCCGGGTTGCCGGCCACCCCACTGATGAAGAAGGCCTTCACCGCATCGGGATAGCAGGCCTGCAGCATGCACTGGTGGATGGCCAGCGACCGGTCACTGTTCTGCAGTTGAAGCAGGTTCTCCAGGTCCACCGCCGACTTGAATTCGGCGAACGAGGAAAAGCGCTTGTAGTAGCGCGCGAGCTCGGTTGGCCGCAGCAGACCCTGGGCTTGCGGCACCTGGGGGCGCATGGCGCCTTCTCCCAGCACGGGCTTGCAGAAGACCCCAGCCGGGTGCTTGTCGAAGAACGACTCGACGTCGGAAAGCGTTTTGGGGAAGACCGAGTCGTGCGACTGCATGCCGGCGGCCAGCAGGGCCTCGTGCAGAGAGTCCTTGCGCGACACGTCGATGGACGCGAGCCCATTCTTGGCCCGGACGAACTCCGGCTCGAAGCCAGCCTGGCTGCGCACCACCTCAGCGCTCAGCGCCAGCGTGGTGAGGTGGGTGTCGTGGAGGTGCACCGTGCCGGCGACCGCCTGGGCGTGGTCCGATTCACAGCGCGCGCCTGCCGAGGCCACGAAGGCCGCGAAGTCGGGGCAACGCTCGAGCACGTAGGAAGGGGTGTAGAGGTTCATAGCCACTCGTGCTGAGGATGAGGCGCGGCCGCTGGAACGGCCGGCGCCGTGCAGAACAGACTGGCG
>JACCDQ010562548.1_pt1 | contig 17094 bp, 18 predicted proteins | sample 7446031 | NCBI WGS metagenome assembly JACCDQ01 (sample SAMN15323442, study PRJNA562643) | freshwater metagenome | isolation source: river surface water | place: USA:Blue River Watershed | collected 2017-08-17
ATATGGATGAATAATAACAATCGTATTCAATCAAGAAATGAAAAATTTGAACAATCATTAGAAAACCTAACAATGATTAATGATGAATTATGTAAACAAGTGCAATCATTAACATCTCAAATAAAAAAATTAGAAAATAAAAATCAACTTCTTCAAGATCGATTGAACACTATTGAAGGCAAATATACTCCAGAGTTAATTAAATACGATTACGATGAAATTAGAGCCCGACTTGATCCAATTAGATCTGAGTTGAAAATTACCCAACGTATATTTGCTAGAATTATTCGTAACCATTACGAAGTTCCTCTTGCAATTTCCGTTTTACCTACCAAGTGCGCTTAATGGGTGTTCATATTTTTTATTGATTCAAAACACCTTCCATATAATCGCATACGCCATTTTTATTAATATATTTATGATAGAACTCTAGGGCATTTGATGCGATGATTTTACATTTATCATTATTAGTTTTGCACCAATGAATTTTATCCATAAGATCTGAAAGATCAGATTTTACGGGAACAAAATGAATCCAAGGCTTCAACATTGATTGGAACCAAACTCCATAATCACTTTTGACTAATAATATAACTGAATTATAACCTAACTCAAGTGATAAACGAAATTGCGCAACATTTCCTTCAATAGAAATGACGTATTTATAATTCGTAATATCATTTAATGACATTTTTTTTGATAATTTAATTGGTAAAGATTTTGGATCAATAATGGTTAAATATTTTTCTGAATAATGTTTCTTGGGGCGAATTTTAAATGATACAATTCTTGCATCTAAATATAATCCATGTTGTCCATTGATTCCATATTTTGGATGATTATAATATTTTGAACTAAGATATGCAGCCTTTAGACGTGGATTATTTTTAATTATAGTTCCACATCCAGTAGCACCTCCGCGGAAAATAGCAGTTGGTATCTTTGAATCAAAATTTTGATTAATACGATTCATAACATTATAATATGAATCCCCGCAAGTTCCTAAGAAAATTTTACTAGTAATAATTTCCCAATCATCACTAGTGGGCATAGCAATATCTGCAAATTTAGTATGCTGGCTCATATTTAATATTGGAATAAATTTTTTAGATTTACGTCTTAATGGCGTTGTATAATTTCCGTGAATATGAAAATGCGGGGAGGATTCCCCATCTTTCATTAACATTGTTTGATCCTTAAAATTAAGAATAAATTCAATATCATTAATTTTGCGGACTTTTAATAATTCTACAAGTAGATTGTATTGATGTGTGTAAATCCAATCCACTTCAACTTCTTCCTTTAATCTTTGATCACTGTTCCATAAATTAACTGAACAATTTGTAAAGTAAATAGAATCTTCTTTTCGTTTATGTACCTTAAACCTTGTAAATAGTTCTTTATTTGCCTTCTCAATAAAATCGTCAATATTTTTATATTTGGCTGGATCAAACTTAATATTCCTCATAATATCAAATCCTTCCGATTCATAATTATCAATCGCTACGAATGTTTTAATTTTATTATTTATGATTTGAACAAATATTCCTCTTCTAAATTGTTCAAAAACATATTCAATAGAATTGTATGTAGCTTCTTTATCTTCGGATTGGTATATAGGTAATCGTTTATTAGCAAATATCTCAAGATTATCTTTAAAAATATTATTAGTTGATAATTTGTATTTTTTCAATGATCTTATTTTATGAAATTCTTCAATTCGTGGATAAAGATATTCTTTTAATTCTGCTCTAGTTTTTAAGGTAATAATAGTTAATGCTGGTTTATCATAATTAAACTTAGGATCGTTAATTAATCGCTCAGATTCTTTAATGCATGAGGCTTTGTCATCAAAAGTGATCTGTTTTATTAATTTATCAAATCGCAACATCTTTGAGTATATAAATTAGCAATAGAATTAAAAAATTAGAATGTTCAAATATTATATAAAATTGAGATTTGTCTATTAGGTATATTAAATGATGTCGGTAATTTATGTATTGAAACTTAATGATGGCAAATATTATGTTGGACGGACCACAAATCTTGATAAACGTATTAGGGACCATAAAAATGGTTACGGGTCAGCTTGGACAAAAAAATATGGATTTATAGAATTAATTGATACAATTCATGTAGATTCTCCATTTTATGAAGATATGATTGTAAAGACTATGATGCATACTCATGGAATTGAAAATGTTAGAGGTGGATCATATTCACAAATATTGCTTCAAAAAGAACAATATGACCAACTACGGCGTGAAATAAATGGAGCAACTGATAAATGTTTTAAATGTGGTGGAGATCATTTTGTTGTAGATTGCAAAAAAGACACTGAACGGGAGCTAGATAATCTTTTGAGAGAAGCAATTGATATTGGATGTCGCATTTATGCAAGTGGTGTTCGCAAAACCCAGCGAGTTATTAATTACTTTTGGTCATAAACATTAATAATTTTTTTGTAAATAATTATTTAAAATTGACATTAGTATTAGATAATTATCTAAACCCAAATGCTATTTGATAATAATCATTCATTACTGATAATTAATAAAATGATTGAATTTGCTACCAAATTAATGAACTCTAATTTAGATTTTGATGTCTACGTAAATGAGATGATTAAGAAGTTTTTTCCAAAAGTAAATATTGATATTGTTAAGAAAATGTGCGAATGGGCAAAATATCCATCTCTTTATGTTATTTCATTTGCAGAACTTCAAAAAATGGAAATTAATGAGCGGACGGCTATCTTTGAAAAAAAAGTAAAAGATTCATCCATAGTACCAAATGAATTTAATAGATTTAATTATTTGATTAAATCTATTCGCGATTGTACATTATTTGGATTAATCAATGAATCAAATAAAGTGATAATATTATTTTATGCTCATCAACTTGGAAGTTGGAATCAGATTATCAATACTATGCAAAGCTATAAATCTCTAGGTTTTGGAAAATATTATAATGGTCAAAACAATATTTATCCAAACAACTTGGCTGAAAATATAATCCATCACATAGAATTTACAGAAACGATTCTATCAATATGGAAGGGAAATATTATTCATAAAAATTTTGAAAATTCTATTCAAGCCTTAGCACTTCGAGTAAATAATCTAGAAAATGAAAATAAAATTCTACGAGAACAGATAGCTAATGATCAAATAAAAACTAATATAATTCAGTCTAAATTGGATTCTATGCAACGAAAATATACTCCAGAATTGATTGAATATAACTACGATGAAATCAAATCGCGGTTGGATCCAATTAGATCAGAGTTGAAAATAATGCAACGCATCTTTGCCAGAAATATTCGCAACAATTATGAAGTTCCATTTGCAATTGTTGTTCATAAATAATAATTTTTTTATCAATTCCTTATTATTCTAATAATCAGATAAAGTAAATATAAATATGATTTGGTCAACTAAAGAAGGATCGATGGGGGAAAATTTTGCTGGATTATATTCTCGTCCTAACAATATTATTAATTCTCCAGATTTTTTGAATAATTTAAATTCAAACCAATTTGATACATCAGTAAAAGATATTTCGGCAAAGTCATATGTTATTAAGGCTTTAAAAGATTTACATTCAAAGTATGAACACTTTACTAAATTATTAGATGAATGTAAGAATCTTCCACAAAAAATTAAAAATTTAGAAAATGATTTTGATTATAATCAAATGTTTATTTATCGGTTGAACAATATTAATGTTGATATTGCGCACAATACTTTAGATGATATTTTAAATACAATTCGTTCAATTACAATGGTATCTAGTTTTATTAGTGCCGAAAAGGATAATCAACAATATGATTTTGATTGTAAGGCACAGAATGATTTTTATAAATATCAATTAGATATTATCAACAATGATCAATCATTATTTTCCAAAAAAGACAACCATGATTTTCCTGTAACTATTAAAAAATCATATGAAGATGAAATAATCCGAGAAGATATTGAAGAAGAATCTAAAACAGTAGAATTAGAAAATGAATATAAAAAATTAATTGATCAAGAAATTGAAACATCTAATGAAAATCAAAAAGATTCAGCAAATCAAAGGTGGTTAAAATATATGGAAAGTAATAATGAAACGTCCAATAATGAAACGTCCAATAAAGAATTCGAAGAATATGAAACGATTACAGCAGAATGAACTAAAAAATATTTACAATTTACTATCAACCACTTAATTATGCGACCAATAAAATAATACCACGTAGACCAATGAGGTACTTGAAGTTTGGCAAATCTCACATGCGTCAACATTTGAGGTTTTTTTGTCAACCAATAAGAATGCCTCATTTTAATGCATCACTGTTAGGTTTAAGGTTTTTTTTTCATTTTAAAAAAAGATGAGTTCTGCTGAAGCAGAAGAAACGCGCTCATTTCAGAAAACTCCCCCTATCTACAAACCCAAGAAAACATGGGGAGAAGTCCGTAAGTTCCACATTGATTCATCTTCTGAATCAAAAGAAAATGAGGCGTGTCAAGAAGAATCAACGTTAGTATTATCACCAGTTCCAGAATCCATCTCAGGGGAGCAAAATGCAGGGGAAGAAACACCGCCTCTACAAAAATCCAATCAGTTACAACCTATATTATCGAATCCCCAATCTGATAAGATCAGTACAAATCCCATTGATGCTGACATTAGTGTTGTTTGGAAGTTAAATCATTCTAAAAAGGGTCGGGCCGTTGATGCTGTCATTAGCGTACCAAATAATCCCTTTCAAAATGATTTACTTCACACTGATCCGATTTGGAGAAGGGATTTTGATATTATAGGGACTGGATATAAATTGAACGATTTGTCAATCGCACTTTATGATACGAGCTCTATCGAAGAACCTCCAGAATTTGAAGATTCGTTACCAGAATCATTATTAATGAAATATCGATTTGATCCATGGTTCTTCTATGTGGATATTTTTTTTCAGAAGCGAATGTTCAGTCAAAGAAATACCAAACAGAAGTCTAAACCTGATCTTCGAGCATTAACTATGGCATGGAATGACTTTATTGCATTTATAAGTAAGTCATGGTATAAGGTATTTACTGAAATGCGTGAGAATTATTTTTCTCATACTTTAAATGGTGCTAAAATGAGAGTTCATATGATGTGTGTTGAACAGGGTTTATATTGTGCAGTATCCATAGAGCAAAAATGTCCTTTTTGTTATAAGACATCCATCAAAATGCCTGAAAGTGAAAAAATGGATCAAACTCGAAATTTAAGTCTTGCTATTATCGATTTAAAAACTCGGCTATCATTAGAGAAGTATCCCCAAACTGAAGAAGAAATGGAAGCAAATCAATTTCTCATTACGGATTATATGGAAGACTATAATAAGTTATTGCGACAACAACAGATCGCGTCCTTGATGATTGAAATTAATCAGCTCAAAGCTACAAATAATACTATGATTAAACATATTTATAGTCTTGAAAAAGAACAGCAAAATATGAATGGGGAACTTCAATCCTTATTACAAGATTTGAAGCGTCGTAAAACAAATCAATAAAAAAATAATCTATTGATTAGCTCTTTCTGCAATTTCTATAATTATTTTAATATGCGCCGTCGTTACTGAAAAATGGGCTAACAAATGAATTAGATTTCTATAAAATATGTTTGAAGTAAATTTACTTATTGAATAGAACCAAATCGCTAGTAAAATATTAGGTCCAGCAAAAGCTAATGAATTAGTTTTAATCATAAAGTAGATATCAACAATTGCGGATTCATGCATAACCATACGATCATAAAATTTTAAAAATGAATCAGTGTATCCATGATTATAAATTGATGTTAAACATCCTCTTAGAATAATAAATGAATAAAATGGACTTACCTTTGGGTAAACCTCCATTAATGCCCAATAATGAACAAAAGTTAGAAATAAGGAAGAAACAAATAGGACCGAGTTTGCCATGATTTATACTTATATCCATTCTGTTAGATTAATAAATTAAAAATATTTTCTTTTATATTTTTTATATAACTTGATATTAAGAGATTATTTTTATAAACATTGAGTAATATATAAGCAAGTATGAATGTATTGAGTCGTATCCATTTAACCAAAGATGAAATTGCCAATAAAATTTATTTTCCCGAAGATGATTACTCTGCTGATAAGAAAGCAATATCGACCCATATATCAATTAATTGTTATTTACAAGAATTAGTAAATTTGTTTAACTCAACCGATAATGAATCATATTGTTTAAATATGAAGGAACAATTTGAACAAGATTTTGAATATGGCGAAGTAAGTCATGTTTTGCCAATAAATGATGTTTCAATAGAATATAGTGAATTTCTTCATAATTTGCGTTGGTTATATATCAAATATTTCAAATATACAGTTGATGGATTTGTGGTAACCTTATCAACACTGAATAATGTTAATATAAAAAAAGGATGCGTTCAAGGAATCCGAGCAATATATGTTATTAAAGTAAATAATACTAATTTAGATCCTCAGCAAATGCAAAATTTTGCTATTATACTTCGTCTACATATTGATATTGATTCAAGTAATCCTGTTTTTAAACAATCTATGAAACTGTTAAATATCTTAAAACAGGGACTACAAGCAATTCCTAACATTATTATCAATAGACGTATTAAATTCCAACAAATTGTTGATATTAATAAGTGCATCATAAATAATCACCATTGCGTAAATTGCATGAGAAAACTATCTTCATTTTATATATCCTATTTCAAAATATGTTGCAATCTTTGTGGATACAATATTTGTAGAAGATGCATTATCAAACGTAAAATTTATAAGAGTAATATTTATGAACAAATTAGAATATGCAAAAAATGCATGCAGCGATTAAATTATTGTAACTTTGCAGAAATTAGCGCAGAGAATATTAAATATCGACAAATAGTAAATGATTCAAATTCATATGATGCAGGCTATAATGTATATAAATTTATCTTATCGCAACTTCAGACCAATGTATCTATCAATAAATTTATTGCATTATTACTTCATACAAATCCTTCTACTTTAAATCAAATCAAATGGAAAAAATTATTATTACAATATTTAACGCATCATCCCTCATTGGAAGAATGTTGGATATCATCAAATTTGCGGACATACCCAATTGATATGACTCATTATGATAATAAAACAATTGCTCCTAATAATGAAACTCAAAGACTATTGGCGGTAAATGAAATTAATTATGATTCATTTGTAAAGGATAAAAATCTTATGCTTATTTGCGAAATTATCAATAATGAAATTAATGGTTTAATGACTCTTATAGGTATCATAATGGAAAATACGATTCATGTACTAGCATGTAATAATCCTAGCGTTGTATCCATTTATCCAAAAAATGAAAGTATTTGTCAATTCATGGTAATGGAATCAAAACCAACTATAGTTCTTAATCCAAGTGCTGATATAAAATGTTGCACACTTCCATCAGTTCAGAATATGAGATTTCAATTCTACTTTAGTGTACCAATATATTCAAAGGATAAATATATTATTGGTACATTATGTACATTAGGATTGGAAGCAAAGCCAATTAGTGTTTCTCAATATTCAGTTATAAGAAAACTGTCAGATACTATTACAACCATTTTCTATGATCAGGCAAATTTATAGATTTTTTAATTGATCTCATTTATAAAAAAAAGATGATTTTTTGTCATCCAAAAAACTAAGTTCAAAATTGAAACTAATGTTAATAAATATATCAATCATGTTCCTCCTTGTCCATATTAGCTCATTTACTAACAATGATCGTTGCGAATCAAAGATCATTGGTTTGTTCAATACTGATAATGAATTAACCAAAATTCTTGAGCAATTTCGTCAAGATGAAATATATCGATGCAATTATGAAGATGGAGATGAAGATTATACATGTATGATGGTTCAAGTTACTATGAACCTTGAATCATTATTCGATGATTATCATGTTGATAAATGGGTTGTTTATAAAATTAATCCATCAAACCCATTCTTTCAAATTGAGGGACTCAAACCATACCGAGTGTATATGCTTAAATAATACACTTAAACAATTTGCATAAATAAGGAAGATACTTAATATCTCCTTATTTTTTTTAATTAATAGAAATGCAAATTCTACTTTCTTACCCTTTCATTTATCTAATTAATTAAAATAGTCATATCGAAATATTACTATTGTGTAGAAAATCATATTCATGCAGTCATAAATGTAGATTATCAAAACCGGATGGAACTACATTAATTAAGTTTATTGGTGATTATATAATAAATAAAACTCTGCAAATCTGGGGGAAGTCAGTTCTTGAGCATTTTCTTCAATATTTTTTTTTGTTACAAAATTGAATATTTTTATTTATAAATGTACAATTAGAATGTTTTCTCTAAAATCTTTTGCTCATCTTGAATCTAAGTTTGCCGATGATATTAAAGCCAATAATCTTGATGTTTGGAATCGGGTTGAATCGTATGAAGAATTTAATTATTTGACAATCGAATACTTACGAGGAAACTTAAGTGAAACTCCTTATAATGGACCAATTAACCTTGATCGCCAATCATCAATTCTTACTTTGATAAATCTTAATCAACGTGGTATTATAACTTCTGATGGCCAATGCAGTTGTATCAAAGAAGATGGGTATCAACAACGTAGCTTCTTAGAATTTTATATAATAATTGAAAGTAAATTTATTGTTGATCATTTCCTAACAAAATTGAATAATCGCGGTGTTAATGTTATTGCTGATGTATTTACGCGTATGGGGAAGGATAAAGAATTAACGTATATAACCACATATTTTAAATCACGAAGCCAATCAATCGATAAACTAATAACCCACAAAGATATTCTTGACCTTGAAGAGAAAAATGGAATTGAATATTGGACGATTAGTCGATATGAAAATGATTCACTTAGAACAACATCTGGCGCAGTTGGGTTGGAAATAGATAGTTTTAATAATTTTCCTGAAATTAATAATCTTATTGCTTGCAATATATTTAGTGAAGAATGGGATTCACTTGAATGTGATCAGGTATTGTTGGATTGTATCACTGAGATAGATTCTAATACATAAAACTTGAATAGTTTTTTTCATTAAAATTGATGCAAAACTTATCAATTATATCCTATTATGCTACTTCTTGTTCATATCAGTTCATTTTCATATTGTGATCGTTGTGAATCAAAAGTTATTGGCATATTCAATAATCATAATGAATTAGCAAATATTCTTGAACAATTCCGTCAAAATGATATGGATTTAAATAGCGGAGAATATGATGATTATGAATGTGAAATGGTACAAGTTACTATGAGCCATGCGGCATTATTCAATGATTATCATACTGACAAATGGGTTGTTTATGAAATTAATCCATTGAATGGCACATGCTTTCATTTTGAAGGTCTTGAGCCATATCAAATTTATGTGATCAAATATCCATATGAAATATATTAGATATTAATGCATTTTTTTATGGGTTACAAAATGAGGCCAAAATTGCAGAAAATTGATTAATAATATACCAAATCTCGTACGTAATATGGCTGATCAAACCAAGAATCAATCAGCAATGAACAATAGTCCTATCCAATACTTTGATCAAATAATTTCATTGAGGATTATCAAAACTATTGAGAAGTTATTCAATAATTTCGATCAAAAAAATTTATTGCTATTGCTATTGTTGTTTGGTGCGGATTTTGTTAAAAAAGAATTAACCAATGGATTATCTTATGCATACAATTCTTTGAAACAACAAATCATATCGTTTGATTTTAGAAATATGTTGATGTCGATAAGAAATATGTTGATGTCGATAAGAAAGTTGTATACACTTGAACGACAAAATAATAAAATGTTGATTTTATATCAACCAATTGTTAATTGTATTCAAACTACATTTGTTGCAAATAATATCTTTTATGAAAATTTATATAATTTTCTACACGATAATGATAATACTGAATTTAATTCTTCTAATTTGAACTTAGTTCAATGCGGAAAAAATGAATATGAGAGTACTATTGTGATTTCAAATATTAAAATTTGGGATGAAGATGTTAAAATTTGCATTGAAAATACTATAAATTTTACACTTTCAATATCGGAAAATAATAAAAAATACAAAGATTATAATTTGAATAAAACAATCAAATTAAATTTAAATAAAGAATCTTATGCTAATATATTTGAATTGCTACCATTTTCTGAATTTGCGGAGGATATAATCCCATATATTTATGGAAATTTCTCCATGCCTACTGCTAAATTTCTTATGGGAACATTAGCAATAAAATTACACGAACAATATAATATAATATGTCCACGCAATAAAACTTTAGAAGCATTAATCATATTATTTTGCATATGTACGGGCGATAAGTCTCCAAAAATTCGTTTAGATGATTATCTCAAATCAAATACTACTATAAATTTCTTAGGAATTAAAATTTATATCACAAGTCAATTAATTAAAAATGTATCTCTAACTAATAATATATTGGAAGAGTTAGATTATTTGTCTAAAAATAAACCTATTAGACAAATAGATGATGTAAAACAATGGTTTAATAGTGTATTTAATTGTAAAAAGAATACAGATACATTATCATTTTATGAAATTGATATTACTTTAGAAAGTAAAGATGATACTATAAATTTGAATGATAAATTGTTAACATTTCTTAAGAAATTAAATTCTAAAACTAACAATAATTTGACTTTTGATGAAAAAACAGAAAATATTGATATATATGATATCAAATTAATCACTAAAGAAAATATCATTCAACCCGCATCTCCTAAAAAAATAGTCAAGAAAAAGGATGAAGAAGGTAATGAAGAAGAGATCATCACAGACGCGCGGGAAGAAATCATTGAAACAACTACGGAAATAATATGTGATGAAGTAAACTCTACCTATAAAGATTTTTCAACTTTATATCTAAAACAACATGACTTGCACGTTTTATCAACTACCTTGTATAATTTTAAACATAAGAAAAATATATACAATGATCTAGGACTTCCATATAAATTTGGAGTATTACTTCACGGCCCGCCTGGTACTGGTAAGAGTTCAGCAATTTTAGCAATTGCTAGTTACTTACAAAAAAATATCTACTATGTGGATTTTAACAATATCAAAACCAATAATGATTTGAAGGCAGTTTTTAATAAAGTTAATAAAGAAATGTCAAATAATGGAATCATTGTTATGGAAGATATTGATGTAATGACTAATATTGTTCATGATAGAGCTTTAAATCATTATAATGATGATAATTTGACTCTTGAATGTTTCTTGAATCTACTACAAGGATCATTAACAAAAGATGGAAGTATATTCATAGCAACTACTAATAACATAGATATTCTTGATCCTGCATTTATCAGAGATGGAAGATTTGATGTTAAGATTAATTTGACTGCATGTGATCACTTTCAAATGAATCAAATTTACAAAAAGTTCTTCAATAGATCTATTCCAGATGATTTAATTGTTCAAATTCCAGAATTAAAAATTACTCCTGCTACATTCATTTCAAAACTAATTCCTTACATTCTATGCGATATTGATGATAATACTATTATTAAAAATATCTTAACTTTTGAATAAATCAATTAAAGTTTAGTGCCACAAGCATCTAACTGATTTTGTGTCCATTCTTCTTTTTTTCCTCCATCATACTTCCGTACATATTGGTATTCAATCAGGTAATCATTTATGCAAATTGGATTTTCATCAAGTGTATAAACGCGCGCAAGTACTCGTCCATATTTATCAAAATCATCCAATTGAACACGTATTACTTTATCTCCAATAAGTTTATTCATTTGTTCAATTCCTTTTTTGCAAACATCTGACTCCGCTTTTATTTTTGATTTTAATTCAGGAGCATCAATTCCACTTAAGCGAACGTTTAATTTAATAAATTTACCTAACATTGGAAATACAATAGTAATTGTATCAGGATCATAAATTGATGAAACTCTTGCGGGAGTATCAATTCCCTTAAATGAAAATCGTTTAATATCAGTGCAATTAAGATCCGTAAGTTGTTTAATTATTTCTTCCATATTAATGATTTATATATACAATGGGCATTTTTATTATTCTTCCAACTCAATTATTTCCACAATCTAAAACATTTTGGAATCAATGGGATCAAATAATATTGATAGAAGATTCTTATTATATCAATCAAACTATGCATCCACTGAAATTATGGATGCATAGATCATCTATGTTTGAATATTTTGATTCTATTAGCCATAAGAAAAAAATTTACATTAATTATGATTCAAAGTATTCATTACCCAGCTCATTTACAATGTATCATCCTACAGATGATAAAATGATAAAAAAATATAAAAATGGAATATTTCTTGATTCCCCCGGATTTCTACTCAAAATAAACCAACTAGAAGAAATGGATACATCAGTTATGTTTGCTTTTTATAAACGTATGCGAAAATTATTCAGTATCCTTATGGATGGCGACAAACCAATAGGAAAGAAATGGTCCTTTGATAGCGAAAATAGAAAAAAATATTCCTCTGATTTTAAAGATTTTAAATTGCCTAACTATGATAATAAATATATTCGTAAAGCATTTCCAATTACTGAACTATCAAATCATGACCTAAAAATGTCTAATATGATTTATCCAACAAATAGAAAAACTGCAATGAAGCTTCTCCGCGATTTCATAAAAAATAAATTAAATGATTTCGGGCCATCGCAAGATGCTATAAGAAAAGATATTCTTATTGGAAATCATTCATTTATATCAGTACCAATGAATATTGGACTAATTACTCCAACTGATGTATTAGTGGAAGTAGCCAAGTATAAAATTAATATTTCCTCTCTTGAGGGATTTCTACGACAAATTATTTGGAGGGAATTTATACGAATGAGATATATTCTTCATGGATTGGCAAAATGGGATTATTTGAAAGAAATGAATGTTAAATTACCTAATTCGTGGTATAATGCAAATACTGGAATTGAAACTTTAGATTGGTCAATATCGCGGGTATTGACATATGGATATGTTCCACATATTGAACGATTAATGCTACTATTAAATTATGCTACATTGCTACAAATTAAATATGATGATATTAAAAAATGGTTTATTACATTATTTTGCGATGGATATGATTGGGTAATGAAAAATGTAGAAATGGGTGTTACTTCATTGAATCCAAATCGCGATGAGAGATTTATGACTAAGGCATATCTAACGAATGGAACATATTTAAAAAATATGGGTCTCACTATTTCTAAAAATGATATAGATCAACTAAAAGAATTATATATGAGATTTATTAAAAATAATAAAACATTGTGTAAGAAAGATTATCGTCTAGCAGCACAAGTTCACAAGATATAAACTATTTACATATATACACAAATATGTCGTATGCTATCCGTCGCGCTAATTCCGGAACTACAAAAGATATCATTTCTGTTAATGGAGATGGTAATTGCTTCTTCCGTGCGGTAATTCTTGCATGCAACCATAAGAATATTAATGCTTTTCCTTTTTTAGAGGAAGATCATCGGATTCTTCGCACAATGGTTGTGGATTTTGCAAAAAATAGAAAATATAATTTTAGTGTCTATAATATTGAATATTCTAGCAAGACCGAATGGATTTCTGAAATGATCAAGAATGGGACATGGGCGGATAATGTTGCCATAGAAGCAACATCTGATTTACTGGCAATTCCTATACATATTTTCAATTCTAATGGTCGTATAATTACAAAATTTGGTAGTTGGTATCGTAATTGGAATCCGATAACTGGAATTGATAATATAATTCGCCTTCAGCTCGATCATGGCCATTATAGTATCATAATTTAATTGAGGGCTTTCATTTTTTTAAATTAAAGAATATATAGATAAGAAAAAAATGTTTGTATTAGTACATCGCGAAACCCGAAAACTTGGATCCTTCTTTGCTACATTAGAAGAAGCCAAGAATCGTATTACTCTTCTTGGATCTATTGGCGATAAATATGGAATTGTTGATATTGGTGATGTCCCATATGAAAATGTAGATGTAAGTAATTTAGTATTCATTGAATAAATGAAATTAACTTAAATTACAAATAAAATAATGATTAACTTAATTGTTTGCGTTGATTCAAAAAATGGAATTGGTTTTAATGGAACTATTCCTTGGAATTTACCTCCGGATATGGAATATTTCAGGGAAAAGACGATAAACAATATTATAGTTATGGGACGTAAAACCTGGGAATCTATTGGATCAAAAGCATTACCAAATCGTATTAATATAGTAATTACATCTAATCCAGAAAATATTAAAGGAGCATTTGCATTTACAAATTTAAAAGAAATAATTACAATCATTCAACAATTAAAAAAATCAATTTTTGTTATTGGTGGGTCAAAATTATATGAAGAAGCAATACCATTTGCAGATTTTATCTATCTAACTAGAATTGATAAAGATTTTAACTGTGATACATTTTTTCCTCATAAAATGTTAAATGAACACATTTGTAGCACAAGTCCATGGATTAAATATAATGATCTATCATACAGATATGAACTATATTACAAATAAATCATAGTAACTCGATTGCTACAATAAATTATTTTTTTATTTGTTGCTTTGGCTTGAATTTGATATTTTAAATTATAATCACTATTGAATGCACCACAGCCCCAGTTTCCCGTGATTATTGTATTTTCTTTTACACTATTAAACGCAAGTTTTGCTTTATTTAATTCTCTTTGCTTTGCTTCATCAGTAAATTGATAATTATATCGTTTGCTATAATCAATTGAATCGATTAAGATAATTGTTTCTTTATAAAGATCTCCAGGTCCATCATATACTAAATCAAATCCATAATTCTTACACATGTTGTATCTTCGTACGCCCTCAACAATAACACATTCATTGTCGGCTAATTGAATATTCAATAATTTTAATAATATTAGTTCCGGATTTAATAAATATTTGATTTCCTCCTGACAGCATCCAGATGTCAGTATCTTTCCTCCAAGATTTTTATTTGCAAATACTACAAATGCGGAATCATCTATTTTAATTTTATTCATATCCTTATTCACTAGTTCTACATCCGCAAGATAGATAGTAGGATCTGGATTTCCTTTAATTTTTTTATATATGATTGTTTCATCTAGTAATGATGAGTTATCAAGTAGTAAACGGAAGTAATTCAAAATAAATTTAATTTTTTCTAGCTTAAGAATATTATATTCATCTGGATCAATTGAATCATCGTATGAGGTATATTTATTCGATGCATCAACTGATATATTCATATTTAGTAATTTGGCAAAATTTCTAACTCCATATTCGTTATCATAATTCTCTAATCGATTGAAAAAAGATAATAGAATACAATTTAATACTTGCTTTCGAGTCATAATTAATTCATCATCTAATGAAAGATTGACAAATGCAGCAGGGTCTACCATTTTGCTTAACTGTTCAATAAGAGAAAATGAATCTTCAAATTGTTTTAGAATACCATAATTATACTTTGAGGATTTTTCATATTCGGTCATAAAATATTTCAAAAAATGAAACATAATTCTAATATATACTTAAATATCCCTATTGATCAACATGATAATTTATCGCGCGGATTGAGCGCCATAATGAATACTAAATTGAATTGCTATTAATAGCAGCAGTAATTTATTTTTTAGTATCATTTTCTGATATAAACATATTGCTACTATCGCTCCCATATTCAAAATTACTGATTGAATCAATTCGTTTGAACTCATTATAATTCCCATCTGTTTGAATTACATTATTAAAACTTACGCGGTGTTCATTTGCTTGTTTACCAAGTTTGACATAATTAATATATCCAAATGTAACAAATCTATAGTTGATGTAATAATCGATCAATTCATCTCTTTCTCCGGTTTCAGTTTTAGCCATTGCAATTTTGTAGAAACCTCTGGGTGTTAACATAATATGAGTTTCAGATTGGAATATTTGAAATAATTTTTTGATTTTATACTCTCGTTTCTTATTAATAATTGATAGAATTCTTCGTTGATTGAAAACTCTCCAGTTTTGAACTTTAACAAAATCACTAATTTTTGATTCTGGCGTAACGGTAATGACATTTTCAAATGGTCCATTCTTTAAATTTGCATTTTTATCAACAATTATATAATGAACGCCCTCTTCTAAAAACATTGATTCTAAAAATGTTACAAGCTTTGGTAAAGTAATTTTTGGATTATCGAGGATAAAATGCTCATATAAGGTGGAGTGATGAATATAAAATTCATTATGATGCTTGTCTATATCATCGTAGAATTCTTTATAGAAGGTATGATTATCTTTTGCAAAAAATCTAGTTTGAATTAACTGATAATATTCTTCATATGATAATTTATCGCCATATGTGGCAAGTATATATATGTTGTAGTCTAATAGCAATCTTGTCCGAATCATTGCGAGGAGTTATATAAAACTATTGATAATAATGAACCAACCACAAACTACAAATCCTATTAAATTGAATGATTCGATGAATTTTAAAAAAAGAAGCCTTATTTGAATCAGTCGAATTCACAAGGAATATTATTCCAAGTAAAATAATATCGGTAATTGAATTGTTTTATTCAAATTGAATTTAATTAATTTTTTTTTAAATAACCTCTTATGGTCAGCACTTTTTGAGATTATTTATCCTTACCAAACCAATCTATTACAATGATGTTAGTTCATTTATGATCTATGCATGATGCTTCTATTATTTAATTTTGTATTTTTTTATTACTGGTAGAATATATTCAATTGGCGTACTTGCCCGATCTATCCCCATCCATATAAATCATGTCTACCGGTGGTATTTTTCAATTAGTCAGTAATGACGGGAGAATGGACCAACTTCTCCTAGCTAACCAACTTCTTCGCGACAACATCGCGGCCGTCAAGGCTCGTCGTGCTGCCGCTGGCGAAGCTGATACCAACCCTTCGCTTGCCGATCTTGAACGTTCGCACGTTCTTTTCG
>JACCDQ011379464.1_pt1 | contig 17094 bp, 22 predicted proteins | sample 7446031 | NCBI WGS metagenome assembly JACCDQ01 (sample SAMN15323442, study PRJNA562643) | freshwater metagenome | isolation source: river surface water | place: USA:Blue River Watershed | collected 2017-08-17
CACGGAAGCCCAGAACGCGCGGCGTGACGGCTTTTTGCGCCTTGTCTTCGTTGCCGCTGTTCAGCCAATCCATGGCTGCTGCAGATACTAGCTCCATCGCGGTTTCCTCGTTTCCCACATCGACTGCGGCTCATCACCATCCACTACCGTCCCAACCCTCGAGATGACGCCGTATCGGGCCACCTGGGTCCAAAACGCCTTGTCTGTAGGACGACTGGTGAACAGCATGTGGGAATCGTGACGGATTGACTCGATAACGGCAATCTGCCCTTCAAGGATATTCCTCGGCGTCGCCCAGGGCATGAACACCGTACCGCCGGCCCAAAGGAAGGACGCCATGTCGAGCACCAGCACCGCCAGGACGGGGATGTGCCCGCGCCTGGTCTGAGCGCGCGCCACGAGCATCCCGCCGTACATGGTCAGGCACTGGTCGAGCAGGGCGTTGAATCCCTCGGGGTCGGCGCCGGCCGGCATCCCAATGCGCTCGAAGGCCCCGCCGCGGTAGCCCGCGTAGAGGTAGCGCAGGTCGTCCTCGGCGAGAACCCCGGCGGTCGCGCCTCGAGCCAGGAGCCGGTTGAGGCTGAGCCTCGGCCTAGCCCGCTGCGTCGAAGACGAGTCCGATTTCTTCGATGCGCCATTCGACGGTGTCGGTGACCGCGACCCGGATCTGGAACTCGTTGGCTTTGCCAGCGAGAGCAAACTTCTGCCGCGAGACCCGCTGCGAGAAGCTGATGCCGTGAGGGGAGCTTCCGCCGTAGTAGTAGGCGCCTCCGTAGTAGGTGCCTCCAATGGCCGCCGGGACGTTGATCGTGATCGACTCATCGAAGATGTTCTCGCCGCTGGCTTCCAACGTTATCGTGATGGTGAACGGGTCGCCCTTCCGGTACGAAACCCACCCCTGAATATCAAAGACCTGGGCGTTGCTGTCCAACTGGTAGCGCTTTGACAGGCGCGACACGGTAACCGGCTGACCCGTCGTCCCAAAGTCTCCGGGGTCATCGAAGCTGCCTTCAAGGATGGCCACTTCACCGTGCTGATTGCCGGCGATGACGTACTCCAGCCCGTCATCCGGCATGATGACAGGCATCACCGCGGTCCAAGTCACCGAGCCTGTAAGATCGAAATGCCACTTCGACCACGGGGACAGATCAGACACGGCTCGACCCTTGCCGCTCAAAATGTCCTGCAGTGACTCAGTAGTCGGCTTGGGGGGCGGCTTGAACGAAGAGTGGTAAACGTAGAAGTCCGTGCTGTCTTCTGGGAACCAGTAAGCGCGTTGCAGGCGCGCATTGTAGGCGCCGGTCCACTCAGCCACATTTTCGACCTGATCCGAAATGGGCAGCGAGATGTCGTCGTCCTCCACGTCGCCGTAGTTGGACGTGGCTGAAAGGCCCTGGATGCGCCCCTGGCGGCCGATGTGAACATCGGTGCCTACCGTGACCAGTGCCTCGTCTCCCTGAGCGCCTGAGCGCGGGAATAGGCCGATCATCTGGAAGTCTTTGGCCGAGTCGCCTGTCAAGCGATAGATACTGCCGTAGCGGCTACTGAAGGCCAAGATCCCAAATGCCTTGGCCATGCCGTTGATCGAGCCGTTGTCGGGCTGCACGAGGAAGAACGGATCCTCCTCGCCCAGGCTGGACGACGGCCGGTTCGCCACCGAGATGGTCAGGTAGTCTCCGCGCTTCGAGCCCACGATCAGGTTCGGCGTGTGCGTACCGTCATACACGTTGGCGAAGATGGCCCGCTCATTCTCGAACGAGCAGTACTTCGCGCGGAAAGTGCCAAAGCCGGCCGCGGTCTCGTTCAGGAACGACCCGTCGGACAGCGTGGCGCCGTCCCAAGTCTTGACCTGCTCAAGTAGCTCGAGGTCGGTCACCAGCACCACGCCATCGACCTCCGATATGTGCTCCAGGCGGCCCCGCAGGCGCGCGTTGGCGTCACAAGAACCAACCGAGGTCCACGAGTCGTACGAGTTCCACTTGTAGATGGTGTCGCCGGCTTGAACAAGCAGGGTCGCGTTGCCGTCGATGTCGCGAAAGGTAATGAAGCCCCGGATGGGTTCCTCATTCGGGCATAGCCCAATGTAGCGAACAGGTTTGCGGGTGCGCAGTTCGCGATTCACGACGTCGAGATCGAAGTTGTACCCCGAGACGCACTCCTGCTCGTCGATGTCAGCCTCGCTGGCGCGGCTGTTGATGCCGCCGCCGAAGCGCAGCAGGATCTTGCTCGAACCCTTTTCAGGCGACGGCATCAGTCGCTACCGAACGGGTTCATGAAGCTCGGCGGAAAGCCGCGGCCGCGCGCCGGTAGCCAGGAGTCACGGGGCGGCGTGCGCGGCAGGAACCGAGCGGCCCGGCCCAGCGAGGCCATGTACAGTTCGCTGTCCATCGAGCGCTTCTGCTGCCGCTCCCAGAGCGCGGAGACGGCCGGGACCATCGCCCGGAACACGCCGTCGTTGAACGGCATGGTGTCGGTGATCAGCGCCAGACCCGCGTCGGTCTCGTAGCCGTAGGTGAACACCAGGCCGTTCTCCCCGGACTGCGGGATGCGGTCGAGGTAGACGTAGCCGTCGGTCGGGCGGATGCAGCCGAACAGCGGGCGACCGGTGTAGTTGGCCGGCACCAACTGCGACGCCACGAGCGCCTGGTAGCCGGGCGTGTACTCCTCGATGCGCCAGCCGTAGGTGTCGTTGCGGAACGGCCAGAAGATGCGCTGCGCGTCGGAGACGGCATAGGCGCGGGTGCCGGCCGCCAGCGTGATGGCGCCCTCGCTGAAGCGGTTGGGACGCGCCTGGCCGCTATTCGAATACAGGTCGTCGATGGCCTCGTTCCAGCACTGGATGGCAGCGTCGATCCACACCTGCCGGCCGGTGTCGGTGAACGAGGTGAGTTCGGTCGAGTCGCCCGTGATGACGCCGACGCGCTTGAGGACTTCATTGACCCCCGTCAGCAGCGTCTCGGCCATCAGTCGGCGTCCTTGAATGCCTCGGCGGCATCGATGCGGCCAGCGGCCACGAGGAAGGCGAGGTAGACGTTTCGGTTGGACTTCATCGGCGGTTTGAACTCCGGGTCGATGTCCTTGCAGAGCGCGCGCAGCTGGTTGGCGGTCATGCCAGTCACGTCAATGGTCTCGCGCTTGACCGCCGGCGCCGGCGCTTGGTAGGCCACGGGGCGCGGGCGCGGCGCAGTGATGTGCGCCATGGTGATGCCGTTCTCGGCCATCAGGCGCTCCATGGATTCGCGGGTTGCGGTAGCCCGGACGTCGAACCCCATGCTAACCAGCGCGCGGCGCATGTCCTCGCGAGTGATGGGTCGCTGGCGGAAGTCGGGGACCGGCAGGGCGTCCTTGAGTTGCAGAGGCTGGTGCAGGTCGACGAGCATTGATCCTCCCGAAAAGAAAATGGGGGCGCTAGGCCCCCATTCTCAATCAGCCATCAACCGGCATCAATCAGTTGTTGAGTCGGGTGGCCGCCACGCGGATGCCGCGGCACCAGTTCGCCTGAAGAATCGCACCGCCGTACCAGAACTTGTACGCCAGCGTCGAGATTTCACCGAACGGGTCGGCGGCACTCACCGCGCGGCTCGACGCCAGGATCTGGATCGGGGCCGGATTCTGATCGCCGGGGCGATAGATGCCGTCGCTCCACATCTGGCCGAATCCGACCGCGCCGTGGCTGTTCTCGGCGATGACGACGATGGTGTAGCAGTCCGCCACCGAGCCGGTGGTCGAGCGCAGGTCGAGACCCGTCACCGAGCCGCCCACGTCCGCGTCGATGCTGGCTTCCGGCGTACGGATGAACCGCAGGCCGACGCCGGCGCCGCCGTAGTAGCCGAACTCACCCGGGGCCGTCTGGGTGTAGTTGGCGTAGCGCTCGACCGACGTGAAGCCGGTCAGGCGGGCCACGTCATAGGCCACGTCCGGGTGGCAGTGCGCCCACATCGCCGAGAGGATCGGGGTCGAGCCGTAGTTGGTCGAGCCGCCGCCCATCGGGGTGAAGGGCGTGCCGTACTGGCGGTCGATCACGTTGATGGCGTAGTCGAGGTCGCCGGTGTTCACCGCGGTCACCACCGCGCCGATGGACGAGACGTTGCCCGCGAAGTGCAGGGTGGCGTTGTCCTCCAGCTGGTTGCGGTGCAGGAAGTTCGCCGCGCGGCCTGCGGTGACGCCCATGGTGCGCGAGATCGCCAGCATGTCGGCGTTCGGCACCATCAGGTCTACTTCCTCGTTCAGGATGTAGTACTGACCGTACTTGGCCACCGCGCTGGTGACGTTCGAGAAGTGGACGGTGTTCGAGTCGCGCCCCTGGCCGTAGGCCGCGGTGGACGTGAGCTCGGACAGCGCGGTGGTGCTCGGGGCAATGCCGGACGCATGGTCCGCACTGGTGTTGTACCGGCGCCAGAGGGCGGTGTACGTGCCACGATGCTGCATCACCTCGGCCGGGGTGGCTCCGGTGAAGTAGGTCGCGTTCATCTGAGCGTTTCGCAGGATGCTCTGCTCGTAGATGACGTTGACCGGCTTCTGGACTTCGGTATCGGTTGCGCTAATCGTCAGCGGCATTTCAGTGTTCCGTGATTAACGGCCACCTCGCGCAAGTCGCTGTGCCTCCTGTTCGAACTCCGCGTTCGACATCGAGTTCCAGTTCTTCGGCTGCGCGTCGGTGCCTGGGGTTGTTGACGCACGAACGGCAGCAGTCACGGCGGCGCGGGAGTCGGTCGCAGCCCTATCGGGCGCATGGCCGAGTTCCTTCGCCATCTGGCGGCCCAGGGCGGCGACGATGCGGTCCCACTTCGCGGGATCGCTGTGCCGGGTCTCGAAGGCAGACATGAAGCGCGGGTCTTCCTGGGCGGTTTCGGCCAGGTAGCCGCGGATCATCTTGTCGGTCACGGCAACCGGGAGCTCCCCGAGCGCGGGCTTGATGCGGGACACCGCGCCGTCGATGGCGGACTTGGTCTCCTGAATCAGCTGCTGCTCGGCCATCGCCAAGCGCTCTCTCTCGAGGGCCTCCAGGCGGGCTTCCACAGTTGCCGGGGCCGGTTGCTCTTTCGAGACTGGCGCCGGGGCAGCGGGTGGCTGCTGTTGGACGACCTTGTCGTACTGCGTGAGCAGCGCGTCGAAGTCGTCGTCCTGTGCGTCGGAGCCCGCAGCCGGCGCCGTGGCGTCGGGATTGGGGTCATTGACCACGGATTGATTCGTGCTATCTACCACTGGGTTCTACTCCCGTCAATGCTATGACAATGTCGTCGTGCGCCTTTTGGGCGCCTGACGCGTAAATCCACTGCTCGCTACTGGGCGACTCCGAGGGTCGCCAGCGAGGGAGCGGTTGCCGGAACTGCGCCAGGTAATCCAGCAGCAGCGGCCATTCCGGCGCTTGCCTCATCTGCGCCAGGAACAGACTGACCTGCCGGCTCTCCTGCTGGCTGTTGCTTGATGAGCGCGTCGACATCTGTCCATCCCCCGTCTCTCAGTACCGAGTAAATCACCGAGTTCAGATCCAGGCCGGTGTCGAGCCCTGCCTGAGCCGCCGCCTGGTCGATCTGAATCGCAAGCTGCACCGAGGCCAGCCGGTTGGCACGTTTCTGTGCCTCTTCCTGCGGCCCGGACGCGCCGATGGCCTTCCACGTCACGTCCTCGGGCAGAAGCTCCTTGGTCAGGTTGTCCACGTAGCCGCCATAGGACTCGACGTAGAACTGCTGGACGCCCTTCATCGTGGCCCGGCCCATGCGGTAGGCGATACCCAGGTAGGCCGTCAGCGGGCCGCGCAGCATGGCCTTCACGTAGTCGACCGTGCGCACCTCTCCACGGGCAATCTCGACCGACTTCGAATAGGCGGTGGTGTGGCTGACCGTCTGGGCGCCGAGGCGAGGAGCGTTGACGCCGGTCACGTCGGCGTACTGCATCAGAAGCTGCGGGTAGACGCCCGACAGAGCGCCGGGGTTGCCGAACACCAGCGGAGTGATCTTGCCGACGGTCCCGATCATGGCGCCGGGGAACACCTTCGGGCCGCCCTCGGCCGCAAGCAGCGTGTCGGTCCGGTCGTACTCGCAGGGCGGCGTGGCATTCATCGCGCCGGCAATGGCCAACCGGCAGAGCGCGTCCACCGCGGCAACCTGAATCGGCCAGCCTTTCATCAACGGCGAGGTCGAGTAGGCGCTGGAAGCGTCCTCAAGGTGGTAGGGCACGAAAACGTAGGTGGGCTCGTCGACCCAGCGCAGGCGGTACACGCCGACCTTGTCCGCCGCGCCGACCGCGACCTCGATGCAGCAGTTATGCATCACCAGGGGCTCGCGGGTCTTCCGCTCAATGATGAAGTCGCCCTCGGCCTCGATGGTCTCGACGCAGCCGTCCTTGTCAGCCTCCAGACCGGAAAGGCCCGCCGGCATCCACCCGCCCTGGTCGTCGTAGGGATCGCGAGAACCTTTCGCGGCGGCGGCCTTAAGGTCGACCAGCGACTTCTTGTGGCACTCCAGCACCAGCGGCGAGGCAATCTCCCCCTCGTGCATGACGATAAAGGCGCGGTCGTCCGGGTAGACGTGCTTGATGCTCCGCGGCAGCAGCACCGGCAGCATCATGTCCTGCTTGTAGACGTTACCTTGCTGGTCGGTGACCAGGGACTTCTTGACCCGGCGGACACGGAAAACGCCAGTGCCGTAGCGAAACGCCTCGGCGTTGACCCGGTCGACGTGCCCCTCGAAATCGTACTGCCGATGCCAGTTCGACATGACGCCAGCCACGAGCTTGTCGACGTTGTCCTGGGTGATTTTGCTCGGTACGTCGTTGTCGTCGCCGGCGATTAGTGACTGCGACTCGAGCTTGTCCAGCAGCGCGTCCGAGGCCAGCGCCGAGCACGAGAACCAGTCGCCGCCGTCAGGGAACAGCAGCCGGCGCGCGTCGGCCGTGAGCACCTCGAGCGTCTGCGCCTGGAGCGGCAGTTCGATTTCCGGCATCCAGGCCTTCGTGTCGTCCTTCCGGCCGTCGGGCAACAGCTTGTAGGACAGGTCGGGGCGCATCTGCACCTGGCGGTCGATCTCGCGCCAGGCGTGCGTCAGCCCCATCTTGTCCCGCAACTGCTTGCGACGGGTGTACTCGGCCCGCACGTACTGCGCGAGCTTCTCGAAGTCCGTCGAGGTGACGCGCGGCTTCTTGCCCTCTGCCACGTCAGGCCACCAGCGGCTGGTAGAGGCCCTGGGCGATGCCCATGTCGATCCAGTCATGCGCCTGCTTGCGCGCGGCGTCGATGCGGACCTTCACGCGGCCTGCGGGGATGAGTTCGATGTCGTGGTTGATCTTGAAGTACAGCGGCTGCACCAGCACCTGACGGCCCTTCTGGATGGCGTAGGTCGAGATGAAGTAGCCGTCATGCATCCAGGCATCCATCTCCGACAGTTGCATCACGCCGCGGCTGTCAAAGAACGGCCCTCCTTGGGCGAAGTAGATGTCCAGGCCCTTGTAGGTCTCGCGGCTGTGCGGCTGCACGCCCGCCAAACGGAAATGCCTCTCGATCATCGCCGGCAGGGCAATGACGTCGTGTTGCTTCTTCATCGGTGCATCCTCATGACAGGAGAGGCGTTGCCATAAATGCGGCGGTGCGTCATCTCGGCCTGGGCGTACTGTAGCATCATCATCCCGTAGTGGGTTGCCGACATCAGGTCGTCCCGGCGGCGCACGATCTTGCCGTCCTTGCGGTGGTAGCTGCGGTACTCCTCCAGCCACTTTGCGCACGTATTGAACACCCGGAAGCCGCCGGTTTCCATCCGGTTGATGAGCGCCTCGATGATGGGCTCGGTCGGCTGCGGGCCGCCCACGTCGCGGTTCAGGCGCGCGCTGATGGGCAGCATGTTCACGCCCTGGTCTCGGTAGTGCTCCATGATGGGCTTGCCGCCAGACTTCTCGCGGTTCACGCCGTCATGCGGCCACGCGCAGGGGATCCAGTCACCGCGGCGCTTTATCTGGGCGGCGTGCAAAATCATCGTGTCCTCGACCTCGCGGTAGCAGTCGTACAGGAACACGATGTCGCGGTCCCGGTCCCAAGCCAGCCACGCCGCCGCGGTCGGGTGCTCGTCGCCGATGCCGAAGTCCAGGCCGACGATGCGGGCGTAGTGCCTGGGGATTTCGAACGGCTGGATGAGGATCTTGTCCTCGCTCGTCGGGTAGATGCGGCCCTCGCCCATCAGTGGGACGCCCTTCACGCGCGCCTCGACCTGATGGTGCGGGTACGACTTCATCAGTCGCTCGCGGTCCTTCTCGTCGAGGTGGCTCACATCGTCCCAGGACGCCATGCAGTAGTAGATGCCGCTGGCCTTCGGGTACATGAAGTGCCGCATGAACTCGGTCTCGCCCAGCAGCGGCGTGACGGCGCCGTACAGGATGCCGCCAGAGCGGAAGATGCGGGTCTGACACTCAGCGAAGATGCCGCGCTGCTCGGTCGAGTTCTCGTCGGGCTCCTCGTCAAGCTGGATGATGTTCGGCTTGCCGCCCTGCCAGGAGCGCCAGCCCTGGTTGTAGGTCTTCATGGTCGCCTTGGATAGGCCGCCGGAGACGTGCCGCACGTAGAACGTGTCGACCACGCCGGTTACGCCCGACTGGCGGATGGAGGGCTTGCCGACCAAGCGGTCAGCCGGGATGAAGCCGGTGCCGAAGTCCTCGCCGAGACCGCCCAGCAGGTGCAGCTGCAGCGAGTCGCGCTGGAGTTCGCCGTTGATGGCGCCGGTCCAGACTTCGACAGGCCCCTCGAAACGATGGCCCTCCCACCAGTCCGGGTAGAGCCCAGTCATGTGGATAGCGGTCTCGACCGAGCACGCCACCGACTTGCCGACGCCGTTGCCGCAGATGGCCAAACGCTCCTTGGAGTGCTTGCCGGCGTTGTGGAACTCGAGCTGCCAGGGCTTGTTCGACCACTTCCGCTTGCAATAGCTGCCGTGCGGCCAGAGCGTGTCCGGGTGGCCGTAGGGGCGGTAGGTCGCGATGCGGTTCCGGCCAAGTTGCAGCAGGAACGCCTTGAGCAGTTCGGCCTTCTCGGCCTCCGAGACCTCAGCCGAGGATTTCGCGGGTTCTCCCACTCATGGACCTCACTCGCCCACCGAGGATTTTCTTGGCGGCGTTCTGCCAGTACCGGGCCTCGCCGCCCATCTGCGGGGTGTAGACCCAGTAGGGGTCGTAGAAGTGGCCGGTCTCGTCCAGCGGCACGCCGCATAGGACGATCTCGTCATACCCCAGCGCCAAGCCCGTGTAGACCGCGCCAAGCGACGACGAGCCGTGCCTGGGCCATGGCCACCGCCTGATGCCCGCGGGCGCATCCTGCGTAGCCGTGTGCAGCGCGGGAGACCATTTCGAGCGCGTAGCCCAGCCGTCCAGCAGGTCGGCGTGGTCGCTGTAGCCGTGGGTGACCTCGTAGGGGCAGTACGCGATGGCGTCGTTGACCGCCATGATGTGCCAGGACGACGGAGGGCCGTGGACGACGATGGCCGCCTGCAGGTCGTCCCAGACGCAGCGCGCACAGCCGAGGACGATGAGCCGGCCGCCATAGACCGGCTCGAACGTCTCGCTGATGCCCAGCGATGAGAAATCAGTAGGCAATGGCGATGGTGCAGTTGAAGCCCTTCGATGCGCCCACGTCCGAGGTCGAGTTGACCGCGATGGCGATGGGCGCCGCCGCCGCGACGATGTCGAGCGGCTGCTGGTCGGCGATGCAGTCACGCTCACCGTCCGCAATCGTGCAGGTCACCTTCGGGGTAGTGAACTTGGTGTTGTTGCGGAAGGTGTAGGTGATGTTCGCGTCCTGATCGGCCTGATTCCGGCACTGCATGCCCAGCACGCGGAACGGCTTCTTGGTGAAGGCCGGCGCATCGGCGGTCGCCTCGGTGGCGTTGCCGGCCGCGGTGATGTCGCAGTTCTGGCCGAACGGGATATTGGCGGTCAGGGTCGTGCCGGGGCCGTAGTAGACCGTGTTGTTGTTCACGGTCGTCGCGTCACCGCAGATGGTGATGTAGCCGCGCCCCAGCCACTCCCGATACGCCTGCCAGTTGTTGTTGTCGGTCGGGGACAGGTCCGCGCCGAGCACGATGTCGCGCGCCTGGGCGCCCGAGACGGTGAGGATGGCCAGGCCAGCCAGGAGGTGCAGGAACTTCTTCATCGAGGTCTCCCTAGTAGGCCGCGCGGCCCCAGTGTTTCAGCTTGATACTCGGGTCAGTCCAGAGTTCTCCCCCAGCCCGGACCCAAAGCTCGGAGAAGTAGTAGTCCTCGCTGGGCATCCAGCGTCGGCGCCAGCCAGTCGGCTCGGCCATGCCCTGGTAGCCTTCCCACTCCACGACGGGCGTGATGAAAAGTTCCCAGGTGCGGCCTGACTCATCTTAGTAGGGAACCCCATGCGACTCAATCAGGGTCATGAGGGCGTCCCGCCTGATCATCAGGAAGCCCGTCGCCAGTCGGTCACACTTGAACGGCGCGTAGAAATCGGCCAGCGGACGCTCCTCGCCGTCGACCCACACGAGCGGTTCTTGGCCCGGCGACTTCCGACTGTAGCACCCACCGGCGACCGGCTTCTCGAGGTTCCAGAGCGCGGCCACGTCAGCCGGCGTGAACTCGATGTCGGCATCGATGAACAGCATGGCCTCGTGGTTAGTCTCGGACAGGAAGGTCGCCACCAGCTTGTTCCGGCCGCGAGTGATCAACGACTCGTTGGTCATGAACAGCCAGGAGTGGTCCATACCGATGGAGATGAGTTCGCGCTGCAGGGCAAGGCAGGAGTCGAGGAACTCCTTGTCGCACTTGCCGCCGAACATCGGCGTGCAGATGCCCAGGCTCACCCGGACACCCCGACCTGAAGCTCGGACGGCGGCGCGGGCTGGTGCGGCAGGGCTTCCTGCTGGCGGGCCTCGATGGCGCGGACGATGGTGTGCTCGAGCGCATGGACTTGGCTGACCAGTTGCCGCTGAGTGCCCTGCTGGTTCTCCATGATGCGAGCGGCGCGCTCGAAGCGCTTCAGGTGCCCGCCACGGTCGAGTTCGTCGACCATGTCCTGCAGCCGCTGGGCGTTCTCGGAAATCTTCAGCAGGGCGCGCAGCGGCCGGGTGAGGCGCTGCCACAGCGAGCGGCGCGGCGGGTCGTCGTCCAGCGTGACGTACTCGCGCTCGATAGTCGGCCCTTCGCCCGCGGCGTACGCCATCGGGTCTGGGTTCCTGAACAGCTTGTCCCCCTCAAGCGTCATTACAGCCTGCCCTCCGAATAGACCTGGGACGGATCTCCGAGCTTGTCGGAGATGCCGGTGTCTGGGATCTCGATTTCGATGATCTTGCCGCGGTTCTTGCCCTTGATGGTCAACTTGCCATCAGCGACCGAAAACACCATGCGGTCAAGGTTCCACGACTTCTTGACGACCTGTGTCATTGCGCCCTCCCGGTAGCGAGGACGCGAGTATCTGCCGGGGCGCGGCCGAGACACAATCCCCTGGCGCCTATGGCCGGCGGCTTACCGAGATCCTGCCCGCCGTAGCCTGTCGCCCAAGCGCCGATGTACGTGCCTGCTGCGAGCAGCGGCGAGGTCGGCTTCAGGCAGAATCCATCCGCCGAAGTTGGCGCCGCATCGCTGAATTGCGGGTCGGCCGACAGGTCAGTGGCGTCAGGCGTGAAGCCCTCCGCGCGGTCCCCCGAAGTCGGGTGATAGATCGAGTTGTAGGTCTCGGTGATCGCGACATCCGCGTCCACGCACTTTCGAACCGTCGAGGCGCACTTGATGGCGTTGTCGGTCAGCGTGGTGCCGGCGCCGACGCTGCCGTCGATCTGCCAGCCGTCGGTGCCCTGCTCGGCCACGCCTGACGGGCTGGACGCGGTGTGATAGCTCGAGTTGTGCTGGGCGACAAAGTTGATGCCGGCGCCATGAATATGCACGGCGTTGTCGCCGTTGTTCCACATCACGTTGCCGGTGGCTGTCACGTTGTCGGCGTCGTTCAGATAGATGCCGGCCACGGCGTTGTCGTGGATGGCGTTGCGCAGGATGCGCACGTAGGTTGCGCACTCGTCGGCGTAGATGCCGGCTCCATCAGAGGGGTTGAATGCGTTCACCACGCCGCCAGAAACAACGTGGTCGGCAATCAGAATACGGTCTGTCGAGGCATTGCAGGTGCCGTAGGTCCCCTGGCCGCCGACGTGCAGCGCGGAGGCCCCGAAGGTGCCATCCAGCGTGTTATCCCACATGCCGGAGTCGTCGACATCGTTGGTGAAGTTGATCGCGTGGTAGAGGTAATCGCCACGGAACGTGTTGCCGAACACTGAAAGGAAACGGACTTGCCCGCTAGTCAAGCGCTCGGCCAGGCTGCACGCGCTGCACGGATAGGCGCTCACGCCATACCGACCACCGCCCGTCGTGGCGGTCACGTCGTTGTTGAAGATGCGAATATAGTTCGCCAGGCCGGGCGCCGTGCCTGAGGCGTTGCGAGCGGGCGCGATACGGAACGCCTCGCCCGTAGGCGTGCGCGTGGTCCAGACCACTGTTCCGTCCGCGGTGGTGCCGCCTACCGTGGTTGACCAAGTTGGCGCAGAGCCGCCGCTGGTGCCGGCGGTGGTCACCTCGTAGGCGTAGCCGTTCGCGGTAGTCGGCCGACGGTAGGCGCCCAGGCCGTAAGCCGTGTTTGCCGCCCAAGCACCGGGATCAGACGAGAACTCCCCGTAGTCCGCACCGATGTTCGATGCCGTGTTGTCGTAGATGTCGATGTACGAAGCGACACCATCCTGGGTCGGCTCGATGGCCGCGCACGCCGACGTCAGGTTCGTGCAGGTGGCGCCGTGGAAGCGCACGTAACTGCCGTTATTGATGAGCAGGCCGGTGGTGCCGCCACCGTTGAACGTGCAGCCTTGGCCGACATCGAACGAGGTGCGGCTTCCGCCACCGAAGGTAATCGCGGCGCCGCTACTGACCGAGAACCCGCCGGAGCCAGCCGAGTGATCACAACGCAGCGTGAAGTACGAGCCATTGAAGGTGGCGGTGATGCCGCCGGGGTTCCAGGCAACGGTGGACTGGCCGATCAGGTAAACGGTGTTCCCGACCGCAAGCTCGACCTGGCCGTCCGCCGAGCTGGTGATGCTCGACATCACGTTGTAGGCGCCGGCCGCGCCGCCTGAGGCCGCGCAGTCCGACGTGGCGCCGTTGCCGTTATTCGCGCAGCCGACGCGCACGTAGAACGTCGTACCAGCGAGCTTCGCATTGAACGAGACGCCGACCAGCAGGAGCACGGCGAGCAGACTGCCCAAGCGGCGCTCCTGACGGTCGCCGCGGAGCAGGAACACGATCCAGACAGCGATCAGCGCAACGGCGGCAGCCACCACCCACATCAGGTCGGGCGCGTGAATCCACGTCACCGCCCGCCACGGCGCGCGCACGTAGGTATCGGCCGCGCCCCACGCCTGCGTGCTCAGCAGACAGAGCAATAGCGCAAGGGCTCGCATCAGCGCGTCACCCGCGAATCACCAGGCCGCGTCCACACCCGGATGGTGCCGGTGCTGTTCGTGCCCGGGTTGACCACCAGGGAGGTGCGGAACAACAGATCCATGTTCGGGTAGTTACCGATAGCCCAGGACACCGGCAAGTCCACCTTCGCCGTGGTGTCGTCGTCGATGGTCGCGGCCTCGGTGCCTACCGTCACGGTGAGCGAATAGCCGCACAGGATGATCGGGCCGGGGTAGGTGGTGCTGGCGTCGGTCGCAAGGTTGATCGAGGCCTGCGGGTCGCACTCGCGCGAGACCGACATGAAGTCGTCGCCGTCTGGACTGTCCTCGTTGCGCTCGCCGGCTTCACGGTACGCCTCATAGGTCCATGCGGCGCCCGCGGTGCCCTTCTGCATGTCGGTGTTCGACGTGGCGACGTCGTTCACGACGCGCTGCAGGTAAATGGTCGTGCCTGCGGCCATGGATGCCTGCGCCGCAAGCAGCAGCAAGGCGAGAGCGATGAGTTTCTTCATGGTGGTCCTCTGAGTGAAGGTGGGGGCGCTCGTACCGGCAGTGGGGGGAGGGAAGTGCGAGCGCCCCCTGGAGATCAACAGGGCTTTCCGCCCTTGGAGCCTTTGCCGCCTTTCTTTTTCGTCATGGTCTTGGTCCCTTGTCCTTTTTCTTGAGGATGCCTTTCCCGATGGAAAACCCTGTTTTGGCCAGGCTTGCCATGTCGTAGGCGGTCATGAGGCCCTTTGGCACAAGCGCAGCGGCCGACATGCCAGCCGCGCCGCCAGACAGCGCCGCCGCGTATGGAGCGCCGATCCAGCTGGTGGCCAGACCCAGAATGACCTTGCCGGCAATGCTGTCTGTAATCCCGCGCGGCGGAAGCTGGTTCTTGAACTGCAGCATTCGGGCGTAGGCATCCCAGGCCTGCGCTTTTTCTTCGGGCGTCCTGGCATTCGGCGCGTTCTCGCGGAACCACTGCGCGGCCTTGTCGACCGGCCCGCCGGGCAGCTTTCGCTCCAGCGGCACCGTGGTCCGCATCCAGCGCGTGGCGATGTTCGGGTCGCGCTCGCGGTTCGCGTTCAGCAACGGGTTGTTGGCCGGGTTCTCGGTGAATCGACGAAGGTCAAACCGCGCGCGGCGCGGGTCAGTTGCCATCGCCGTGTCGTAGAAGTTCGACGCGGTTGAGATGGGATCGCTCCAGTACGGTGAGCCGCTGGCCCCGGCGTCACGGAGCGCCGCACCAGGCTCAGAGTAGCTGAACCGGTGGTAGGGGTAGTTGACCCCGGCGTTCGTGCCGCTCACGGGCTTGCGGAGGGCGCGGTCGTACTCAGTCAGCGCCGCGTCCACCGCGCGCGGGCTCGAGGAGGCATCAATGCCTCGGGCCGCCATGAACTGGCGGTAGGCTCCTCGCATAGGGGCGGTTGCCGGGGTCATTTCGCCACCAGCGCCGAGAGCGTCTTGTCCTTGTTCGCCGAGGACCGCGTGGTGCCAAAGAAGAAGTTCAGGGCCTGCTGGTTTGCCGCAATAAGTCCGCCGATCATCATCATCGCAATCTGCCCGTCCTGGCCGATGTCCTGACCTTCCAGCAACGCGTGCAGCACGTAGGCGAATAGGCCGAGCAGGAGCAGGGCCAGGGCGTTCGGGGTGTAGTCGCTCAATTCGACCGCCCGGCGGCGCGCGCTGTCTCGGTCCCCGGCCGCAATTCGCTCGAGGTCGACATCGACCGCGGCGAGCGCCTTGATCAGGTCGGCTTCGACCTCCTTGAGCTTGACGAGGTCGGCCGGGGACATCGCAGCCACAGCGGCACCCACCTCGTCAGGGGTGCCGTCGTCACGGCCCAGGAGTTTGGAGGACAGTGCTTTCACCGCAACGCCCGCCAGCGGGCCGCCAAGGGCCGTGGCCAGCGCCGGCGCAACTGTGCCGACTATCGACCGCCAGTCCATCAGGGCCGACCGCCCAGGCGCTGCCAGATGGAGGCATGGATGTCTTTCTGCTCGGCGCGGTACTCGCGGAAATCAGCCTCGAGGCGCTCGACGCGGTAGCTCATGACTTGGTAGCCGCCATAGGCCGTCAGGGCCATCAGGGCGATGGGGAGCAGCTTGGCCCAGTCGAGCGGGGGCTTCGGCTGGCTTCCGTCCTGTCGCGCCTTCCGCACCGCGCGGTCAATGAGGGTCTCATCGCTCATCGTGGCGCTCCAGGCGCTCTATCCTTCTCTCGAAATCGGCGCCCTGGAATCGGTCTCGGGCTTCCCCTTGGTGGGCGGTGGTTTCGATGGCAGTGACACGACGGTCAAGCTCGCGGAGCCTCTCCTCGACCGTTTCAACGTAGCGATCTGCAGCCACGTAACAAGCAACGACAAGGACAGCACCCAGGGAAAGGCTTCGGCCGCCGCCCAGGTCATCTACAAGCTCCTTGAGTGCGGTCATCCACCATTCTCACCACCATGGCCTCACGCTGCTCTACGGCGGCTTCCCGAGGCGTCTGTGACATACGTCACACATCGTCGTCGGTGCCGTGTAGGATTTCAAGCCAACCTACTGTAGGCGAGTTATACGGCAGGCCGGCGGGGAGGTAAATCCCCGCCAACCGCCGGCAGCGGTCGACATCCTTGCGGCTCTATGACAGGCCGAAGCCCCCGCGGGACCGAGGATGCCTATTGTTTCCCTGTTACCAAGGCCGAAGCCCCGGAGGAGTCGGGCGCTGACGCCGCTGCTCGCCTGCGGTGTTACCCGCGGCTCTCTCGTAAATCCCATGCCCGACGCGGGCAATCTCTTTCGCCTCGATCAGCCATTGCAGCGACGAGGAAATAGCTTCGCTGGGGATGCCCAGCAATTCGCGCTTGGCCTCGGTCAGCGTCCAGCGCTGGCGGGCCTGGAAAAGGTCTCGGAGCCGATCTCTGACCACCGAGCGCGGCACGGTGAGAGGCTTGCCGGCCTCCTGCGGCGGCTCGGCCATGCGGGTCGACAGCCAGGCCGCTCGCCAGGCGTGGCGGGCGAAGGCGGGCATCGCGCGGAGGTCAGCGGGAGTCACAGCAAAGCCGACGCGAACCGCGAGCCGTCCTTCCAGCCGCGGAGCAGTTCCTGCTCGCGCACGTCGACCTGATCGAGGTCGCGCGCCAAGACCCAGCGCTTGCCGGGCATCTCCCCAGGCTTTCGAGGCGGCGTGAGCACTTGGCACTTCACCGTCACGTTGACCCATCCGGCCTCGCGGAGAAGCTGCGCGTAGCGCTCGGCAATCTCCGGGTTGTCGTACTCGCCGGTCGGTTTCTCCTTGCACATCCGCACGCCAGCCATCAGCGCCATCTCGCTCGCGTCGGGCAAAGCCGCGCGCAACTTCGGCATCTCAACGACCGGGTTCACTCCGAATACCACGAACATCGTTTCTCTCCCTCCTCACTGCCTCGTCGGCGCCCGGCTCGCGCTCGAACTTCCAGCACAGCACGGTTGCTGGAACGTCGCGCGCTGAGCACCAGAATTGGGGGATGCCAAGCCGGTCATGTCCGTGGAACCGGACGTGCCAGCAGGACCAGCAGGTGAAGTCACTTGCCGCCAAGGGGAGCGAAGAACCACTCGTCCCAAGGACGGCACGGCATGCCAAGGCCTACGGCGAGGTTGCGCTCGAGGTTCGCGCCGCGCGATGTGCTCCAGCCGAGCAGCAGTGCTACGCCGTC
>JACCDQ010344603.1_pt1 | contig 17089 bp, 12 predicted proteins | sample 7446031 | NCBI WGS metagenome assembly JACCDQ01 (sample SAMN15323442, study PRJNA562643) | freshwater metagenome | isolation source: river surface water | place: USA:Blue River Watershed | collected 2017-08-17
CTTCCAATAATACCAATTCGCTTTTGTTCCATTGCACAAACATATGAAATTCATAAAAAAAGGGGCGCATTTTTTACATGCGCCCCTTTTTAGAGTAGATTTTATACTATTGTCCCTATTTTTTCTCTTCAAATAATTTTTCTTTAGATACCACTTTCACTAAAGATCCATCTTTTAATGTTTTACTGACAATGCTATAAGGCCCTGTTACCACTTGGTCACCCACCTTTAAGCCAGCTACTTCGATAAAGTTTAAATCTTGGATATCCGTTTTAACTTTGACCATTTTAACCTTGTTGTCTTTTTGTAACACAAACACCACTTCATTTAACTCTTCCTCTTTTTTAGACTCATTTTCAGATCCATTATTAGCCTTATTTGAGACTTTAGTGTCTTTTCCTTGGCCATCACTATCTCTTGTTGTTACTGCATTCAATGGAACAGAAATGACATTTACTTTAGACTTAGTTTGAATATCTGCACTTGCAGTCATTCCTGGTCTAAATGGAAATATTGCATTTTCTTTAATTAAGTCTGCATAGCTATCTGTTAACAAACGGATATGCACTTTGTAATTTGCCACTTCTGCTGCCGCACTGATTCCTGAAGCTGCAGTGATTGGATTGGCAATCTTATAAACAATGCCTTTGAATTTTCTATTGTTATACGCATCCACTTCTACCAATGCCGTATCGCCCAACTTCACTTTAGTAATGTCGTTCTCACCCACATCCACTCTCACTTCAATGCTTTTCATATCTGCCACACGCATCATTTCGGTACCAGCCATTTGCGCCGTTCCAACTACACGCTCTCCTTTCTTTACATTCATCAAACTAATGATACCATCCATTGGTGATACAATGGTAGTTCTAGCTAAGTCTTTTTCTGCTCTAGCCAATTGCGCTTTCACACCTTGAACTTGCGCTTCTCCACTTTTGATAGATTCTTTTGCTGCATTGTAACTTGATTCTGCTGCACGGTAAGTTTGTTCAACCTGCTCGTATTCTGCTCTAGAAACAATTTTATCCGCGAATAATTTTTTATATCGCTCATATGCAGCTTTCGCATTTTCGTAGCCATTCTTTAAACCACTTAAACTAGCTTTTACATTTTCATATTGCGCTTTCACTTGGTTTACAGAAGCAGTTACTTGGTCTCTTTGAGATGAGTAGATATCAGCATAGATTTTAGCCAAAATCTGTCCCTTAGTTACTTTTGCACCTTCTTCTACAAACAAGCTAACAATCTCACCAGAAATATCTGGGCTTACTTTAACTTCAATTTCAGGGTACACTTTTCCACTTGCATTTACTGACTCAGTGATTGTTCTTAGTTCTACTTTTTCAACTGTAACTTCTGTGCCTTGTTCTTTTCCAATGACACCTGCTTTTTTAAGTCCTACTAGTAATACAACTAGTGCGACAAAACCTACAATACTCCAAATGATTTTCTTATTCATTTTATTTATTTTACGATGCGATTAAAAGATTAAAGAGAAAGTGATTCTCCTTTATAAAACTCAAGTAATTTGATTCTAAATACATACTCATACTGAGCTGATTTATAATTTACTTTAGCCTTTAAAAAATTATTCTGATTGTTTAACAATTCGATCGTTCCTAATAGCCCTAATTCATAACGCTTAGTTGCAAAACTATAGGCTTTCTCTGCAGATGTAACTGCTTTTTGAGTGGCATTCAACTTATTAAATGCGACTACTGCATTGGTATACGCAGCATAAATATCTTGCTTTAACTTTCTTTGCGTATTTTCTTGTTGCAAACTAGCAGATTGGTAATTTAACTTAGACTGCTGATAAGCTGTTTTGGATTGATTGGCATTGAAGATTGGAATTGACAATTGGAATCCAAAGTTCTGTCCAAAGTTATTATCCAATTGCTTTCCCCATCCCTTCCATATATTACTAAAATCTCTATTACTTGTAACGGTATTGTATATAGGACTTTGTACATAATACTTAGCAGATCCAACTGTTACAAATGGACTTGTTGGTGAAATATTGCTAAATCCAGCAGACTCAACACCACTGATGTACTTGAAAGAATTAGAGAAATTCGAACTCAAAGAATAGCCGAAGCTTAAAGTAGGGAAAAATCCTGCTTTAGCTACCAAACGATTTTTTTCAGCCGCCTTTAACCTAAGATTTGCCGCTTTGATATTTGGTAAATTTTGTTCCGCAACACCAAACACATAGTCGGGTTGTAAGTCCGCAAAACCTTGTAATTTAATTTTATCTACCGGTTGCACATACACATCAAATGCCTCAGATGCATCTAAATTCAATAATGCCTTTAAACTTAATTTACTTTGCTCTACATTGGAGATAGCAGTAATATAATTACTACTGTCATTAGCCAATTGCGTTTCCAATTCTAATAAGTTGATCTCAGGCAACAAACCCACTTCTACACGCTTCTTTGTAGCAGCTAATTGTTCTGTAGTTTGTGCAATTTGAATTTTTGCAATTTCTGATTGTTCGATGGTAGACAACACTTGTAAATAAAATGTAGCCACGTTTAATGAGATATCATTAGATGCAGTTTGAAGATCGGCGATACTTGCCAACCAGCTATAATTACTTGCAGCTGCTGTATTTCCTAATCTGTTATTATTGTACAACTGTACACCTCCGTTCACACCAAAGTTATTGTACAAAAATTGCGTTGTAGTGAACGCGTTTGTCACAGGATCAATTGAACGTCCTAGACGCATTCCCAAACCAGAAGACCCACTCATGGTAGGTAATTGATTAGATTTTGCTTGATCTGCTTGTAATTTGGCCAACCTAGCTTGAATATCTGCTTGCTGAACCGAAATATTGTGCTTGATAGCATATTCCACACAGGTTCTTAAATCCCATTGTTTTGGGGTTTGAGCCGTCAAAGACATAGTCAACACTAGAAAAATAAACGAAAAAATGTATTTCATTGGTGGTATTGATAATTATAAATTCCTATTATACAATACAAAAGTAATGTAAACCTTAAGAGTTGTCTAATTTTTAGACAAACGGACTTCAAATTGGCTGAACAGCTATGGGTGGGTATAAAAGGCTTAGTTCTCCTTTATGAGGTCTTTTTGTAGTAGAATAATCGGTACAATACCAATACGATTGCTACTAGGATGACCGCCGTCAGCGCTGCATAAGGCTTATCTATCACAACTGCCACTGCCACAAAAGCGTATGAAAGCACAAAAAGGACACAAAAAAGAGGGGTCCATCGCTTTAATCCTCCTGTTACTGATGCATCTCCCTGATTTTTTCTCCTTAAAATAAGTAGGGTCGCTGCAGAAGTACTCATCCCTAAACAATCTAAGAAAATACTAAAACTCAACACATCGTCCACCCCTTTCCCAAAAAAGGTGATTAAAATCGTAGTGATAGCAAATACGGTCAATCCCGGAACCAACGCATCTGTTTTAGGATGCTTTTTTTGAAACACAGCAGGTAATACCTTATCCTCACTCATCGCAAACATCACCCTTGGATTGCTCATTAAAATAACATTCACATAAGCCAATACACTTAAGACCATCGCAAAGTCGAAAACTTTAGCACCCAACTTCCCAAACCAGGCTTCAAATAAAAGTGACCCAATCGCATTGGCGTTTTTAATCTGATCGAACCCAATCACTTTTACATACGTATAATTGATTGCTAAATATAAAAATAACACCAACAAAATGCCAATCACAATCCCTCTTTGCATCGTCCTTGCAGAACTTACTTCTGCTCCAAAATTGATTGTTTGTTGATATCCTCCATAGGTAAAAAATACAGCCACCAAACTCACCATCAATAACAATACTCCATTGGTGCCATCATACACATATACTTTGCCTTCATTGAAACCATGAGGCGCCACACTAACTCCTTTAAATAATGAGGTAATTAATAAAAGGATTAAACTAATTTTCACCACCATCAATACATTCTGTGTTCTACTACTTGTTTTTAATCCTAGTAAATTAACGATGTAAAATAATCCAACTGAAAAAGAGGCGACACCTATATTAAATAAGGTACCTGAAGGTCTTCCAAATAATAAATCACTCACATAGTCCGCCCCAATTAACGCCACAACAGCTAAAGAGGCCGCGTTGCTAATTAAAATCAATACATTAATTGTAAAACCGACACCAGGGTGATAGCAATGTGCGAAAACTTTATAGTAACCACCCATCACTGGCAATCTTTGACCAATTTCTGCATAAGTTAAAGCACCAAACAAAGCAATGATGCCTCCAATGATCCAAGCACTAAAAAAAATGAGTGGTGTGCCAGACTTAGCGGCAATCGTTGCAGGTGTTTTGAAAATACCCATTCCTACCATAAACCTCACAACAATCATGGTAGAACTAAAAAAATTAATACTTTGTTTTGCTTTTGTACTCATAGGAAATGGCTTTAACACTTTTCTTAAATATAAATGTAGCAAACTTATTGGGAGTTTTCAACAATGGGTTAATAATTAAATCCATCCACTCTTTCAAAAGAGAATAAGTTTGTATCTGATTAGGTTCATGTAAATGATTAAAAGGGAATCCCGTTAAAACCGGGAGCTATTCCCGTAGCTGTATGTTCGATGCAAAAGCATTAAGTCAAATCCACTGAAGCAATTCGGGAAGGATGACTTTGAGAAGAACGAGCCAGAAGACCTGCCTGATTAAAAGAAACCAACAGCTTTCGGGTAAAAAGCAAGGATTTGTAAAAGAATTCTCTTTATCAGGAAGCTCATTGTTCACTCAAAAAAACAAAACAATGAGCAAAAAAATTATGACGCTCTCGGTGTGCCTTATCGCCACCATGTCCAATCTCTTTGGACAACAAAAAGACTCCACTAAGACAACCCAATTGGAGGATGTGATTGTGACTGCCAATAAAATTGAGCAGAAACAAAATGGAACAAGCAAAGTGATCACCGTAATTACTGCTGCACAAATTCAACAAAATGCTGGAAGAACCATTGCACAAGTGTTGAATGAACAAGCTGGATTAAGTTTGCCAGGAACTTTAAGCAATTTAGGAACTGTGCCAAGTATTTATATGCGTGGAGCAGCTTCTGGAAGAACATTAATTTTATTAGATGGTGCACCAGTTGGAGACCCTTCCATGATTAGCAATGAATTTGATTTGAATTTAGTACCATTGAATCAAGTGGAGCGTATTGAAATCTTGAAAGGTGCACAAAGTACACTCTATGGCTCTGACGCGATTGGTGGAGTCATCAACATCATTACAAAATCAAAAGGACTGCCGTTTGTGACAGGCGCATTAAGCTATGGTAGCTATGGTACCAAACAAGGCAACCTTCAGTTCAATAGTAACATCAATAAGTTGAACTATACCATTGGATTTGAAAATCAAAATGCAGATGGATTCTCCTCTGCAAAAGATATCACCAATAAAGCCAACTTTGATAAGGATGGGTATCAGAACAATAGTTTTTTTGTGAAAGCTAAATACCAGATTGATTCACTTTGGAACTTGCAGGTATCCAGCAGAAAAACTGCTTACAAATCTGCAATTGATTATGGCGGATTCCGAGATGATAAAGACAACGAATTCAAAAATGCAACCACAATGAGCGGACTTGTATTGCAATATAAAAAAGCTAAAACAACTTTTCAAGTTCAATACCAATTCACCACACAAGACAGAACTTATTTGAATGATAGTACAGATAGAACTTACTTGATTTACGAAAACAATCAATATGCCGGAAAGACGCATTTTGCAGACGCATTTCTATCCAGGCCAATACATAAAAACATTCAGTGGATTGCTGGTACAGATTTTAGATACGGATCTTATAACCAAACCTATGAATCCATAAGTCAATGGGGACCCTACAACGATGCTTTTAAAGATACTTTTCAATTTCAGAATGCATTGTACACTTCGATCCTAATCAATGACAATGCAAAAAAATGGTTGATTGAATTAGGAGGAAGATACAATCTCCACAATCGCTTTGGCAACAACCAAACATTCACATTGAACCCTTCGTATGCTTTAACTGATCAGGTTCGTTTAATAGCAAGTATTTCCACTGGATTCAAAGCACCTTCCCTTTATCAAATCAGCTATAACGACCAATTAAAAGCTGAAACCTCATTTAATACAGAGTTGGGTGTTTCGTTCAGAAAAGGACCCGTTTTTGCAAGAGCAGTGTATTATAATCGTAACATAAAAAATGGCATTGATTATAATTATATTGATTATAACTTTTTCAATTTTATCCAACAAAAAGTCCATGGATTAGAAATTGAGATACAACATCCCATCAATGAACAGCATCAATTTTCATTGAACTACACCTTAATGAATGGACAAGAAACCAATCAAAATAGAATCACCACCACCGATACAATTACCTATAATTATTTATTAAAGCGTCCAAAACACAGCTTAAATCTTCAATGGCATTATACCATCAATAAAAAATGGGATGCTAGCCTAACAGGAAGATTTATTAGCGAACGTAAGGACGTAGGCGGGTATGCCACTCCAGATGTGACATTAGGCTATTATACATTGCTTAATGCCGCTATTCAATACAAATGGAGCAATCGTGTAATCTTATTCGCGAATGGTCAAAATCTATTGAATGACAATTTCAGTGAAATCAGTGGTTACAATGCCATTGGAAGGATGATGCAATTTGGGATACGTTTGAATTAGATTTTAATGGGTTAGTAAATTTAAAAAAGCTTTGTATCTTCATACAAAGCTTTTTTTATGGTATTCAAATTAGACGAACTCCTTACAATTGTCTTTACTTTATTCGCCGTAATTGATATCGTGGGTTCTATCCCATTATTGATTTCGATGAAAGAAAAAGTAGGGGTGATTAAATCCTTTAAAGTAACACTCATCTCTGGTGGACTGATGATCTTATTCTTGTTTTTAGGGAAACCCTTTTTACAAATATTAGGATTGGATGTAAAATCATTCGCAGTTGGTGGATCAATTGTGATTTTTCTTTTGGGACTTGAGATGGTATTAGGACATGAAATATTTAAAGGAGATAAAAATGAACATGCCGGTGCAGTAGTGCCCATCGCCTTCCCTATCATTGCTGGAAGTGGGACCTTAACTACGATCATGTCCCTAAAAGCTAACTTTGATGAAGCTTATATCGCCGCAGGTATCATTATTAATTTAGTGATTATCTATATTGTATTAAAATCACTCAACTTTATTGAACGTATGCTTGGCCCAGGAGGGCTTTTAGCTGTTCGTAAATTCTTTGGTGTAATTTTATTAGCCATTGCTGTCAAGATCTTCTCAAGCAATATCGCAGCATTAAAAAAGTAATAATAATCACTGACTTGATACTTATAACTTACTTATATAAAAAGAGGCAGTCCTACAGACTGCCTCTTTTTATATAAAACAAAATGAAAAAACTAAAAACTAAACTTAGCTTGAAGTATATAATTTCTGCCTAGCGCAGAAATCCCACTTGCAAAATATCGATAATTTAAGTCGGCTATGTTTTCAATTTGAAAACTTAAACTTATCTTTTTATTCGCTTGATAGCTTGTGTTGATATTCCAGATCTGCCAACCCGGCATACCATCCTTAGTGGCGTAAATTTCATTGTCTTCGCCATTCAAATTGTAATCCTCAATATGCTTCCATCCATTGAACACGGTGAATAATTCAGCAGAAAATTGCTTTACATCATGCTTTAACCCAATCCTGCCATAGGTTGGGGGGATATGGTCTAAAGGCATTTCTAGTGCACCATTATTATACCTGCCCTTGGTGTAAGTATACGTTGCCGCCAAAATAGTGTTAGTCGTTAAATGCGCAGATCCATTGATATTAAAGCCATATACAACCGCCTTCGCTTTATTTTGTGTAGCATATACATCACTCACTATACCTTGATACAAAATTGAACTTGCATTATTCCATTTGAATTGATCTACCACCAATGCATTTTTAAACCAGGTGTAAAAAAGGGAAGCGCCAATACTATAGGTAGCAGTTGTTTTAGATACATTCAATTCTGCATTATAAGTATACTCAGGTTTTAGATCCTTATTTGGCACTACTACATATCCAGTCCTAGTATCAAATACTTTAGTTAAATCATCCACATTGGGCGCTCTAAATCCACTGCTTAGCCCAAAAGCAACCCTTAATCCATCTGCACCATTGTAAGCCATACCTAAGTTGCCAGTTACTGCAGTATTATTTTGTTTGGCATCCGTAAATGGAAAATGCATTAGTGCTGTGTCTTTAAAGTTAGCATTCAATTGCACATTGTTCAAACGTATGCCGCTATTCAATACCCAATTGCCTGCCAAAAACTGAGTATGTTGCGCATAAATTGCATGATTGGCCATGTTAGTTGGTCCATCGCTATACCTTGTGGTAATTGCAGTTTGCAAATTGGTTGCGATATTATTTCGATAAGCTGTGGAGCCCACTTTATTATAATAAGACTCCATACCAAGATGCAGTTCACTTGATTTTCCAACATGTAATAGATCCATGTTTAAGCCGACTAAATCAACCGCTTCAAACCTGTAATCCTTATTGTTTGATTTAAACTTTCTACTTATCCTACTCTCTTCTAAATGCTGGTAGTTGACATTAGCAGTGAACTCCTGAAAATAGCCACTCAATTGCTCTTTAGTCAATTTATACCCAAGCATATTTCGAACCTGAGGTCCATAATACCACTCTGCATATACAGGCATACCTCTATTCGTTTCGGTTAAACGATCGTAACGATTGATATTAGAAGAATTAGAGATTTGCACATTCAATAAATGAGCGGTATGTTCATTTGGTTGATACAATACTTTCTGTAATAAATCAGTTTGATTGTATCCGCTTAACTTTTGACTATTGACTAATGCACTATTGTCTTTAATAACATCAGTGTTATTTTCTCTAGCGACATAAAAAAATCTTTTACCAAAATCTGGATAGGCCGACAATCTCTTATTTCCTTGACGCATATCTCCAAAACTACTTTTAGTAAACGATGTCAGATAAGCCCATTTGTTGTTGGCAATATTAAAGTCAATATGCTGACGATGTTCATTTTGACCATTGCCATACCTATAAATTACATTTCCATTGGCTTTCCAAGGTGCTTTTTTTGACGCAAGATTAGATTTAAATAGCTGGGGCTGTTTCGTAAATAAATTAACTACTCCACCCAATGCATCACTACCATATAAAGTGGAACTTGGGCCATAATTAATTTCAACACGATCCAAGATTAGATTATCTACCGTGATGATATTTTGCAAATGACCCGCCCTAAAAATAGCACTATTCATACGCACACCATCTACCATCAATAAAACCCTACTAGCTTCAAATCCTCTAACCACTGGGCTTCCGCCTCCTGCTTGACTTTTTTGAACAAATACTTGACCCGAAGCGGTCAAAATATCTGCTGTATTGGCTTGCTGCTGAAGCAATACTTTATCGGTTAAGGCAACCACCCTTTGTACAATATTTTTTGAAAGCGTTGGAAACTTATTGGCATAGATCACTACATCTTGCAAGGGTTTACTTGTAGTATCAGATTGTGCCATTAAGTTCAACGTCATACAAAAAATAATTAGTACGCTTAATATTAAACGCATTATAATTATTTTAAAATGAAACTGAATCGCCTATCATTTGAAAAAATGACATAATGATAGGTCTGTCTTATGAATTAGACAGTTTCAGGCGGGTGTAAAATCTCTCCTGTATAGCTACTCAAAATTGACGTAGCATAGAATGGATATGTATTAATTACTAAGCTGGCATCAATAACCCTATGCTTGCTTAATTGGAGAGATTCATATACTGAGTATGTCGGATTCAATTTGATCTTGGAATCCTTAGATTTCGAATTAGAGGTGGAGGAAGCATCTAACTCTTTGCTCAGATGATGTGTTTTGTTTTGATTGGCAACAATTGCTGCTTCATCTTCATCGGATGCAGCAATAATCTCCCAACCTGCTGGCGTTTTAGTAATAGAAACAATATCATAGAACATCCCTTTGTAGCTGAATTCACGACCCTTTTCTTCCCAATGATATCCCTTGGGTAAAATGGATTTATCTTTCACTACAAATTTTATTTGATCCTCTTTTCTACCCTTTTTTGAATCGTCGTTTTCGGCTTTGATTTCATTCAATTGCCCCGCATCAATCATGGCAAAGCGTTCCTGCTCATGTACTTTTTCTTGAAGCCAATAAAAATAACTTAAACTACTTGTAGATAACAACAAAGCAGCAAAACAGAATATGGCAATGGCTTTTTTCAATGAACCTAAGGTACGGAAAAATATTATTGATTTTATCTAATATATATTTCTACTCTTGCACTTCTGTTGAAACCTTGAGCTCCGCAGCATGAGAATTGATCACCAGCTGAATAATTGATATTCGTTGAAAATAGTCCCGACATGCCAATGCCTCCAGAAACATCATTAGATGTCGCTTCTCCACTGGGATATAATCCCCCTCCGTTTTCATTCCAACCAAATCCCCAACGCACTTTGGCTGTTGAGCTTGCATTGACATAATTAAATCCATAGAATCGGATATCAGATTGGGATGAAAAGGCTGTGCCTTTTCCTGCAAAATTTGAGGCATCACCAAAAAATAACTTATCTGCTCTACTAAAAAAATCAATAGGGGTTACTCTGATTCCATTATTAAAATTATTTTGTAACCAACACCATTGATTATACACTCCACTTGTATTCACACTCCCCCCTGTTGAACTTGATCCATAATTCCATGCAATATCAGGCCATAAAGCCATCATGTCTTTCGCATAATAATAATTCATGGCATCAAATTTAGCATCTGCATTTCCTCTATCATAGAAACTGGGATTTAACGTATTTACCCCAGTCCAATACGCACTCGAATAATTAAAAGTAGTACCCGTTGTTGCTTTCATCATCATCATCCAACCACCTCCGTCAATCTTGCTGTTAAGCAAACAATATAATTGAGTTGGACCTACATAAGGTAGATTAATCCAGTATACACCATCATTATAATTGCCAAACGCATTTTGAAGATACTTTGCATTAGGCGCTGCCTTAGCAGCAGAAGATCCATCCATATCTGGGCTGGATACCATTTCTAGTAAATTTTGCGTCCAAGTTTGAAAATAAGTACTAGCTGGATGCACACTTGTGAAAGAGCTTGGTGCTGCAGCCTGGATTGGAGATTTCCAAAATAACCTCATTCCGTAACCACCACCTCCTTGTTGCATACGCACTTCAAAAAAATATTTTCGACCAGCTGTTACAGCAATTGTTCCAGTATGTGTTCCCAATACTGGCACGGCTTGTCCTAAATAGGTTGAGATTATTGGAGTACCATTAATTGTTAAATCACTAGCGTCATCTGATTCTAATGTAAAAGTATAATTGCCTGATTCCTGAGGAATAAAAGTGCCTTGAACTTTTATGGCAAAATAAGTTCCGTTATTGGGAGGTGTGATGCCAATTAAACTTAATTCCGAAGCGCTTTGCCAATCCAATATTCTTGGCGAATTGGTTTTACCTGTTTTAACTAAAGTTGAATTTGAATTATTTGTATTAAAAATATTATCCATGTCCCCCTTGCTTGCAGCAACTACAGGATATTGGTTTGAAGATCCATTCCCTCCATGCGTACTATATACCCAATAATCAAATTGAACTTTTGGTTGATTTTGTACCCCTTGATAAGGCGTTAAAAATTGTGCATTTAAACCAGTGACTAAAAATACAAAAAGAAATAGAAATATTTTTTTCATTAGAATTAGTTTGTCATATCCCCAGAAGCGATATACACACCAGAAGCAATGCATACCAAAGTAATAATTGAATATTGACCCGCTGTTTTAGTGAACCCATATCTGTTATTAATAGTGACGCCGGAAGCAGACAAACTAACTTGCCCTGCCCCTCTTTGAACAATCATACAATTAAATCCAACTGAAAGCGAAGGAACAGTGATGGTAGTTGCATTAGAACTATTAATGACAATAACTTTACCATTGTCACCATTTCCTAACGTGAACCCAACACTTTGGTCATTAATAACAGATCCGAAATTAGCAATCGTACTTGTAGTTCCATTTCCAGTTATTGTACTAGAAGTAGTAGAACCAATAATGTTGATCCATGCTGAATTATTCCAATAATAATAACCTGGACTTACATTATTTGGAGCAGTACCAGCAGTTGCTGTATTATATACAATTAAACCATTAGCAGGGCTAGCAATTGGACTTGACACATTGGATGCAGTTAGCGCAACACGTGGAGGCAGAAATCCTTTATTACTTGAATTAACCTCTAATTTTGCAGACGCATCTGGATTAGTAGTGCCAATTCCAGTTTGCGCATGCAATTGCAATGTCAAGAATAGCGATATAAATATTATACTTTTTTTCATAATCATTTTTTTATCTTACCCAATACCAAATAATACCAGGATTTGGACTTGTAGATGTTCCGCCAGATGCATCTGAAAGCCAGGGAGAAGGTGTATAATATTGATTATTTGAAACCATTGTACCCCACCAGTTTCCTGATCCCGTTGACAAAGTGATATAGCCGGTTCCGGAACCTGTTGTACTACTATACCATGGCATTCTTTGTGAAATTCCATTGTTTGCTGTGTTGTAGTTCCAGTTACCAAATTTAGTATTAATCGTTACGTCCGTTTGAGTATTGTCTGTTTTTACAAAACTATAACTCCCATTTGCAGTCCAAATTCCACCAAAATTTCCTCGAGTATTTGCATCAATCATATATTGAAACCCACTTGCACTTCTTTTAATATAATCAGCCCAGACTATGATTGAATAACTTACAGTTCCGGTGCTTGTAACATCAGAAGTAGTTGAAAAAGGAATTTCGGTATTGTAAGCAATTGCATTTGCATAAGTCCATACAGAGTTAGATGAATTTTTCAAAATCAAAGTCCATCCACCGTTGTCTGTCGTCATATCTGCATAAATTTTAAATGGCGCACCTCCATTAATGTTTGCATTTTTTATCCAATAAAAACCATCGGTTGAATTGGGGTAATCTTGTTTAATTTGATATGCACTGGTGGATGCAGTATTGGGACTTAGTCCATCTTTTTCTGCATAAAATCTTGATTTATTGGCATTGAAATTATTCGTAATTTCTTGTTGCGTCAATTCACGAATATACACTTTAAAATTAGCTACATTCATATTCATCCTCCAATTAAGATCGTTACGCCAACTTGAAATTCTACCTGCACCTGCATTAAAATTGGCATTCAATGTATTAAAATTACCATAGATCTGACTCATTGATTGTTGCTCTCCATTAACATAAATTTTATTATTGGTTTTAGAACCAGTATTCATGACAAACACCAGGTGCCTCCATCCGCCAACAATACCCAAATAATCTGCCCTGGCACTAGTCATTCCATATAAATCTCCTGCCGAAGTATTGTATCCAATATTACCACCACTCGTCCAAACATCATATAAACCAAATCCAAAATACATTCCAGTTGGCGAAGTCAATGAATTAGTCTTTACCCACATCTCCACCGTCACCACATTTGTGCTTCCAATATTTGCTGAAAAATCTGCATAGCTTGTAGTGCCATTAAATACAATGGATCCACCATTAGCTGAATTAAAAGAGGTATTTGTTAATGTAACGTTAGATCCATTTCCTGATAAGTCATTCCAAGTTGTAGATCCACTGCCACTATAACTAGCAGGGTTCCCCGCATCTAGATGTAAAACCAACCCTGAATTAGAAATACAAGTAATTGAAACACTACCATCACCAGTTGTATTGAATGTTCCGTATGAATTAATGTCTGTAATTGATTTCGAAGAACCACCACCACCGCCGCCATTTGCAGCACCTCCTCCTGCTCCACCACCACCACCATAAAATCCAGCACCACCGCCACCCGCACCTTGCCAAATGGTACCAATACCACCTGCACCACCATTCATTCCATTACCATCCCCACCATGTTGTGCAGGCGCATTATCAAATGCATATCCACCCACACCAGCAGCTGTAGTAGATGCACCATAACCAAATTGATATCTTGATGAAACAAGATATCCAGTAGCACCTTGCCCATTTGCTGCTGAACCAGTATTCGAGTTTAAAGCTGCGCCTCCATTATAATTTATTGTACCCCCAGTCCCACTTCCACCTCCACCACCTCCAGCAACCACTAATGCATTTGCAGTAGCAGGTGAAATAGAAGTAAACACACCAGACAAACCACCACCTGCACCACCAAAGCCTGTTCCACTATTATCATTACCTCCATATCCTGCAAAACCATATTTCGCAATTGCAGATTGTCCGGGGAATCCTCCAACTACGATGTATAATATTTGCCCTGGAGTAACATTTAATGTTGTAGTAATATTCGCACCTGCACCACCCGGTTGACCTCCACCTCCCGTTCCACCTTTAGCACCAATAGCATTAACCTGAATAGCGGTAACTCTATTGGGTACGATAAATTGTTGAATCGCTCCAGTGTATGAAAAAGTCTGTGTATTAATATTAATTGGTTTTCTTAAAGCAAGATTGCGCGCTACTATTTGTGCACTTATGTTCATCTTGAAAAAAAGAAATAATAATATGAAAATGAATTTACGCATACTTAAAAAATACTATCTCCCATTACAAATCCAGTTGTTGCTGTATTCATTACTAATCCAATGACACTATTCGTTGCTCTTGTTGTTAATCCGTTTGATGAATTCAATGTTACACTTGATCCAGCCAAAGTGATTGTACCAGCTCCCCCTTGTATTATCTGACAACTAAATCCAATAGGCAATGTATTAGGAACTGTAACAGTAATTGCGGATGCAGATGTGATTAAAAAAACTTTGTTATTATCTGTAGCGGCCAATGTAAAGCCAGTGCTTTTTGTATTATCTATAATTAAACCATTTGAAATTTGAATCCAAGATGTTCCATTCCAATAATAATATCCTGGAACAACATTGTTAGGTGTATTTGTTGTTGTAGATGTATTATAAACAAGTAAACCAGCAGCAGTAGCAAGCGCTGTTGCACCTGACAAACCTGTTACAGGTGCAAAAACGTTGGTCGCAGTTAGAGCAACTCTTGGAGGCAAAAAACCTTTGTCGGCTGATGTTACATCCAGCTTCGCAGATGCGTTAGGCGTGGTTGTACCAATGCCTGTTTGCGCATTAACAATTGAATAGGTCAAGATGAATAAAATTGTTAAACTATTTTTATAACCCATATTTATGTTTTGTTGCGTTATAATTTTGATACACTTCTTCCTGAGTAATACCTCGATTGTAAATTAATACAGATCCAATATTCCCATTTAAACCACCAACTCCAGGCCTTTGGTCTCCTAGCCAAAGATAAGATTGTGGATAGTTTGTTCTACTATTTGATCGCAAAGCTCCGTCAGTTACCCCATTTAAATACATCTGCATATTGCCATTGGAAATTGTAAAACCTAATTGATACCATATGTTTGTTGAAAGTGCAGTAGATCCAAATAAATTATATTGTGTTGCAGTATATAAATTTTGATAATAACTTCCTCCACTTGGATAAATTGCATAATGAAAATCACTATACCCTCCATTACCCGCGTAGTCATAAAACCACTTTGTCAAAAATATATTCCATCCATTATTAAAAGTATTTGCACGTAACCAAATAAATATACTTATGTCTCCAGTTGGAAAATTAGCAGGTGTTTTCCCAAAATCAACATAATCGCCATTGCCGTCCAACACAAAAGTTCCAGCTGCAGTAGTGCTATATGATAAATTTCCTCCTATTGCACCTGTTGCATTTCCTTTTAAATCTGACACAGCAGTCCCATACTTTGGATAAGTATACCAATTGCCTGGATCTACAGAAAAAACAAGGCCATTTGGAACAGCCTCTTCTCCAGATAATTCTTCAATGTCTTGATACCAAATTGAACTATTTGATTCAGAAGGTTTTTTCCAAAATAATTGCATGACTTCTCCTCCTCCTCCTTCCTGCATCCTCGCTCTAAATGTATATTTCTTACCTGCTATTAATGAAATGGTTCCAGTATGCGTACCTATAGAAAAATTTCCGTGAGGACCATAATGATTGACTACGTTTTGATCATTAATGAATAAATCTACTGCATCATCACCTTCAATTGAAAAAGTATAAGTGCCTGTTTGCTTTGGGATAAAATATCCTGAAACTACAATTGTAAAACCATCTCCATTAAATCCAGTATAAGGTGCCTGATTACCTATGGCATTTTTCAAATCCGTTTGATTCAAAAAATTAATTAAGTTCGCAGCATAGCTAGAAGATGAATTTAAATTTCCAGTATTACTTGTTAAAGCTACATATCCAGCAAGTTTAAAGTTTGCCGCATTGGCAAAATTGGTTTCAAATTCTGCTGCATTAGCTGGGAAAGTAGAAGTTGAAGTACTATACAAGCGATAATACAGTGACTTATTGCCCTTTGGACGATTGCTTTCTAGCGTAGGATAATAACTGGGCATTATTTGAGCAAACGAACTATGCATTAATAACAAAAGAATAAGATGTAAAAATATTTTTCTCATTATTAATTACTCATTTCTCCAGAGACAATATAAACGCCCCCAACGTATAAAATAGTTGCAATAGCAAACTGTCCTGCTGTTTTTGTAAAGCTATTTCTGTTACTATATGTTCCTCCAAATGTTATTTGTCCAGTAGATGCTTGCAAAACCAAACAATTAAATCCTTCGGGCAAATTACCGGCGGTCGGTAGTGTAAAAGTAGCAGCTGCGGTTCCAGTATAGCGTAAAATCATTCCATTATCACTTACAGCAATATTTCTACCGGTATTTTCTGTACTCACATTGGAAACAAATCCACTCAATTTTGAAGCAGCGGTATTACCTCCTGTTAAATTTCCACTTATTGCTACATCGCCTGTAACATCTAAGGCTTTTGTAGGAGCAGAATTCTTAATACCTACATTTCCGTTTTCTAAAATATTAATCCCATTAGTTTCGGTTGATCCACTAAATAAA
>JACCDQ012017654.1_pt1 | contig 17083 bp, 19 predicted proteins | sample 7446031 | NCBI WGS metagenome assembly JACCDQ01 (sample SAMN15323442, study PRJNA562643) | freshwater metagenome | isolation source: river surface water | place: USA:Blue River Watershed | collected 2017-08-17
AATCGGTAGGTATTTCCAACGTCTTCAGCACCCATCTTTAGAGGAGAGGCAACTGAGTCGGTTCACGTTCTGGTAGTTGATCGATATGTATATGGATGTCCAGGAAGAAATTTATAAACAAATTCAACAACTTACGTTAGCCATCCTAGTAGGCTCACTACAGGTCGCCCCACGACCACCACCACCCCCAAGCCCGTATTCGCTTGAGCGCCTTGTAACAGGACGCTCTGGCGAGTACGGGCTTTTCGCCTGGCTCGTACTCGGTTTCTTTGCAAAGAAATCTCTTTTTTACCAACCTTCTATAAGGAAAGAAAAATGGCTTTTACCCTTGTTACAACACAAGTCATCATCGCCCGCAACGCCGGTGCCCTGTATGGCCTGGAAGTTGGCAACTCCAACATGACCTCTTACGTGTCTCAAGTTGGCTCCAATGTGGACGCCTTCCTGAACACCGTCTACACCAACAGCGTGGGCAACGCCTCCACTGCTTCTGTGGCCGCCGTTCTGGTTGCCAACCTGGGTCTGACTGGTACTGCTGCCACTGAAGGCACCAACTACATCGTTGCTCAACTGAACGCCGTGGCCTACACCGCACGTGGCGCTGTTGTGAACAACATCCTGTCGGCATTCGCCAACCTGACCAGCGACGCTACCTACGGCGCTGCTGCGACTGCTTGGAACACCAAAGTGTCCAACGCTGTGGCTTACGCTGCCGTGTCGGGCAACGCTGACTCCACTTGGGAAAGTGTTAGTTCATCGGTTGCCGGTCTGACATTCACTCTGACTACGAGTGCCGACACGGGTACTTCCTTTACCGGCTCGACAGGTAACGACACCTTCAATGCGATTGTTGCAGCTGATCGTGGCACTGGCACAACCTTGACTCCTGGCGATAACCTGAACGGTGGCACTGGTGTTGATACCCTGCTGGTCACTGTCTCTGGCACCCACACTGCTGGCCAAACACACACTACAACCGTGTTGGCTGGCGTTGAGAAAGTCCTTGCAAGCAACTTTGAAACTTCTGCTAACAATGACACTTTTGATGCGTCTTTGTGGACTGGTGTGACTAACCTCGGCTTGGCCTCTTCATCCGCCACCGGCGACGTTATCTTCACAAACGTGGCTAACGTCGTGACTGGTGAAATGGCTAGCGGTTCTGGCGACCTGACTATCACTTACGCTACCACATTGTTGACCGGTGCTGCTGATGTGCAGGGGCTGAATCTCAGCGGTGCTACCAGCGCAGCCACATTTACCGTCGGCAACGGTGCAACTGGTTATGCTGAAACTCTGAACGTTTCTTCTTCGGGTGCGTCCAACAGCATCACGACAGCTAACAACCGTCACAAGACTATCAATGTGACCGGTGACAAGAACCTCACACTCGCGTTGACAGATACAGCGAACACCACCACCAAGGTTGATGCCAGTGCTCTTACCGGCAACCTCACTTTGTCTGGTCTTGGCACAACAAACATCAACATCATCAGCGGTGCTGGTAATGACACAGTCACTGCAGCCAACATCGATGCCAACGACACGATCGATGGCGGTGCTGGTACAGACACACTGAAAACAGCTGCAGCAATTTCTGCGACCAACGGTGCAAAGATCACCAACTTTGAAACTCTGGAAGTAACCGGTGATGCAGTCACCCAAGGTGCATCCGATATTGTTGGCATCACTACTGCCAGCGTGAACGACAGCACTGCAGGTTCTGCAAACGGTACGATCACTTTCTCTGGCATGGGTGCCACAACATCGCTGGCTGTTAAAGCGGTTGGCGATGCAACAGATGATGTCACAGCAACCCTGACAACAAACACTTTGACAGACTCCATCAGTGTGGCTCTGGGTACGACTACTGCAGGTGTGAGCTTTGATGTCTTGACGCTGGACAACTACGAAACAATCACGGTGGGCAACGCGGTTGCTGCATCGACAATTGCTTCTTTGGTTTCGTCACAAGGTACCAAGCTGGTGATCAATGCTGGCGCAGCTACTACAGTGACAGCTGTAACAGCCGCTGCTCTTGGCACGATTGACGCTTCCGCTTCTACAGCTGACGTGACTGTTGGTGCTGTTTCTAAGGCATCCTCCATCACAGGCGGTGCAGGCAACGACAGCTTCACAGGCGGCGCGAACGCTGACACGGTTGTTGGCGGCGCTGGCAACGACACCATTGATGGTGCTGGTGGTAACGATAGCATCTTGGGTGGCGATGGTATTGACTCGATCACCGGCGGTGCAGGTAACGACGTTGTGGACGGCGGTGCAGGCAACGACATCTTTAACGATGCTGCGGCCAACACTGACAACTTTGCTGGTGGCGAAGGTGATGACACGTTCATTGTTACTGCGTTCGCTAACCTGACCAGTGCAGATACGATCTCCGGTGGCAACGGCACTGACACGATCGCCTTCTCTGCTGACGGAAACTATGACTTTACTGCTGACGTGACCACTTTGACAAACGTGTCTGGTGTTGAGCGCTACTCATTCACTGGTTTGGCTGGCGGTAACGACACCGTGACCCTGAACGACGGCGTGATCTCCGCAGCTGGTGGAACATTGACACTGTTGAACGGTTCAGCTTCTTCCACGATCTTCAATGCTTCTGCTGTTCTGGCTTCAGCCTCGAAAGTGGTTCTGAGTTCTAACGCAACTGGTAACGGTACTGCGTTGACCTACTCTATCGGTAACGGTATTGATCAAGTCACACTCGGTACAGCCGGTGATACTGTGGTTGTTACGAACAACGCCTACCTGTCTGCAAGTGACACCATCTCTGGTGGCGCTAGTTCTGACACGCTGTCGTTCACTTACAACGTTGCATCGAGCAACACGATCACTGCAGCCCAACTGACAAACATCACGGGCTTTGAGACTTTCAGCATCAACAACGCAACGGATGCAACTGCTGTCAACTACACGTTGACACTGACCGATGCTATCTTGGGTACACAAGTCAACCCTGGTGCGACATTCACCGTGACACGTGATGCTGGCGACACAGGTACTACGAAGGTTGATGCCTCTGCAGTCACAGCAACATACTTGACTGCCCTGACAGGTGGTACAGGCAATGACACCCTTTTGGGCGGTGCTGCTGCTGACACAATTAGCGGCGGAGCTGGTGCAGACTCCTTGACTGGTGGTGCAGGTAACGATGTATTCGTCATTACAGGAGCAACACTTGCTGCTAACGGGTTGGATACCATCACTGACTTCAGCTTTGGTACTGCAACGACAGCCGTGGACACAATCCGGATTGACTTGACATCCACAACAAAGGTGTTCGGCACTGCCAGTGCAGGCATTACTGCTGCTGCTGGCACAGAGATCCTGGTTCTGGACACTGCAGCCTATGCGGATGCAACTGCAGCTCAAACAGCAGCACGTACAGCGTTTGGCTCAAACGATAACGCGGCTGAAGCAATTGTTGTTTGGCAAGACACTCTTGGTAACTTGAACGTGTCCACTTACGCTGATGCCTCTGCTGATGCGACCGCTAACGGCACGCTGCAAGGTGCTATGGTTAAGTTCACAGGTTTGTCGCTCTCTAGCTCGGGCACACTGATCAACGCTACCGATTTCGAAATCGTTTAATTTGCGTTGTTTAAATGGTTTGATCCTGCCCTTGAATAGAGGTTAAGTTCAAATTCCAGCAGACTACCCCGCCCCTCACAAGGGGGTGGGGTTTTTTCTAAGCGCATTCTGTGTTTTTAGATAAAACCCCACATGAAACTCCTGCACATCGGCTGCGGCCCCAAGCGCAAGCCTCAAACGACTCGCGGCTTCAACACGGACGAGTGGCAAGAAATCCGTCTGGACATTGATCCATATGTCGAGCCCGATGTGACCGGCACCATGACCGACATGTCTGCTGTGGCTGCTGAATCGGTTGACGCCATCTTCTCCAGCCACAACATCGAGCACCTGTACCCGCATGAGGTACCCGTCGCTCTTTCCGAATTCGCCCGCGTGCTGTCCGATGACGGCTTTGCGGTCATCACGTGTCCTGATCTTCAGTCGGTCTGCGCTCTGGTTGCAGAAGACAAACTGACAGAGGCTGCCTACACATCGCCTGCTGGCCCCATTGCGCCCATCGACATCCTGTATGGCTACCGCCCCTCCATGAGCAATGGCAACCTGTTCATGGCGCACCGCTGCGGCTTTACCCAGAAGGTGCTGACCGGCACTTTGCAGTCTTGCGGCTTCAAGTCGGTTGCCACCATGGCCCGTGGGCGTGCACCATTTTTTGACCTGTGGGCATTGGCCAGCAAATCACAACGATCTGAAGCGCAGATGCGCGAGTTGGCGAAGCTGCATTTACCGCTCTAAGCCATGACCGCCTGCATCTACTACCACCCCGAGGCGTACACCACCAGTGGCCCTAAGCTGATGGGCCGCAATGCTGCGGGTGAATCGTTTTTGCGGGGTTTTCTCTCGCACAGTGCCAGTTCCGAGTTCTGGGCCCAGGTGGACAAGCCCGAACATGCCCAGCATTTCGCAAAGACGGTTGCTTCCTTTGGCCGCTCAGAGCCTGTGCGCTCTGTCACCAAGTCTTCTTTGGCCGCTCTGTCTCAGCCCGGCGTGGTCTATTACCCCGGCCCCGGCATTGGTGAACACGCCTTTGCCCGATCTGCTCATGGCCACAGCGCCTGGAGCCTGTGCGGTATCACCCACACCACATCGTCTGCGGGCGCCATGGATGCGCTGGCCGATTTGTTGGTGGCCCCTGTCCAGCCCTGGGATGCGGTGATCTGCACCTCCATTGCTGTCAAAGACAACGTCACCCGCCTGCTTCAAGCCCAGGTGGATTACCTTCAAGCCCGTCTGGGCATCACCAAATTTGTTCTGCCCCAGTTGCCCGTGATCCCGCTGGGCATCCACACCGCCGACTTTGCCTTCTCTCAGGCTCAGAAAACCGCTGCCCGCGCGGCCTTGGGCGTTTCGCCCGATGCGCTGGTGGTGCTCTTCATGGGGCGTCTGTCGTTTCACGCCAAGGCCCACCCGCTGGCCATGTACCAAGCCCTGGAAGCTGCTGCCAAAGCCACAGGCAAGTCTGTGGTGCTGGTCGAGTGCGGCTGGCACGCCAACGACTTCATTGCCAAAGCCTACGCCGATGCGGCTGCCTTGGCTTGCCCTTCGGTGCGGGTGGTGACGCTGGATGGCCGCAAAGCCCAAGACCGGCAGACCGCGTGGGCCGGGGCCGATGTGTTTTGCTCCCTCTCGGACAACATTCAGGAGACCTTTGGCATCGTGCCCATTGAAGCCATGGCCGCAGGACTGCCTGTGGTGGTGTCGGACTGGGATGGCTACAAGGACACCGTGCGCGATGGGGTCGATGGGTTCCGGATTGCGACCCTGATGCCCCAGGCTGGCCTGGGTGGCGACTTGGCCTACCGCCATGCCCTGGAGGTGGACACCTACGACATGTACTGCGGCCACACCTGCTCGCTGGTGGCTGTGGATGTGCAGGCCGCTGCTGTGGCGTTTGAGAAACTCTTCAACAGCCCCGAACTGCGCCGCCAGATGGGCGAGGTTGGCAGGGCACGGGCACAGATGCTCTATGACTGGAAGCCCATCATCGGCCAGTACGAAGCCTTGTGGGCTAAGCAGACGGAACTGCGCACGGCCCAGGCCAAAGACCTGAAGCCTTTGACGCACCCCTGGCCCGCCCGCATGGACCCCTTCCATGCCTTTGCCAGTTACCCCACCCAAAGCCTGACACCCCAGACTGTGCTGGGCCTGGTGGATGCCGATCTGAACACGGCCGTTGCCCGGGCCCTGGCCTACCGCCAACTGGCCATGGTGGACTTTGCCAGGAACATCTTGCCCACCGAAGCGGAGGTGCGCGCTGTGCTGGCTGCTGCCCAGTCGCTTGCTGCAGCTTCGGGTTTGCTGCAAGGCATTGCACCTGAGCGCCAGCCCTTTGTGTTTCGCGCCCTGGCCTGGCTGGTCAAGTTGGGTGTGCTCAAGGTGGTGTCATGAACATCCTGTTCATTCACCAGAACTTCCCCGGCCAGTTCAAGTTCCTGGCCCCCGCGCTGGTCAAGCAAGGCCACAACGTGGTGGCCATGACCATGCAAAAGACCGATGCCCAGGACTGGCAGGGCGTGAAACTCGTGCCCTACAGCGCAAGCCGAGGCACCACCGCCAACAGGCGCCCCTGGGTGTCGGACTTTGAAACCAAGGCGATCCGGGGGGAGGCTTGCTTCAAAGCCGCATTGCAGATGAAGCAGCAGGGCTTTAGCCCCGATGTGATCATCGCCCACCACGGCTGGGGTGAGAGCCTGTTCTTGAAGGAAGTGTGGCCCCAGGCCAAGCTGGCCATTTACTGCGAGTTCTTCTACCACCCCACGGGGGCCGATGTGGGGTTTGACCCGGAGTTCCCGGCCAAAGACCCGGGTGACGCTTGCCGCCTGCGGCTGAAGAACCTGAACAACCTGCTGCACTTTGAGGTGGCCGATGCCGGGCTGTCTCCGACGCACTGGCAGGCCAGCACGTTTCCGGAGCCGTTCAGGTCAAAGATCACGGTGGTGCATGACGGTATTGATACCCAGGCGGTGGCACCCAACCCGGCGGTGAGCCTCACCTTCAACGGCAAGCTGACGCTCACCAAGCACGACGAGGTCATCACCTTCGTCAACCGCAACCTCGAACCCTACCGGGGCTACCACGTGTTCATGAGGGCGCTGCCCGAGATATTGAAGAACAGGCCCAAGGCGCGTGTCTTGATCGTGGGCGCAGACGATGTGAGCTATGGCGCCCGCCCAGACCATGGTCAGAAGTGGAAAGACATTTTTGCTGCAGAGGTGCGCTCACAGATCAGTGACGCCGATTGGGCCAGGGTGCACTTCTTGGGCAATGTGGCTTACCAGCACTTCATCCCGCTGCTGCAACTGAGCACCGTGCATGTGTACCTGACCTACCCCTTTGTGCTGTCGTGGAGTCTGCTCGAAGCTATGAGCGCTGGTTGCGCCATCGTGGCCAGCGACACGCAGCCCCTGCACGAAGCGATCAAGGACGGTGAAACCGGCAAACTGGTGAACTTCTTTGACCATGCCCGACTGGCCCACGAAGTGTGCGATTTGTTGGACCAAACGCAAGAGCGCCAAAGGCTGGGGGCCAATGCCCGCACCTTCGCGCAGCAAAACTACGACCTGCAGACCGTTTGCCTGCCCAAGCAGTTGGCGTGGGTCAATGATCTGATCGGATCATGAAGACAAGCAAGAATCTGTTTCCGATCCTGGTCCTAATCACTGCTCAACTGTGTGCCATCTTTGTGCTGGTCTACTTCTACATCAACACCTTCAACCTGATTTGAGGTCACATGACCCCCGAACTCGAAGCCGACTTCCTGCGAGAACTGGCCGAAATCGAAGCCGAGTCCATCGGCTGGCAGCCCTTGGAGCCAGGGGTGTACCTGCACGTTGAGGATGAAAACGCCACCGAGGTGTTGGTGGTGGGTGTGCCTCAACCAGGGGCGGCGGTGTTGCTGGTGCTTGGGTGATGTGACTGAGAAGGAGAACTTATGCTGGGAGCTGTGCAACCCGATTTTGAGGCCGTGGCATGCACTGACGCATTGAGAGGATTGCTATCCCTTCCGCCAACTGTCCTTAATCATGTCTCCAAAAGAATCAGCGACTTCAATAGATTACGAGATGATGAAATCGACGAAATCGAAACCCGTCAGTTGATCTCTGAGCTGGCATTTGTCTATTTCCTCATACCCATAGCGATTCGCAGCGGTCATGTGATTTTTCGTGGCAGATCATTTGAATCCAGTAGGCTACTTTCGACTGTCCAAGAGTTTTATGCACCTGCAGCTGAACTTGCAGTGGTTCAACGGGTGAACGGACATGGTGAATCGGTTTTTTACGGCGGCAGTAGCGATGAAACAGTGTTTTCAGAAGTTGGTGCTACTGCGGGAAAGTTCATCAATATCGCAGCACTTGGCGTCAGGCAGGACTGCGAAATCACAGCATTTACCATTGGCGAAATGGATCACTATCGCCGCTGGCGACGAAATCGCTTTCTTCCGTCAGGCCTTGAAATAAGCACTCAGGAGATCCTCTCGAAGCTGCACCCAGACGTTTCGCTTGCTATACAACTGGTCGATGCATTCCTTGCCGACCGATTTAGCAGACCAGGGAAGGAGGCCTACCGCGTAACCAATCTAATTGCTAGCGAATTCCTCAGGTCGCAATCAATCGATGCGATCATCTACCCTAGCGTCGCCCTGCCTGGTGGGACAAACTATGCCATAAAAGATGAGGTCAGTAAGGTGCGATTGGAAGTCAAGGCTTGTGCGGCAATAGAGATTCTTAACGACTACGGATATGGGAGCTACCGAGGTAGGCGTTATGGTGTGGCCAAGATTCGTGCAGAGATAGACTCTGTCCCATGGGTGTCTATGGACGCACCGCTGCATGCGGTCCAAAAATTTGCATCAGACTTAAGCAGCGATCCTGACCCTGTCTTGGATTGGCTGAAACCCCGAGGTGCGTATAGTTAGCTTGTGCAAGCTAGTAGCGGCAGTATTGCTGATGTGACAAGCGATACCGAAAATTTAGCCAACCAGCACGCAAGATCACACCGGCTTCAGCAGCATCCAAGGCTCCACTTCCAGGGCCTGGGCGAGACGTTCAATGTTGGACAGCGACACATTCCAGACAGAGCGCTCGATAGCGGACACATAGGTCCTGTCCAGTTCACAGACCAGGGCCAGACGCTCCTGTGACCACCCCTTGGACACGCGCAGCGTCCTGATATGCCACGCCAAGATACCTCGCAGGTCATCTTTGGCTGGCTTTGTCTTTGGTGGGGTAGGTTTGGCTGACACCCCGTAAGCATCCCAATCAGTTGGATTTGCATCTACGGAGTTTGCTTCTCAAATTGGTGATAATTTGTGGATCTCAACCAATCAGGAGTGAACATGAGTTTGAAGGCGCTGGGCAAACTTTTCATGGGTGGTGGATTGGCCATGCTGACCTACGGCATCTTGATGGACACCTCTGTGAGCAGTGGGTACGGACGGGTGGTCAACATTGGGTTGGCCAATGACCGGTTGATGTTTATCCTGATCGGTGGCTTTGTGTTCGTTGGAGGTGTGATTCTTTTCGGCGTATTCAAGGCCAAACAGACCAAGGAAGATGAGCAGACCGAGCAGCAAGAGATTGATGCCAGAAATGCGCAGCGTAAGGCTCAGGCTGTTGCGCTGTCACAGTCAATGGCAGCAAGGGTGGCTAAAGACAATGTGATTTGGCGATTGGCCCATGGAGTAGGAATCGCACTTCTGATCAATGGTTTGGCAAGTCTGGTACATCCACCAGATGTGGTGACTTTCCTCCTGTACGTGGTGTCGCTAGTCATGGCATTTAGGCCGATTGAATACCGAACCGTTATCGCACAGTGCTGGCTGGTGGCAGTCATCGCGTCGGTCTATCTGGCGCTGCACACATTTCTCACTGGAAAGATCCTTGGATGGCTGCCGGGTCTTGTGGTCGCGTTGATCTCCTATCTGGTCAGTCGGCGGTATCGAAAAAACTGAGAAAACCCCTGTATCTATATTGAAGAGCTGACCCTCTTCATTCACCCTCAAACAGCCCCCCTGGTTTCGTCCTCGGGGGCTTTTCTTTTGTCTGAAAGGTTTTATGCATGCATTGAAATCGACCGCTGCCATCGAGCAGTTTTTACACACCACCCCTGATCCTGAACTGCGGACGCTAATGCTTAACCGTGTGCAGGCGCTCAGTGAGTATGACGACGACCTTGGTGAGCTGGCTCACTTCTACGTGGTCGAGACCGCTGAGGAACTGCGAAGTCTGAACCTGCCCGAGATCATCGAGGTCAGAGAGGACCACAAGCACTGGACTGAATTGGTCTATGTGCTCAGTGATGACGGATTTGGCCTTGAGGTCTTTGTCCGAAAGGGGTTGATATGACCCTGCTTTGCTCCCCACCCGCAACCACCCATCGAGGTGGTTTTTTTACGCCCAAAGGAACCCTAATGAAACCCAATGATGAAACCCTGGCAGCACTGGTCGGTCTTCTCAATGATGATCTGTATGAGCTATGGCAAGAACGTGCTGCGGTCCTTGAGTTCGATGCTGGTCTGGATCGTGATCTGGCAGAGGCTCGTGCTTATCTGTATGTCCTGCGGGACCACACCCAGTCTGTCATGGAGGGCCTGCTATGAAATGCCCATCACTGTCTGGACGATCCACCCTGACTTACGAGGTCAAGGACGGGCAGCTGTCGATTGTCGCTAACAGCGGTAGCGGCATGTTCAAGCCCACTCCAGTGAGCATGAAGGAAGTGGATGATCTGCTCTCAACCCACGAGTCGATCACGGCAGCCACCCTGCATGAGTTCTTCAAGGGCACCTCGGTGAACACGGCGGGTTTTGTACTGGCTGCACTCAAGGACCTTGGGATCGTGGAGCCACTGCCGGGTAACTCCAGGCGGCTCAGAAGGAGGGTTCAGTCATGAATCTGATCTTGTCCCTGCTCCTGGACGGGCTGCTGGAGGTGATCTTGCAGGCACTGCTCACCAAGAAAAAGCGGAGGCGACCATGGCGCTGATCGTGACTGCTGCGGTGGTGCTGTGGATCTTGGGCAAAGTCTCCAAGATGCTCATGGGAGGGCTGCTGATCGTGATGTTCTTGATGTACCCAGTCAAGACAGCCGTGGTGCTCCTGATCCTGCTGGTGCTGCAGATGCCCACCTGACGTCCACCCCCAGGGTCATTGCTTCGGTGATGGCTCTGGGGTTGGTGGTTTATTTTTTTATCAGGGCAGATTCCAGAATTCCAGATCCCCAAACCCTAGGGATTGGAAAACTCGGGAAACTGGGAATCTGGTCTGAAGCGAATTTAATGAGCTACTAAGTATTTGTATTTTCCAGGGGACGCTTATGCCCAGAGCTACACAAAAAATAGTACCCACTTCATGTGTGGTCCCAGGGCTTCATTAACAAGGATGGCTCTGGGGTTGGCGATCTATTTTTTTATCAGCTGATTCCAGGATTCCAGATCCCCAAACCCTATGTATTGGAAAACTCGGGAAACTGGGAATCTGACTGATTTAATTGAAGAATGTTGTATGCAAACAACGATTCAGGATGGCAGAGACAAATAATTCAGACATTTAGTGCGGGGCATGAACTTTTTTTGTGAAAATACGCCTCCCCTGGCTAAACGCCTCTATGTGTCGCGTGCAGTCAGGTTAAGCACAGATGGATCTGTCCATCACCGTGAGCTGGGAGCTAGGTTCACGTTTCATTACTAGTCGTCGAGAGATGACGCAACAGTCGTGTCGACACTTACCAGTGTTCACACGCATCGCACAAGGGTGCAAAAGAGTTCCTTGCTGGGGTGTCCCGGTGAGGTTTATTAGCCAGAGCACTAGCTCGTGGGGCAGGTCGTCTGCTTTGCAAGTTAGAGCACTGGAGCTGTGCTGTCGGCGTAATTTTTTTGAAACGCTGATGGCATGCATACCCTAGGAGTATTTTTTATGTCGAATCAGTCTTTTCTACAATTTCCAGAAGTTATGTTCAACCCTTGGATGGTCCCAGTGAAATCCAAGTTGGATGGGCAGGTTTCTATGGTCTTCGTGCAAGGAGCATTTCCTTTTTACTTTGATCTCGTTGCCGGTAACCAGTTGCCAGCCCGTACGCTATTGGCGGATCTTCATTACCTGACTGGTGGCTCACTGGAGGCATTTGATTGGCTGTGTGGCGAAATTCCACAGGGCGAAGTTGACCGTGATGCACTGCTAGATCGGTATCGTGCTTTTGATGAACGCAATACGGAGTGTGTTGGACCTCTGTTTTTGCACTACTACGTAGCATGTTCTAACGGGTGGGAGGGCACCTACGAGGTTTACCGTGCGAGACACTGGATCGGTGATGAATTGCTCAATCCGATGCTAATGATTGAGGACGAGGAGGCTACAGCCTGATTCCCAAGTGCTCGGGGCTTTGGCCCTGGGACTTATTACGGAGAAGCGTAACGATCATTAACCAATATGACCATGGTTCAGTCACCACGAAGACAAGGTGCGCCTGAGCCATTCAGATTCCCAGTATTCCAAATCCTAGGAGGTTGGAAAGCTGGGGAACTGGGATTCTGTGGATATCCATGGAAATTCAGTTTCCTAGTTTTCTAAATTAAATAGGGCGGGAAACTGGGGAACTGAAAAACTGTGGTCATCCATACAAGAAAGATAAGAATGAACCAAAATATCAAGGTCCGTCTAGAAGCTATGAACCGTGCAAAGGCTGCCAATGCGTGGCTTGCACAGGGCTATACCCCGATGCCTGTTATGCCAGGCTTGAAATCACCGCGCTACAAATTTGACCAGTGGTTTGACGCACTGTCAGACCGTTCCGTGGATGTCCACTGGAGCACCCACCCTAATGATGAAATCGCCCTGCACTGTGGCAAAGGGCTGGTCGTGCTCGATGCGGACTCATCCGAGTCACTGCAAGCCATGCTGCAGCTGGAGGCCAAACACGGCCTTGAGCCCAAGATGGTCGTCAACACCAAGAAGGGCGTCCATCACTACTTCCGGCAGTCACCAGACCTGCGGATCAAAGTCGCTGGTCACAGTACAGAAAACCATCCGGAGCGGATCGATGTGCGCTGCGGTAACGGTTACATCATCGCCCCACCCAGCACTGGCAAGACCCTGGCCACGGAGGAGGTGGTTCGTTTTGAAGACCTGACGCTGCTCACCCAGGAGTTTGTGGATGCGCTGTTTGTGCATAACGGTGACAGGCCACTGACCGAGCGTCCTGTGAGTGAAACCGTGGATGACTGCGGCGAGTTTGGTGAACCCGTTGATGTCTCAGTCAAGGTTGCCCGCATGAGGGCAATGCTGGAGCACATTGATCCGGATGAGGGGTACTCATCTTGGATTCAGGTGCTGATGGCGATTCATCATGAAACGGGTGGATCCGATGAGGGCCTGGAGCTGGCTGATGAATGGTCCAGCAAAGGCGGCAGCTACGAAGGGTTCCGATCCATTGAGAAGAAATGGTCGGGTTTCAACGCTGGTTCAGAAACCCCGGTCACGATGGCCACGATCGCATCCCTGGTCAGAGATCAGGGGTTGGATCCTTGGACTCTGTGTGCTGAAGCTGATGAGCCTTTTGAAGCGTGTGAGATGGAAGTGCTCGCGCCAGTCAAACGGTCGCGGTCAGTAGTTAGATGCACCACTTCTGACATGATCCAGCCCATTTCAAGGGACAGGTTTCCGCATCAACCAAGTAGAAAGAATGCTGGTGTACCGGCAACGTTCGAGAATTTTGTTCACCTGATGCGGGCATATGGCGTGCAGGTTTCCTACGACATGGTCAGAAAAGATGTGCTCATTAAGGTGCCTCATCTGGTGACCACGATCGATAACGCCAAGGAAGTCACCAATGCACATATCAAGAGCTTGTGCGCAATGAATGACATACCAGTGACGCACATCGGCTCCAACATTCTGGCGCTCGCTGATCTCAATGCCTTTAACCCGGTGGCTGATTGGATCGTGAGCAAGCCATGGGACGGGGTGGATCGACTGCCTGCGTTTCGGGCTACCCTGATCACTGACGATGACTATCCGGTCGACTTCAAAGATGCGTTGCTGGACAAGTGGATGAACTCTGCAGTGGCTGCGGTGTTTGCTAATGATTTCCGCTCAAGGGGCGTGCTCACACTGTCTGGCTCTCAAGGCATCGGCAAGACCAGCTGGGTCAATGCGCTGGTGTCCTGTCCTGAACTGCGCAAAGCCACAGTGCTCACCGGACATTCTTTGGACGCGAACAGTCGCGACTCCAAGAGTACCGCTATCACCAAGTGGATCACAGAGTTGGGGGAAGTGGAGGCCACACTCAAGCATGACCTGCCTGCATTCAAGGCGTTCATCACCAATGATATGGATGTGTTTCGCAGGCCTTATGCAGCTTCGGACTCGACCATGCCACGGCGCACGGTCTTCTGTGCATCCGTCAACGACAAGTGGTACCTCAAAGATCCCACTGGGAACAGCCGGTTTTGGTCGATCAAGGTGGCCGAGGTCAATTATGAGCATGGGTTGGACATGCAGCAGGTGTTTGCCCAGTACAAGGTGCAATTCTTCGATCGGGGTGCCTCATGGTGGCTCGATCCTGAGCAGGAGGTGCGCTTGACGGAGCTCAACAAAGAGTTTGAACCGATCAGTCCTGTCCAGGAGGCTCTGACATTGTTGATCAATCAGGGCCGTGAGAAGAAACACGATCTGGTCTTCATGACGTCTGTGCAGCTGATCAAGTTGATCGACATGCGCGCCACATCTAAAGAGGTTCATGCTGTGATGCGTGATCTGGTGGGGCCTGCGCGTAAGACCGGCGGTCTCTATGGCTGGGATTTACCACTGATCATGTCCCTGGACTGACAGGGTTGGAGGGGCTGCAGGGGTTGCAGGTTTGGAGACGATTGGCTGGTTTGTCTGGCTTGACTCTCTGGACTTGCACCTCTACTCCTTCCCAGATCAGGGTTGCAGGGGTCGGAAAATTCACAGGTACAAAAAGTATTTGGGGAATTCTCCATAGGCGGTAGCGGAGGAGATGTGAAATCCAAAAATTCTTTCCCAGGCAGTACCCCTTGCAGCCCTTGCAACCCCATGCAGAGCCAGAAAAGCATCAAGGTCACAGCAAACACCAACCCCTGCGACCCTTGCAACCCAGATCCCCATAAAAACAGCTGAAGAGCCCACTCCAGCGATCACCCGCAGGTACTGATCCCCAGTATCTGGTCAATCCCCCAACCGACATGAACCATGCATTAACCGTGCAGGCCATGTCACGTCCAAACCAAAAGGAGTTTTCTGAAAATGCCTACCGTTCAACTGTCATCACAATTTGTGGCCACCGCTGCATGCCCAAGTGGCAAACGCAAAGTGGACTACTACGACACCCTGGTCACGGGGTTCATGGTGGAAGTGCGTGCCACAGGGTCTGCCACCTACTACCTGCGTTACCGGGATCCCCATGATCGTCAATGCCAGTTCAAGATCGGCGACACCAAGAGCGTCCCATTCGAGCGTGCCCGTCAAGCAGCCCTTCAAGCCCGCACCCGTGTGGTCTTGGGGGAGAGCCCTCAGGAGCAAAAGAAGCTCAAGAAGGCCGTGCCCACCTTCAAGGCGCTGGCCCAGGAGCATTACCTGCCCTATGTCAAAACCTACAAACGCAGCTGGGACAGTGACCGCTCGATGCTTCAACACCATCTGTTGCCTGGCCTGGGGGACAAACGCCTGGATGAAATCTCCGAGCGTGCAATCTCAGACCTGCTGCAAGATATGCGTGCCAGGGGTTATGCCAAGGGGACCTGCAATCGCGTGCTGGTGCTGGTCAAGTACATGTTCAAGCTGGCCAAGAAATGGAATCTTGCGGGTTCACAGGCCGATCCCACGGAGAACATCAAGGTGGTCGATCCTCAAAACGCCCGTGAACGTTTCCTGACTGCCGAGGAAACCCAGCGTCTTCGTCAGGCCATTGAGAACAGTCCCAATTTGCAGCTCAAACACATCGTGCCACTGCTGCTGCTCACTGGTGCACGAAAGCGTGAACTGCTGGATGCCAAGTGGGAGGACTTTGACCTGGAGCGTCGTAACTGGCGCATTCCTATGACCAAGTCTGGCAAGGCTCGCCATGTACCGCTGTCCACAGCCGTGTTGGACATCCTGAAGTCACTGCCCCGTTGGGATGGTTGCCCCTATGTGGTGCCCAACCCTCAGACCCACAGGCCATTTAGGTCCGTGTTTTGCAGCTGGAATACCGCCCGTCAAGAGGCAGGACTGGCTGAGGTGCGCATGCACGACCTGCGCCACAGCATGGCCAGTAACCTGGTCAACTCTGGCCGCTCGATCTATGAGGTCTCCAAGATTCTGGGGCACTCACAGATCAAGACGTCCCAGAGGTACGCCCACCTGGCCCATGAAACGCTGCTGGCAGCGGTTGATGCAGCATCGTCCACTTGGATGTAAGTCCCTGGCCCCTTCGGGGGTTGGGGGGGTTTCACCAAAAGGGAGTAAAATGCAACTTAAAGAAACCTAGTGGAGTCATCATGTCTACAGCAGTCAAACTCGCCGACACCCTGATCGATCAGGCTAGGCGCTATGCCAATGTGGCACATCGTTCTGTCCCTAAGCAAATCGAATACTGGTCCCAGATTGGTCGTATTGCTGAGGAAAATCCAGATCTGCCGTTCTCGATGATTCGTGAAATCTTGATTGCCGATCAGGAAGAGCCTGTCGGTGAGTACCAGTTCGGCTGATGAAAATCCTTCTCACGCCCACATTCGAGCGGGCACTCAAGAAGCTGCACAAGTCGCAGAAGCTGGATCTCGATGGGGCAGTTCGGGCCATCGCGCAGGACCCTGTCATTGGCGAGGCCAAGGTAGGTGATTTGGCTGGGGTGCGTGTCTATAAGTTTCGGATGAGCAATCAGCTGTGCTTGCTGTCGTACAGGCTCATGGATGAAAGCACGATCAAGCTGCTGACATTTGGATCACATGAAAACTTTTATCGTGACCTCAAGAGCACAGGGCATTAAGCGGCTCAAGCAAGAAATTTCTCAAGGCATGGCCGATATGAAGGCTGGTCGGGTGAGCAAGATGGACATGGCTGCCATCAAGGCCCAAGGGGCGTGCGCTGAATGATGGCGGCAATATTTTTTTGCATCATGGGTCTGACATCAGTAGCAGGCTCTTCTGAATTCTGCTGATAATTTTTCCCTTTGGGTCATGGGTGGGCTGCCCATCAAGCCCTGTATGACCATTGTTTCTCATACATGTAGCCGTTAACCAATGGCATAAATCCTGAGCTTGGTCTTAGGTGGGTCGCAGGTTCCCTCAACACCTGAAATTCTCTACAAGCCTTGCCAACACTGGCCGTCAGCGCCTGCTTGGCCTATTGGCTCACTACAGGTCGCCCCACGACCACCACCACACCCAAGCCCGTATTCGCTTGAGCGCCTTGTAACAGGACGCTCTGGCGAGTACGGGCTTTTCGCCTGGCTCGTACTCGGTTTCTTTGCAAAGAAAT
>JACCDQ010127977.1_pt1 | contig 17074 bp, 11 predicted proteins | sample 7446031 | NCBI WGS metagenome assembly JACCDQ01 (sample SAMN15323442, study PRJNA562643) | freshwater metagenome | isolation source: river surface water | place: USA:Blue River Watershed | collected 2017-08-17
CCTGCCAGATTCCGGGGCGGTCGAGCAGCGCGCGCAGCGCCTCGGTGCCCTGCGCCGTGATGCCGGTGGCCTCGACCACCGGGGCACCGATGGCACGCTCGAGCGCCGCCAGGTCGAGTTCGCGACCCTGTGCCCGCACCCGGTCCATCATGTTGACGACGACCACCTGCGGCAGTTGCAGCCGCTTGAGCGCGGCCACCAGCCGCAGGCCACGGCGCAGCCGGGTCGCGTCGAGGATCACGGCGGTCAGATCGGGCGCGCGCTCCTGCAGGCTGCGGCCCAGCACGACCGAGCAGGCCACGGCCTCGTCCTCGCTGCTGGCGTTCAGGCTGTAGCTGCCCGGCAGGTCGATCACCGAGACGCTGCGGCCGGCGGCGGTCTTCATCAGGCCGCGCTTGAGCTCGACCGTGACACCGGCGTAGTTGCCGACCTTCTGCTGGCTGCCGGTCAGGCGGTTGAACAGCGCGGTCTTGCCGCAGTTCGGGTTGCCCAGCAGCGCGAGCCGATGCTGGGCCAGGGCGCCCAGATCGATCGATTGGGGCTCGCTCATGCGGGCTCCAGACCGATCTGGCTGGCTTCGGACGGTCGCAGGCCGAACACGGCCGGGCCGACCTGCACCACCAGCGCGCCGCGCCTGAACCAGCTGCGTCGCAGCACCCTGACCGGCTCGTGCGGCAAGAAACCGAGTTCGAGCAGGCGTGCGTTGCTGCTGCCGCCCGCTGCGATGCGCTGCCATTGCCCGATCGGAGCCTGGCTCAAATTGGATGGATGCAAGAGAACCTCGTCACATGAATGAGAATCGATCGCATTTTATCCCTGATTCCAGGCTGCCGTTTGATCTGGCGCAATGAAACCAGGCCGGAATGACATGGCCCGCCGGCTCGAACGGGCTCGGCACCCGGTGGCGAAGGGGCGCCGGGACTTGGCCACAATAGGCCCATGACACCGAACTCCCCTACCCGTCTCGGCTGGAAACTGCTGCTGCGCATGACCCGGCCCGGCTTCCTGTCGATCACCGCGGTCGCCTGCCTGTTGGGCGTCGCATCGGCCGCCAGCGGCGACGGTCAGATCGACTGGCGGCTGGCCCTGCTGACGCTGGTGCTGGCGCTGGCGGCCCATGCCGGCGCCAACGTGCTGAACGACTACCACGATGCGCTCAACGGCGCCGATGCGGCCAACCAGAGCGGGCTGTTTCCGTTCACCGGCGGCTCGCAGCTGATCCAGCAGGGCCGGGTCACGCCGGAACAGACGCGCGCGCTGGCAGAGGGGCTGCTGGCCGGCGTGGCGCTGGGCGGGCTGGGACTGGCCTGGGTCACGGGCGGCGGACTGCTGCTGCTCGGACTGGCCGGGCTGGCGCTGGGCTGGGCCTATTCGGCCCCGCCGCTCAAGCTGATGTCGCGTGGCCTGGGCGAGCTGGCCGTGGCGCTGGCCTGGGGCCTGATCGTGGTCGGTGCCGACCAGGTGCAGCGGCGTGAATGGCTGCTGCTGCCGGGAGTCGCGGCCTTCGGCTTTGCGCTGCTGATGGCCAATATCCTGCTGATCAACGGCTACCCCGACGCCGCCTCGGACGCGGCGGTCGGCAAGCGCACGCTGGTGGTCAGGCTGGGCCCAAGGCCAGCCGCCCGGCTCTACCTGCTGATTGCGCTGCTGGCGCATGGCTGGGTGGTTGGCGCGGTATGGCTGGGCTGGCTGCCCGCCCCGGCGCTGGCGGGACTGGCCGCGCTGCCGCTTTCGCTCGCGGCGGGCCGGCTGCTGTGGCGGCGTGCCGATCGGCCCGCGACGCTGCAGCCGGCCATCCTGCTGACGATCGCGGCCGGAACGGTGCATGGACTGGGACTGGCGGCGGGACTGGCCTGGGTCGCCAGCTAAAGGCATGGAGGCCGGCGCAGACGCGGCTGCAGCAATAATCCCAAATAATGAAGATCCTGCACACCTCCGACTGGCACCTGGGGCAGACGCTGCACCAGTACGAGCGCGGCTACGAGCACGCCCGCTTCCTGGGCTGGCTGCTCGACCAGCTGGAGGCCGAACAGGTCGACGCGCTGCTGATCGCGGGCGACCTGTTCGACCACACCAATCCTTCGGCGGCCTCGCAGCGCCAGCTCTACCATTTCCTGACCCAGGCGCGGGCGCGGGTGCCGCAGCTGGCAATCGTGATGATCGCGGGCAACCACGATTCGCCGGGCCGGATCGAGGCACCCGGGCCGCTGCTGTCGCTGTTCGACGCCAGCGCGATCGGTGCGGTCGGCCGACCCGCTGACGGTGCCAGCGACGAAGATTCGGCCGCCCAGCTGGACCGGCTGATCCTGCCACTCAAGGACCGCAGCGGCGCGGTCGCGGCCTGGTGCATCGCGATGCCCTTCCTGCGCCCGGCCGATCTGCCACGTGTCGCAGGCAACGACAGCGGCAGCGGGACCGAGGCGGTCGACAGCTACCAGGCCGGCATGGCGCAGCTGTATCGCCAGGCCTGGCAGCAGGTACAGGACCGGCGCCAGCCCGGCCAGGCGGTGGTCGCGATGGGCCACTGCCACATGCGCGGCGGCCAGGTATCCGAGGAATCCGAGCGCCGGCTCGTGATCGGCGGCGCCGAGGCGCTGCCCAGCGCGCTGTTCGATCCCGGCATCGCCTATGTCGCGCTCGGCCACCTGCATCTGGCGCAGCGCGTCGGCGGCGACCCGACGCGGCGCTACTGCGGCAGCCCGCTGCCGCTGTCTTTCTCCGAGGTCGACTATCCGCACCAGGTGCTGCTGGTCGAACTGTCCGGCGAAGCGGTGGCAGAGGTCAGGGAGCTGCGCATCCCGCGCGCGGTCGAGCTGATGCGCCTGCCCCGGCAGCCGGCGCCGCTGGAGCAGGTACTGGCCGAGCTGGAGGCGCTCGAGCTGCCACAGCGCCCCGAGGCCGAGCAGCCCTATCTGCTGGTGCGGGTACAGCTCGACCAGCCCGAACCCGGACTGCGCGCCAGCGTCGAGGCCGCGCTGGCCGGCAAGCCGGTGCGGCTGGTGCGGATCGAGACCAGTCGCGCCCGGGCAATCGAGCCGGCCGAGGCCAACCCAGCGCCCCGGGTCTCGGTCGAGGAACTCGCCATGCTCGAACCCGCCGACTTGTTCGGCCGGCTCTACCGGCACCGCTTCGGCAACGAACCCGCGCCGGAACTGGCCCGGGCCTTCGACGAACTGCTGGTGCAGGCGCAGGGGGCCACATGAAGATACTCGCGATCCGGGGCCGCAACCTGGCCTCGCTGTCGAGCGAATTCGAGCTCGACTTCACGGCCGAACCGCTGGCCTCGGCCGGACTGTTCGCCATCACGGGCCCGACCGGCGCGGGCAAGAGCACCCTGCTCGATGCACTGTGCCTGGCGCTCTACGAACGCACGCCCCGGCTGGCGCGCGCGACTTCGCGCAGCGAAAGCTTGCCCGATGTCGGCGCCCATGCCGTCGGCAGCACCGACCCGCGCAACCTGCTGCGGCGCGGCGCGGCCGAGGGCTGGGCCGAGGTCGACTTCATCGGCAGCGACGGCACCGGCTACCGTTCGCGCTGGAGCGTGCGGCGCGCGCACGGCAAGCACAACGGCAAGCTGCAGGCGAGCGAGATACGCTTCAGCCGGATCGAGGGCGACCAGGTGCTGGGCGACCACCGCAAGACCGAGACGCTGCGCCAGATCGAGACCGCGATCGGACTGAACTTCGAGCAGTTCACGCGCGCGGTGCTGCTGGCGCAGAACGACTTCGCGACCTTCCTGAAGGCCAGCGACGACGAGCGCGCCGAGCTGCTGCAGACGCTGACCGGGACCGAGACCTTCTCGCGCCTGTCGACCCTGGCCTACGAGCGCATGAGGTCCGAGAAGGCGGCGCTGGAACGGCTGCAGCTGCAGCTGCAGGACTGCCAGCCGCAGCAGCCGGCCGAGCGGGCGCGCCAGCAGACCGAGCTGCTAGAGGTCAAGCACAAGCTCGAAGCGCTGGAGCGGGACCGGGCCGCTTTGGCCGAGCGCCAGCGCTGGCAGCTGCAGCTTGCGCAACTGCAAGACCAGCAGGCCAAGGCTGAGCGCCTGCTGGCGCATGCCGAGGCGACCAGCGAGGCGGCTCAGCCACGCCGCGCGCAGCTGCAACGCGTCGAGCAGGTCGAGGCGGCGCGACCGCTGCTGGTCGAGCTCGATCGCGTCGGGCAGGCACTGGCTGGCGAACAGGCGCTGCTGGAAGACAGCCAGCTCAAGGCCGGACAGCTCGGACGCGAGGTCGAACAGCTGAGCGCAGCGCATGAGCAGGCCGGGCTGGCGCTGCAGGCACAAGAGCGCGAACAGGCCGCCGCGCAGCCACTGCTGGAGCAGGCCAGAGCGCTGGACGGACGGATCGCCCTGACCCGGCCGCGCCTGGAGTCGGCTCGGCAGACGCACCGGCAGGCCAGCAGCGAGCTGGCACAGGCGCTGGCGCGCCAGCAACAGGCCCAGGCGCGCCAGCAGCGCGAAGCCGCCGAACGGCAGCACCTGCAGGCCTGGCTCGAGCAGCACGAGGGCTGGCGCGCGCTGGCGCAGGGCTGGCCGCGCTGGGAAGCGCTGCTGGACCAGGCCGGCGGCTTGCGCGAACAGCAGCAAGTTCTGCTGGCCGAAGAGGCCGAACGGGAACGGCAGGCCAGTCAGATCGCGGACGCATTGGCCCGGGCCAGCAGCCGACAGGCCGATGCGGCAGCCACCAGCGCGGCCGCAGCGGCCAGCCTGCAGGCAGCCGTCCAGGCCTGCTCGGCCTTCGACCTGGAGCAGCTGGCGCGTGACAAGGCCGCCTGGCAGGCCCGGCGCGAGTCGCTGCAAGCGCTGGCGCGGCTCTGGAGCCGGCGCCAGGAACTCGAGGCGCATGCCGCCGGCCTGGCCGCGCAGCAGGCGCAACAGGAGCAGGCCTTGCACCAGGCGCGGGAAACGCTAGCTGCGAGCGCCAACGGACGGTCGCTGGCCGAAGCCGAACTCCGCTCGGCCGAACAGGCCTGGCAGGCGGCCAGGCTGGCCGCGAGCGAGAGCGCCGAGGCGCTGCGCGCCAGCCTGCAACCGGGCCAGCCCTGCCCGGTCTGCGGCGCCACCGAGCATCCGCAAAGCTCGCCGGTGGCCGATGCGGTACTCGAGGCGCTGCACGCCCACGCGCAAAGTCGCCGACTGGCGCTCGACGGGCTGCTGCAGCGCCAGGCCCGCGCGCAGGCCGAACAGACGCTGGCCGAACAGGCGCTGCGTCAGATCGACGCCGAGCGCTCGACGCTGGCGAGCCAGCAGCAGGCGCTACAGACCGACTGGAACGCGCAGCCGCTGCATGCAGAATGCACCGCCTGGCCAGCCGAGGCCCTTCCAGGCTGGCTGGAACAGAGCCAGGCCGAGACGCTCGCGGCCCTGCAGCGCGCCAACGAACAGGAAGCGCGCCAGCGCGAACAGCTGCGCGCACGCGAACAGGCGCGGCTGGCGCTCGATGCCGCCAAGGCCCGCCAGGATCAGACCCGGCACAGCCAGCAACAGCTCGAGCAGCAAGCCGTCAGCCTGGCACAGCAGGGACAGGCCCGGCGGCAGCAGCTGGCCCGGATCGAGCAGGCGCTTGAATCGGTGCTGGCCCAGCTCGACGGAGCCTTCACCCGATCGGCCTGGCGCGAGCAATGGCTGGCCGACCCCGAGGGCCATGGTGCCCGCCTGCGGCAGTCGGCGCAGGACTGGTCCGGCGCCAGCGCGCAAGCCGAGGCGCTGCAGGCCAGTCTGCAGCTGCTGGCACAGGAAGCCGGCAGCCGACAGGAGGCCAGTGCCGTCGCGCAGCGCCAGCAGCAAAGCCAGGCCGAGGCGCTGCAGCAGATCGAGAACGAACTGGCGGACTGCGAGTCCGGGCGCGCCGCACTGTTCGGCGGCCAGGCGGTCGATGCCGTCGACGCCTCGATGAAGGCGGCGCTGGAACAGGCCAGGACCAGGCTGGCCGGACAGCTGAAGGCATTGAACCAGGCCCATCAGCAACAGGCCAGGCTGCAAGAAGCCCTGCATCAGGCCGGATTCAGGCGCCAGCGCGAGCAGGACGCGCAGCAACAGGCGCAGCAGGCGCTGCAGGACTGGCTGGCCGGCTTCAACCAGGAAGCCCGGGACTCGAAGCCATCCCGGCCACTCGAACAGGCCGAACAGGCCGAACAGGCCGATGCCGCCGCGCTGACGCCAGCGGGCCTGCAGCAGCTGCTGGCCACGCCTGCCGCCTGGCTGGCGCGCGAGCGCGATCAGCTGCAGCAGCTCGAACTGGCGGTGCAGCAGGCGCAAGCCGTGCTGCAGGACCGCCGCGAGACGCTGGCGCGGCATCAGGCCAGCCGCCCCATGCCCGAACCGACCGCCCAGGCAGATCAGGCAGATCAGGCAGGGAAGATAGCGCAGGAGCCACAAGCGGCTGAGCCGGCGTTGGCCGATCTCGAGCGGCAGCGGCTGACGCTTGAGCAGGCCTACGACGCGGCGACCGCGCTGCAAGCCGGGCTCAGGCTCGCGCTCGCACAGGACGATCAGCGGCTGGCGCAATCGGCCGGACTGCGCCAGCAGATCGAGACCCAGTCGGCGCGGACCCGGGTCTGGGAGCAACTCGGCGAGCTGATCGGCTCGGCCGACGGCAAGAAGTTCCGCAACTTCGCGCAGCAGCTCACGCTCGACCTGCTGCTGGACTATGCCAACGCACACCTGCAAGGGCTGACGCGGCGCTACCGGATCTTGCGCCTGCGCGACAGCCTCGGGCTGCTGGTGGTGGATCAGGACATGGGCGACGAGCTGCGTTCGGTGCATTCGCTCTCGGGCGGCGAATCGTTCCTGGTCTCGCTGGCGCTGGCGCTCGGACTGGCCTCGCTGTCGTCGCACCGGGTCAAGGTCGAGTCGCTGTTCATCGACGAGGGCTTCGGCAGCCTGGACGCCGAATCGCTCAATGTCGCGCTCGATGCGCTTGATCGCCTGCAGGCGCTCGGGCGCAAGGTCGGCGTGATCTCGCATGTGCAGGAGATGACCGAGCGCATCGGCACCCGGGTCCGGGTCAGCCGCCTCAACGGCGGTGCCAGCCGGGTCGCGCTCGAAGGCCCCTGATCAGCCCGTCAGCAGCCGCAGCCCCGGTGGCAGCGCCTCGCCATAGCTCAGGCGCTGCTCGGCCGCGTCGGGTTCGACCCGCTCGCGCAGCATCCGGCACCAGAGCTCGGGCGCCTTGATCTCGGCCAGGCGCTGCAGCACAAGCTCGCGCCATTCGGGCGCCAGGTCGCGCGCGCGGTCGCCGCTGACGCGCGCGATCTGCACCGCGGCGAAGGCGGCCGGCTCGACCCGGCGCCAGTCCAGTTCCAGCAACGCTTGCAGCCAGGCGGTCGCGGTCTCGGGCGAGACCAGGTTCTGCGCCTGGCCATAGAGCGAGACCCGCGCGCCCAACCGGCCGACCACCCACCAGGCGCTGGCCGGCTCGGTCGGCTTGGCCGCCGGGCCCGCCTTGCCCTGCCGGGCCGCAGCGCTGATGCCGCTGGCCTGGTGGGCGGTCTTCTGCAACCGTCCGACCAGCCACTGGCCCAGCTCGGCGCGATAGGCCTGCGGCACCCGCTCGAGCGCGGCCACCAGCCGCAGCATGTCGTCATAGCTGCCCTTGAGCGGATGGGAAGCCTGGCGACTCGTGACGATCTGCTCCAGCGTCACCCCCACGGTCTGCAGCAGTTCAAGCTGCTGCGCCTCGCCCAGACCGCCGGCAGCGCGGCGCCAGAGCGTCCACCATTCGGACCAGTTGTTGCTCTCGGCACCGAACTGCAGGCCCTGCGGATAGAGTTCCCACAGCTGGGCGACGCGCCAGTCGTCGAGCGGCGCGCCGGTTCCCGGGCGCAGGCAGTAGCCGGCCAGGTTCAACCAGGCGCGCTCATGCTCGGCCGAACGGCGCCGGCGCCGGGCGCGCGCCAGCAGCGCATCGAACAGCGCGCGCAGCAGCGCCAGTTCCCAGGCCTCGCGCGCTCCAAGCAGGCGCTCCAAGCCGGCGCGCAGCTGGCGCACCTCCCTGGCCTCGACCCGCTGCGAGCCTTCGCCGAAGACGCGCTCGAGCAGCGCGATCGCCTCGGCCAGCCGGGGATGAACGGTCGGCAAGGCGTCAGTCGCGTCATTACCATCAGGCCCGTCAGCTTCGACAGTACCGGCACCGCGCAGCTGGAACGCCAGCTGCCAGCGCTGGGCCGGGTCGTCGCAGGCGACGCAGTGCACCTCGAGCGTGCCGACCTCGGTCATGCGGGTCAGCAGCTCGACCGTGACCTCGGCGCGACGATTTCCTTGCCCCAGCCCCGGCGCGAGCACAGCCGCGAGCGCGGGCAGGCGCAAGAATCGGTCGGCCTCGAGTTCGACCAGCTCGCCGGCCTGCCAGGCGCCGTCGCCCGAGGCCGATGCCAGATGAAAGCGCACCGCCTGGCCCAGGCGCAACGCGAAGCGCCGGCCCGGCAAGGCCAGCTCGCTGCCCTCGGGCGTGCCGCGCGGCAGCAGGCACAGGCCCTGCTCGCGACCGCCCTGCTGCAGCAGCAGGAAATAGCTGCGCGCCGCGCCGCCGCCGATGCCTGGGCCCAGGCCGGGCAGGCGGCCAGCGCGCAGCAGCGCCTGCGCCACCGCGCCGCGCGCGACCGCCAGGTCGGGCAAGTCGTTGTGCAGCAGACGCAGCGGCTGGCCGCGCCACGACTCGAGCAACTGGCACAGCCGGCGCGCCAGTGCCGGCGCGCGGAACACGCCGCCGTTGAGCAGCAGCGTGTCGGGCAGCGGAAAACCGCCGGCGCCATCCGGCACGCCAGGCCCGAGGGCTTCGCGCGCGGCCGCGGCATGGCGCTGCAGGAATTCGGCCAGGTGATGCGTGATCGCCGGATCGGCCGGATAAGGCAGGCCGAATTCGACCAGGCCGGCGCGCCGCTTGCGCGGACGCTCGGAAACAGGCTCCAGCGGCAGGAAACCGTCGACGACCAGGCGCTCGACCTCGTCGCGCGCCAGATCGACCGAACGCGCACTGCCGACCAGGCGCGAACCGGCGCCCAGCAACGTGACCGACACCTTGTCGGGCGCCTGGTCCGACAGCAGCAGCTCCTTGGCGGTGCGGCAGCGCTGGACCAGCTGCGACAGGCCGGCAGCCGGCAGCGGCGCGCTGCCCGCCAGGCGGCGCTCGAGCTGATGGGCCAGCGCCAGGTCCATGTTGTCGCCCCCCAGCATCAGGTGGTCGCCGACGCCGACCCGAGTCAGCTGCGGCGGGCCGCCTGCCGCGTCGGGCTCGACCCGCACCAGCGTCAGGTCGGTGGTGCCGCCGCCGACATCGACCACCAGCACCAGCCGGGAGTCCGCCAGCTCAGCGGCCAGCCGCTCGCGGTGCCGCAGCAGCCAGTCGTGAAAGGCCGCCTGCGGCTCCTCGAGCAGGCGCAGCGCACCGAGGCCGGCCAGCCGCGCTGCCTCGAGCGTGAGCGCCCTTGCGCCCTCGTCGAAGGAAGCCGGCACCGTCAGCGTGAGCGCCTGCTGCTCGAGCGGATGGTCGGGAAAACGTGCATTCCAGGCCGAGCGCAGATGGGCCAGATAGCTCGCACTGGCCACGACTGGCGAGACCTTGGCCACCTCGTCGCCAGCACCCCAGGGCAGGATCGCCGCGCTGCGGTCGACGCCCGGGTGTGACAGCCAGCTCTTGGCGCTCGCCACCAGCCGAGCCGGCCGCTGCGCGCCGAGCAGCTGGGCCCAGCGCCCGATCACCGCCGGCTGCCAGCTGGCAGCAGCGTCGCCACCGGCTCCATCGCCATCGCCAGCATCACGCCCGACCCAGGCCGGGGCCGAATCAGGCCAGGGCAGCTGCAGGTCCGCTGCAGCCAGCTCGCCCGGCGCCGGGTGGTAGCGCAGCGAAGGCAGCAGCGCCAGCGCCGCGACCTGGCCCGGCGCGACCAGCTGCTCGATCTCGAGCAGCCGGACCTCGGGCTGGTCCGCGGCCAGATCGGCCCAGGCCACGACCGTGTGGCTGGTGCCCAGGTCGATGCCGACCGCGTAGCGCGGGCTCAACTCGGGGCCTGCCACCTCAGGCCGGAACCTGGGTCGAAGCCTCGGCCCGCACGTCGAGCTCGACCTTCCAGCGCTCATGGCCGCCGACTGGCAGGGCCTCGAGCTCGATGGTGCCGGTCTCGGTCACGCGCGCCTGCAGCCGCACCGCGACCACCTCGCCCGGCGCACGGCCCTCGGCTGGCAGGCTGACCTCGATCTCCTGCAGCTCCTGCAGCTCGTCCGGGCTCCAGAAGTCGAGCAAGGCGCCAACCGGGTCCTGGCGCCGCACGCTCGAGCCGAAGAAGCGAAAGCGCACCGGCTCGCCGACCACCAGGCCGAACTGCTGCTCGGGCAGCGGCGCCTCGGTGCCCTCCTCCATGCCGAACGGCGCCAGGCACAGCGCCTGCAACGGCGGCTCGAAGCCCGGAATCGCCGGCATCGATGACTCGACGCCGACGTAATAGGACTGCGCCGTGCCGCCCCGGATGCGCACGCCACGGCCGCGCCGCACATAGCCGTAGTAGGCCGCACCGCGCGCGACCGCCAGATCGAGATCGGCGCCGGGCAGCAGACGCGCGGCAGGTGCGCCATCGGCGACCAGCCAGCCGTTGAGCACCTCGAGCAGGCGCTCGGCGATCAGCCCCGACTTGAGCACGCCGCCGTTGAACAGCACCGCGGTCGGGTGCAGGAAGGTCGCAGCAGCAGGCTGCGGCACGCCAAAGCCTTCGAGCGACTCGGTCGCGCCGAGCTGGCGGCTCAGGAAGGCCGCCAGGTGGCGCGTGACCGCCGCATCCTGCGCATAAGGCAGGCCGAGCTGGGTCAGGCCGGCGCGCGCGCGGCTGAGCGGCTGGTCGCTGGCCTGCGCCGGCGGGAAGAAGCCTTCGAGCAAGAGCTTGCTGAGCTCGGCGCGCGTGACCTCGGTCCGGATACTGCCGCCGATCAGCTTCGAGCCCCGGCTCGGCACCACCACCGGCACCGCGTCGAGCGTCGCGTCATTGAGCAGCGCCTCCTTGGCGCCGCGGCAGGCATGGGCCAGCGCGCGGGTCTGCCAGGCGTCGAGCCGGCTGCCCTGCTGCGCCAGCTTGGCGGTCACGCCATGGGCCAGCGCCAGATCCATGTTGTCGCCACCGAGCAGGATATGGTCACCGACCGCGACCCGGTGCAGCTCGAGCTCGCCCTCGCGCTCGAGCACCGCGATCAGCGACAGGTCGGTGGTGCCGCCGCCGACGTCGACCACCAGGATCAGGTCGCCGCGCCGGACCGACTGGCGCCAGCCGCCCGCGCTCTGCTGAATCCAGCTGTAGAGCGCGGCCTGCGGCTCCTCGAGCAGGGTCAGCTGCTGGAAGCCCGCCGCCTGCGCCGCCTCGGCCGTCAGCTCGCGCGCGACCGGATCGAATGAGGCCGGAATCGTGACCGTGATCTGCTGCTGCTCGAACGGTGCCTCGGGGTGGGCCTGGTTCCAGGCCGCCTTCAGGTGCGACAGATAACGCACCGAGGCCTCGAGCGGCGAGACCCGCTCGACCTCGGCCGGCGCCTCGGCCGGCAGGATAGTCCCGCGCCGGTCCACGCCCGGATGGCAAAGCCAGCTCTTGGCGCTCGCGACGAGCCGGATCGGCGTGGCCGCGCCGCGCGTGCGGGCGAATTCGCCGACCGCGTAAGGCTGACTGGCCGCCCAGGGCAGGCCCAGGTCGCCCGGTGCGAGCTCGCTCTCGTGTGGCAGGTAGAGGAAGGACGGCAGCAGCGGCTTGTCCTCGACCATGCCGGGGCCGGTCAGCTGCGGGATCTGGAGCACGCCCTGTGCCACCTTTTCGCCGTCGCTGGCCTCGGTATCGACCCAGGACAGTGCGCAATGCGTGGTGCCCAGGTCGAGACCGAGGCTGTAGCGCGCCGTGACGGTGGACGGATTCACAGCTCGACCTCCGCCTGCGCCAGCACGCTGGCATCATGGCCCTGGCCCAGCTTGGGCAGGCGGGTCTCGGTCGCGCGCCAGCCGCGGTGGCCCAGCGTGCCGCTGAAGGGCGGCTGGCCGACCACATGGCCCGTGACGCGCACGGCCGCAGCGTCGAAGCCAGGCTGCAGCGTCAGGCGGCTGCCCTCGGCCTCGGCGCGCACCGGCGCAAGCGTGAAATGCTCGCGCAGCACCTTGCGGCAGCCCTCGTGCACGACCCGTGCGGCGGCACCGATCTCGGCATCACCATAGGCCTGGACATCCTCCTGCACGAAATCGATGAAGCGGGCCTCGCGCTGCAGCAGACCCAGCAGTTGCAGCGCGGCGGTCTCGGGCGCGAGCTGGGGCGGCGGGACCGGTGCAGGCGGCGCGGCCACCGGCGCCACCGGCGCCACAGGAGCCACAGGAGCCACAGGTGGAACAGGTGCAACGGGCGCGACCACCGGGGCAGCCGGCGCGGGCCAGCCCTCGCGGCGCAGGCGTTCGACATCGGCGGCGAAGCCGGGCCGCGACAGGATCGAGAAGAAGCTGGCCAAGGCCAGCGACAGGCGGCTCAGCAGATTGGGGCGGTGGGTGCTCATGAAAGGATAAGTCCGGTTCGAGAGATATTGGGGCCAGCCCAGCAAGGCAGCCCCTCGGATGTGAGCGGTCTGGTACAGGCCCTCTGGCTCTGGGTGGCTGCGATATTACTAAATGGTGACGGCAAGCTGCAGAGCCAAGACCCAACGGGCAACGGGTCATGGCAGAGCCCAGGCCAATCCAGCCCGGAGGCGGCTTATCCACTTGTTAACGCTGGAACATGAAACATTTTTGACCCAAGCCCTAGATCGGATCCGATCTAGGGCACAATAAGGCCTCTGACGCGCGGTGGAGCAGCCTGGTAGCTCGTTGGGCTCATAACCCAAAGGTCGCAAGTTCAAATCTTGCCCGCGCAACCAAACATCATACGCCCAGCAGTTTCGACTGCTGGGCGTTTTGGTTTTTATCGTGCCAGCCCGGCTATAGTCGGCCCATGTCGTCAGATCCCGGCCCAGGGCAGTTCCAGTTCACCCCGATGGCGGGCGCGGACTGCCTGCGACTGAGCGGCGACTGGACCCTGGCCCACCATGGCGCACTGGTGCCGCAGCTGCAGACCCTGCAGCAGCCGCTGCCGGCGAACTGCCAGATCGACTGCAGCAAACTCGGCGCCCTCGACACCGCAGGCGCCAGCCTGCTGCACCAGCTGATCGGCAGCGAACGCCTGCAACAATTGGCGGCTGACTCCAGCGCGCTCGCACCCGAGCGACGAGCCCTGCTCGGCGCGGTCGCACGCGCCATGCAGGCGACGGAGGCCCAAGCGGCTCCAGCGCCGCCAGGCAGCGCGATCGGTGACCTGCTCGAGCAGGCCGGCCGGGCGATGCAGGGCTTCTGGCGCCATGGCGTGGGCCTGTCGGGCTTCATCGGACTCACGCTCGAAACCGGACTGCGCCTGCTGCCGCGCCCGCGGCGCTGGCGCCTGACCGCCTTCGCGGCCCAGCTCGAAAGCACCGGACTCAACGCCTTGCCGATCGTCGCGCTGTTGACCTTCCTGGTCGGTGCGGTGGTCGCCTTCCTGGGCGCCACCGTGCTGTCGACCTTCGGCGCCAGCCTCTATACGGTGCACCTGGTCGCGTTTGCCTTCCTGCGCGAACTCGGCGTGCTGCTGGCAGCGATCCTGGTCGCGGGTCGCACCGCCAGCGCCTTCGCGGCCCAGATCGGCTCGATGCGCGCCGACGAGGAGATCGACGCGCTGCGCGTGATGGGGCTTGACCCGGTCGAGCTGCTGGTGCTGCCACGCGTGCTCGCGCTGCTGGTCGCGCTGCCGATCCTGGGACTGATCGCGATGGCCTCGGGCGTCGCCGGCGGCATGCTGGTCTGCGCGCTGCAGCTCGACATCTCGCCGGCCATGTTCCTGTCGGTGATCGAACAGCAGATCGGCCTGCGCCATTTCGTCGTCGGCATCAGCAAGGCGCCGGTGTTCGCGTTCCTGATCGCCGTGATCGGCTGCCTCGAAGGTTTTCGGGTCGCGGGCAGCGCGCAGTCGGTCGGCGAACACACCACCTCGGCCGTGGTCCAGTCGATCTTCATCGTGATCGTGGTCGATGCGGTCGCCGCGCTGTTCTTCATGGAGATGGGCTGGTGAGCGCCGTGATCGAGGTGCGCGGCCTGCGCAACCAATTCGGCAGTCAGCTGGTGCACGAGGACCTGGAGCTGGACCTGCTGCAAGGCGAGATCCTCGGCGTGGTCGGCGGCTCCGGGACTGGCAAATCGGTGTTGCTGCGCACCCTGGTCGGGCTGAACCGGCCCCAGGCCGGCAGCGTGCACCTGTTCGGCCAGGACCTGCTGACGCTGGCAAGCGGGCCGCGCCTGGCACTGGCGCGGCGCCTGGGCGTGCTGTTCCAGCAAGGCGCGCTGTTCTCCTCGCTGACCGTGACCGAGAACATCGCGCTGCCACTGATCGAGCATGCCGGCCTGTCGCGCCGCGATGCCAGCCGGCTGGCTGCGCTCAAGATCGCGCTCGCCGGCCTGCCGGCGGGCGCTGGCGCCAAATACCCGGCCGAGCTCTCGGGCGGCATGATCAAGCGCGCGGCGCTGGCGCGCGCGCTGGCGCTCGATCCAGAGATCCTGCTGCTCGACGAGCCGACCGCCGGGCTCGACCCGATCAGCGCGGCGGGATTCGACGCCCTGCTGCTGACCCTGCGCGACGCGCTCGGGCTCACGGTCTTCATGGTCACGCACGACCTTGACACCCTGCACGCGATCAGCGACCGGATCGTGGTGCTGGCTGGCCGACGCGTGCTGGTCAGCGGCACGCTGACGCAGGTCGCGGCGGCCGACGACCCCTGGGTGCGCGACTACTTCCACGGCCCACGCGGGCGCGCTGCCACCAGCAGCCAGCCGCCGCCACGACCCAACCCGACTTGAATGCCATGGAAACCCGAGCCCACCATATCCTGATCGGTCTGTTCACGCTGCTGGCCGCCGTCGCCCTGCTGGCAATCGCGCTCTGGCTCGGCAAGGCCGGCAGCGAGCGCGCGAGCGACCTGTACGACATCGTGTTCGAGGAAGCCGTCTCCGGCCTGTCGCGCGGCAGCAAGGTCGAGTTCAACGGCATCCGCATCGGCGAGGTCTCGGACCTGCGGCTCGACCCCCAGGACCCCCAGCGCGTCTACGCCCGCGTCAGCGTCGAGCACAGCGCCCCGATCCGCAGCGACACCCACGCGCGACTGGTGCTCGCGGGCGTGACCGGCACCTCCTTCATCCGCCTCAGCAGCGGCAGCGATCCGGACAGCCACCCACTGCAGCCGCAGGGCGCGCAGGTGCCCGTCATCGTCGCGACACCGTCCCAGATCAGCAAGCTGATGGACCAGGGCGAGGACGCGGCGCTCAACGTCAACGAACTGCTGATACAGGCCCGGGCCATCGTCTCGGCCGAGAACGCCGACAGCCTGAGCCGCACGCTCAGGCATCTCGAGCAGGCCAGCGCCACGGTGGCCGAGCAACGCGAGGAACTGGCGCGGGCCATGCGCGCGCTGGCCCAGGCCAGCGCGCGCGCCAATGACGCGCTCGAACAGGCGACCCGGCTGCTGGCGACCAGCAACCGTCTGCTCGACGAGCAAGGCAGCCAGACCCTGCAGGGCGCCCAGCGCTCGCTGGCGGCGGTCGAACAGACCATGACGGCGGTCAGGCAGCTGGTCGCTGACAACCGCGGCTCGCTCGACAGCGGCGCGCGCGGACTCAGCGAAATCGGCCCGGCGCTGGCCGAACTGCGCGCCACCCTGGCCTCGCTGCGCCAGATCAGCCGCCAACTCGAAGACAGGCCCGCCAATTTCCTGCTGGGTCTGGAACCGATCAAGGAATTCCAGCCATGATGCCGACCCGAACCACAGTCGTGAATACCAATCAGAGCGAATCGGAGTGCGCGCAATGGTGCGGCACCCTCGCCTCGGCCTGGTCGGCGCCGCTGCTGGGATTGCTGCTGGCGGGCTGCTCGGTGCTGCCCAAATCGGCACCGGTCGATCTCTATCAGCTGCCTTCGTCACTGCCACTGCAGGCGCCGAGCGGGAGCCGCACCGCGCCGCGGCCGGAATCGCTGCGCGTGACGCGGCCAGCCGCCGGTGCCCTGCTGGCCGGCCAGCGCATCATCGTGCTGCCCGCCGGCGATCGGGTCAGTCATTACAAGGGGGCGCAATGGAGCGAACCGGCGCCGCTGCTGCTGCGCAACCGCCTGCTCGACGCGCTGCGCAGCGACGGACGCCTCGCGACGCTCAGCAGCGACGACCGCATGCTGCAGGCCGATTTCGAGCTCGACGGCGAGCTGCGCGCCTTCCAGAGCGTCTACCAGCACGGCTCGCCGCAGGTCCTGCTGCAGCTGGACCTGCGGCTGGTACAGCCTGCCACGCAGCGCATCATCGCCAGCCGCCGCTTCGAGCAGCTGCAGCCGGTCTCGGGTAGCGCGTTGCCCGCGGTGGTGAGCGCCTTCGGCCAGGCCAGCGACCGGCTCGCGCTGCAGGTCGCGGACTGGAGCGTCGAGCAGATCGCCGCTGCACCGCGCTGAAGCGAGCGACCCGCAACGGCCACGACAGTCAGACCAAAAATAAATGCCCTCGGGTAAAGAAAAGCTTTGCCAGACCTGGTCGGGCCCCTTAGAATGAGCTCATGTTGCAGTGCAACATAAATAATCGCACTTCCCTTCTACTACCGTTACCAAAGGCCCGAGTCATGCTGAACAACGAACAATTCTTTGCCAACTACAAGAACACTATCGAGCAAATGCTCGCCAGCAACCCGGCCGCTCCCGAGAGCGTCAAGAAGCTGGTCGAACTCAACCTGAAGACGGCCGAATCCGCCGTTGAAGATGCCAGCAAGCTGGCACAGGCCATGACCGGCGCCAAGAACCCGCAAGAGATGATGGACCTGCAGACCTCGATGCTGAAGTCGGTCACCGAGCGCACCATGTCCTACAGCCAGAAGCTGGTCGAGATCGTCTCGAGCACCGCGACTGACGTCAACCTGGGCAAGTTCGCCCAGGGCTTCGCCGGCAACGGCCAGCAGCCCTTCATGGCCGCTTTCGAAAACATGACCAAGTCGGCACCGGCCGGCACCGAGCCGATGGTCGCCGCCATGAA
>JACCDQ010145778.1_pt1 | contig 17074 bp, 17 predicted proteins | sample 7446031 | NCBI WGS metagenome assembly JACCDQ01 (sample SAMN15323442, study PRJNA562643) | freshwater metagenome | isolation source: river surface water | place: USA:Blue River Watershed | collected 2017-08-17
AGCAGATCGTTTGCACATTGTCCAACGCCGTGAAGCGGTAGAGCCACCGCTGGTGATTGACCACACGGTCATGGAGTATGTTGGAGTGCCAGTGCTACTGGTTCGAATACCCGAAACCATGGTTAAGCCTGTACATCGGCGTGGCAAGTCCATCGAAGAGACTTGGATTCGCTCGGGCGGCACGACACGCAAAGCTTCCCGCCAAGAAACGGGGGCGCTCCTGCTGAACAGTGCACCAATCCGCTGGGAAGAGCTTCGTGCATCGCCACTGCTGCCACTGGCAGAAGTAAAAGAACTTCTGGACCTCAAAGCCATCGCACAGTTGCTTGAACGTCCGTTACCCGAAGACGATGACGGTCTGGTGCGCTGGCTGGCGGACGAGGGCCTCACAGTACCGGAAGGTCGCGGTCACTACATCACCAACTTCGGTGCCATGGCTGCGGCAAGGCAACTTAAAGACTTTCCAGAACTGACACGCAAAGCCGTTCGCGTCATTCATTACCAAGGCGCTAACAAGGTAGACACCTTGGACGAACTGGTCGGACAACGCGGCTACGCGGTCGGCTTCGAAGGACTGATTGGCTACCTGAAAAAAATCCTGCCCCACTCAGAAGTCATCAAGCAGTCGCTGCGGACCGAAGTTTCTGTCTACCCAGAAATCGCGTTGCGTGAACTCATCGCCAATGCCTTGATCCATCAAGACTTCAGCATTTCTGGGGCAGGCCCCATGGTTGATGTTTACAGCGACCGCATCACCATCACTAACCCAGGCACATTGTTGCCAGGCAAAAAACCAGACCGCCTGATTGGGGCCACGCCCGAATCACGCAATGAGAAGCTCGCCTACGCTTTCCGCAGATTCCGCATTTGTGAAGAACGAGGCACAGGCTTTCAAAAAGTGGTGCAAGCGATCGAACTGTTTGGCCTGCCGCCGCTACAAATCACCCCGCACGAAAATGCCTTCAGTGTCTCGGTCAGTGCGCCACGCAAGTTTGCTGACATGGCAACAGCTGAACGCATCGAAGCCTGCTACCAACATGCCGTGTTGCAATATTTGTCCAGCCAGACCCTGACCAACACCACGCTGCGCGAGCGCTTCAAGCTGCACGACAAACAGCGCAACACCATCACCAACTTGATTGCCGACGCCGTGGAAGCTGGTCGCATCAAACGCAAAGATGGCAGCGTGGGCAACAAATTCGCCGAGTACATCCCCTACTGGGCTTAAAAGCATCTCGAAGAACCTGCGCCACCATTGATGCGCCCGTCAGACCGTGCCGCTTTGCACCCCCCAAACCACACTCATGGGCTGGCTGCCCTGGTGTAATTTGTAGACCGCGCGGCCGTGGTAAGTGAAGGGGGCCGCTTTGCCAGCGGCCAACTTGTTTTCGCGTACAAACAAATGGATGTCGATGCCCAAAGCGGCGTGGCGGATGATCTCTTGGCCGCGCTTGCTGCTCGGGTCGGTGGCGTTCTGGCTTTGCCAGTGAAAGTGGCTGTCATCGATCCAGTGGTCCATGTACTTGTGCTCATCCGCCTTGCCTTGCTTATTGATCGCGACCAGCAAAATGTGCGCTTTTTTGGTGGCCAGCACCACATGACCGACGTTCCAATTGCCGGGGTTGTACACCTCGCCAAACAGCGGCGGAATGTCTTCGCGCATGAAGGGTTCACCGATGGCCAGATCGAGCGGGTCGATGATGTTGCGCAACCGGGCCAGCGTGCGCATGTCGTCGGTGGCGGGCAGGTCTTCGTAGTCCGGGTTGTTGGCCTTCAAGATGTATTGGCCGTCACGGTTTTTGGTGACCACGCGCAGCAGGTATTGGGGACCTTGTTGGGCGAAAACCCGCCGGGGTGGCGGGCGTGAGTTGTGGTTTAACTGTTAGCGTCGGACTCGCCTCAAAAGTTGCATCTGTTGGTGGACCAAAGTGATGCCGTCGAATTTTTTGTGGGCCAATCAATTACATTGTTAAAAGTGCATCAGGTAGGCAACACGTGCAATATTCCAATCGTTCGTTTTATTCAGCAACCATTACTCAGTTTGTGGCCTCTGACCCTAGCTTGGTCCTTGGTTGTCTAGCGGATAACAGTGGGTTTTCAATCGAGACGACTCAGCGCGATGCCTGGCGTTCCCAGATCCACATTCTCCAGCCAGCGTTAAAGGCCTTTGAAGGTCGAGGCACGGTTTTCTTTGAGTTCATCATTCCACGTTTGGGCAAACGCATCGACGTGTTGGCGTTGATCGACCACGCCATTTTTGTCATCGAGTTCAAGGTCGGCGAATCGTTATTTAATCGTGCAGCGGTGGATCAGGTTTGGGATTACGCACTCGATCTCAAAAACTTTCACGAAACCAGCCACCATTGCGTGATCGCCCCCATTTTGATCGCAACGAAAACAAAGGGCATCAGCGGTCAGATCGTCACCAGCCATCACAACGATGGAGTGCTTTGTCCCATCAAGACCTCCCCCGCTTTACTGGCCAACACCATCGAAGATGTTTTGGCCTTTTCCTCTGGCGCGCAACTGGATGCCGCAGCTTGGGCTAGCGGACGTTATCGCCCCACTCCGACCATCATCGAAGCGGCTTCGGCGCTTTACGGTAATCACTCTGTGGCTGAACTCTCACGAAACGATGCGGGTGAAAAGAACTTAGCGCAAACCTCGGTTGCCATAGCGAAGCTGATCCAAGATTCAAAGCAACGGAAGCAAAAAGCCATCTGTTTTGTGACGGGTGTTCCCGGCGCGGGAAAAACCTTGGTGGGCTTGGACATCGCCACCAAGCACATGGACGCTGAGAGCGATTTGCACAGCGTGTATCTGTCGGGCAATGGCCCTTTGGTGGCCATCCTGCGTGAAGCCTTGGTTCGCGATGAAGTGTCACGAAAGAAAGCCATCGGCCAAAAGTTGCGTAAGGGTGAAGCCAGAAAATCTGTTGAAGCCTTTATTCAAAACGTCCATCATTTTCGCGATGCGTATTTGTCGGATGAGCGGCCGCCTGTGGATCATGTGGTGATTTTTGACGAAGCTCAGCGCGCGTGGACGCTGGAACAAACTACCCAGTTCATGGCCCGGAAAAAGGGCTACCCAGATTTCAATCGTTCTGAGCCCGACTTCTTAATTTCTTGCCTTGACCGTCACCCCGACTGGGCGGTGGTTGTTTGTTTGGTGGGCGGTGGCCAAGAGATCAATACGGGTGAGGCCGGCATAGGTGAATGGCTCAAGGCCATTCACAAGCACTACCCCGAGTGGGCGGTGCACATCTCGCCGCACCTACATGACTCTGAATACGGGGCGGCTGAAGCGCTGACGCAACTCAAGTCAAGGGACAACGTTCATCACAACGATGACTTGCATTTGTCGGTGTCCATGCGCTCCTTCCGCGCAGAGCATGTGTCCACCTTCGTGAAGCATCTGTTGGACCGTCGTACAGATTTTGCTCAGGCCATGTTCCAAGACGTTCAGGCGCGCTACCCGATTGTGGTGACTCGCGATTTGAACAAGGCCAAGCGCTGGTTGCGCGATAAAGCTCGGGGCAGTGAACGCTTCGGCATGGTGGTTTCTTCGCAAGCGGTTCGCCTGCGTCCACATGCCATCGACGTTCGCGCACCCATGGACCCGATCCATTGGTTCTTGGATGACCGCGACGACGTTCGATCGTCTTTTTATTTAGAGGATGTGGCTACCGAGTTCCACGTTCAAGGACTCGAGTTGGACTGGGCTTGTGTGGTGTGGGATGCCGATTTGCGCTTTGGCCACTCTGACTGGGAATATCGTTCATTCGTGGGTAACAAGTGGCAAAAAATACACCTGGCTCATCGCCAGATGTATTTGAAAAACGCTTATCGTGTTTTACTCACCCGAGCTCGCCAAGGCATGGTGATCGTGATTCCTCCCGGCGATTCAGAGGACCCGACCAGAGACCCGTCTTTCTACGATCCGATTTACGGTTATTTGACTTCGATTGGTATTCAAGTCATCTGAATTGCCCAATTGATTTGTTACGTGACAAAAACCATGTTGATCAGTAGTACTTTTACTTGCCGTTGTCCCACAGCTGCGGCCTCGCTTGTTTGCGCAATACGTTGCGGCGATTGGCTTTGCGGAAGGTGTCGGGTGGCCTGAAGCATTCATCGGCCTCCACCATGTACACCGTCCAGTCGCCATAAAACTTGCCGTCAAAACACAAGAGGTCGTCCATGAGTTCCAGATCCAGATACACCTCGCTTTTGCCTGTGATCAACTTGGCGTCGTCGACGTTTTCAAACTTCAGATGAATCGTGTTGGCGTAGGTGGTGTGGAAGAATTCGAGCGGCCCCATCACAGGGCCATCAAAGCCCCAACCAGCCATCACAGCCTCGGGGCGTTCGCGTCCGTGGAACAAACCCAAATACATGCCGGGTTCTTTGGGTCGAACACCGTAAATAGGTTTGTCGGTGGGGGTGCTTGGGGAAGTGTCCATATCGCGTCTTGGTGAGTGAGGCGCGAAGCTTAGAAAAATGCATTGCCTTTGGGTACCAGGGCTTTGCCTGGGTCAGTCCAACACCATCACCCCCCGCAACCCCACTCCATAGCTCTTGAACCCTTGCGCGTCCCAGCGGTGGCTGCTGTCGATGCAGTCGTGTTGGTGGCCGTGCACGGTGGTGTGCACGCCCATTTGGCGGGCCAGTGTGTCCAGCACCTCAAAGCCGTATTCGTGGTAGCCGGGGGCTTCGTGGCTGATCAGGATGTCGGCTTGTTGCGTGGCCAGTTGATCGATTTCGTCGGGGTAGATGGTGGACCAGTGCCGCCGGTGGGCGCTGCCTTGCCAGCGGTCCTGGCTGGGGGTCATGCGGCCCAGTTCATCGCGGTTGCGGTAGTGCGGTGGTTTTTTGTATTTGGGGTTCCACACCGCGCCACGAAACACCCCGCCCAGACCGGCAAGGCGTGTGCCGCAGGGCAGCGTCACCACGCGGGCGTGCAGGTGTCGGTCACTTTGTTCCGGGTGCCACACATGGGCAAAGGTTTCGGCGCTGTCGGTATCGTGGTTGCCGTGGATGTACCAGACACGGTCCCAAATGGCTGCCAGCTCCACATGCAGGGGGCGCGCAGCTTCCAAGTCGCCCAGCAAGATGACGGCGCGGGCTTGGGTCTGCAAGGCCGCATCGATGATGTGTTGCCATTGGCCGTGGGGGTCGCCACAAAACAGGAGGGGGCCGGGGTGCATGGAGGGGATGGGTGCTGTCAGCCAAAGATGCGCGCTAGTGTGCAGCATGATGGAGGTGTTTACTTGGTAACACCCGTTGTTATACTGGTGAAAACTGGAGCTGCGACATGCCGACCTTTTCCGTCAAATTGGATGAACAAGTCCGTGCCAAGGTGCAGCAGGCTGCAAACCAGCGTGGCGTTACGCCGCATGCTTTCATGGTGCAGGCCATCGAGTCTGCTGTCACCCGATCGACCGAGGATGATGCATGGGTGTCCCGGGCCTTGCAGGCACGACAAAACTTGATGCAATCCGGCATGGGTGTGGATGCTCAGGCCATGGCGGTTTATCTCAAGGACAAGGTTCGCGGTATCCAGAGCCAGCGCCCACAAGCGCAGGGCCTGGAGACATTGCTGGCACCGCGTTCATGACTCTTTTGGTGCATTCACCCGAGGCCGCCCAAGACCTCGAAGAGCTGGTGGATTTTTTACTGCTCACATATCCCGAATATGCTGTTGAAACCGTGGACTTGGTTCTGGATGCCTTGTCCGTATTGGAGCGTCACCCGCTCATGGGCCGACCTGTGGCCCACAACATGCGCGAGTTGGTGATTTCAAGAGGACGCTCGGGCTATCTGGCGCTGTATGTTTTTGATCCCGCCGCCGATGTCGTGTTTGTACTGGCCTTGCGGCATCAGCGCGAGCAGGATTACCACTGATTCAATATGTCTGCCATCGCCGTCATCGACTTTGAAACCACCGGGATCTCTCCCAACATGGGTGACCGCGCCACCGAGGTGGCGATTGTCATGCTCGAAGGTGGCCAGGTGGTTGACCGTTACCAAAGCCTGATGAATGCAGGGGTGCGGGTCAACAGTTTCATCACGCAGCTCACGGGCATCACCAACGAGATGGTGCAGGCCGCGCCCCCGGCCGAGCAGGTGATGCGCGAGGCGGCCCGCTTTGTGGCGGGGCGGCCCATGGTGGCGCACAACGCGGCGTTTGACCGCAAGTTTTGGCAGGCCGAGCTGGCCCGTTGCGGCCAAGACGGCTCGCACGCTTTTGCCTGCACTTTGCTGCTGTCGCGGCGTCTGTACCCGCAGGCCCCCAACCACAAGCTGGGCAATTTGGCCGCGCTGCACCAGTTGCCGTCGTCAGGCCGCGCCCACCGTGCGCTGGCCGATGCCGAGATGGCTGCCCATTTGCTGGCGCAGATGCAGCATGACCTGACAACCCGCCACGGCTGTCACCAGCCCGACCATGGTTTGTTGATGGGCTTGCAGCGCGTCAGCCGCCATGCGGTGGGTGCCTTTTTAAAGCAGCGTGCGGCCGCCTAAGCGGCCTGCTCAAAAAACCGAAACGAAGCGGCAAACGGTGCTGCTTCCAAGTTGCCAATTCTCCAGCAAGGGATCGCTTTCAACCCTGAATGACATCCAGATACGCCAGTCGCGTTTCGGGGCTGACGGCGTCGAGCGCCTGCTCGTAATGGGTTTTGTGTTGCGCCAGCATGCGGGCCGAGGCGATGGTTTTGGATTTGCAAAACCAGTGGCAGCTGTGCTGCATCAAAAACATCTCGCCCATCATGCGAAAGCTGCGAGCCTTGGGGCTCAGGTGGGTGTCACTGACGCAGCGCGCCAGGCCATCGGCATGCACTTGCAGGGCGCGGCGCATGTCAAAGGTGGCTTTGGGGGTGAGCTGGTCGATCCAGGGCAGCGCCACCTTGAAGCCGCGTGTCGCCTGTGCAGGCAGTTGGGCAAAGTCGCGCGCCAGCGCCTGAAACTCTTGTGCCAGTTGCTGCTCGGCGTTGGCCTGAAGTTGCCAGATCTGGCTTTGTCTTTCGGGGTCGTTTTCGCCCAATGCCCGCATGTAGGCGCTGGACAGCTGTTCCATGTGTTTTTCGATCTGATAGGGGCGCAGGTGTTCGGCCAGCAAGGCGGTGCGTTGGCGTTGGCCCCGGCCATTGAGCCAGTGGATGCCTGAGGCCAGGATCAACAGCAAACTGAGAAATTCCATATCGCGAGGTGTGCAAAGTCGGGGCCGCGCAGGCCGAAGGCCCCAAGTGTAAAGAACCCGGGGCCCTGCGCCTTATACCGGCGGCGTGTGACGCGGCTGTGCCCCGCCACACACAGCCCCCGGATTTGGAGAGGTGACTCTAAAGAGCCCGTTGGGCCTTGCGGCCGCGAGGGGGCGGTGTTCAAATTGCTGCATTGCAACAAACCTTCTTCAAGGAACACACCATGTCTTTCAACGCTGAACAATTCACTGCCTCCGCCCAAGCCAACCTGAACGCCGCCGCTGGCCTGTCGCAAACCGCTTTCGCCGGTTTCGAGCGCCTGGTCGAGCTGAACCTGGCCGCTGGCAAAGCTGCTGTGGGCGAGTCTTTCACCAACGCCCAAGCTTTCCTGAGCGCCAAGACCCCCCAGGACGTGCTGGCTGTGCAAGCCGCTCTGGTGCAGCCTGCTTTCGAAAAAGCTGTCTCCTACGGCCGTCACCTGTCTGACATCGCCAACAGCACCGGCGTCGAGTTCACCAAAGCCGCTGAAAGCAAGTTCGCCGAGTCCGAACAAGCTGTCAAAGCCCTGGTTGAAAACAGCCTGAAAAACGCACCAGCCGGTTCTGACGCTGCTGTGGCCGTGATCAAGACCGCTTTCGAAGCCAGCCAAACCGCTGCTGAAACCCTGAAAAAAGTGGCCAAGCAAGCTGCTGACACTGCCGAGTCCAACATCAAGGCGGCCACTGCCCAAGCCGAAGCTTCGGTGAAAGCCGCCATGAGCAAGGCCAAAGCCAAGGCTTGATTCCCGGGCTTTCGGAGGCTGCGGCCTCTGACACGAACAAGGCGTCCAACAGGACGCCTTTTTTCATGGGCCTGCACCGCCTTGTTCAGATCAACGCGCTGTAGGCCCCGCCGTCGAGTTGCAGGTTTTGTCCGGTCATGAAGCCGGAGGTGGCTGCGCACAAAAACGCACAGGCAGCGCCAAACTCTTTGGGGTCGCCAAAGCGGTTGGCGGGCAAGGTGGCCGCGATGCGGGCGCGGGCCTCTTCGCGGGTGATGCCCGACGCTTTCATCATGCGCTGGGCCATGAACTCCTGGCGTGGCGTGTCAAAGCGCTCGGGCAGCAGGTTGTTGAGGGTCACGTTGTCGATGATGGCTTCACGCGCCAGGGCTTTGGACAGCGCGGTCAGCCCGGCCCGGGCGGCGGTGGACAAGCCCATGGCCGCATGCGGCGTTTTGACCATGGCCGAGGTGATGTTGACGATGCGGCCAAAGCGCCGCTCACGCATGCCCGGAATGACCTCGCGCATCAACAAAGCGGCGGACAACAAGTTGCTCTCCAGCGCCCCTATCCAGGCGGCATGGTCCCAGTCCGCCAGTTGGCCAGGGGGTGGCCCGGCGTTGTTGTTGACCAAAATGTCGGGCTCGGGGCAAGCGGCCAGCAAGGCGCTGCGGCCAGCGTCGGTGTTCAGGTCGGCTTGCACCGGCGTGATGCGTGCGTCGGTCGCTTGTCGCAGCTGCTCGGCGGCTTGCGCCAGTTTGTCGGCGTTGCGGCCATTGATGAACACGTCGCAGCCTTCTTGTGCCAGGGCCAGCGCACACGCATAGCCCAGGCCCTGCGATGAGGCGCAGACGATGGCTTGTTTTCCCTTCAGACCCAGGTCCATGGCGCAGTCCTTTGCGGTTCAGTGGGGCAGGTCGGCAAAGGATTTGCCTTCGCGCACCAGTTGTTGCAACAGGGGCGCAGGTTGCCACCAAAAACCATATTCTGCGTGCAGGCGTTCGATGTCGGCCAGCACTTTGGGCAGCCCGATGCGGTCAGCAATGAACATGGGCCCGCCCTGATGGGCCGGAAAACCATAGCCCGTCAGGTAGGTGATGTCGATGTCACCGGGCCGCAGCGCAATGCCTTGCGCCAGCAGTTTGGCCCCTTCGTTGATCATGCCGTAGAGGCAGCGTTTGATGATCTCGGCCTCGCTCATCTGGCGGCGCGGCAGACCCATGCGGGCAGACTCTTCGGCAATGAACTGCTCAACTTCCGGGTCACGGTACGGCGTGCGGTCGCCGGCTTCGTAGCGGTACCAGCCCTTGCCGCTTTTCTGACCCAGGCGGCCCAGATCGCACAGCTTCATGATCAGGTCGTTCCAGCGGCGATCGGTCGGGCGGGTGGCCATTTGCGCCTTGCGTGTCTGGTAGCCCACGTCGTTGCCCGCCATGTCGTGCACCGCAAAGATGCCCATGGCATAGCCAAACTTTTTCAGTGCCGCGTCCACCTCGTGCGGCAGCGCGCCGTCTTCCACCAAAAAATGCGCTTCGCGGGTGTAGTTGCGAAACAGTGCATTGCCAATGAAGCCGGGATAAATGCGTGCCAGCACTGCGATCTTGCCCATGCGGCGGCCCAGGTCCATCAAGGTGGCGATCACATCGGGGGCGGTCTGTGCGGCGCGCACCACTTCGAGCAATCGCATCACGTGGGCGGGGCTGAAAAAGTGCGCGCCCACCACGTCTTGCGGGCGGGCGGTCACGGCGGCGATCTGGTCCACATCAAGGCCCGAGGTGTTGGTGGCCAAAATCGCACCGGGCGCACACAGCGCGTCCAGCTGGCGGAAGATGTCCTGCTTGAGGCCCATGTCTTCAAACACGGCTTCGATCACCATGTCGGCGTCTTTCACATCGGCCATTTGCAGCGAGCCGGTGATCAGCGCCAGGCGCTGGTCCATCTCGGCTTGTTGCAGCTTGCCGCGCTTGACGGTGGTGGCGTAGTTGTCTTTCACGCGTTGCAGGCCGCGCTCCAGGCCCTGGCTGTTGGCGTCGATCAGGGTGACAGAAAGGCCGATGTTGGCCAGCGACATGGCGATGCCGCCGCCCATGGTGCCCGCACCGATGACCGCCACGCGCCGGACCGGGCGCAGTGGGGTATTGGCCGGGATGTCGGGGATGTTGGCGGCCTCGGCGGCAGCGGTTTTGGCATGGGCCAGCGCACGGGCGCGGTCGTCATCGCTGACGCTGAAAAAATCAAAATCGTTCATGGGGCGTGCTCCGGATTCAGGCCTGGTTGTCCTGGATTTTTTTGGCTTTGCCATCCACGAATTCGCGCAGGCGGGCTTCGGCCTCGGGCGGGCGGGCGCGGGCCGAGTTCAGTTGTTCGACAAACAGGCCGTCGTCGTGCGTCATGTCGTGGATGCGCGGCAGCACGTTGATGATCATCCAGTTGGTCTCCACGCTGTTCTTGGCAATGCGGTGAGCCAACTCTCTGGCTTTGGTCAGCGCTTCGCCTGCCGGGGTCACATAGCGGATCACTTTTTCCTGCAAGCCTTCGGCGGCTGTCAGCAGGCGGCCCGTCAGCATCATGTCCATCATCACCGTGGTGCCCACCACGCGCTGGATGCGCACCGTGCCGCCACCGCCCACAAAAATGCCGCGCTGGCCTTCAGGCAGGCCAAACAGGGCTGTCTCGTCGCCCACACGCACATGGGCTGCGGTGGCCAGCTCCAGTCCGCCGCCCACGACCGCGCCGTGCAGGGCCGCCACAAACGGGATCGGGCCACGGGCGATCAGGTCAAACACCTCGTGCCAGTTGTGGCGCTTGCGCTTGCGCGGGGGCTTGATCTGGCCGGTGGCGCGGGCCAGCGCTTCGGCCAGGTCCAGCCCGGCGCAAAAGTTGGTGCCGTGGCCAAACAGCACGGCCACATCGGCTTCTTCGTGCGCGCGCAGCACAGCGGCGCGCAGCGCGTCAATCAGCGGGTCGTTGATGCTGTTGCGTTTGTCGGGCCGGTTCAGACCGATCAGGGCGACATTGCCGTCGAGTTCGTAGGTGATCAGGGTTTCGCTCATGGGGTTGTCCAGGGTTCAGGTCAAAACAGGTTCACAGGTCCAGCACCAGCCGGGCGCTTTTGGCCCCGGAGCAGCAGACCATCATGCGGTCGTTGGCCGCTTGCTCGGCTTCGGTCAGCACCATGTCGCGGTGGTCGGGCGTGCCTTCGAGCACTTTGACTTCGCAGGTGCCGCAAATGCCTTGCTGGCACGAAAAAGTCGGCTCCGCGCCGATGGCGATCAGTCCATCGAGCAGGGTCTGCCCGGGGGAGATTTGCAGGGTGCGCTGGCTGCGTGCCAGCGTCACGGTGTAGCTGCCCTCGGTGGCGGCCGCTTCCGAGGCGGCAAAGTATTCGCGGTGCACACGCTCGGGTGGCAGGCTGGCGGTGGCTTGCTCATAGGCTTTCAGCATCGGGGCAGGACCGCAGGCGTACACATGCGCCCCTGCAGGCATGGCCGCGACCACCGCGTTCAGGTCGAGCATCCGCCCGCCGCTTTCCTGGTCAAAGTTGAGCTGCACATCGGCACCGCTTTGGCCTTGGTATGTCGCCAGCAGGTCCAGAAAGCCTGCATGCTCGCGTGTGCGTGCGGCGTAGTGCAAACGCCAGGGCGTGCCCAGCGCCTGTGAGCGGGCAATCATGCTCAGCATGGGCGTGATGCCGATGCCGCCCGCAATGAAGACATTGAACGGCGACGATTCGTCCATGGCAAACAGATTGCGTGGCGCGCTGATGGTCAGCACCGCACCGGTGCGCAGCTGTTCGTGCATGTGGCGCGAGCCCCCCCGGCTGTGGGCGTCCAGATTCACCCCGATGCGGTAGCGGTGGGTTTCTTGTGGGTCATTGAGCAGCGAATAGCTGCGCAGCAGCCCGCCGGGCAGGTGCAGATCGATGTGAGCACCGGCGGTGAAGACGGGCAGTGGGATCGCCGGGTCCAGCGGCACCAGTTCAAAACCCAGAATGCTCCGGGCTTCATAGGTGGTGGCCCGAACGCGGACCTGCAGGGTGGAAGTGGCAGTCACGGGGCTTTCACTCAAGAGGGGTTAAAGATCGATCACGCTGATCGGCTGAATCGTCACACCGGTGGCCTCTGCATGGGCGTGTTGCACCCACTCGGGTTGCCCGGCGTGAAAGATGAAATGGTTCAAAAGCCGTGCCCACTTGGGGTGGCGCTGGTAGTCGGACAGGGGCAGGCCGTTCTGAAAGAAGTCGCGCGAATCGCTGGGCAAAAACACCCGCTGGTTGCGTGCCGGATCGCGCTGCACGCCTTTGGGGTCGCGCCCGGCTTTGACCGCGTCGATGTCCTCCATCAGACGTCGCCGCAGCATGGCGATGCCCAGATCGCTGGCCCCCAGATTTTCTTGGGTGCGGTCGGCAATGCGGCCCTGGCCCACCCAGGCCACGATGTCCTGGTTGATCACATGGCTGGTGATCCAGCGGCCGGATGCGTCCTTGATCGGGCTGGTCCAGGTCGGGATGCTGCTTTGCACATATGGTTCGCGCTCGCGTGGCACGCGGATGAACGACCAGGTCACGCTCAGGGTGTTCTCGTCGTCCACCGGCACGCGCCATTCAAAGTGGTCGCCCAGAAAAAAGCCGTTGGGCCACAGGCACACCCGGCCAATCGTCCACAGCGGGTGCTGATCGCTGGTGTCTTGCGAAATGCGTTTGTAGATGAAACCGTGCTCGAACTCTTCAAACGCCAGCTTCAGGTGTTTGGGCGCATAGCCGCCGGTGTGGCCGCGCAGGCGGCGGCTCCAGTTGGCGTGCATCCATTCAAAGTGCACCGGGTCGATCGAGTTCTCTTGTGTCTGCAGCCAGTTGCAGGGCACCTCGGAAAACACCGCCTGCACAAAACCATTGGCCCAGTGAAAGGGTTCCCAGTCGGGCAGCTCGGGTGCGGGCAAAGGCCCCATGTAGGCCCACAGCAAACCGGCCAGCGGCCTGACTTGGTAAGCCTTGATGCGGATCTTGCATTTCTGGCGGGCCTGCGGGTCCACCTGTTCTTCGTAGGGCTGCTCAATGCATTGCCCCCCGGCATTGAATTGCCAGCCGTGGTAATTGCAGCGGATGCCATGCGCTTCGACAAAGCCGTAGCTCAGGTCTGCGCGGCGGTGCGCGCACTGGCGATCCACCAGCCCGTAGTCACCGCTCAGGTCTTTGTAGAGCACCAGGTCTTCACCCATCAGGCGCACGGCCTTGACCGGGTTGCGTTCGAGTTCGTCGATGCCCGCGATCGGGTGCCAGTGGCGGCGCAACACTTCGCCCATGGGCGTGCCCGGGCCGACTTGGGTCAATTGCTGGTTTTTGTCTGCACTGAGCATGACGGCTTGTCTGGCTGCGCTTACTCGGGTTTGAAGCCGGAGGCCTTGATGATGGGCTCCCAGGTGGCGAGTTCATCGCGCTGGGCTTTGGCCATCTCTTCTGCGCTGCGGTAGTGCGGTACCACCGACAGGCGCGTCATCAGGTAGTCCTTGACTTGCGGGTTGGCCAGGATTTTTTGCAGCGCCTGCTGCACGCGGGCGATCTCGGCGGGCGGCGTTTTGGCGGGGGCCCACATGGCGGTCCAGCCGTCACCCGACGAGACGGGAAAGCCCTGCTCGGCAAAGGTCGGGATGTCGGGCATCAACTCCGAGCGCTTGTCGCTGAAGATGCCGATCACACGCAGCTTGCCGCTTTTCTGGTGTTTGATCAGCTCGTCCATCAGCGAGATGCCCGAGGGCACATGGCCACCGAGCAAGTCGGTGATCATGGGCGGGGTGCCTTTGTAGGGTGTCATGGGCAAATCAATGCCCGCGACTTTGCCAAACTGCACACCCAGAAAATGGTTTTGGCCGCCCGTGCCCGGCGTGCCAAAGCTGGCCTTGCCCGGGTTGGCTTTGGCCCACTGCACGAATTCCTTGACGTTTTTCACGCCCAGATCGGCATTCACCGCCATGCCCAGGGGGTAAGACACCAGCCCGGCCACCGGGGCAAAGTCTCGCCAAATGTTCCATTTGAGTTGTGGGCCAAACACCAGCGTCTGAAAAGTGGGGGTGGCGTTGGGCGCGATCATGTAGGTCAGCCCGTCCGGGTTGGCCGCCATCAGCGCGTCGGCCGCCAGGCGTCCGCCCACGCCCACACGGCTTTCGATGATCACCGGCTGGCCCAGCTGTTCGCGCAGTTTGTCGGCGATGTAACGGGCGATCGAATCGGTGCCGCCGCCCGGGGGCAGGCCCATCAGGATGCGGATGGTGGGCTTGTCTTGTGCGTGGCCCAGTGCAGGGGCCAGCAGGGTGCTGCTGGCCAGCAGCAGCTGGCGACGTGAAAGTCGTGAAGTGGGCATGCGTGTCTCCAGGGGTGTGGGCGGTGAGTTCAGGTCCGCCTTCTGCGTGCGGTGCCTGGGTCGGTTCAACGGTCGGCCAGCGTGCGCCAGTCGGTGCCTGCAGGCACCACGCCGCCCACCGACCGGATGGCCGGGTAGTTCAGTTCAGGGTGGTGCGCCAGCGTGGGGGCTTTGCCTTCCATGAACTCCTTGGCTGCCTTGATCAGCAGCTGCCGCACGCGGATCACCGCGCCATCGGCCGAGCACAGTTGCTCGTCGGTGCGGTCATAGGTCGGCCCTTGGCTGAGGAACATCGCGAAGTCTTCGGTGCCCAGGTGCTGCGGAAAGCCGGTCTTGTGACCGCGTTTCATGATGTCGCGGTTCTGGCCCCAGTTGTCTTTGGCTTCGCCTGGAGGCAGTGGCGGGAAGTTCCAGACATCGGGCGAGGCCGACATCACCGTCATGCCCAGCTCGCGGTTGGGGTTGTAGTGCACAAACCAGGCGCGGTGCGTCACATCGTCGACCGGGGTCGAGAAAAACACGGTGGTCGGTCCGTGCGCATCGGGCGGGCAGATGATGCCGAACCAGGGCATCACGAAGTTGTTGACCCGGGCATAGACCTTGTCGTCGGGCAGGCTGCGCAGCGCGGCGTAACGGTAGCCATAAGGCCGGTCTTCAAATTCGAGTTTGGGGGCCAGTGCTTTGGTCATCAGCATGCGCTCGTTGCCGCCGCCCGAAGTGAGTTGGGTGGTCGATTCGTGCAGCACGCCCACATGCGAGGAATCCATTGACGCCTCGACGCCCTGCACCCAATTGGTTGGCACTTCCACGCTGGTCACCGAGCGCTGCGATGCAGGTAGATCGACAAAGGGCAATTCGGGGAACGGTGGCGGCGTGTCGCCTTGGCCCAGCCAGACCCAGACGATGCCGCCCCGGTCGACTGTGGTGTAACGGTTCACGCGCACATGCTTGCAAAACTGGGTCTGGTCACCGGCGTGGTTGGGTGCCTCGGTCACTTCGCCCTTCACGTTGAATTTCCAGCCGTGGTAGAGGCAGCGAATGCCGTTGTCTTCGTTGCGGCCCAGGGCCAGCGAGGCTTTGCGGTGCGGGCATTGTTCATCGATCACGCCGGCCGTGCCGTCGGTGACGCGAAATGCGATGAAGTTCTGGCCCAGCAGGCGGATGCGCACGGGTGCGCCATCGGCTTCCAGTTTGACGGAGGGGACGGCAGGCAGCCAGTAATGCTGGCGGATCATCTCGCCCATGGGGGCACCGTTTTCCACACGGGTCAACAAGTCGTTGTCTTCTTTGCTCAAGGCCATGATGGTTTCCTCAGAAGTTCAGGGGGTCAGCACTGTTCGTCGGTGCGGAAGGCTTTGCTGTAAACGCGGCGGCAGTTGCATTCGAAGATGTTTTTCTTCTGCTCGTCGCTCAGCCAGGCGATGCCTTCGATGACGGGCTTCATGTCGTCGTAGTCGCGGCCGGTCAGGGGGTTGCGGGCGCTGCCGGTGCCGGGCTTTTCGGTGCCGAACATCACGTTGTCGGTGCCCGCCACCTTGAGCAGCAGCTCCATCGCTTCTTCGCTGTAGTTGCAGGTGTCGAAGTAAAGCTTCTTGAGCTGCTCGTCAAAGGTTTCCTTCTCGCCCTTGCGCACGTTCCACGAGCGAAAGCGCCCCATCTGGTAGGGGATGGCGCCGCCGCCGTGCGCCACCACGATCTTGAGGTCGGGGAAGGTGTCGAAGGTCTTGGCGCCCAGCAGGGACACGATGGAGATGGTTTCCTCGTTGAGGAACTTGAGCGTGTAGGACTCGCGCTCGCTGCAGCTGCTGGCCGAGTGGATCAGGCCCGGCACATCGAGTTCGACCATGGCGCGGTACAGCGGGTGCCAGTAGGCATCGCCCATGCCAGGCGGGTCGCCCAGGCCTTCGGTCGGATCGGGGTTGATCAGGCAACCCACAAAACCCAGCTCGTTGACGCAGCGGCGCAGCTCGGGGATGGCGCGTTCCTCCAGCGGCTCGTCCATGAACTGCGGCAGCCCGGCCACGCCACGGAAGCGGTCGGGTGCGATCTTGACGAACTCGGCGATCAGGCCATTGCAGTGCTGCGACCACAGCTCGGTCACCTTGCCGGGCTTGACCGAGTGCATTTGCAGGTAAGGGCGCGGCGAGATGAACTGGATGTCGGTGCCCACCGCGTCCATGATCTTGAGCTGGTCTTCCACCACCTTGCGGATGGAGGCTTCGGGGATCTTGGGCAGGGTGTAGGGGTTGGCGCGACCGCCCACCAGCTCCGCCATGAAGCGGAAGCTCTCGGGCGGCATGTGGATGTGGGCATGGGAGTCAATGATCATGGTCTGGGTCTTTCAAAGCAGGTTCACAAAATGGGCAGACACGGCATCAGGCCGTTCAGGAGGGGGTGACAAAGGCCGTCACTTCCAGTTGCAGCGCCATGCCGTGTTGCAGGTCATGCACCACGATGTGCCGTGCCGGACGGTCTTGCGGATCAGGAAAGCGCACCAGCCATTCGGTGTTGATGGCATCGCGCACGCTGTTGTCCTTGACGGTGATGTGCAATTTGGCAACGTGCTGCAGGCCGGCGCCGCCTGCTTTGAGCAAAGCGTCCATGTTTTCAAAGGCCAGCCGCACCTGGGTGTTGGCATCGGCGGGCAACTGGCCGGTGGCCGGGTCTTTGCCCGAGATGCCCGATGAGCAGATCAGCGGGCCAACACGTGCGCCCAGCGGGATCGGGGCGTTGTGCCCGGCACCGGGCACGTTGAGCGAG
>JACCDQ010640339.1_pt1 | contig 17072 bp, 13 predicted proteins | sample 7446031 | NCBI WGS metagenome assembly JACCDQ01 (sample SAMN15323442, study PRJNA562643) | freshwater metagenome | isolation source: river surface water | place: USA:Blue River Watershed | collected 2017-08-17
CCACTACAGACACCAGTGCTATCGTGTGATTTTCAGCAATTTCTTCCATCATAGGATTCAAGAAATGCCAAAACCACACATGACCTGCATTGAATGGATTCCATGAAAAGACAAAACCTGTAGATAAGATGGCTAAAAGAGCCAAAGGCATTTTTAATTTCCAAGAACCTTCATGTACTGCACTTACTGCAAATAAGGTATTTCTAAATTCTCCAAAAAAGACCGTTAAAACCTGTCTTGTCATATAAAAGGCTGTTAAAAATACGCCTAATAAAACCGCAAAGCCTAGGTATGTAAAATAAGGATTACTTTCGCCTAAATGAAACAAATTTGCCAAGATAGTATCCTTCGACAAGAAGCCCGAAAAAAGTGGCAAGCCTGCTAAAGAAGCGGAAAAGATTAGATAACAAGCGAAGGTAAAAGGTAGTTTTTTACGAAGTCCTCCCATCAAACGAGTATCTTGAGCATCGAACTCATGATGATGACCAGCATGATGTAGGGCATGAATAACCGCTCCTGCACTTAAAAATAATCCCGCTTTAAAAAACGCATGGGTTAATAAATGGAACACAGAGGCTTCTGTCCCTAGTCCCAATAACATTAAACCCAATTGAGAAACCGTCGAGTAGGCTAAGGTCTTTTTAATATCGGTCTGAAAGATTGCATAAGCTGAGCCTAACAACATCGTAATACAGCCAACAGTGGCAATGACCACTTGGGCATCTACTGTTAAAATAGGATGAATACGAGCTACTAAGAAAATACCCGCCGCCACCATCGTTGCTGCGTGAATTAAGGCAGACACAGGCGTTGGGCCTTCCATTGCATCGGGTAGCCATGTGTGTAATGGAAATTGGGCTGACTTACCCATACACCCCCCAAATAATAACAAGCCAACCACGGTAGGCATTGCCGTTGTACCTAAGGTCGTAATATCAGTAGAACCATTATTGTAAAAATAAACGCCAAAAATCCCCAATAGAAAGCCTAAATCCCCTACTCTATTGACTAAAAATGCCTTTTTAGCCGCCTGTACCGCTGTTGCTTTCTGATACCAAAAACCAATGAGTAAGTAAGAAGATAAACCTACCAATTCCCAGAAGGCATACATGACAAATAAATTGTCTGTCAGTACAATACCCAACATGGAGAACACAAAAAGCTGGAGGAAGGAAAAATAACGGTATTTATCAGGGTCGTCGTGCATGTAGTCTTGTGAAAACAACTGCACTAACAAGGCAATAAAATTGACCAATACCAACATCATTAAGGTGAGAGGGTCTGCTAAGAAGCCAAATCGAACGGGCATACTACCAAAAGAAAACCAATCGAAAACCCAATGATGTGTTTGAGGAAGACTATTATTAAACAATAAGGCAAGAGCAGTCACCAAAGCAAGTCCAGAAAATCCAGTAGTAATCAGTCCCACTACTGCATTTTGCTTTCTCCCCAAAGTCATGCCTACACCAAAACCTACAAGAGGAGTAAGTAAAATGAGCCAAATTAGGATTACTGGATTCATATTTTTATAGAACGAAGTGTACTCTTCGTAGGAAAATTCTTGGAAAATTTCAATTTTTGTACAAATATACGAGTCAATTTTTAATTATGCTTAGTACTAGGCGATTTGCCAATAGGGATAAATATAAAAAAGCGGCCAAATGCCTTTTTTATTGTTGCCATATCCAACTATTTTATAGTATAATTCCTATATCTAACCGTAAGGTTTGTGTGTCGATTAATTGCTTACTAGATTTATTCCAACATTAATCAATTTCAAGACTACTTATGAACAACGCCAAAACAGTAAATTCTTCACGCACAACTATCACCGAGTTAATGATTCCTTCGTATGCCAACTTTGGAGGGAAAATCCACGGAGGGATACTCCTTTCTTTAATGGATAAAGTTGCCTACGTTTGTGCAGCTAAACACGCAGGAACGTATGTAGTGACAGTTTCTGTAGATAACGTAGAATTTCGTCAACCCGTAGAAGTGGGTGAAGTTGTTTCTCTTCATGCTTCTGTCAATTACGTAGGTAAATCCTCACTCGTAGTAGGCATCAAGGTCGTTGCAGAGAGTATCAAAGATGCTTCCGTTAAACATACTAATACTTCTTATTTCACGATGGTTGCCAAAGATGACAACGGAAAACCCACTGAAGTACCAGGACTAATTCTAGAAAATGATGAAGATATTCGTCGCTTTTTAGATGCCATCAAGCGAAAAGAAATTAAAAATGCCTATAAAGAAATGCTTCACGATACCAAAAACAACATGGACATTGAAGACAATATTCACTTGTTAGAAAAAGAACGTTGTATTATCAAACGTAGTAGCGATATGGAAGGAAATTGGCATTACTAAACTAGTAATGTTGAAGGTTGGATTTTGAATTTTAGATGTTAAACTAACACTCAACTAGTAAATTAAAATCCAACATCTCACATTGTTACTTAATATATAATAGCGAAGCTTTAGTTTGTATCGAATTCTATTCTATTTTTGTAGTTGACTCAACAATGAAGCAATCCCTTTTTTAAAACAGATTAATCCCATTTGTACCATGATCAAAGCATTACGAGTAATTCTTGTGTTCCTTGCTCTTTCAGCCATTGGCTTTGTTGGGTATCGCTATTACACCCGTTATACGGCTCCGAGCCCACCTGCCAAGGCCTTATTTGATAATGGCACGTTAAAGGTATCCGTAGATTACTGTCAGCCATCTAAAAGAGGTCGTTTGATTTTTGGAACAGAAATAGAACACGCCCTTGTTCCCTATGGTAAGTGGTGGCGTACTGGAGCCAATGAAGCAACAATTGTTAGCTTTAATAGGGATGTTGTTATTGCTGGCAAACCACTAAAAGCAGGAACTTATACTCTATTCACGACCCCACAACAACAAGATTGGCTTGTGATGATTAATAGTGAAGTAGGACAATGGGGATTATCTTATAACAAAGAAAAAGACGTACTCAGAATACCCGCTAAAAGCATCACGAAATCAGACTCTGAAGATAAGTTCACCATTGATTTTGTAGAACAACCTAAAGGAGCTACAATGTTACTACGCTGGGACAGCACGGAGGTGATTGTTCCAATTGTTAGCTTATAATCACCACACAAAAAAGGCTGTCCTTTCGGTACAGCCTTTTTTATTCAAACCTATATTTTTATTGCAACATTCCTTCTAATTGGTAGTTTGCTGCTCTGCCATTCACTGATGTCTTACGAGTAATTTCTTCGTTACTAACGATTTGCCATTGGCAGATAATTGGTATAAGTAAACTCCATTGGGCCACTCTTTTGTAGAAATCGAACTCTTTGTCTGGTCTTTATCCAATACTTCATCATGAACCATTCCTCCTAACACATTGTAAAAAGAAATTTTCACTTCAGTGAAATTACTTTGTGAACTGATATCATATTTTACTTGAGCAAAATCATCTGCAGGATTTGGATAAATATTGGATACTGTTAATTTATCACTCGAAAATAAACGTTCTTCTGAATTGATTGATTCCTCATTACGAGTAACTTCTGCAGTACTTATTGCCACTTCGACTTTAGCTGCCGCAACTTTAGCAGCACGTTGTTGAAGAAGCGAATTAGCAAAATATTGATTGATTGCTTGTGCTCTTTGTGTATTAAGATTTCTATCTAAACTATTAGAAAGTGGCTGATAAAATGAAAAGTGCGATGGCTTAAACGGCGTAGCAAAAGTGGTTTTTGCTTTAGGCTTTACATCTAAGCGACTTTTATATTTGTTTTCTGTTTGTGTAAAAGCCAACGTGGCCGATAGCATTGCTACCAGTAAAAAAGTTGACTTTATGTATTTATGTAGAGGTCTCATCTCATTCTATATGCTTTTGTGAAAAATTACTTAGTACCTAATTTACAGCGATAATTATACCAAAACTGACAGGCTAACCAAACTTACGTACTAATAGACCCCAAAGGTCTTAAAAAGGTTGCACGAAATAAAAAAAATTAACAGATTTTAACAATAAATCGTATTTACCCTTCGTTTTCGGCTTCCAAAATACTATTTCACAAAAATATATTAAAATTTTTCAATTTTCAAACATATTACTTCTTTTTCTTTGGATTCTTGTTGAGTGGTTGTTTTTCGGGATGACTTTCAATTTTCTTCACTTGTACCGAATCTTTGGCGATAATTTTAGCCACAGGTACTATAACCTTTTCTACCCGCTTTAAAATCATTTCTTTTGTTGGACGTTCATTAATTCTCCAACGAAAACCGTCCAATTCTTTATCATCCTCTTTTACTTCTTTCGGTGGCATAAATTTGCCATCGGGCTTCGCCAAGAATGCTATTTTCTTAATCTTTCCTTTCGCAAAATTCATGTACATTTTACTGCATTGAACCCTATTCATCCCTGTTAGCTCATTTTTTTCATCTACTGCATAGTAAATGCTTTCGCCATTACCGTCAATGGTGATTTTTTCTAAACGAGCATCGTTATTAAAATTCGCAATAATTTTCCGCCCTTTCATCTGGTTATAATCCGATAGCGTATCTACCGAAATGACAAAAGATTTCCCTTTCATATACATCATGCTGATTTTGTTTTTCCGTAACAAAATATTCATGGAATCAGCTTCTGATTGGTTTTTATTATTCCAAAGGATTGGCTTCTGATAAAAGTAAATCGTTGAATCTGAAAGATTATAACTGAGCGAATCGCACTTGGCGGAGAGGTCAGACTTATAAATCATCACTTTCTTATAAGCATATAATTTTTTAACCTTCGTTTCTTTATTGTCAATCGACACAAGGGTGTCTGCTGTTAAAAAGAGCGTATCTTGTTCTACGATATTTTTTAACAAAGCCCTACCAAATACCCGAGTCATTCCTGTTTTTTTAGAATATCGCCCGTGTTCGCCTGTCAAAATTGCCTTATCTTTTTTAGATACAAAAACAATATCGCCATTGGCAATCCCAATCTGGGTTGGTGGGTCATAAATCATCGTATCGGCCGTCATCACATAATCGTCATTTTTTACCGTTGACCGCCCTTTCAGGTTTGCTATTTTAGAAACGGTATTATAGCGACTTCCGGGGTTTGCAAAGGTGGTATCTCCCTTATTCACAATCAAGGTTGGAGCAACAAAAAAAGCTTCTTTTGATAGCGTACTATATTTCAAAGAATCCGCTTTTAGACTCCCCTCTTTATCTACAACACGAACATCGTACTTAAAATCAAAGAGTTTGGTAACAGTATTATAATAGCCTTCTTTACTAGTCAGCGTACTTTTCTTATCAAAAATTTTCCCATTCGTGTTGTAATAGGCTACGTGTGTATTGAGGTCATAGTCCATTTGTTTGGTCGTAAGAATAATACTACGGTCGTCTAGTTTAACTCTGCCATACATTTTTGCTTGGCGATTATTCCCAAAATAATAGGCCGTATCTCCTGTGATTGTTACAGTATCTGCCTGAACAATACGAACTTTCCCAAAGGCTTCTACAATATTAGTAGTCTCGTTAATAATGGCCATATCGCAGTTCATCAAGGTTGTTCCCTGACGCAGGCGAACATTCCCTAATAGCTTTTTCACTTGCATAAAAGGCATATTTTGCCCCACCAAACTATCTGCCTTTAGGATTTCAACCTGACTAGGGTTCTGAGCATTTATCGGAGAAATAATCCCCAAAAGGCAAATAAAAAATAGCCAATAAAAAGACTTTAACGTATTTATCATAAGTGAATATGGACTGAATTGCGTTATTTTCGAGTAACTTTGTGCAGGAGTTGGCAAAAAAAATCGTACAAAATTAGCCAAATAAAACCATGCTTGACGAGTTTTTAAACTTTATTAACAAACAAAACTTGATTAATCCAACCGATAAAGTGTTGGTCGCTGTGAGTGGAGGAATGGATTCAGTCGTTCTTTGTGACTTAATGAGCAAAGCAAAAATCAACTTTGCAATTGCTCACTGTAACTTTGGATTAAGAGGAGACGAGTCGAATGAGGACGAAACTTTTGTAAAAAAACTTTCGATTAAATATAAAGTTCCTTTCTTCGTAACCACGTTTCAAACGGCGGAATTTGCAGAAACAGAAAAGCTTTCAACTCAAATGGCAGCTCGTATTTTGCGTTATGAATGGTTTGAAAAAATTCGCCAAGAAAACGGGTTTGATAGCATCGCCACGGCTCACCATCAAAACGATGTATTAGAAACCGTTTTATTAAACCTCACCAAAGGGACAGGCATTGCAGGACTGCATGGAATCAAGATTAAAAACGGTTCTGTTATTCGTCCGATGTGGTTTGCCGAAAAAGAAGCAATTTTCGACCATGTAGTTGAAAATCAAATCATTTGGAGAGAGGACTCTTCTAATGAATCCAATAAATACCAACGCAATCTAGTTCGCAACGAAGTTGTTCCTTTATTAAAACAAATCAATCCGAATTTAGAGCAAACGATGCTTCAAACGGTTGAACGCATTCAGGCAGTCGAGGAAATTTTTGACCAAGAAATTGCCCTGTTACGTGGACAAGTTTTATGGACAGACGGACAAGCGACGTACATCAATTACAAAGCGATTCAGACCCTTTCTCAACCCGTAATTAAATTGGCAGAGTTGTTAAAGCCTTTCCATTACTCTTATTTGCAATGTCAGGAAATCTTCGCTGCTTTTGATAAAGAAGCAGGAAAAACGTTCCTGTCTCCCACCCACGAATTGGTGAAAGACAGAACGGAATTAGTACTTACAAAGAAAAATTTACAACCTTTTGCCAGCGTCATTATTCCACAAGCTAGCGAGGTGACAACGGATAACTTCACCTTGACGATTGGCGAGACCCAAGAACGTCCTGAAGAATTTCAAGTTCCTACCGCAAAAAAAATCGCTTGTCTGGATGCCGATAAAGTACGTTTCCCTTTACAATTACGTAAATGGAAAGAAGGCGATTGGTTCTGTCCGCTCGGAATGAATAAAAAGAAACTGGTGAGCGATTTTTTAACAGACATTAAAGTGCCGTTGAATCTGAAAAAGAACACGTATGTACTCACATCAAACGGCTCTATTGTCTGGATTGTAGGACACCGCATCGACGACCGTTTTAAAGTGACTGAAAAAACAGCAAAAACCATGTCTATAACGTTAGCATAACATGAATCAGACACTTTTGCAACTACGGAACGACTTAGTAGGCAAAACAGCCGCTTATTCTTCCAAGCAGAAACAAACCTTTAAGGTGAAGTCTTTACTGAAAGTTATTGACAAAATTGAACCTTTATGTAAAGAAAAAGGAGCATTAAATGAGGTGATTGTACGCTTACGTGCCCTTATACAATTACTTCCTCTACATGCTGAAGAGTTGAAAAAGGAAACGAACGAAGCTTTTTTTGTTCAATATGAACAGTTCACCTATTTTCTAATAGCGAAATACAAACTAGACATCGATGCTCTAGCAAGTAAATACCTCGTTGTTGGAACCGTAATGGGGGTCATCATTGGGTATTTTTTAAAAAACTACCTAATTGGCGTTCCGATTGGGCTCGCTATCCTATTTGTTTTTTATTATACAACGGTGTATTCTCAAGAAAGAACTTAAGCAAGGCTATTACATACAAAGAGCTATCCAATATAATATTTTGGATAGCTCTTTGTATGTAATAAAAGCAATTACCTCTGAGGACATTATGGCTTAAATCGCTCATAAACATCTTTTCCTGTCACAGGGTCTTTTCCCCAAAGATCAATGTAAATAACGGAAGGCATCATACCACTTTCATCTACATTCACAAAGACACGTTTTAGAATTTGCATTTTTCCGTTAATTGGGAACAAAGCAATAGGTGCCCCTTTAGCATCTTGTTTAACGACAAAACGTCTTTTACGATAGGCCAAGAAATGTCCTTCGTAGGCATTCGGTTCATTTGGAATATCATTGGTGTGTAACCCATACGCCAATGACCGTTGAATACCTGTCAACTCCTCTTTCTGCCCCTTTTCATGATATTTTATCCAATACGTATGAACAGGGTTTTTAGGATTTAACTTTTTATTGGGAAGCAAATTAGCATCATACAAAATAGCATTGGAATTGGAACTACGTTGAATATAAAACAAGCGAATGTCCGAGTCAGGAGGCGTAGGAAACGATTCAGCTGAAGTGGAAGTAGTCATATTTTTTTTGCTCTTCTGAGCAATGCTACTAACAGTTCCTAACATAAGAATAAGGAGTGTAATAACAAGGGGTTTCGTTGTAAATTGCATTGGGTATTATTGCATGAAATGTATTAGTCCGCAAAGGTAGAAATAAAAATAGGACTACCATCTGAACAACCAAGGATTTAGATAAATGGGACAAAAATAATAGAATTGTTTCAACCTATTTCATCAAACAGCAATGAACTACTTAGTAGATACCATGTAATCAAGCCATTCCCTTCTCTCTCTGCTACGGCTAAGCGGCAGTAAATTCACTAAATCAAGAAAAATAATATCGCAAAATCATGCTAAGTTATCCTCTTGATTATCATTCTTTTAAACCTTCGTCATTTCTTTATTTACAATCCACTAAAAATCAGCACATTTAGGTATATAATTTGCTTTTTGTTGATAAAACCCCTACTTTTGTAGTCGGTTAAAGAAAGAGGGGCGATAATCCCTCTTTTTTTTATAGCAGATTTTTGACGGGGACGAAATTAGCCCATTGTTATTGGCTTCGGCAGAGCAATAAGCAGCAACGTCGCCAAGAATCAATTAACAAAAAGGCATTATGTTGAAAGACAAAATCATTGAATTATTACAAGCATATTTAGAAGACGGTCGTATTTTTATCGTCGATGTGCATGTAGGCGATGCAAAAGTACGGAAGAACATCATTATTCTTGTAGATTCAGACGAAGGTATCAAAATCGAAGAATGTGCTTCCATAAGCAGAAGATTAGCAAGTGAACTAGAAAAACAAGAACTCATTGCTGATGCCTATAACTTAGAAGTATCTTCTCCTGGAATCGACCAACCTCTCGTGTTACAACGTCAATACATCAAAAATATTGGTAGAGAGTTGAAGGTAGTCTTGAAAACAAAAGAGGAAATCGTCGGTATTTTAGAAGAAGTTAGCGACGATACGATTACCCTTACGAAGGAAATCAAGAAGAAACCTAAAAAAGGGGAAGAACCTGAGAATCCAGTAGTGGTAATTCCAGTTGAAAGCATAGAAAAAGCTAAAGTCCAGATATCGTTTAAATAATGACAGAATGAAATTATCCATTCTATCGTTCAAAATTATGAAAAGATGAACAGTGCAGAGTTAATTGCATCATTTGCAGATTTTGCAAAAGAGAAAAACGTTGACCGTCCCACGATGATTAAAGTGTTGGAAGAAGTATTCCGCACGATGATTCGTAAAAAATATGGTACTGATGCCAATTTCGATGTAATCATCAACCCAGAGAGTGGTGACTTAGAAATGTGGCGTACACGTGAAATCGTTGATGACAACTCCGAAGACATTTGGGATTATGATAAAATTCCATTGGCAGAGGCGAAGGTAATCGAGCCAGATTTTGAAATCGGTGAAGAAGTAGCTGAATTGGTAAAATTAGAAGACTTTGGTCGTCGTATCGTTCAAACAGCTCGTCAAACACTGATTCAAAAAATTAAAGACCTTGAAAAAGAAGGACTTTATGAGCGTTATAAGGACTTAGCAGGTGAACTTGTAACGGGCGATGTATATCAGATTGTAGGAAAAGAGTTTATCATTCTTGATAGCGAAGGAAACGAGTTAACATTACCTAAGAGCGAAATGATTGCAAAAGATCGTTTCAAAAAAGGGGATACTGTGAAAGCCGTAATTCATCGCATTGAAATGAACAATGGTACGCCAAAAATTGTTCTTTCTCGTATATCTCCTGTTTTCTTAGAACGTTTATTTGAACAAGAAATTCCAGAGATTTATGATGGACAAATCATGATTCGTCGTGTAGTCCGTGAACCAGGTGAGCGTGCAAAAGTAGCAGTAGAATCGTATGATGACCGTATTGATCCAGTTGGAGCTTGCGTAGGGATGAAAGGTTCTCGTATTCATGGAATTGTTCGTGAACTACAGAATGAAAACATCGACGTAATCAACTACACAGAAAACCTTGAATTGTTAGTAGCTCGTGCTTTAAGCCCAGCTAAAGTAAGTTCAATGGTGGTGGATAAAGAACGTAAACGTATTGCGGTGTATTTACAACCAGACCAAGTGTCGTTGGCTATTGGTAAGGGTGGACAAAATATTAAGTTAGCAGGTAAGTTAGTAGGCTTCGAGTTAGATGTATATCGTGACATCAAACAAGAAGAAGTGGATGATGAGGATGTCGATTTAACAGAATTCTCTGATGAAATCGAAGCATGGGTATTAGAAGAGCTGCACCGAATCGGGTTAGATACAGCTAAACAAGTGCTGAAACTAAACAGTGAAGAACTTGTTCGCCGTACAGACTTAGAAGAGGAAACAGCCAATGAAGTACTAGCCGTCCTACGCTCCGAGTTTGAATAAGTTAGTTGAGTGAATGTAGAATGATAGAATAGTAGCAAATCTCCTACTATTATATTGTTGATTTTTTGACAGCAAATAGTAGGTCATTTTATCATTCACTCTGATTAAAGCTATTCTATCATTCGTCCATTTTTAAGGAAATTTCATTCACACAATTAATTCAAAACACTATAGAAAAGGATTTAGGTAAAAGTATGGCAGAAGATAAAATGATGCGTTTGAGCCTAGTGGCAAAGCAGATTAACGTGGGTACCTCAACCATTGTTCAATTTCTCTCTGCCAAAGGTCATAAGGTTGAGAACAACCCCAATACCAAATTAAATTTTGAACAGTTAAAAATGTTAGCAAAAGAGTATAGAGCTGACTCCCTACTGAATAGTAGTGAAGGAGGACAAGCACCTACTCAAAATGCTCCTGTTCAAAAACCCGCTGATGAAGTGGCAATTCCTGTTAGTAAGAAGGACGATGGTTTACCACTTTATTTTCGTGATGCAACGAAAGAAGCTCCTAAAGCTGAGGTAAAACCAATCACAGAAAAAGCTGCTGAACCAGATAAAATCGTAGGAAAAGCAGAGGTAACGTTTAAAGTACTGGGTAAGGTAGAATTTGATGCAAAAGGAAATGTAATTCTCCCAAAACCAGCAGTGCCTGAACAACCAAAAGTTGAACCCGTTGCGAAAATGGAAACGCCTACGCCTGTTGCAGAAGTACCTACTCCTAAAGTAGAAACACCTGTAGCACCAGTAGTTGTAACACCAGCACCCAAAATAGAAGAGGTGAAAGCCGTAGTGGTAGAACAACCGAAAGTTGAAGAGCCAAAACCAATGCCTGTAAAGGTAGTGGAAACTCCTAAGCCAGCAGTGGTAGCGGTAGTAGAGAATACTACGAAAGAAGTCACTCAAGCTGTCCAACAGATTGAAACAAAAGCAGTAGTAACAGAAGACCAAGCGAATAAACAACCCCAACCAGTATCACAACAGCCAGTGACGTCAAAAGTTGAAAATACCAAGCCTCAAGGTGAAAAACCTAATGAGCAACAGCAAAATAAACCCAAAGTAGAGGGCCATAACCAACACCAAGGGAATAATAACCAAAATAGAGGGAATAACTCTCATGGAGGACAACGCCCACAAGGACAGCAAGGAAACGGTGGACAACCAAACCAGCAGCAACGCAATCAGAACAATCCGAATCAACCCAAACCTCAAGGACAAGGGGGACAAGGAGTTGCACAGCCAAATGCTAATACCAACAACCAAGCTCCACAGCCGAAAAAACGCTTTGATGAAGTTCCACAAAATACGGATAACATCGAGTTAATTGAAGCAAAAGGTGAAACCTTAAAAGGATTAACTGTTCTTGGAAAAATTACGTTACCAGTTGAACCACAAAGAGGTGGCAACAAAGGCAACAACAATAATAACAATAACAACAAGAAGAAGCGTAAACGTATTAAGCCCGCTGAAAAAGTAAGCGAAGCTGAAATCCGTAACGAAAAAGGGGCTCCTCGTCCGAAGAAGGAAGATGGCACTCCTAATACAGCGAATAATAACAACGCTAACAGACCTGCTGACCCCAACAAGAAACCTGTTCAAGGCCAAGGTAACAACAATAATAACGGCGGTGGAAACAGAAACAATAATGGTGGCGGTAACAACAATTACAAGAAACCAGCTCCTGCTCCAAAACCAGCCGAAAAAGGAGAAGTTACTGAAAAGCAAATTCAAGACCAAATTAAGGCAACAATGGCTCGTCTTCAGGGACAAACCAATAAGTCTAACTTTGGAGCAAAAGAACGTCGTGATAAACGTAAAGTAAGAGCTCAACGTGAAGAACGTCGCCAGTCTGACGAACAATTAGAAGCTAAAATCTTAAAAGTAACCGAATTTATTTCGGCAAGTGAATTAGCCTCGTTAATGGATATTTCTGTAAACGAAGTAATTTCAACTTGTTTAAGCTTAGGAATGTTCGTTTCGATTAACCAACGTTTGGAAGCAGACGTAATCGCTATCATTGCAGAAGAATTCGACTTTGAAGTTCAGTTCGTAACAGCTGAGGAAGAAGTTGAAGCCGCTCTTGCAGAAGTAGAAGATACGCCAGAAAGCCTTATCCCAAGAGCACCAATCGTAACCATTATGGGTCACGTTGACCACGGTAAAACATCTTTGCTCGATTTTATCCGCAAAACCAACGTAATTGGCGGTGAAGCGGGTGGTATCACCCAGCACATCGGTGCTTACTCGGTAGAACAAGAAGATGGCCGCCAGATTACGTTCTTAGATACGCCTGGTCACGAAGCCTTTACTGCCATGCGTGCAAGGGGTGCTAAAGTAACCGACGTTGCAATTATCGTAATTGCCGCAGATGATGCCGTGATGCCTCAAACAGAAGAAGCAATCAACCACGCATTAGTGGCAGGTGTACCTATCGTATTTGCTTTCTCGAAAGTAGATAAGCCAGGTGCAAACACAGACCGTGTTCGTGAACAATTATCAGCGAAAAACATCCTAGTTGAAGAATGGGGTGGAAAATACCAATCGCAAGAAATCTCATCTAAATCAGGTTTGGGTGTGAATGAATTGTTAGAAAAAGTATTGTTAGAAGCTGAAATGTTAGAATTGAAAGCCAATCCAGAAAAATCTGCTATCGGTACAGTTGTCGAAGCATCTTTGGATAAAGGTCGTGGATATGTAGCTAACATTTTAGTACAAGCAGGTACATTAAACGTAGGAGACATGATGTTAGCAGGTTCGCATTACGGACGTGTGAAAGCCATGTTTGACTATCGTGGAAAACGAATCAAAAAAGCAGGACCATCTACTCCTGTACAAGTATTGGGTTTAAGTGGAGCTCCAGCAGCGGGTGATAAATTAAACGTAATGGAAAATGAGCGTGATGCACGTGAAATTGCCAACAAACGTGAGCAAATTATCCGTGAACAATCGCTTCGTTCTCGTAAACATATTACCTTAGATGAAATCGGTCGTCGTAAAGCAATCGGTACATTTAAAGAATTGAACGTAATCGTGAAAGGTGACGTGGATGGTTCAGTAGAAGCATTATCAGATTCATTATTGAAACTATCTACCGAAGAAGTACAAGTACGTATTATTCACAAAGGAGTGGGTCAAGTATCAGAATCAGACGTATTGTTGGCTTCTGCTGCCGATGCCGTTATCGTAGCATTCCAAGTTCGTCCAAGTGTAAACGCTCGTCGTTTGGCTGAAAATGAGCAAATCGAAATCAGAAATTACTCAATTATCTACCAAGCAATTGACGAAATCCGTGACGCAATGGAAGGCTTACTTGCTCCGAAATTTGAAGAGCACGTTACTGCCAATATCGAAGTTAGAGATGTATTCAAAATCTCTAAAGTGGGTACTGTCGCAGGTTCTTATGTACTTGATGGTAACGTTAAACGTAACAATAAAATCCGTATCATCCGTGATTTCGTAGTAATTCACGATGGCGAAATTTCTGCCTTGAAACGTTTCAAAGACGATGTAGCTGAAGTTAAATTCGGTTATGAGTGTGGGGTTTCTATCAAGAATTTCAACGATATTTTAACAGGCGATATTATCGAATGTTACGAATTAAGAGAAGTAAAAAGAACTTTGTAATCACTACAAGCTCTTCACAATACAAAGCCGTACTCAAGCAATTGGGTACGGCTTTTTTAAGTTAGTACCCCTCAGAAACAAGTACTAAGCCCTACAGAGAGTCCTCACCTGATTCGTATTAGATACCTGATAATCAATAAATCGCCAATGTGATTTATACCGCTTGGATTGGCAAATGTAGGTCTTGTTAAATTTTATGAAAATATCCCTCTAAAACCCTACACTTCTTCCCTTTTTTTTCTTTATCTTAGCTTTACAATTAAACTATTTGAATATAAATTTGACTTTTGCTCTTTAAAAGTATCAATTTGATACAATAATAGACTAAGACAATAGTTATTTAATAGCAATACAAAGACATTCTTTTAGAAAAAGCCAATAACACGATTTAAAGAAAACTATTGATAGCCAATTCAGTTATCTAAAGTAATCTGTCCCAATTTTTATAAACATTCCATAAAAAAATGAATAGAAGAGACGCACTCTTAAAAGTCGCTTTATTGTTTGGAGGAACTTTAACCGCTCCGACTTTACTCGCTATGAGTAGAGCTGAACAAGAATCAGGCACGACTAAAAACCTTGTAGGCTTATCACTTTCAGATTCACAACGTGCTATCATTGCAGAAGTAGCGGAACATATTATTCCAAAAACAACAACTGCTGGTGCAAAAGATGCGGGTGTGCCTGCTTTTATCGAATTGATGCTAAACGATTGCTATCGCCAACCAGAACACGAGAGTTTCATGGAAGGAGTAGTTGATTTAGAGAAGAAAAACTTCTTGTCATTAAGCAAAGACGAGCAAGTGAATGTCTTGAAGCAAGTAGAACAAGACACTAAAGAGTTAATGAAACAGTACAATGTGAAGCAAGTGAAAGTAGGTGATAACGTAGATAAAGAAAGTATGGATGCTAAAGCAAAAGGTGTTCCTTTCTGGCGTTTGATGAAAGAATTAACCTTGACAGGTTATTTCACTTCAGAAGCAGGCATTAAGGCATCGTTCATCTACGAACCAATTCCAGGAAAATTTGAAGCTATCAAAATTAAACCTGGTCAAAAATCATTTGCTTACTAAGAATTATCTCACATTATTTCAACGAATACAATGAATTTAAATATAGATGCAGTAAAAAACCAAACCTTTGACGCAATCGTTGTTGGTTCTGGTATTTCAGGAGGTTGGGCAGCAAAAGAATTAACCGAAAAAGGATTAAGAGTAGCTGTATTGGAACGTGGTCGTGAAATCAAACACATCGAAGGATACGAAACGGCTTTGAAAGACCCTTGGGAGTTTGCTCACCGTGGCAAACCTACCAACATGGCGGCTGAAGAATATTGGGCTGGTATGCGTACTGGTTATACAGCCAATGAAGAACACCGTTATTTATTCGAGAACGATAAACAAAATCCGTATATCGAGAAAAAAGGTGGTTTCGACTGGATTCGTGCTTATCACACAGGAGGAAAATCATTACTTTGGGGTCGTCAAACATACCGTTGGAGTAAAGAAGATTTTGAAGCTAACTTAAAAGATGGTACAGGTGTTGACTGGCCTATCCGTTATGAAGATTTAGCTCCTTGGTATTCGTATGTAGAGCGTTTTGCAGGTATTTCAGGACAACGTGAAGGTTGGGATGTATTACCAGATAGTGAGTTTTTGCCAGCAATGCCAATGACTGCTCCTGAAAAACATTTCAAAGACAGTGTTGATAAAAAATTAGGTCGTCGTGTGACGATTGGTCGTGTGGCTCACTTAACAAAACCAACAGCAACACACACTGCTCTTGGTCGTGGTTCATGTCAATACCGTAACAAGTGTATGCGTGGATGTCCTTATGGTGGCTATTTCAGTTCACTTTCAGCAACTTTGCCAGCAGCTTCTCGTACAAAACGTTTGGTAATGGTTCACAATGCAATTGTGTCTGAAATCATTTATGACGAAAAAACACAAAAAGCAAAAGGAGTTCGTGTGATTGACCAAAATACGATGCAATCAACAGAATATTTTGCAAAAATTATTTTTGTTAATGCAGGGGCTATTGGTTCAACCTCTATTTTGATGAACTCAAAATCAACTCGTTATCCAAATGGTTTAGGAAATGATAGCGACCAATTAGGCCGTAACATCATGGACACCACTTGGGCGTAGGTGCAAGTGCAACCGTTGAAGGTTTTGAAGATGACTATATGTTTGGAGGTCGTCCAAATGGTTTGTACATTCCACGTTTCCGTAACTGGGGTAAAGACAAGCGTGATTATTTACGTGGTTTCGGATACCAAGGTGGTGCAAGCCGTGCTGGTTGGAACAGAGGCGTAGGTATGGATGGTTTCGGAGCAACGTTCAAAGAATCATTAACCCACCCAGGTCAGTGGAGTGTAGGTTTTGGTGGTTTCGGAGAAATTCTTCCAAATCCAAACAACCGTTTCACTTTGAGCGACCAAAAAGATAAGTGGGGCTTACCTGTGTTATCATTTGAAGCTGAATTAGGTGAAAATGAAAAGAAAATGCGTATTGATATGATGAACGATGCCGCTGAAATGCTAGAAGCAGCAGGTTTCAAAAACATAAATCAATACAACAGCGATAAAACACATATTGGTTTAGGTATTCACGAAATGGGTACTGCTCGTATGGGTCGTGACCCTAAAACGTCTGTCTTGAACAAGAATAATCAAGTACACGGTGTGAAAAACGTATTCGTAACAGACGGTGCAGCGATGGTTTCAGCATCATGTGTGAACCCATCGTTAACGTACATGGCCTTGACAGCTCGTGCAGCAGACTTTGCGGTACGTGAGTTGAAAAAAATGAATTTGTAGTTTTTTGTATAAAGGCAACGAGGCACGGAGGCAGAAAGGCAAAATAGGTAAGAATGTTTAGAAGCTTTTGCATCTTGAACACTTAATGCTTTTTTCATAAAAAATGC
>JACCDQ010020405.1_pt1 | contig 17067 bp, 13 predicted proteins | sample 7446031 | NCBI WGS metagenome assembly JACCDQ01 (sample SAMN15323442, study PRJNA562643) | freshwater metagenome | isolation source: river surface water | place: USA:Blue River Watershed | collected 2017-08-17
CGAGGGCATTGGCTAGACACAGAGCAGGCCAATTCCCTCAACCCGTCAACACGGAGGAGCGCTCAAACGCTCATGTCATATTCCAAAAAGGTACTGAAGCTCTACTACACGGACGGCGGCTCCGACAAGGAGTACCACGCCATCGTCGAAGCCTCGGGCAGCGGCTACATCGTCTACGGTCTCTACGGCCGTCGTGGTGCGGCTCGCACGAAGGCCTCGAAGGTTGCCACGCCCACGACACTCGGCTCGGCGGAATCCGCCTGGCGCGGGCTCGTCGACGAGAAATCGAAGAAGGGCTACACCACCGACACCTCGGGTTCGCCGCATGCCGGCGTCTCGTGGGCTTCGGCAGTCACCACGGGCAGCGCGCCCACCCCTGCCCCCGCTGCTGCGACGGGCACGGCGCCGACGGTGACACCGGCCTCCTGGCTGGGCCTGGCGAGCGACGAGGAGCTCGAGGTGATGCTCGAGGACGACGCCTACCTGCTGCAGGCAGTGCCCCGCGTCGGCGAACGCGTTCTCGTGACCATCTGGGGCGCCAGCGTCGACGCCAAGAAGACGACCACGATGTCCAAGGTGGGCGTTCCCGCGAAGCTCAAGAAGGAGCTCACCGCGCACGCTGCCAACACGGTGCTGGACGGTTTCTACGACGGGTCCACCGGCTCGCTCGTGGTGCTGGACGGCTTCGAGTTGCCGGCAACCAGCGCAGCGCAAGGCTTTGCGACACGCTACGCCGAGCTCGGCAGCAGGCTCGCCAGGGCAAACGGCTCGGTGCTCTCGATGCAGCCCGTCTACCGACAGGCCGACGAGAAGAGCGAAGCGCTGTGGCTGATGCGCGAGTCAGGGCATCGCCAGGCGCTGCTCAAGCACGCCACCAAGGGGTATCTAGGCGGCATGGTGCCGCGTAAGGACGCGGGCGTCTTCGCCCACGCGCTCTGAGCTCGCGCACCTCGCAAGCTTCCGAGCACTGATTAAACCACTGCGCTCCCGTCCTGGACGGGAGCGCTTTTCCTTGGTGAGCCCGCCTGGGGGCGGACCCCGAGGGCCTCAGGCCTGGGCGAGCGCCTTGAGCGCCACGTAGTCGGTCTTGCCGGTGCCCAGCAGCGGAATTGCGGCGACCTGCCGCACCACGCGCGGGACGGCGAGCTCGGGCACGCCCTGCTCTCGCGCGGCCGCAGAAAGCGCTTCGCGGGTGAGCGCCGCATCGGTCGTGAAAAGCACGATGGCCTCGCCCTTGGCCGCATCGGGGCGGCTCGTGGCGGCGTGCGACGCCGAGGGGCTTGCCGCGCTCGCGAGCTTCTCCACCACTTCGAGCGAGACCATCTCGCCCGCAATCTTCGCGAAGCGCTTGACGCGCCCGACGATGCTGATGAACCCGTCCGCATCGACGCTCACCACGTCGCCCGTGCTGTACCAGCCTGCGCCCCGCTCGGTCTCGGGGCGCTCGAGCACGCCCGGCCGTTCATGGCGCAGGTATCCCGCCATCACGTTCGGTCCGCGCACGCTCAGCACGCCCCCGTGCTCGATACCGGGCACCGCATCGAGCGCGTACTCCATGCCGGGCAGCAGCTGGCCGACGGTGCCTTTCTTTGCCCCCATCGGGGTGTTGACTGCGATGACCGGTGCACACTCCGTCACGCCGTAGCCCTCCAGGATGCGAATGCCGAAGCGGTCAATCCAGGTGCTGCGAACGGCCTCGGAGAGCTTCTCGGCGCCGGCCACGACGTAGCGCAGACGACCGAAGTCGTAAGGGTGGGCAAAGCGCGCATAGTTGCCGAGGAAGGTCGAGGTGCCGAAGAGCACCGTGCAGCCGCGGTCGTAGACGACCTCCGGAATCACCCGGTAGTGCAGCGGGCTCGGGTAGAGGAACACACGACAGCCCGCCACCAGCGGCAGCATCGCCCCGCAGGTGAGCCCGAAGCTGTGAAAGAGGGGCAGTGCCACCATGAACTTGTCGCTCGGCATGAAGTCGGCGACCGCCCGCACCTGCGTGACGTTGGCAAGGATGGAGCCGTGCGAGTGCACGACGCCCTTGGGCTTGCCCTCGGAGCCGGAGGTAAAGAGCACGACGGCGGCGTCGTCGGGGCTCGCCTTCACGAGCGTGGAGCGCGGTGCAAGAAGCCGGCTGGCGACCCAGAGCTTGTCCGCAAGGCCGAACGTGGCCTTCAGGTCTTCGACGTAGTGGACGGCAACGCCCTCCAGCCCCTCGACGATGCCCGTGAGGTTGCCCTTCTCGAGGAAGGCGCGCGAGGCATAGACCTGGCGAATGCCCGCCGCCACGCAGGCGGCCTGCAGGCCATCGCGGCCCGCCGTGTAGTTCAGCATCGCGGGCACCCGCTTGATGGAGCTCAGCGCGAGCAGCATCGCCATCGTGGGCGCGGCGTTGGGCATCAGCACGCCCACGACCTCGTCCTCGTGCGTGCGGCTGCGCAGCATGCGCTGGATGCCCAGCGTCATCTTCGTCATCGTGCCATAGGTTTCCTCGACCATCCGGACGTCCTCGACCAGCCGGTAGCCGGACCCGAAACTCGCCTTGCTGTCCAGGAACGCCTCGAAGAGGGTCGTGCGCGGCGTCGTGCGCACCATCATGTCCAGCAGCACGCGGCGCATGGCCTCGCCCGCCTTGCGCCGGCGCTCCTTGGCGCTGCCTTCTTCGCTCAGCGCGATGCGCGTCTGGGGCAGCACGTGCATCGTGATGCGCGGCAGCAGCTTGCGCGGATAAACCCCGGCCAGCCGGCTGAAGAACGACTTCGCGGGTCCGCTCAGGCGAACCGGAACGATGCTCGCGCCGGTCTTGGCCGCGGTGAAGCCCGCCCCGTCGTAGACCTTCATCAGGGAGCCCGTCACGGTGAGCCGCCCTTCGGGGAAGATGACCACGGGGCGGCCCGACTCGACCAGGCGGATGACCTGCTTCATCGCCATCGGGCTCGTGGGGTCCACCGGGAGGTGGTCGACCAGCTTGAGCGCGAGCTTGAGCAACGGCTTGTTCGCCATCGCCGTGTTGATGACGAAGGTGGCCTGCACGGGCAGGTTCAGCCCCAGCACCAGGCCGTCCAGGAACGACTCGTGGTTGGCGACGATGAGCGTGCGCTCGTTGTGAAAGGCAGCAGCGTCTCCGTGCATGCGCACGCGAAAGAGCGCATTGATGACGGTGCGGGCGAGCGAGCGAAGAACGGTCTTGAAGAGCATGGCGCGGTGGTTGAGCTCAGGCAAACGGCCTGGATGCCCTGTCTAGGCCCCGGGTTTGTCCCTGTGGCGACACGGGGCCTCCTGGTGGCTACAGGCCTGCATGCTGAAGTTCGTCCTGGGCGCGCTCGTGGCGGTGCTGCTGGGCAGCCTCTCCGGCGAGCCGCGCCCCACCCCTGCGCCTCGTGCCGATGCGCTGCCCGCCCGGATGCTCTGGAGCTGGGACCGGTCGGAGGACCTCTCCTTCCTGCCCGCGGACACCGGGGTCGCCCAGGTCGTCGAGTCGGTGGAGCTGCGAGGTGAGCACGTGCGGGTGCGCCCCTGGCGGGCACGCCTCACGATGCCGGCAGACGCGGCGTTTCTGCCTGTCGTGCATGTCGATGCACTTTCCGCCTGGGCGCCCGCGCTGAACGAGGCGCAGGCACGGTTCCTTGTCGAGGCCGTCGTGCGCGCCGCCCGGCACTCCGGGAGTCGCGCGGTCCAGGTGGACTTCGAGGCTCTGCCTTCGCAGCGCACGTTCTACCTGCGGGTGCTCCGGGAGGTCCGTCGGGCGCTGCCGCAGACGTATCTTTCCGTGACTGCGCTCGCGTCCTGGTGTCTCGCGGACCGCTGGTTGGACGCGGCCCCCGTCGACGAGGTCGTGGCGATGGCGTTTCGGCTCGGTCGCGACGAGGCGCACTACCGCGGGCTCATCGCCCGGTCGGCCACATGGCTGGCGCCCGAGTGCACCAGCACGGGCGTGGCCGCCGATGAACCGGTGCTCGCGCTGCCCGCGCACCGCCGGCTCTACGCGTTTTCTCCTGTGCCCTGGAGCGCCGAGCGGTGGGCCACCGTACGCGCAGGCTATACCGGGGACACTCTGCGGCCGTGAGGCCCATCCTGCGATGAAAGCTTCCCTGGGGTTCTTCGTGCTGAGCGCGCTCAGCTCCGCCTGCCTTGCCTGCGCCGATGGCGGCGACTTCAGCCCGTTTCCGAGAGAGGCCCCGGCCACGCCGCTCGTGGCGTTCGCAGCAGGCCGTCTCGGCGTGCTGGACCCTTCCTTTCAGCGCGCCTACCGCGTCATCGCCTGGCGCGTGCTCACCGACAAGCCGCTGGGCGCCGCCCAGGCCGCGCAGGTGAAGGCAGCGTTCGCCGACCGACCCACTCAGGACTGGACTGCTGAAGACGACCTCGGACAAGGTGTATCCAGCTGGGGCCAGGCGCTCGAGCGTTACGCGCCCGGTGCCCGCGACAAGGGAGCGTGGGTCCGGGCAAGCCGCATCGAGCGCATCGAGCTGCCCGGTGGCCGGATTCAGCTCACCACCTATTCCAACTGCTCGGCCGACGCCACCGTCACCGCCGCGCGTACGCTCAGCGCGCGTGCCCGCGCCTACGGCACGGCGGCCGAGAACCGCTGGGTCGCCGAGTGGGTCCGCGGTCAGCAGCAGGTCTTCGAGAACTGCGAATCGGGCGTGCATCGGCTGGAGCCCGCGCCGCCCGAGGCCCCCGCCTGGTTCCGGCAGGACCGCGCCTACCAGCAGGCCGCAGCGCACTTTTATGCCGGGCGACTCGAGCCGGCACGCGAGGCGTTCGAGTCGGTGGCCCGTGACACGGCTTCTCCCTGGTCCGTCTCCGCCCCCTACCTGGCTGCCCGCGCCCTGCTGCGACAAGGCAGCTTGAGCGAGTCGGCTGACGAGCGGCGCCGTCTGCTGGGCTCGGCCCTGGAACGCTTCGAGCGGCTGGCCGCCTCAGGCCCGAACGCGCTGCGGGCCTCCGCGGCACGACTCGCTCAGCGCGTGCGCATCGAGCTCGACCCGCAGGCGCAACTCGGCCGGCTGGACCGCCTGGTGGGCGTCGAGCCCTGGGGGCCGGACGCAACCGGGCAGCTCGAGGATTACCTGACGCTGCTGCGCAAGACCTCGGCGCCCGAATCCGGCACGCGCGGCGCCACGGCCTCGCTCGTGGCGGCACGAGGCGGCGCCGCCGACTGGGTGAGCGAATTCGACAACGCGCTCTCCGTGGACCCGGCTTCGGACACCCAGTCGGGCGTGCCGGACACCGCCTCGGGCGCACCGCGAGCCTGCAAAGAGGCCCGGGAGAAGCCCGGCCATCGGGCGTGGGCCACGCTGTGCTACATGCAGGCGGCGAGCGCCCAGGACATCGCGCCGGGCGTGCAGCGATTCGCCGAGACGCTAGCGCCCCAGGACCCCGCCTATGCCACGGTGAGCTACAACCGCCTGCGCCTTCGCCTGCAGGCGCTGAGAGAAGAAACCGGGACCGCCTCCGGCGCGCCGGCTCAGTCCGTTCAGGCGGAGACGGCAAACCTGCGTCAGGCGCTGGACATCGAGCTGCGCCGAGGCGCGGCCGTCTACGGCGTGGAAGGCCTGAATGCGCTCCGAATCCTGAGGGCACGCCTGAGCCTCGGGGCGGCAGACTTCCTGCGCCACGTGCGGGTCCAGCCGATGGAGGTGGCGCAGACCTATGGCTGGATGCATGAAGTGGGCCGGGACGTGACGTCAGGAGAGCCCGTCGAACATGAGCTCGTGAACGAGCTCTACCTGCTCCCGGTCTCGAAGCTGGCCGCCCTGGCGCAGGACACTGAACTGCCCGTGGCCTGGCAGAACACGTTCGCCGATGTAGCGCTCGTGCGGGCCGCGCTGCTCGGGCAGCACGACCGGGCTCGCGAACTCGCGCAGCTGGTGCAGACGCGCCAGCCTCGGGAAGGCTCCGAGCTCCCCGAGCTCCTGCAGGCCCGCGACGAGGTGAGCCGCAACTACATCCTCGCGCGGTTCATGGGGCACGCCCATGGACACGTCGCGCCCCGGTTCGGTGCGGGACCCGAGTTCGGCTGGCTCACCGCGGCCGAGCGGGCCATCGCTGCCCGGGAACTGGAGCGCCTCGAACGGCTCGAACAGGACTTCTTCGCCCGTTCCGTGCTCGCCTACGCCCGGACGACGCCGAACGATGCGCGCCTGGCCGTCAACCTCGCCGAAGTGGTGCGAGGCAACCGGGGCGAGCTCTCGAGGCAGGCATTCGTGCTGCTGCATCGGCTCTTTCCGAAGTCGGACGCGGCCAGGCGCACCCGGTATTGGTACTGAGGCCGCGGCCCTGGTGACGCGTCGCACGCGCGGGCCGGGGCCTGAACCGCAGGCTGGAGCAAGGGCTCGAACGGTCTTGCAGCGGCAGCACAAGAAGTCGGGAACATTGGCCGTAACCCGGATTCGAAGGGGGAGGAGCCACTCCATCCAGCATTCCGAGACTGCCACCCGACCATGAACACGACCATCCGCCTCGCCCTGGTGGGCCTTCTTGCCGCGGGCCTGGGCCTGGGTATCTGGAAGTCCTTCTCCAGCAAGACCGAATCCGACGCCGTCCGCACGGCGGCTGAACAAGCCCGCGCCGCCGAAGCCGCGCGACCGCAGCTGCAGACCGTGAAGCTGCTCACGGGCAGCGCGAAGTTCAACTTCCTGAAGGACGCCGAGCTCACGCAGCTGCTGGCGGCCCAGGGCCTGCAGCTCGAGCTCGTGAAGTCGGGCGCCTTTGCCGCCGACGTGGGTCGCGACAAGGAGTTCGACGCGGTGTGGCCCGCCGGTGCGAACGCGGCCGCCGACTTCGCCGCCGCCTGGAAGAGCGGCTCGACCTACCCCGTCTTCACCACGCCGCTCGCGATTGCGAGCTGGTGGCCGCTGATGCCGGTGCTCTCGGCCAACGGACTGGCGAGCACGCAGGGCGCGCACGGCAGCTTCGAGCTGGCCAAGGCGCTGCCGCTCATGACCGCGGGCACCCGCTGGAACCAGTTGAAGGGCAACACCGTCTTTCCGGTGAACAAGGGGTTCCTCGTGAACACCCCCGACATCCGCAAGTCCAACACCGGCGTGCTCTACATCGGAGCGCTTGCCTACATCGCCAACGGCCACGAAGTGCCCACCGACATGGGTCGCGCTGAGAAGCTGGCCGAGCAGCTCTCCTCGCTCATCACGCGCCAGGGCTTCCAGGAAGGCACGCTCGCCGGTCCCTTCGAGGACTACATCGGCCAGGGCATGGGCAAGGCTCCGCTCGTGCTCATCTACGAGTCGCAGTTCGTCGAAGCCCGACGCGACGGCAAGCTGCGCGACACGCAGATGTTGCTCTACCCGAAGCCGGGCCTGCAGCTGAAGCACATCCTGGTAGCCCGCACCGACGCCGGCAAGAAGCTGGGCGAGGTGCTCGCCAACGACCCCGCGGCCCAGAAAATCGCCGCCAAGTACGGCTTCCGCACCAACAACCCCGAAGTGTTCGCCGAGTCGATGAAGTCGCTCGGTCTGGACGCCCCCGACATCCTGGATGTGGCCGACTCGCCTGCACCGAAGGTGCTCGATGCGATGACCCGCACCCTCATCAACAAGCTCGAAGGCAACTGACATGACCACGACCGCCACCGCCACCGCCACCGCTGTTCCCGTGATGGTGCTCACCCCGCCCGACGAGGTGGTTCCCGTCTCGGCCAAGCAGACCACGGGCCTGGTGGCCCTGCCCGACGAGGCGAAGACCCGCGTCGAGCAGCAGGCCGACACCTTCATCGCCTCGCTGCGCTCGGCCGACGTCAACTCCGACGAGTTCCGCAAGCAACTGGACGCCGCCTTCTCCCTCGGCCGCAAGGAAATCGCCACCGCGACCATGCAGTCGAACGCCTTCACGAAGGGCAACTTCGCCAAGGAAGCCGGCACCCCTGCCTACGAGGCCATCTCGCAGATGCGCACCGTCTTCGACGAGCTGAACCCGGCCAAGCAGGGCGACCTCTTCTCGGCCACCCGTGTCATGGGCATCCCGGTGCCCTGGGGCAACAAGCTCGCTGCCTACCTGCGTCGCTACGAGTCGGCCGAGCGCCAGCTCGGCAAGCTGCACGAGGACATCGAAGCCGCCAAGGACCTCATCGGCCGCGACGTGACCGAGCTGGGGCTGGTGCGCCAGCGCCTGTGGGACGGCATCCTGTCTCTGCAGAAGGTCGTGCACTTCGTGGACGTGCTGGACCGCAAGCTCTCCAGCGAAATCGAGACCGTGCGCCTGACCGACGAGCCGCGCGCCCGTGCGCTCGAGCAGGAAGTCCTCTACTACGTCCGCCAGAACCTGGAAGACGTGCAGGCCGCGCAGGCCCTCGCCATCAATGCCTACAACGTCGCCGGCGAGCTGAGAAAGACCGGTCGCGAGACGATGAACGCCTGCGACCGCATGGCCACGCTCGGCATGTCGGCGCTGTCGGTCGCGGTGATGCTGGCCCGCGCCACCGGTCGCCAGATGAAGACGATGGAGATGCTGGTCGCCTCCAAGAAGTCGGTCGAAGACCTCATCGTCGCCACCGGCCAGGGCCTGAAGAGCCACGTCGAGATGACCACCAAGTTCGCCTCCGACCCGGTGCTGGGCGTGGCGGCGCTGCAGAAGATGTTCGACTCGACCTTCGAGGCGATGGACATCATGGACAACTACCGCCGCAACGCGCTGGGCACGATGCGCACCAACATCGACATGCTCTCCGACATGAACAGCAAGCAGATGGCCCGCATCGAGCACGAGCAGCGCGCCGCCGGCGCCGCCGAAGGCATCGTGCTCTGAGCCCCTGCCAGAAGACACCTGAAAGACTACGAGGTCACCCGATGAAGTCGTCCCTGTCCCTTCTCGTCCGAGGCGCCGCCTGCGTGCTGGCCCTGGGCCTGGCTGCCTGCGGGCGCCAGGAGCCCGTGGCACCGGGTGCGCAGAGCGGCGCCCCGCGCGCCGGGTCCACGCCGCCCGCCACCTTCTCCATCCTCGCCGGCTCCGAGCTCAAGGACGTGGCCGAGCGGGTGGTCGAGTTCGGCCGCAGCAAGGGCATCACCGTCACCTTCAGCTACAGCGCCTCGCTCGATGCGGTCGACCGGCTGATGGAGCCGCACAGCTTCGACGCGGTGTGGCTGTCGCACGGCAAGTACGTGCAGCTGGTGCCTGAAATCAAGGGCCAGGTGAAGATGGCCGAGAAGACCATGTACTCGCGCGTCGTGCTGGGCGTCAAGCCCGAGGTCGCGCGACGCCTGGGCTTCCAGAGCGGCAAGACCGGCTGGAAGGACGTGATGGCTGCAGCCGATGCGGGCAAGTTCCGCTTCGCGATGACCAACCCGACGGGCTCCAACACCGGTTTCGTGACGCTGGTGGGCGTGGCCTCGGAACTCGCGGGCAAGGGCGATGCGCTGACCGAAGCCGACATCCCGGAAGCCGCGCTCAAGCGCTTCTTCAAGGGCCAGAGCCTGACCTCCGGCTCATCCGCCGACCTCGCCGAGCGCTTCGTCGCCGACCCCAAGTCGGCCGATGGCATCGTCAACTACGAGTCGGTCATCAAGGGGCTCGCCGCCCGCGGCGTGGCGCTCGACGTCATCATCCCGAAGGAAGGCGTGGTCACGGCCGACTACCCGCTGATGCTGCTCGGACGCTCGCCCCAGCAGGCCTTCTACGAGGCGCTGCTCGAGCACCTGCGCAGCGACACGGTGCAGGCCGACATCGCCCGCACGACCGGCCGCACCCCTCTCAAGGGCGACGGCAGCGACCTCATTGTCAACGAGCTGCCGTTCCCGGGCTCGGTGCGCGTGGTGGACGCCCTGCTGCGCGGCTTTGCCGACAGCTATTCGCGCCCTGCCCGCTCCTTCTTCGTGCTGGACACCTCCGGCTCGATGGACAAGGACAACCGCATGGTGGAGCTCAAGCGCTCGATGGGTGCGCTCGCCGCCGGCGACGGCACGCTGAGCGGTCGCTTTGCGACCTTCCGCAACCGCGAGACGGTGAGCGTCGCGACCTTCTCGAACGAGGTGCGACCCGCGGTCGAGTACGCCCTGGGCGAAGCGGGCGCGGACAACGCCGCGGTGCTGCAGAAGTTCAAGGCCCATGTGGACGGGCTGCGCCCGGACGGCGGCACGGCCATCTACGATGCGCTGATGTCGGTCTACGGCCCGGCCCAGGCGTCGCTGCGCAAGGAGACCGAATCGGTGTCCATCGTGCTGCTCACCGACGGCGAGAACAACAACGGTGCGTCGCTGAAGGCCTTCCTCGCGCACGTCGAGAGCCAGGGCGAGCCGAAGGTGCCTGTCTATGCGGTGCTCTACGGCGAGGCGAACGCCCGCGAAATGCAGGCCATCGCCCAGGCGACCGGCGGGCGGGTGTTCGATGCCCGCAAGCAGAGCCTGCGCGCCGTGATGAAGGCCATCCGCAGCTTCCAGTGACCCCCGCAGACGGGCCGTCTCCTGCCTCAAACGCAGGGAACGGCCCGTCGCTTAGATGCTCTGAACGACCATGAGCCCTCGCCTTCTTCGCTTTCTGCTCTCGAACGCCAACTTTGCCGGCTGCATCGCCGCACTGGTGATGCTGGCGCTCTATCTGGGCGGCCTCATCGACACCGGCTGGTGGGCGCTGACGGCAGGCGCCTACGCGGCGGCGGCTCTCGCAGTGGGCCAGCCTCGTGCCGAGCACCTGCCCGAAGGGCTGTCCACGCTCGAATCGCTGCAGTGGCTGAAGAGCCAGGCATTGCCCCGCCTGAGCGGCGAGGCCCAGGCCGCGCTCGGTCGCATCCTCGCGCTTGCCGAGGAGCTGATGCCCCGGCTGAAGGAGCTCGAGCAGGCGGGCGCCGTCCAGGCCCAGAACCGAGCGATGCTCAAGCAGACCATCACGCGCTACCTGCCCGATGCACTGGAGAGCTACCTGCGGCTGCCGTCCATGTACGCACGCACGGGCCGCGTGGCGGGCGAGAAGACCCCGCATGCGCTGCTGGTCGAGCAGCTGCTCACGCTCGAGTCCCACGTGCAGGAGATTCGCGAGGGCGTCTACTCGAAGGACGTCGACGCGCTGCTCGTGAACGGCCGCTTCCTGCAGGAGAAGTTCTCCCAGGTGCTCAACCTCTCGCGGTGAGTCCGAGGCGCGGCTCACCGCGCTATACGCCACATCCCCCGCATCCTTTTTCTCCCGTCCTCCCATGCGCCTGCGTCCCGTGCTCCTGTCCGTGCTGATTGCCGCCAACGCAACCTGGGCGATGGCGCAGGCACCGGCAACGCCGGCGCCCTCCGACAAGCCTGCTCAGGCCGCCTCCGCCGAGCTTCGCGAGAAGGTCGTGCAGCAGGCCCGCACCGCGGGCCAGCTCGCTGCGGTGATGCTCAAGTGCGCCATCCGGCCCAACGTGCTCCAGGCCCAGAGCCTGGTCGACTATCGCCTGACGGTCGTCGCGCTCGGCGCCGAGGCGGGCCTGTCGGAGAGCGAGGTCGACGACATCGCCGATGCGGCGCGCGACAGCACGATGGACCGACTCCCCGCTGCGCCCGCGCCGGAGCTCTGCGAAGCCGCCCGGATGCGCGTGGCTGCCATTGCGCAAGCCTACGGCCTCTTTCAGCTGCGCCCGCCGAGCGCCGCCGATGACTCCGCCCCTGCGGCCGAGGACGCACCTGCCGCGACCCCGTGACCCGTCGCGAGCGTCGACGCGGCAAAGAAAAAGCCCGCGCGGTGCGCGGGCTTTGAAGCAGGGTTGAAGCCGGGCTCAGAATCCGTTGCGCGGATTGAGCGACAGCCCCTCGGCAGCGAGCCACTGCACCAGGCAGCGGCGAACGTCCTCGTAGACGCTGAACTTGACGCTCGCGACGACGTTCACGAACGCCTCGTCGCGCCAGTCCGGCCAGATGAAGACGCCCTCGCGCCGATAGGCGAGCGCGCGGCACTGCAGCGGATTGGTGACGGTCTTCAGCTTGTGCTTGTCCAGCATCGGGATGAGCTGCCCGAGCAGGCGGTCGGCCTGCTGCTCGAAGCGGTCCAGCGCCACGCGGGCGGTGTGGGCGACGGGCATCAGCTGCAGCTGCGCACGGCTTTGCTCGCGCAGGAACTCGCTGTACTGCGGGTTCGGGAACATCTTCTCGTCGACCTCGGCGCCCAGCACCTGGGCGAGCTCGTAGATGCCCGACAACGAGGTCGGCAGCGGGTCGTACTGGCCCTTGCCGAGCGCGGCTTGCGCCTGCGCACGCAGCGTCGAGTCGAGATACGAGAGCTCGTACTTCCCCGTCGACTTGCGATAGACGCTGAAGCCGCGAGTGTGCGAGGGCGCACCCGTCTGGTTCAGTCGAAAGTGCAGCGATGCAGGAGAAAAGCCCAGCAGGGCTTGGGGGTTGAAGTTCACGAAAGGTCCTTTCAGTGCATTCGTCCGGAGACGGTGGTCCTGTCTCCTGTAGCGACCCTCGCTCGAGAGGGCTAAGCGCGATGCGCTACAGGACTGCATGGTTCATCGACTCCTCGTTCGCCTGGATGCCTCGGGCTGGCCACAGCGGCTGGTAGGCTGGCTGCTGCGCCGGCGCCGGCAGTTCTCCCACGGCCGCCTCACGCGGCTGCTGGAGCTGCCGCTCTCGGGCGCCACCGATGCGGTGTGTCTGTCCATCGCGACCCCCCTCATCTCGACCCGGGACCTCTTCGAGGCGGTCGCACCGCGCCGCTTCGGCGCCTGGCGCGACTACCGCGTGCTCGAGTCGCTCGTGACCCAGGAACAGGCCGTCGCGGTGTGCGAGGAGATGCGTAGCGGCACGCAGTTCACGCTGGTCGTGCCGGTGCATCAGGGCTTCGCCCGGCGCGCCTTCCTCAAGGCACGGGTGCTGCGGCTCGCCTGCGAGGCCGAGCGGGCCCGGCTCGTCACGGTGCGCCTGCCCAACGGTGTGCTGCTCGCAGCGGGCACCCTCGAGCTCGCCCCACAGGCTGCGTTCTCGCTGGAGGTCCGATGAGCGGCTCGCCAGGACTTCTGCTGCGCTGGCTCACCGCCATTCGCGTGCTGCCCAAGGCTGCCATCACGCAGCTCGGCAGCCGCAGTGCGCCCAACGCGCAGTCGGTGCTCGACGCCGGGCGGCTGGCCGAGCGCACCTTCGCGCTCCTCGATTCGCTCGACTCCGACGTGGTCCTGCTCGCCCGCATGGGCCAGAACCTCTCGCAGTTCGGACTCACCTATTCGCACCTGGGCTACGCGGTGCGGGACCTTCGACGAGGGGAGTGGGGCATCGTGCATCTGCTCAACGCACACGATGCGGACCGCTCGGGCATCTACCAGGAGGGGCTCGTCAACTTCTACAGCGACAACCCCTACCGCTTCGAAGCCGCGGCGCTGACGCTGCCCCCTGCGGTGCAGGAGCGACTGAAAGGGCTGCTCAAGACCCACTCCAAGACGCTGCACTGCGAGACGTACAGCCTGACCTCGCATCCCTGGAGCCTGTCGACGCAGAACTCCAACCAGTGGGTGCTCGAAGTGCTCGCCTGCGCGATGGGGTCCCTTGCCACGCCGAACCGGCAGCTCGCCCAGCATTGGCTGCAGGAGCGCGGCTACACGCCGAGCACGCTTCGAATCGGCTTGCCCACCCAGTGGGCGGGCCCTCTGCTTCGAGACAGCATCCGCTTCACCGACCAGCCCGAGCAGGACCGGCGGCAAGGCCTCGTGCGCACCGTGACGGTGGACAGCATCTACGACTGGCTCTCGAGTCCCACCGGGCCGCTTGCCGACAGCCTCCAGTACGTGAGGCGCATCGAGGTGGGGCTTTGAACGCCCGTCGTGCGGTCGCGCTCGTTGCGTTGGTCACGGGGCTGTGCCCGGGAGCCCGCGCCCAGGATGCCGAGTTTGCCCGGGAGTGCGAGACGCGACTGGCGCCTGCGCGGCTAGAAGTCGTGGTGCCCCCCAGCAGCGTGCAGTATGACTTCTCCCGCTCGGTGGCCGAGCTCACCGCAACTCGAAAGAAGGCCGAGGCAGGCCGGCATACGCTGGGGCTGACCGTCTTCGAGCTGAAGACCTCGCTCGCGTGGCAGAGCAATATGCTGCGCCGCGCCGACGACACCGCCTGCCTGCGGCCGCACATCCGCATCACGCTCGATGTCGGACCGCAGCACGTCTACATCGGACGCGAGTTTCCTCAGGGCTCGTGCGCGTTCAACGACATCGCCCGCCACGAGCTGCTTCATGTGCGCGCCAACCAGGCCCGTGCCGAGGCGGTGGGGGCAGCCCTCAAGACGGCGCTCGAGCAGCAATTCGGCAACCGCGTCTTCCATGGGCGCGCCGCACAGCTGCGCGCGCAACTCGAATCGGCCCTGCGCGAGAGCTGGTTCCCCTGGGCACAGCAGCAGCTCGCCGAAGTGGACAAGACCCACGCGAGCATCGATTCCCCGGAAGAATACGCCCGCAACCAGCTGGTCTGCGGCGGCGAGATTCCGAGGCGGCTGCAGCAGCGACCCTGAGCACGACGCTCTATCCCTCTCTGTTCACCGGCGCTCGCACGCTGAGCCTGCGACGGCCCGCGAGCCCCGTCTACAGAACGCATTTCCGGAACATTCAGGAGCCGGGCGCCTCTGAGCAATCAGGCGCCTTTGTCGAGGCGCACCTGTTCACCTTCTCGTGCTGTCCCGGTAATCCGTCGATGTCCTTGCGCCCCCTGCTTCCGACAGACCCCCTGCCGCCTGCCCTCGCGTCGCAGCCACCGCCCACTGAGCGGGCCTGCGACCACGCGCTGGCGCTCGTGCCGTATGTCGTCACGGCGGGTCGGCGCCCGCGACTTCTCAGCCTGCCCATGGTAGGGATGGTGCGCGAAACGGGCATCAGCGTGACCGGCCGCGAGCAGCGTCCGCTTCGCCAGGCCCTGACTGCGTGGGCGCGCGAGGGCCGGCTCTGGACGCGCGACCCCGACGACCAGCAACTCTATCCCTTCAGCGCCCTTCGGGTCTTCGAGCCGCTGGCCTTGGTGGCCAGCGGGCGATGTCTTGTCTCCGAGGCCCCGGGTGTGCCGCAGCCCTCTGGCGCGGTGCGGCTCGCCGTGGTCCCGCTGCAGCACTACCGGGACGCGGCGCAAGACGTGTTGCGTCTGCCTGACGAAGGCTACGAGGGGGAGGCAGGTCTTAAACGGCAGCAGGGCCGTCGCTCGCGCAGGCTGGAGCGGCTGCTCAACGTCACGTTCGAGGACCAGCGCTGGTTGCGACGGGCCGAGCGGCTCGTGAGCCGGGAGTGCCCCGCTGAAGACATCCCGCTCGCCTGTCGCGGAGTGCGCTGCGGCCTGTACAGCGCAGCAATGCGCTACCTGCGCCCACGGGTGTTCGATGACCGCGTCTGGGCCCCCCTTCTCGAGCGAGCGCGGGAGGACGAAGGCCTGCTGAACCGGCTCGTGGAGATGGACGGCTTCCTGGAGAGCGACTTCTGTATGGAGCTGCTTTCGAGCTGAACCCGGAGCCGGACCCCCATGAAAAGCGACCCGCCTTCTCAGGCGGGTCGCGTCGCTCAGGGCCTCGGCATCAGTTCAGCCGGACCTTCGCGTTGTAGGGCGCTGCGTACAGGTACGGGTCGCCCGGGGCACCCAGCACGATGCCGCCGTCGTTGGAAATCAGCCCGCCCCAGGCGCCGGTCACCGCCAGCTGCTCGGCCGTCACCGGGGACTTCGTGAGGTCGATGCGGTGCAGCGTGGAGCCGTAGCCCGACGTGTCCTTCTCCGAGAAGTAAATCTTCCCGTTGTAGGCCACCAGCTTGTGGGAGCTGCGCGTGAAGTTGAACGCCCGCGGAAGGGTCACGTAGGACACCGCGCCCGTGTAGGGGTTGTAGCGCTTGAGCTGGTTCGTGTTCAGGTCGCTGGACACCCAGGTCACGGTCGGCTTGGTCGGGAAGTACATGTCCCCGGTCACCGAGTCGTAGGCAAAGACGCTGCCGTGCTCCTCGGTCGACCAGGTGCGCACGAGCTCGCCCGTGGACGCCCGGACCTGGACGATGTTGGCGACGTAGGCCGAGTCCGGCGGGGAGTTCTTGAACACACCGAAGAACAGCATGTCGCGGGCATCGTCGAAGCCGTGACCGACGTCGTAGTTCATGTAGGTGTGGGCCCGGCCGTCACCGCGTCCGTAGTCCCGGCCCCACTTGAACGTGCCGTCTGCGTTGAAGGCCAGCGCGTGGCGATAGAACACGCGGTAGTCGTTCACGTAGCCGCCCGAGTAGTAGGTGCGGTGCGCATAGCGGCGCTCGCCGATGAGGTACTTGGTACCGTTCGAGGCGATGTAGACCCGTCCGAAGCCGTCGTAGTCGTTGTACTCCCAGACCGAGCTGCTGTAGGTCTTGAAGTCGATGTCGAGGTCCGGGAAGTTCGGCAGCAGGCTGGCGCCGGTCACCGGGTCCTGCTCGTTGAGCAGGAAGACCTTGCAGCCCGGGGTGTCGCACGCCTTCGAGTTCGAGACGCCGTAGCGCCACGGAGCGTTGGCCAGGACGTTGCACTGGATGGTGCCACGCGCGGTGAGGGCATACGGCCAGTTGCCGCAGTTGGCCTTGGACGCCCAGAACTCCACCGGTTGGATGGTCGACTCGGCCTGCGCCGTGTTGTTGTCCGGCGTGGCGTCGGCCACCAGTGTCGGCTGGGTGAGCTCGGCCGCGGTGGTGAGCTTGAAGCGTCCCACGTTCGACTCGGTCGTGTAGCCGAGCGTGAGCGTGGCGCTCGCCCCGGGCATCAGCGCCAGGTTGCCGGTCGTGCCGCTGGTCGAGCAGGTGCTGCCACTGGAGACCGTGCCGCAGCTCAGCCCGGTCAGGCGAGCCGAGGCGCCGCCCGTGAGCGAGGCCACCTGCTGGGTGAGCCGCACGGCGACCGGAGTGCGGGCCGTCGTGGCCACCGCGGTGCTCGAGGCGTTGCGCACCGTGAGCGTGACTTCACCGCTGCGGTTGCGGAACTCCTGCGCGGGCAAGCCCGTCTGGGTCACCACGATGTCGGCGCGCGGCAGCACCACGAGGGTAGAGTCGCTGGCCACGTTGTCGGCCGTCGACGTGTCCTCGACGGTCGGGTCCACCGAGATGGACGCGTTCATCACGGCCGTTCCTTGGGTGGCACCGGCTTGAACCGCCTGCGTCACCGTCACGGTTGCATTGGGGGCGAGCGTGAGCCG